>Ga0066797_1000273_pt1 | contig 15740 bp, 11 predicted proteins | sample PersoiDNA2013193_FD_76335 | JGI IMG/M metagenome (GOLD analysis project Ga0066797, IMG submission 76335) | Permafrost soil microbial communities from the Arctic, to analyse light accelerated degradation of dissolved organic matter (DOM) -... | ecosystem: Environmental > Terrestrial > Soil >... | reverse complement strand
TCGATGCGCGGCGTCGTGGTGATTGGCGAAGGGGAAAAGGACAACGCCCCGATGCTGTTCAACGGCGAGGAGGTCGGCGATGGCACGGGACCGGCCGTCGATGTCGCCGTGGACCCGATCGACGGCACCAGGCTGTGCGCGAACGGCATGCCGAACGCGGTCTCCGTCCTCGCGGTCGCCGAGCGCGGCTCGATGTACGACCCGTCCGCCGTCTTCTACATGACCAAGCTGGCCACCGGGCCCGAGGCGGCCGGCGTGGTTGACATCGACGCGCCGCCTGCGGTGAACATCGCCGCGGTCGCCAAAGCCAAAGGCATCTCACCGCACGATGTCACGGTGGTCATCCTCGACAGGCCGCGGCACGCGGGCCTGATCACGGCGGTCCGTGAAGCGGGCGCCCGGATACAGCTGATCACCGACGGGGATGTGGCCGGCGCGATCATGGCCGCGCGCGAGGGCACCGGCATCGACCTGATGCTCGGCATCGGCGGCACGCCTGAGGGCATCATCGCGGCCTGCGCGCTGAAATGCCTCGGCGGCGTGATACTCGGCAAGCTCGCGCCGAGGGACGAGGCGGAACGGACCAAGGCACTCGACGCCGGGCACGATCTGAACCGGGTCCTCACCACCGATGACCTGGTCTCCTCCGACGACGTGTTCTTCGCCGCCACCGGCATCACCGACGGCGAGCTGATGTCAGGCATCAGGTACAAGCCAGGCGGCGTGACCACTCACTCGCTTGTGATGCGCTCCAGGTCAGGCACCATCCGCTCGATCCGCAGCGAGCACGCCCTCTGGAAGCTGAGCGCCTACTCCACCGTCAAATACGACTGAAGTCTCCCGGGGGGACGACCCCCCGTACCCCCCGGGGCAGGCCCGATGAAGGCAAAGAATATCGGGCCTGCAAATCAGGGGAGCGAAGCGCGGCCCCACCTCAGCCAGCGACGGGGCCGTGGCGGGGTACGCGCCAGGATCTCACTCGCGGCCAGGTAGCCGCGCACCTCGATGACCGGGATCTCGGCGGACGTCGGCACCCGCCTGACCGTCGCGCCCCGCTGACGGCCGAGGATCTCGGTGCCGTTCAGCACGACGTCGACGCCGGACGGCACGATGAGCCGCACCCGGCCGAAGAGCGCGTAGACGCTGAGCACCACGTGCCTGTCCTGGAGCAGGGCCTCGCGCAGGTCGAGCACCACCTCGCCGAACGCGGCGACGCAGGTCAAGGTGGCGGGCACTACCCAGCGGCCGCTCCGCTCGGCCGTGCTGAACAGCGCCGCGACGGGGTGGCCGCTGTCGACCTGCACCGGCTGGCGCTCAGGCGGGGCCAGGTCAGCAGTCAGGCCGACGAGATCGCCGAGCGTGCGGGCGGACAGCGCGGCCGACATGCGTTCCGCGTGCTCGTCGTGTGAGAGGCGCCCGTCCGCGAGCGCGTCGCCCAGCATGGCGACGACACGATCACGGTCGGCGTCTGACGCGCGAAGGTCGCGCGGCGCTGGGCGCGGGGTCATAGTTAGAACATACCTTTGGCCTCCGACGGCTTGGCGAAGCACATACCGCCCCATACAGTTAGCTCTGTGAACGATGTTCAGGCGCCCGACGTCAGCGAGATTGCCAAGGCCGAGGCGGCGGAGCTGCTGGCGGCGATGGGGGCGCTGCGCCGGGCAGCACGACACGCCGCGCGCGGCTCGGCGGACGCGGTGGCACTGCCGCCCGCCCGCTCCGAGCTGCTCAGGCTGGCCGCACGGCGGCCAGGCATCGGCGTCGCGGAGGCGGCGCAGGAGCTGCGGCTCGCGCCGAACAGCGTCAGCACGATGGTCAGCAAGCTCAAGGAGGACGGGCTGCTCAGCAGGGGACGTGCCGAGTCGGACGGGCGCTCGGTCCGGCTGACCGTCACCGAGGCGGGCGCGGCCCGGGTTGAGCAGTGGCGCGACATCCGTGCCGAACTGGCAGGCCGCGCGCTCGAGCGGCTGCCGCTCGCCGACCGGCAGGCGCTGAGCGCGGCGACGCACGCGCTCAGCCGGCTGGCAGCACAGCTGGCGGACCTGTGACCGACGGACGAAAAGGGACAATTTCCTTACCAAAGCCTCCGATCCCTGCCGGCCGCCGGCGTCCATCCCCAAACGTTGATATCGTCCGCCTATGCCTCCAATGGCTGGACGAGAGATTGCAGGGCGGTATTTCCTGGAGGAGTCCATCGGCCATGGCGCCATGGGCATCGTGTGGCGTGCCCACGATCGGCTCCTCGACCGGAAGGTGGCGGTCAAGGAAGTCATGCTGTCCGCGGCGATCGACGAGTCCGAGGTAGCGGATATCGACCAGCGGACGCAGCGCGAGGCGCGGACCGCAGCCAGGCTCAACCATCCGGGCATCGTCACCGTCCACGACGTGGCCGAGGAAGACGGCCGCCTGTGGATCGTCATGGAGCTCGTCCCGTCCCGGTCGCTTGACAAGATCCTGGCCCTGCAGGGACCGCTGACGGCGCCGCGCGCCGCCCGGATCGGCCAGCAGCTGCTCGCCGCGCTCACCGCCGCTCATGTCGCGGGGGTGCTGCACAGGGACGTGAAGCCGAGCAACGTCCTGATCGCGCCCGACAGCTCGGGCGCCGGCCAGGGCGAGCGCGCGGTGCTGACCGACTTCGGCATCGCGCAGTTCGAGGGCGACTCCCGGATCACCCAGATTGGCCTGGTGATGGGCACCCCGGGATTCACGGCACCGGAGCGGCTCCGCGGCCAGCCAGCGACACAAGCCTCCGACCTGTGGGCGCTCGGCGCCACGCTCTACGCGGCCGTCGAGGGCCGCGGGCCCTTCGAGCGAAACGGCATGACCGCCACGCTGACGGCGATCGTGGAAGAGGCACCACCGCGCGCGCAGTCCGCCGGGCGGCTCGCCCCGCTGATCGCGGCGTTGCTGTGCCGTGATCCCTCCGTTCGGCCGTCCTCCTCGGACGCGGCCCGGATGTTCGCCGACATCTTGGGGCCGATGCCCACGGACCGCGCGCCGACGTCGCCCTCGCTTGCCATCCCGCCAGACCAGATCCGCGCCGGGACCGCGCCACCGCTGCGAGCCGACACGGAGCTGTCCCTGCTGTCGGCTCCCCCCGCACCGCAGGCGCCGCTTCGCACGCCGACGCAGACGTTCCCGCAGAGTCCGCCGATCTCCGTGTCCTCGGCAGCGGCTGATCCACCGCGACCGGCCAGCGACCTGCTCAGGCAGTTCACCAAGGAAGCCGGCGACTCTCGGCGACCCGCACGCAGTGCCCGGAGCAGAGGCTCAGCGCGCCGCGCCCGCAAGGCAGCCCCCATCGCGCTGAGCATCGTCGCCGTCGCCGCGATCGGCGTCGGAGCCGTCGTGCTCAAGGACCACCTGTCCCGCTCGGAAACGGCCGGGGCAGCGGCGGATACGATCTCGCCGACGGCGCCATCGCAGCCGACGTCGACGGCGGGGCTGCCGCCCATCGCGGACGCGCCGGCCGTCGTCAAGGCGATCGACACCAGCAAGATGAAAAACCCGCCCAACTACACCGCGGAGAATTTCTTCGCCGCCCAACTGGGCACGAAAGCCGGATTCACCATCGACGTCCCGCCGACATGGACATTCAGCGTGACGGGCAAGACGGTGACGCTGACGGACGGCACGACGACCATGGAGATCGATCTCACGCAGCACGTCAAGCCCGACATGGTGTCCGAGGCGGAGTACCTCGCGGGACAAGACCGCGCCCAGTTCCCCGGTTATCAGCGAGTTTATGGCAAGCCTCTGAAAAAATATTTCCTGAAGGAGAACATCCGCGAGACGCCGGGCGCGCTCTGGCAATTCGACTGGGTGACCGCCAGCCAGGTCCAGATGCGCGAGGATGCCCTGCTGTTCACCCTGGCGGGGCAGTCCTACACGATTTACATGAGCGGCCCGGCAGGCCCTCATGACAACACGTGGAACAACGACTCTCTCGGGACCGTCACCAACATGCTGCCCACCTTCGACGGTCTCTCCGCACCGTCCAGCCACTGAGCAGCAGTGCCGCGACGGCAGCCGAACCGTCCGCTGCCATAGCTTGCTGCCGTAGCTTTAGGAGGTAATCTCCGGGAAACACGGCGCGAGGACAATATGCAAATGAGAACTCGGCGGCAGCTCAGCATCGGATGCATGTTCACGTACCGCGCGGAGATCCCTACCCCGGCGGTGTTCATGGTGCGCCCGGCGATCTCGCGCGGGGTCAGCACCGAAGGTGACCGCTGGATCACCGATCCGCCCGCCCAGATACACGGCTACACCGACATCTACGGCAACGAGTGCGTACGGACGATGCTGCCCGCCGGCCGGTCCCAGTTCGGCTTCTCCGCGGTGGCGGATGTCCCCGATGCCACCGAGGACGCCGACTTTGACGCGCCCGAGGTTCCGGCGCACGCCCTGCCCGACGAGACGCTGATGTACACGCTGCCGAGCCGTTACTGCCTTCCCGACGTGCTCGCCAACGAGGCGTGGCAGCGGTTCGGCGGTCTCGAGCCCGGCTACAAGCGGGTCCAGGCGATCTGCGACCACGTCAACGGGCACCTGACGTTCCAGTACGGAAGCACGACCGCCATTTCGACGGCGGCGGATGTCAACATCACCAGGCTCGGGGTATGCAGGGACTTCACGCACCTGGCCATTTCGTTCTGCCGGGCGCTGAACATTCCGGCCCGCTACACCTTCGGTTACCTGCCGGACATGGACGTTCCGCCAGACCCCGCGCCGATGGACTTCGCGGCCTGGATGGAAGTGTGGCTCGGCGACCGCTGGTGGACCTTCGATCCGCGCAACAACGCTCGCCGCAAGGGCCGGGTCGTGATCGGCCGCGGTCGCGACGCGACCGACGTGGCGGTGGCCACCACCTTCGGCGGCCCGTTTCTTGAGTCCATGACCGTCCAGGCCGACGAACTCACCTGATCGCCTGCCCCGCCGCTACTCCCCCGATCCGCCGACCGCCGATCGCTGGCCGGTCATCACGTCACGGGACGTCGCACCGATCCACGCGTCGATCCGCTCCCACCAGTCGTAGAGCCAGCCGACCTGGGCCTCGTGATCCGCGGTGCGAGGCACGTCGGCGGCCGGCACCCGCCACCATCGCGCGTGCACCGTCACGTCGGTCAGCAGGCTCTGCCAGACATCACGCGCGCTGACCAGCTTGTCCAGCCCGGTGTGCGCCACGAAGATGACGTCCGCGTCCGGGCAGGCGTCGATCGCGGCGAATGCCCCGCCGCTGCGGGGAGGCAGCAGGTTCGGCATCGCGGCCGCCCGTTCGGCCAGATCGGCGTGCCCCCGCCGGCGCAGGCGCTCGATGCCGCGGCGCCAGCGGAGCGGGGTCCAGTTTCCGCCTTCGGGAAAGATGACGAGAGCGCCGCGCGTGTCGAGGCCGGCGGCCAGCCGCCTGATCAGTTCGGCTTGCTGCCCGCCGCCGGTCCTGGCTCCGGCCCCGGCGAGGCGAAGGTGGCGGCGGAGGAACGCGTTGGGCAGCCGGTTAGCAACGACGTCCAGGCTCGGGTCCAGTTGGAGCGCGGCCTTCATGACGACCCGGGGGCGCCGCTCGCAGACCATGAGCAGATGGTGGACGAGCAGGAGCGAGTCGCCTGGCCCCGCGTGCCGGCTGAGCACGATGATCGGGCGGTCACCGAGAAGGCCCGCGTCCGGCGGCCCCGCCACCTCAACGCGCAGCCCGCAGGCGCGGCGTGCCGCGCGGTAAATCTGGTCGAGGAACCGTCCCATGACCGCGTAATGCCGGGTCCTGTAGGGCTCGGTGTCAAGCCGCCCGCCAAACCCGCTCGCGATCCACAGGCAGAGCAGCACCGTCAGCGCGGCCGTCTCGCCGACGGACCAGGCGAGAGCAAGCCATGCCACCCGCAGTAGCCGGCCCCGTCGCACGCGCCCGGTGCCTGCCCGTCGTCTGACCAGGCCGAAAATCGCGCTGAGCAGGGCCACCGGCGGCGTCAGGGCAACCAGGGCCGCCGCGATCACGACGACGAGCGGCACCAGCACCAGGCGGCGGATCAGCCTAGGCGGCAGCATGGCGGCTCCGGTTGAATCGGTCAGCGGCGGGCGGCGGCCTGGGCCAGGTAGCTGGCTGACGCCGCGTATGAGCGGTCGATGCTGTTACTTACCTTACTTTTGCTCCGGTAACGGAATTGCCCGAGTCCAGGCTGACTCTGGTCCCCGCCCGAGGGCAGGACGTGGACGCGCACACCAGGCGGAAGCGCCGACATCTCCTCGTGGAACCGGTGCCTGCGCGCGATCTCGAACGCGACGAGTCCCACCTCCCATGGCCGCACGGGGACCGGGAGCTGGCTCTCTATCCTGCCGACCTGCAGCACGTAGACGGTGCCAGCGCCGAGCGCGATCGCCCGGCCCACCGGAATGGAGTCGACGAGGCCGCCATCGAAATAATGACGGCCCTCGATCTCGACCGGAGGCAGCAGGCCTGGCACGGCGCATGAGGCCATGACGGCCTGCACGAGAGGACCGGCCGAGAACCAGTGCGCCGTCGCGTCCTCGATGTTGGCCGCGACGCAGTGGAACGGCAGCTTCAGGTCCGCGAAATCCTCGGCCGGGAGCTGGTCGGCGAGCAGCTTCCGCAGCGGTTCGATCGCGTGCAGATGAGTACCCGACCGCATAAGGCGCACCGCCCGGCTCAGCACGGTCTCGCTGAACACCAGTCGCAGGGACTCCCCCTGCCACAGGTCACTGAGCCGGCCCGCCGCCCCATCCGGGTCGGCGGCCACGAACGCGCCGTTAACCGCTCCGATAGACGTGCCGACCACCAGGTCAGCCCGCACCCCGGCGGCAGCGAGCGCCCGCAGCATCCCAACCTCATGTGCTCCAAGCAGCCCCCCGCCACCAAGCACGAACGCAGTAGTCACCCTTCGCAGATTAGCTCCTCCCCAGCCAAGCGACCGCGATCCCGCCGGCCTCGCGCGAGCATGATCACCGAAGTTTAGTGTCGTCATAGCGACACTAAATTGACGTCAAGAGCAAGACGTTCCGGGTTAAGAGCCACCCACCACCGGTTTGCGGGCGAAGCCCGCATCGGGGGTCTGGGGGTCGTCCCCCAGAAGATTCAGAGCTGCATCAAGGGAAGGCGGCCCGAAGGGCCGCCGAACATGGTTACGTGCAGCGGCGCCGCAGCTCAGCCGCCGCAGACGGGGGCACTGCGTGGCGAGCAATCCCACTCGCGGACGGGGGCACCGCGTGGTCGCAGCGCCGCCGCACACCGTCACCATACAAGGTTGCGGATACCCAAACAAGTCGGGAAGTTAGCGACATGCTGACGAGTTTTGTCGGGCTTCTCATAGCGACCAAGGTCACGCAAGCAGGCGTCACCTGGCGGTCCTAAGCTTGAAACATGGCTGAGTTTTCCTTCACCGATCTGCTCCCGCTCGGGCATGACGACACCACCTACCGGAAGATCGCAGACGGTGGGGTTGAAACTGCGCGTGCGTTCGGGCGAACCTTTCTTGACGTTGATCCTGCGGCACTCACCGTGCTGAGCAGGACGGCCTTCAGGGACATCGCCCACCTGCTGCGCCCCTCGCACCTGCGGCAGCTCCGGGCCATCCTCGACGACCCCGACGCCTCGCCGAACGACCGGTACGTGGCACGCGACCTGCTGCAGAACGCGAACATCGCGGCGGGCGGCGTGCTGCCGATGTGCCAGGACACCGGGACCGCGATCGTGATGGGCAAGCGCGGCCAGCAGGTGCTCACCGACGGGCGGGATTCCGAGCACCTCGCCCGCGGCGTCTATGACGCGTACACGACGCTGAACCTGCGCTACTCCCAGATGGCACCGCTGACCATGTGGGACGAGAAGAACACCGAGTCCAACCTGCCCGCGCAGATCGAGCTCTACGCCACGGAAGGGGACGCCTACAAGTTCCTGTTCATGGCCAAGGGCGGCGGTTCGGCGAACAAGTCATACCTTTACCAGGAGACGAAGGCGGTGCTGAACCCGGCGCGGATGGCCTCCTTCCTCGAGGAGAAGATCCGGGCCATCGGGACCTCGGCCTGCCCGCCCTATCACCTGGCGATCGTCGTCGGCGGCACGAGCGCGGAGTACGCGCTCAAGACCGCCAAATACGCGTCGGCCCGCTACCTGGACGCCCTGCCGACCGCCGGGTCGATGGACGCGCACGGGTTCCGCGACCTTGAGCTTGAGGCCACGGTGCTCGACATCACCAGGAAAATCGGGATCGGCGCGCAGTTCGGCGGCAAGTACTTCTGCCACGACGTCCGCGTGATCCGGCTGCCGAGGCACGGGGCATCCTGCCCGGTGGCGATCGCGGTGTCCTGCTCGGCGGACAGGCAGGCGCTCGGCAAGATCACCGCCGAGGGTGTCTTCCTCGAGGCGCTCGAGACCAATCCGGCGCAGTACCTGCCGGATCCCGCGTCGGTTACCGCGGACGCGGCGGAGGTCATTTCGATCGACCTCAATCGGCCAATGCAGGAGATTCGCGCTGAACTTTCTAAATATCCGGTTAAGACGCGACTTTCGCTGACCGGCCCTATGGTCGTCGCGCGCGACATCGCGCACGCGAAGATCGCCGAACTGCTCGACTCGGGCGAGCCAATGCCCGCTTACCTGCGTGACCACCCGGTTTACTACGCCGGGCCCGCCAAGACCCCCGCCGGGTACGCGTCCGGGTCGTTCGGGCCTACGACCGCCGGCCGGATGGACTCGTATGTGGAGAGGTTCCAGGCCGCGGGCGGGTCGCTCGTCATGCTGGCCAAGGGGAACAGGTCCGCCGCGGTGACCGAGGCCTGCAAGCGTCACGGCGGGTTCTACCTCGGCTCGATCGGCGGCGCGGCGGCGCGACTCGCCCAAGACTGCATTACCAAGGTCGAGGTGCTTGAATACCCCGAGCTCGGCATGGAAGCGGTGTGGAAGATCGAGGTCAAGGGCTTCCCGGCTTTCATCATCGTCGATGACAAGGGCAATGATTTTTTCGCCGAGGCATCCGGTCCGCTGTTGTCCATCGGCAACCACCCCTAAACGCTGATATGGTCCGGCTATGCCCCCTATGACAGGGCGGGTCGTCGCCGGGCGTTACAACCTCCAGCACCCCATCGGACGCGGCGCCATGGGCGTCGTCTGGCGAGCGCGCGACCAGCTCCTTGACCGTGAAGTCGCGGTCAAGGAGGTCGTGATCTCCTCACTGCTCGGGGCCGAAGAGCGACAGAACGCCTATCAGCGGACGCTGCGCGAGGCGCGGACCGCCGCACGTCTCTCCCACCGCGGCGTGGTCGCCGTCTACGACGTGGCAGAGGAGGACGGCCGGCCCTGGATCATCATGGAGCTGGTGCCGTCCCGGTCACTTGACCAAGTGCTGACCGTGGAGCAGCGGCTGACGTCGCTGCGGACCGGGCGGATCGGCCAGCAGCTGCTGTCCGCGCTCGCCGCCGCCCATACGGCCGGGGTGCTGCACAGGGACGTGAAGCCGAGCAACGTGCTGATCGCCACCGACAGAAGCGACGGCGGCTGGGACGAGCGTGCGGTGCTCACCGACTTCGGCATCGCGCAGTTCGAGGGCGATCCCAGGCTGACGCAGACCGGGATGGTGATGGGCTCGCCCGGGTTCACCGCGCCGGAGCGGATCAGGGGCGGCGACGCCACGCCCGCGTCCGACCTGTGGTCGCTCGGCGCCACGCTCTACGCGGCCGTGGAGGGGCGCGGACCCTACGAGCAGCGCGGCGGCGCGATCACGACGATGTCCGCGATCATCAACGAGGACGCGCCGGTCGCGATACACGCCGGACAGCTCGCCCGGGTCATCTCCGCGCTGATGCGCAGGGAGCCGTCGGCCAGGCCTTCCGCGTCGAACGCGGCGCGGATGCTCGCGCAGGTACTTCCGCTGCTGTCCGGGGGCTCCGAAGGGTCACATCAAGAGACGCGCCCGGCCACCGTTCGGTCCACGCATGTGCCGCAGCCGACGGCCGTGGCCTCAACTGCCGCGGGCGCACCAGCCGGGCCGGCACCCGCTGCTGACTCCGCATCAGGCGATGCCGCGCCGGCCGCGGAGCCCGAGTCCGCGCCAGAGGCCGAGCAGGCGTCCAGCCCCGCACCGACGACGATGCAAGGCCAGGCAGCCGAGGCCGACGCGCCGAAGATCGCCGCGGCACCGGAAGCCAGCGAGCCCGAACTTGAGCCCGAGCCCGAGCCCGAGCCCGAGCCCGAGCCCGAGCCCGATCTTGAGCTTGAGCTTGAGCCCGAGCCGGCTCAGGAAGCGGAGCCGGAACCGGACGCGGACGCGCCGGCGGCCGAGGCGGCCACGCCGCCAGCGGAGGAAGAGGACGCCGGCGCGCCGGAAGACCCGAGCGCACCAGGCTCCGGGCCACGCTCCGAGCCAGAAGAGACGATGATCGACCGCGGATCCGCCGGTTATCAGCGGACGGAGCTGTCCATTCCGGTGGCGAGTCCGACCCCGGCACCGGCGCCCACGTTCACGGCGAGCAGACCAGGGGAACGGGCGCCGGCGGCCACGTTCTCCGCGGCGCGCCAGAACCACTCAGGCACTGTGCAGCCGCAGCCGAAGTCGACGTACGGGGCAGCGCAGCAACCCGCGTATAGAGCGGCGGCGCAACCGAGTTACGGGACGGCGCAGCCAGCGGCGGCGGCGTACAGCGCCTTTCCCGGGACGAGCACGCCGCTCGGCCGATCCATCGGGCAGTACGCTCCGGGCGCGGGAGGCGGCCGGGCGCAGCGCGGCAGGGGACCATGGCGATGGATCATCCTGGTGATCTTCGCGGCGGTGCTTGCCGCCGTGATCGGCGCGGGTGCCGCGTACGCGCTGCACCACAACGGAGCCGGGCCGGGGACGAGCGGATCAGGAACGAACGCTGATCCCAAGACGAACTTCCAGTCGGTGAACGCGCTCAACGAGCCGACCACCACGCTCCCGGCCGGATGGTCGCCCGAGCGGGTCACTGCCGCGGAAGCCACGTCGGAGGCGGCAGGCTTCGCGATCGACGTGCCGCCGGGCTGGAAAGTGAGTCCTAGGGGTCTGGTTACCCGCTTCTACGGTCCGAGCGGCATGATCCTTGATGTCGATCTGACGAATCACACTTTTCCCGACAACATGGTCAAAGAGGCCAGGTACATCGCGGCCCGGTCGTCGCCGAGATTCACCGGCTACCGGCTCCGTGCTCTCCAGGCAGTGCCCATCAGATCCACCCATGGCGCGATCTGGCAGTTCAACCAGACGAACAGTAACGGCGACCTGCTGATCGCGGATGACATCGTGTTCGTCAAGCCGACCCCCGCGGGCAACCAGTCCTACGCCATCTTCATCTGGGGTCTGAATAACGGGTGGGGAAGCAAGTACCTGCCCGTGTTCGACGAGATTCTGCACACCTTCCAGACGGTTCCGGCGTCCTAGCCCCAGATCATCGCGCCCGTGGGCGGGCCCGCGGCGTATTCCGCCGCGGGCCCGCCCATTTCCGTTCGGCCGGCTTCTAGTACCAGCCGTCGGACTGCTCATGCGCCCATGCGCCGCACGGTGAGCCGTACCTGCCCTGAATGTAGGTCAGGCCCCAGCTGATCTGGGTAGCAGCGTTGGTCTGCCAGTCCGAGCCCGCGCTCGCCATCTCAGAGCCCGGCATCGCCTGCGGGATGCCGTACGCGCCAGAGCTCGGGTTCTCCGCGGTCACGTTCCACCCGCTCTCCCGCGCCCAGAGCGGTTCGAGGCAGGAGAACTGGCTGCTCGACCAGCCGTACTTGCTGAGCATCTGCTGGGCGATCTGCTGCGGGGAACCGGATGCGACCGGTGCCGCCTGCACCGTCACGGTTGGCGTGGCTTGCGGTGTCGCCGTCGGCTGGGCGGCGGCCGCCTGCTGAGCCGCCGCCTGCTGAGCCGCGGCCTGCGCGGCGGCCTGCGCGGCGGTGGCCTCTGCAGCGGCCGCCTTGGCGGCGGTCCTCTTGGCGGCGGCAGCTCTCTCGGCGGCCGCCCTGGCGATCGCGCGTTCGTGCGCGTTCTCCCGCACAGCGAGGCTGAGCTTGGCCAGGCGCTCCCGCGAGATCATCGCGTTCGCTGCCTGGGTCGCCCTCGCCGAGTCCTGGTGGGCGTTGACCACCGTCAGATACGCGGCGGCCGCGCTAGCCGGCGCGGCGACGGTGCCCGAGGGAAGCGTCGTGGCGGCTACGGAAATCGCTGCCGCCAGTGTCAGGGTGCCCGCCGCTGCGACGGTGATCACCCGGGAACGCTTCCTGGACAGGATTGAGGGCATGGATCGATGGCGTGCCAAAAGGTGGCCTTCAGTAGTTCGCGCCGCGCGCGATCATCTGTCACCCCTGACACCACGGTCCGCGTCACCATGGGAAACGCGGCAGGCGTCAGCTCACGGACGTGGCACAGGGGCAGGGTGCCGAGCTGCTGCGCGCAGCCATGATCTCGCGAGCGGGATGCTGTCGAGGACTAACCATGCCATGGGGTAACCCTCCAACACGGCATATTCCTGCGTGTCTACCCGGGCGGGCCGCCCCATAGCGTCGTTAACGCGCGCGAAACATGGGATTTAGCAGGGGTTTCCGTTACCAGACGGCGATCTCTGTGAGGTGTGCCACATAATCACTCAGGGCTTCCGCGCGATTGCGCACGGAAGCCCTGAGTGATTTTTTGTCATACCGAAGTCACGCCAGGTTTAGTAATACCCGTAGTTCACTTCGTTCTGCCACGCGCCGCACGGCGTGCCGTATTGCCCCTTGATATAGCCGAGGCCCCACTCGATCTGAGTCCTCGGGTTGGTCTGCCAGTCGGCGCCGGCGGACAGCATCTTGTTCCCTGGCAGCGACTGCGGGATGCCGTAGGCGCCGGACGACGTGTTCTCGGCGTAGACGTTCCAGCCGCTCTCCCGCATCCAGAGGTTGTACAGGCAAGCAAACTGCGTCGTCTGATCGAAACCGAACGAGGGGAGCAGTTCCTTGCCGATCGCCTCGGCACCGGTCGGGTTGGCCGGCGCCGCCGGCGTGTTGACACTGGTGCCGCCGCCTGTCGCGCTCGTCGCGCTCGTCGCGCTCGTCGAGGTTGCCGTGCTCGTCGAGGTTGCCGCCTGCGCGGCGAGGATCGAGGTCGGATTCGCCATCGCCGGCTTGGCGTCGACCGTCAGCGTGCTCGCGGCCGCGTCCATCGCGATGATCGTCTGCCGCTCCTGCTCAAGCGCGCTCACCGAACCACTGTGGCCAAGGCCGTCAATGGACGCGAACAGGCTGCTCGCGCCGGCGCCCTTCGGGCTCATCACGGAGGAAGCGATGATCACCACCGCGACGAGCAGCGCCGCGATGGCGGTGGCAGGCAATACGATGCCCATCCGCCGGAACAGGCCCCGCTTCTTCCTGGCGCTCCGCGGCCCGCTTTCGCTCAGCGGTCCGCCGACGCTCCGTGACCCGTGTCGTGACAACGCAATCCCTTCGGCCCATGTCGCGCATATACCGCACCATCTACCGCTGCCGATCAACGATGCCAGAAAGAAACATCGGTCGCCTGGGACTTCACCAAGAAAGGCAGCGCCGTTTACTTACCATTCTGTGACGCAAATCACAAGCAGATAACACGGAACGTGACTGGACTCGCGCCGCTTCTGTACCACGGGAGACCTTAGTAACTAATTGTCATAATGAAGTTACGGCATGCTCAGTAAGAGCCGAGGTTTACTTCGTTCTGCCACGCGCCGCACGGCGTGCCGTACCCTCCCGCGATGTAGCCGAGACCCCACTCGATCTGAGTCCTCGGGTTGGTCTGCCAGTCGGCGCCGGCAGACCCGATCGCCTCGGCACCGGTCGGGTCGGCCGGCGGCGGCGCGCTGATGCTCGTGCCTCCGAAGGCCGTGCGGTCTGCTCTCGATTTCGCGGCAAACTGCGAGATGATCTGCGCTATGAGCGATGCAGTCACGCCGTCAGCGGACCCCTTTGCCCTCGCGGAGGCGAGTGCCGCCGCCCTGAAGCGACTCACCGGCGCGCCCGGCTTCGATGCCGTCGTGGTGCTCGGCTCCGGCTGGCTCGCCGCCGCCGATGCGATCGGCATGCCGGAAGCCGAACTTTCCGTCGCCGATCTTGGCGGATTTCAGCAACCGACTGTCAAGGGACACACACCGTCCGTTCGATATATAAAAAAAGATCAGCTGCGTGTCCTCCTTTACCTGGGCCGGATTCATCTCTTCGAAGGGCACCACCCGCACGCCGTCGTGCATGGTGTCCGCACGGCCATCGCGGCCGGTTGCCGGACCGTCGTGCTCACCAACGCGGCGGGCGGCATCAACCCGGGCTACGCGGTCGGGCAGCCGGTACTGATCGGCGATCACATCAACCTCACCGGCCGCTCGCCGCTCGCCGGCCCGCTGCCGGACACGGTGCCATTGCGGTTCGCCGACCTGACCGAGACGTACTCCGAGCGCCTGCGCGACCTGGCGAGGCAACTCGACCCGACGCTCGCCGAAGGCGTCTATGCCGCACTTCCCGGGCCGCATTTCGAGACGCCCGCCGAGATAAGGATGCTCCGCACCGCGGGTGCCGACCTCGTTGGCATGTCCACCGCGCTTGAGGCGATCGCCGCCCGGCATCTCGGCGCCGAGGTGCTCGGGATCTCGCTCGTCTCTAACCCCGCGGCCGGGCTGTCCGCGGAACCCATCGATCACCAGGATGTGCTCGCCGCCGTCGGCGTCTCCGCCGCCCGCGTTGGCGAACTGCTCTCCGCGCTGCTATCCCGGCTCTAAGCGGCTAGCGTGAGCACCGAGCCGGGCCGAGAGCGCAGTGGCCGAGAGCGCAGTGCCGACATAACAGCTGATCAGCTGCCCAACCTGGAGAGCCTCAGGAAATTCGTGGTTGTCGCGGAGGAACTGTCGTTCACCAGGGCGTCCCGACGGCTGCATGTTGTGCAGTCCGGGGTGTCAAGCGCGGTCGCGGCGCTCGAGCGGGAACTTGGCGCGGTGCTGTTCGACCGGGACAGGCACACGGTGGCGCTGACCGACGCCGGGCGGGCGCTGCTGCCCGAGGCGCGGGCGACCCTCGCCGCGGCGCGGTCCGCCGCCGAGGCGGTGGCGGAGGCGACAACGGGGCTGCGCGGCACGCTGTCGGTCGGCATGATGATCTCCACAGGCTCCGTCGACGTGCCCGCGGCGCTCGGCCGGTTTCACGAGACGTATCCCGGCGTGCTCGTGCGGCTGCGGGTGCTGCCTGGCGGCTCCGCTGACCTGGCCCGCGCGGTAGCGGACGGGACGCTTGACCTGGCGCTCGGCGGCGAGACGTTCATCGACTTCCCCGTCGGCTGGGGCACTCGGGCGATCGTCGACCGGGCGTTCGCCGCGGCGGGGATCGACCGGCAGGTGACGTTCGAGGTCGCGTACTACACCACCGGGGCTACGGCACACCGGAGTGTAATCACAAGCCGCCACAACGCGGCGTTCTGGATCGTCGGCTACACGTTCGCGGTCACCATGGCATTCTCCGCGCTGCCTACTCCGCTTTACGTGCTTTACCAGGCACGCGACCACTTCAGCACGTTCATGATCACCGTCATCTTCGCGGCCTACGCGGCCGGCGTCGTGGCCAGCCTGTTCCTGGCCGGTCACCTGTCCGACTGGGCGGGGCGCCGCCGGATGGTGCTGCTCGCCGTGGCGATCAATATCGCCTCGGGCGTGCTGTTCCTCGCCTGGCCCGCCACCGCGGGCCTGATCGTGGCCCGGGTGATCTCCGGTGTCTCCATCGGGATGCTGACCGCGACCGC
>Ga0066797_1000270_pt1 | contig 15848 bp, 12 predicted proteins | sample PersoiDNA2013193_FD_76335 | JGI IMG/M metagenome (GOLD analysis project Ga0066797, IMG submission 76335) | Permafrost soil microbial communities from the Arctic, to analyse light accelerated degradation of dissolved organic matter (DOM) -... | ecosystem: Environmental > Terrestrial > Soil >... | reverse complement strand
CGGGTGGGATCCGTGGCCGGCGGTGGACGTGCGGGTGGACTCCAAGTCGGTGCTGCGGGCGGCCGTGGCGGGACTCAGGTCCGAGGAGCGGGAGGTGCTGACCCTGGTCGCCGGGGAGGACCTGTCGGTCGCCGATGCGGCGCGGGTGCTCGGCATGCCGGACGGGACGGCGCGCCGCCTGCTGCACCAGGCGCGTGCCGCGCTGCGGGGCGCGCCGGAAGTGGCCGCGCTCTTGACGGAACTCAACAGTGTGAAGGAGAGCAAGTGATGGTGGACGAGATGGATCTGGCCGGTCAGGCGCTGGAGGTCGCGCCGTGGCGTCCGGAGGCGTACGAGCGGGCGCGGGCGGTGCTGCGGGGAGCCATGGCCGAGTCCGGGCCACTGCCGGAAGCGGCTCCGGCGCCAGCGGTGGCTCCGCTGCGGGGAAGCGGATTCGCCCGGGCGCGCAGTCATCGTCGCCAGACCTGGGGCACCAGGGGCAAGGTCGGGATCGGCGCGGGGATCGGCGCGGTGGCGGCGGCGGTGGCGGCGGTGCTGGTGGTCACGTCGGCGCCGCGGCCCGCGGCGCCGGCCGCGGCGCCGGGTGCCGGGTCGGCGTCCCGGCCGGCGGCGGTGCAGCCGGAGCTGGTGTCGCTTGCCGCCTTCATCATGGCGGGCAGCGGGTCGCTGCCGGGCAACGCGACGCTTATCATCAGGACCCAGACCGAGGGCGGCATCCCGCCGCAGGTTAGCTACAACCTGTACACCGACGGCGGCGCCTACTACGGGGGAGGCGACAAGCAGTCCCTGATGGAGGCTATCGCCCGCCATCAGGACATGGCCGACGGCAGCAGCGCCCGCGAGGTGGCGGCCGCGCGGTACGCGGCGACCGGCGACCTCGCCACCGCCCGGAAGCTGATGAACAATGCGCTGCGCAACAACGACTACTACGACAGCCTCGCTGAGCGGAAGCTGATCTGGGCCAAGGGCGCAGCGGCGCGGGACGCGCTGTACAAGGCGAAAGGCGACAAGCACCTGCCGGTGATGCCGGCCGGCAAGGTCCTGCGGGAAGATATCGACAACGAGATCTGGCTGAGCAGCTACGACGCGCTGGCCGAGGGGGCAGGCAGCCCGCAGGTCCGGGCGGGCGTCCTGCGCCTGCTGTCGACGCTGCCCGAGGTCACCGTCGCGGATTCGAGGACCGGCGGGAAGCCCACGCTGACCCTCACGGCGGGGCCGGCGCTGTTCGGCGGCAGCGGCGAAGACGTGCTGACGGTCAGCGCCACGACCGGGATGCCGGTCAAGGAGATGTCCCCTGCCCGGGGGAACGTGCCGTCGTCCGTGGAGGCCTTCCAGGTCTTGCGGCTGAAGCTGGCCGACATCAAGGCCGGCAAGTTCTGACCACGCCAGGCACCAGGCACCAGGCACTCAGCCAGGCCTGACCGTGCGGGCCGTCCCTACCCGGGCGGCCCGCACGGCCGCGCCGGTCGTCCTCATCGGTGAGAGCGCCAGTCAGGAGATCAGTTGGACAAGAATCAGGCGGCTGCTTTCGAGGCATTCGTCAACGAGTCCGGCGGCGCACTGCTGAGGACGGCGGTATTTCTCACGTCTGACCCGTACGTCGCCGAGGACGTCTACCAGGAGACCATGCACCAGCTCTCAGCGCGGTGGTCGAAGGTGGGCAGTCCCCTGGGGTTCTGCCGCCGCGTTATGCGCAACATTGTCATCGACCGGGCCCGAGCGCTGCAGCGACGACCGCGCGAACTGGAGCTTCATCAGAGGTTCGACAGCGGCGACCCTCGATCGGGTGATCCGGCCGCGGCGGTCGAACTGCGTCTTGCGCTGTTCTCCGCGCTCGGCACGCTCACCGCGCAGCAGCGGGCGGTCCTGGTACTCCGCTACTTCGACGACCGCAGCGAGAACGAGGTCGCCGCCATCCTGGGCATCTCCACCGGCACGGTCAAGAGCACCGCTTCTCGGACGATGGCGCAGCTACGTGTGCATCCCGCCCTCATTGGCCTTTTCACGACTACCGAGATGAGCACCCGAAGGGTTCGTTGTGCCTGATCTCGACGTCAGGTCGGTGGCTCGACGGCGAGCTGTCCCGCCAGCCAGGGGGCGACATTGTCAAGACACGACGGGGAGCAGGCACCGAGCCTGCTCCGGAGGAGGAAGAAGCCGATGCGCATCTATCTCAGCACGGCCCTGGCGGTAACCGCGGCGACCGCGGCGGTCGCCAGCACTTCAGCCGCCACTCCGGCCGCCGCGGGTGGGGCTGGTGCCGTCGGCCGTAAGGATGACGAGGTTCTCCGTATCCTCAGCTGTCGGACGGAATGTAATCTGGTCTGCCATACTGGAAGTATACGCTGTCTTCGGCCCGATTTTCGGGACTGCTTCGCCTGCCAGCCAGCTTCACCCTCGATGACGTGATCGCCGCCATCAAAGGCCACGCGATCGGTCGCGCCCGGCTGGACGGAACCTACGAAATCCGCTAGCACCCAGGACAACAAGGCGGGACGGCTACCCAGCTAGCTCCGCCATGCCCTCCGCAGTCAGGGCGATCCGGCTCGCCCCCATCGACCGGCGAATCGCGATCATCGCGGGCGGTCACATGCCAGCACGGCGCCAGTACACGGTGACCACCTCTCCCGCGCTCGTCGCCGGGCTGAACGACCTCTTCCAGGTGGCGTGGGCGACGGCCACCGCCTTCAGCACCTACCTGAGTGGCGAGGCGCCTCCTCTCCTCGACGACTCCGCTCGCGCCATCCTGCGCGCCCTCGGTCAGCACCTTTTGCGTAGTGCCGTGCAGGCCGACGCGGCCAACAAGCGCATCACCGACGCTCGACATCCCCGAAGCCCAGCCCGTATCGCCGCATTCCGGGCAGGTTCCCTGGTCGCGGCAAAGATCTTGGTAGATAAGCGTGCGCATAGAACGCTTTTCTGCCACCAGGAAAAAAATCTCCAAGATCTTTTGATGAGCTGGGATATCAGATGTCGTTCGATGTCACGTGAGCGCACAGGGGCATCGTGAGCATCCCCTGCCAACCGGCATCGCGCGGCGAGCGGGTCCAGGGTGACGGGCGTTACTGGCACTCGGCCCGGTCACGCACCCACGGTCCCGTCCGGCCGGTTGAGTACCGGCCGGACGTGGACCACTGACTGCGGTTCGCCCACGTAACGGCGGCTAGCCCCCGTTAGCCCTGCTTGGAGCTACTTGTCTGCACGCGGGCGGACCAGGGTGAAGGTCTCGAATGCGGTGTAGTCGTCGGTGGGCGCGCCCTTGGCGCCGGTGTTCGGGTTCACCGGGTCGGCGCCGAGCGCGTGATAGTGGGTGACGGTGATGGATGTCTGCTCGTCGGAGTGGCTGCCCGGGTCCACGTCGAAGACGGCGATGCCATAGCCGGTGGCCGTGTCCCGCTTGGCGGACCAGATCGCGTCCTCGGTCGCCTGCGCGCCGATCCGTGCGTACACGCCTGGGGTGGCCGAGGGGACGGGCCGGTTGGCCTGGGTGAAGACCCGCGCCTGGGTGTCGCCGTCGGCCGCGTCAACCCCGTAGCTGTCGAGGTTGGCGCTCGTGCCGCCGCACCCGAGTATGAGGTAGACGGTGCCCTTGCTTGTGTCGAAGGTGCCGCTGTCCACCGTCGTCACCGGATGCGGTCGCCAGGTGTCCACCGTGGTGCCGGTCGCCGTCAGGGTGCCCACGTTGTGGTCGGTGCCGCGGATGGGGAAGGACCGCTCATAGTCGTGGTCGTGGCCCGATAGCACCAGGTCGACCCCGTACCGGTCGAACAGCGGCTGCCATGCGGCGCGCAGTCCCGCGTCAGAGCCGTTCCCCGTCTTGGACGATGAGCAGGGACACTGGTGCATCTGGACGATGATCCAGTCGATCGACGGGTCCCGGCGGCCCGCCCGCAGGGTTTCCTCCAGCCAGCGGGTCTGCTCGTCGCCTGAGTAGCCGTGGATGTAGAACGAGGTGCCTGGCTCGATCGGCTCGTTGCCCGTGGCGGCAGCGGGGATCAGCGCGGCGGGGCCGGCCACGAACGGGCCCGCGTCCTGGTAGACCACGTCGTCGGCGCTCAGCGTCGCGATCAGCACCGAGCCGACCTGGAAGGAGTACCAGCGGCCCTCGAACTGCGGCAGGCCGTTGGACGGCAGCGTGTACCTGGTCAGGTAGGACGTGAATCCCTGCGGGCCATTGTTGAACTCGATCTCGTGGTTGCCAGGGGCGGGCATCCAGGGCCTGCTCGCGGCCGAGGACTCGTTGTTGTTGCCGAAGTCCCGCCAGACCTCGGGCTGGACCATCGGGTTCAGGTCGGCGTAGCAGAGGTCGCCGTTGAGCAGGTGGAACAGCGGCTGGAACGATTCGACGGCGCCGACCGCGTACGCGGACTGGCCGTACGACAGCACCCACGCGGTGTTGGGCGTGGCGAGGTCGCCGAAGCTGGTGAACCGGAACTTGGCCCGGCCCTCGGGCGCGGTGGTGAACGTCGCGCTGAACGGGTCGGCGGCGTTGGCGTCGTTGTCGGCGGTGACGGTGTAGCCGTAGGTCTTGCCAGGACGGAGGTGGTAGATCCGCGCATGGTAGGTGTAGGTGGTCTCGCCGTTCAGGCCGTCTGTGTACGGGCGCTCAACGGCCGGGATGATCCGCTCACCGATCTGGACGTGCGGCCTGATCGCGTGGCCGGGGGAGGCCCAGGAGACGACCATGGACGTTGCTGGGTCGTTTCCCCAGGTCAGATGGATCTGCTCGGGCGTACCCGCACCGGACGCGGCCACATGCGTGGCGGCAACGGCGGGGACGGCGGTGGCGGCCGTCGCGAGGAGGCTGGCGCCGCCGACGGTTAGCATGTGCCGTCGCGACAGGCCCTTGGCCGCGGTGCTTTCGGGATTCTCAGGCATGAGCCTGACTTTCGCCCCCGATGGTGAACACAGGGCGACGCCACGGAAGGTCCTGGCGCGAAAGCGGATGAATAGTTTTTGCCGGCACCGCGCGCATCAGGCGCTGTCAGCGCGGCAACTGGCCGTCACTACCACGGCTTACTTCCTGCTTGATGCGGGCCAGCGCGTCCGTGCGCTGCGGGCCGTCCACCCTGGCGGCACCCGACCTGCTCATCGAGGCGGCCCGGGCCGAACACCAGGGCGCCGGGCCGCACGCGAGCCTGGTGACGGACCCCAATGAGCACGACCAGGTGAGCGGCCACCTCGACGACAGCCCCCGGCCGGCGGCCGACCTCAGGCCGCTGCGCAAGGCCCTCGAGCACGTCCGCTCGCACCTGCCGGAGATCCCGGCGGAGGAAGACGACGAGCGAGAGCAAGAGGCTTCCTAAAAGAGACAATTTGCCGTCTCCGTCACAAGCGCGACGGAGACGGCAAACGCCTATTCGGCGCGTCGGATTCGGTGTTCGCGCTTGCCGTTTAACCGCCGCGGAGCGACCCCTGACCCGCCTGCCCGGCAGCAAGGAGCTTGCGGTCAAGGCCGGTCATCCGCATGAGCTTGGTCAGCATCGGGCTCGGCGAGGTTACCAGGAACGGGCAGTCGGCCTGCTCCGCGTGCTTGGCCATGCGCACCAGCGCGCTCAGGCCCGCGGCGTCGCAGAAGTGCACCCCTGCCAGGCTGACGACTACCGGTCCGCGGTGGCGGTTGATGATCTTCTGGACGTACCGGAATGCCGTGCCGGCGGTGACCGTGTCCAGCTCGCCCCCGATCTCCACGGCGGCCTCGCCGGTTTGGAGGACTCGGTCGCTCAGCTGAAGTGGTGTCTGCGGGCCCTTCTCTTGATTCACGTGCTTCCCCGGGATTACGGTAATTCGCGGTCCACTCACGAAATGCTCCCTGCGGAATTCCGTGCAATTACTTCACCGATCTGGTATGGGTATAAGACCATGAAAACCGGAGTGGCGATGATTTTCTTGTTGGCCTCGATGCATGGCATTCCCGCATAAACCCGTGCAGGGTCAGCCGTTGGCACGGCTGACCCTGGCCCGGATTCATGATGCCAGGCGGCCCGGATAAGCACCACGCGTTCTGGCCCACAGGAAGACCCACAGGAAGACCCACAGGATCGCGAGGGCGCTGTTCCACGCTGTTTTTCGGTGTAAGGTAATGCCCGCACCGCCGCCCCCGGATTGCGAGTTGGATCCAATAGGAGCCCTCGATGAAAATGCTATCCCGTCCAGTCGATCAGATGCAGGACCACTACTCGGCGGTCGTGATCGGCTCGGGATACGGCGGGGCGATAGCCGCTGACCGCATTGCGCGCGCCGGACGAGATGTCTGCGTCCTTGAACGGGGCAAGGAGCTTCACCCCGGTGAGTACCCGAATTCCGCGCTTTCCGCGTCGCGTGAGATCCAGGTCCATACGCCCAAGGCGGACCACGGGTCCGCGGTGGGGCTGTTCGACTTCCACGTGGGTCCCGACGTCACCGTCCTGTCGGGCTGCGGTCTTGGCGGCACCTCGCTGATCAACGCCAACGTGGCACTTGAGCCGAGCGACGCGATCTTCGCTGACGACCGGTGGCCGGCGGTGCTGCGGAACCACCCCGAGGTCCTGCGGCCCTTCATGCATGCGGCCAAGGGCATGCTCGGGTCCACCCCGTACCCGCAGTCGTGGCCGGATCTGCCCAAGCTGCGGGCCCTCGAACGGGCAGCGGCCGGCCTGGGCCGTGAGGTGGTCCGTCCCGACCTCAACGTGACGTTCACGGACGGACCGAACGCCGTCGGGGTAAGGCAGAACGCATGCGTCCTGTGCGGCGACTGCTGTTCCGGCTGTAACTACGGCGCGAAGAACACGGTCCTGATGAACTATCTCCCCGACGCGTACGCCCACGGCGCGCACATCTTTACCGAGGTAGCCGTGCAGTCGGTGCGCCGCTGCCAGGACAAGTGGCGGGTGGCCTTTGACGTGCTCGGCGAGGGACTTCAGCGATCCCCGGGCACCCCGTCCAGGTTCGTTACGGCCGACGTCGTCGTGCTCGCCGCAGGAACGCTCGGGTCGACGCAGATCCTGCTCCGGTCACGGGACCTGGGACTGCCGCTGTCGGAGCGGCTCGGGCACGGGTTCTCAAGCAATGGCGACGTGCTGGCGTTCGCCTACGACACCGATAGCTCCGCGCGAGACGTCGGCCTTGGCGAGCACGTCCCGCGTCAGGACACGGCGATCGGGCCCGCGATCACCGGCCTGATCGACTTGCGCGGCCCGGATACTCAACATGGCCCCGCCCTGGAAGACGCGCTGATCATCGAGGATGGTGCCATCCCTGGCGCGCTCGCCTCGGTGCTTCCCCTCGCGTTCAGCGCCGCGTCCGACGGGATTCCCGAGGGGGGAACGAGGCGGTTGCGGGAACTCGCGGGGATCCCGTTCGGCTCGTATCGCGGCCCGGTTGGCCGTACCCTGACCTACCTGGTGATGAGCACCGACGACTCCGGCGGACGGATCGCGCTGGAGAACGACAGGATCCAGGTGGTATGGCCCGAGGCCGGCGAGCAGCCGGCCTTCGCCCGCGACAACCGGATCCTGGCCGCGGCCACCCAGGCGCTGCACGGGACGGAGACCCCTGACCCGCTCTGGGCATGGACGAACGGGCAGTCGCTGATCACCGTGCATCCCCTCGGCGGGTGCGTGATGGCGGACGACGCGGGCAACGGCGTGGTTGACCATAAGGGCCAGGTGTTCGACCCCATCAGCGGCGGAGTGCATGACGGACTGTACGTCTGTGACGGCTCGGTCGTCCCGTGCGCCCTGGACGCGAACCCATCGCTCACCATCTCCGCCATCGCAGAACGGACGGCCGCGATCTTGATAGAGGACCGCACGTGGGCGGCGGACCAGGCGACTGGCGCCCCGGAACAGGAACAAGAACCGGAACCGGCTCCGGTGCTTGCTCCGTCCACGGTCCGCCTCCAGTTCACCGAGCGGCTGACCGGCTTCGTCTCGATGAGCGTGCCGGACGGTTACACCGAAGGCTACGACCGCGGCCGGAGCGACGACGCGCGCGTGGATCTGCTGATCACCATCGAATACGACGATATCGGCGCGGCGCTTGTCGACCCGACACGCGAGGCGAGGATCTCCGGAACGGTGCTCGCGCCTGCGCTGTCACCGCACCGCCTGATCGTCGCGGAAGGCCGCTTCTCGCTCTTCGATCCCGACCTGTCGCGGGTGGAGACCTGGCACATGCAGTACCGGATGACCCTGGAGTCACAGGAGGGGAAGCGGTACTCCTTCGAAGGCCATAAGGTACTCCGCGAGGACGGGGTCCGCCACGCCTGGGCCGAGACGACGACGCTCTACACGAAGATCGGCGAGCTTGACGGGCAAGGGGCTGGCACCGGAATCCTGTACCTGAAACCGGCTGACCTGCCCAAACTGGTCCGCAGTATCAAGGTCGACGGCGTACCGCGCCGGGAGCAGGGCGAGTACCGCCGTGCGTTCCTTGAGCTGTTCGCCGACGAGATGGTGCATATCTACGGCGGTGCCCTTGATGAGGCGGCCGCCTTTCCGAGCGCGCCGAAAACGGCGCCCCCGGTACGCGAGCCAAGAGACCCGGATGGAACCTGGTGGTGCGACAGCCGCCAGCAGTGGCACGCCGACGACAGGCTCGGCGACGACGCCTTCTTGCGCCTGACGAGGTACCGGGCCGGCGACAAGGGCCCCCTCATCATGGCCACCGGGTTCGGCATGTCGTCCCACTCGTTCCTCGCGTCAACCATCGAGCAGAACCTCACGGAGTTCCTGGCGGAACGCGGCTATGACATCTGGCTGTTCGACTACCGGGCCGGCATCGACCTGCCGTCGGCAAGGTCGGAGTTCACGATCGACGACATCGCGCAGGTCGACTGGCCGCTAGCGGTCAGGAAGGTCCTCGACGAGACGGGCCGGACCGATCTCCAGGCCTTCGGTCACTGCGTGGGCTCGGGCTCGCTCCAGATGGCGATGCTCAGCGGGCTGCAGGGGGTCCGTGCCGCGGTCTGCGCGCAGTTCCCCATGCACCCGTCCACGTCGGTCTTCAACCAGGTGAAGTCCCGGCTCCACACGGCAGGTGCCTTCCGCCGCATGGGAGTCGGTGGCCTGGCGCCTGACGTCCATCCGTCGCCTCCGGACGAGCTTGTCGACATCACGCTCCGGACCCTCCCGATGCCCGCGGAGGAACGGTGCGGCCAGTCGGTATGCCGGTGGATCAACGCGATCTACGGGTGCACCCACCGCCATGCGCAGCTGAACGACGCCACCCACCGCGCGCTCAACGAGATGTTCGGGTTCGGGAACATCGATTCGCTGCGGCACCTGTCGCTCATGATGCGCCGGGGTCTCGCGGTCACGCACACCGGCGAGATGGACTACTTCGAGCACCCGGAGCGCATCGCCGGCACCAGCCTTCTGCTACTGCAGGGTTCGCAGAACTACATCTTCCATCCGCTTGGCACGCTCAAGACGCTGCGCTGGCTCTCCGATTGCAACCCCCAAGGCGATTACCAGCGGCAGGTGCTCCATGGATACGCCCATCTCGACGCGATCGTCGGGACGAGGGCCGCCACGGATGTGTACCCGCTGATCGCTAACTTCCTTGACCCCAGGTAGCCCCAGGGGGCGCCGTCAGGCCCGCAAGCGGGGCCGGTTGGTGATCGCGGCAAGACCGAGTTCCCCGGCCGTGCGCATCGCGGATTCCGTGAGCTTGCCCGCTTGCTCGACGTCCGCTGCCTGTCCGCGCATGGACAGCACGCGGCCGTAGGCCTCCTCGGTAAGTGCCGTCCATGGCCGGGCCCCCATCTCGCGGTGCCGTGCGAGCGCGGCCTCCAGGTGCGCGATGGCCTCGGTGAAGCGGCCGGCTGCCCCCGCGAGCACCCCGAGCCAGTGGTCCGCTGCGCCGAGGAAGCTCGCGAGTCCCAGCGTGCAGTTGCTCCCGGCGTAGGGAGCGGCGAGCTCGTACAGGGCCTGCGCCCACTGCCGGTTCTCCACCAGGTCGACCGCGCCGGAGAAACCCACGATCACGGCCCACCACAGGTAGTTCTTGTCCGCGTCCGCTGCCGATGCGGGCTCCGTCCGGCGGAGCAGGTCGGCCGCCCGGTTCCTGGCACCTGCTTCGGCCAGGTACCAGGCCGTGATGGCCGGCCACGCGAGGTTGGCGGGTTCCGCAGCCGACAGCGCCTCGAACGTTGAGATGTAGTCCGTCGCGTGCCCCTGCAGCAGCCGCCACGAGGCGCTCTGCGCCGTGGAAATGAGCTGGGCCTGCGAATGACCGATCTGGTTGAGCCTGCGGCCGAGCTCACCGGCCAGCTCCTCGGCCTCCTTGTATCTCCCCTCGATGCTGGCGACAGCGATGTCCCACATCGCGGCCAGGCGGATGAACTCCGGGTGCCGCACGGCTTCCGCCAGCATCTTCATGTCGCGTGCCGTCGCCGCGGCGGCGGCGTGCGTTCCGCTCTCGAACTGCGCGGCCAGCCGGATCCGCAGCCCCTCGAGCCGCAGCTCGGGGTCGCCAAGCTCGGCACCGATAGCAATGATCTCGCTGGCCACCGTGAGGGCATCGGCAACGTCACCCGGTCCGTCGAGCGCCCAGCACCGGTGCAGCAGCACCGCGGCGAGCGTCCGCCGGTCCTCGGTCCCGCGCGCCATGGCCACGGACCGGTCGCTGAGCTCAAGCCGCTCCGGGTAGGGGCGCACGTTGTGCAGCCAGTGGGCGAGGCGGGCAAGGACCGTCGCCCGAGCCCCGTTGTCCTCCTCATCCAGCCGCTTGAGCGCCTCTTCAAGGAGCGACTGAGCCCGCAGGTCGGGACGGGCCGCCGCCGGGAGGATGCCGCCGTACCCGAGCGCCGCCCGCGCGAACAGCTTGCCGTTCCCGAGACGGCGGGCGGTGTCGGCCGCCTCGGCGAACCGCTCGTCCCTGGACGCGTACTCCCCGGCCCGGTCGTGCGCGCCCGCTAGGTCAAGGAGCAGCTCGCAGCGGAGCGCCTCGTCCTGCGGCCCGAAGCGATCGAGCAGCTCGAGCGCTTTACTGAAGTGACGCACCGCGACCTCGGCCGCCACCTCTTCAAGCGCGCGCTGCCCGGCCAGGCGCCCGTACCTGACCGCCTGCTGCGCGGAGCCCTTGCTCGCGGCCGCGCCGAAGTGATGCGCGAGTTCGGCGGGGCAGACATCGGAACGGGATTGGAGCCTCTCGCCGATCCGCTGATGCAGCAGTGCCCGGTGGCCCCTGCTAAGTTCCTCGGAGGTGACCCGCCGGGTCAGGGAGTGCGAGAACCGCCAGCAATCGGGTCCGTCGTCGATTTCCGCGATCAGGCCTGCCCGCGCCGCCTCCTCAAGGAGGGGGACGGCCGCGGCGTCGTCCAGCGAGGCGGCCGACGCCAGCAAGGCCGCATCGAACCGCTCACCGATCAGCGAGGCGATCGCGAGCGTCTGCACGCAGCTGTCAGACAGCCGTCTCAGCCGCGACCTGACCATGTCGCGTACGGATTGCGGTATCTCCGCCGGCGTCTCGCCAAGCCGGAGCACATCCCGGTCGAACGCGCCGATCTCGGACAGGTGCCTGGCCATCTCCAGGAGGAAGAAGGGGTTGCCCTCGGTCTCCCACTCAAGTTCGGCGACCATTACGGACTCGCGTTCCCCGAATGGCCGGCCGACCGCGTCCTCGAGCAGGGCGGTGACGGCATCGTGCTCAAGCCCGCGCAGCGACAGGCGCCGGCCATCGATATCGCGGGTCAGAGCTGGCAGGGCGGCAGAGAACTCGCTCCGCTCCGGCCCGACGTCACGGTACATGGCCACCGTGAGCAGCGGCGTCGAACGCCTGGCGCGCATCAGATGCGGGAGCAGGAACAGGGATGGCTGGTCGGCCCATTGCAGATCGTCGAGAACCAGCAGCACGGGATGGCGGGCCGCTATCCGCCTGAGCCACGTGTCAATCGACTCAAACAGCCGGAAACGCTCGGCCTCGGCCGCCGCCTGGGGCGGGGCGGAGGCCCCGACCCGGTGTGCGGGCTCGGGGCACAGGCGGGCGATCTCCTCGGCCAGGCCGGTCAGGTCCCGGCGCAGCACCGCATCCGGGCAGGCCCGCGCGTAATCATTCAGGGCCTCACGGAACGCCTGGTACGGGGCAAGCACATGCTCGTCCCACCGCCCGTACAGCACCAGGCCACCGCCGGAGTGCGCGAGCCGCGCCAGTTCGGCCGTGAGTGCTGTCTTCCCGATCCCCGGCTCTCCGGCGATGAGCGCCAGGACGCGGTGGCCCGCCTTCGCGCTCGACCACGCCTCCCGCAATACGCCGAGTTCCTCCTCGCGGTCCACGAACGTCTTGCTCGCCGCGGACTCGATCCACACGACGTTCGAGGCATCCGCGTCGTCATCGGGCTCGCCCGCATCGGCGGCTACCGAGCCTCGTGCCGCCGCTGGCCTCCTGCGGGCCGCCGTCATGAACTGCTCGCGCTCGTGCCCGGTTAGGCGCAGAGCATCGGCAAGCAGCTCGGCGGTGGCCTTGCGGGGCGTGAGATTGATACCGCGCTCCAGGTCACTGACCGTCCGCGGGCTCACTCCCGCGGCCGTGGCCAGCTCCTCCTGGGTCAATCCCCCCGCGGCCCGCAGCTGCCTGAGCAATTCCGCGTATTCGATTTCAGGCTGCTCCGACATGGTCGGAATCCCTTCGCAGACCTTTTGCTCCCCTGTCCTTTTACAGGGCCCTGGTCACGTCGCGCGGACACGGTATTGCGCGGACAGGGTGCGGCAGGACCCGGCACCAAGGCTATCGATGCGCGCCCCGCCGCACTATCGGTTATCTGAGAACGTTTGAACCCCATTTGACCCGGGAAGTTGCGCATGTGCCTGACGGGGCTGAGCGTGAGCCTGTGGCGTTCACAGAACCGTGACGGGGTCCCCGCGGCGGACCGGGCCGCCAGAGATGACCTCGGCGTAGACACCGACCTGCGCGTTGTTGTGCTGGGCGGCGGTGCGCAGGATGCCGGAATCCTTCGGCAGGTCGCCCGGCGGGAGCGTCGTCATGACACAACGGCCGGTCCCCATGGTCACGAGAAGCCTGACCTGCTCGCCGATGGCGATCTCGTGCCCTACCCAGTCAGGGTCACCTCGCGGCCGAGCGCCTCCGACAGCAGCTTCGGCAGGTCGGCTTCGGCCGTTGTGGCGGAGATCCCGCCTGGCGTAGTGACCCGCACGGCGGGCAGCGCGGAACCCGCACGGGGCGGCTCGGTGTACGCGGCGCGGAAGTAGAAGTATCCCGGCCACTTGCGGGGGTTCTTCGCGCCAGCGACCTTGCCGGTCGCCGGGTCGATGACGGCGAACTGCCGGTCGCCGAGCAGCCCGTCCGCCGTGATGTCGGCGGCGTTGAGCTCCTCTCCCTGCATGGATTTCACGGGATAACGCCACAGCATGGCGACGGAAGATTCATTACCCGCGATTGTCATGCGTCCAGCGAACGCCGACATGGTTACGGCGGCAAGTATCCGCCGTCAGCCGGCGTAAATACCTCAATAACCGGCGCCGCGGGTCGGCCGGGCCGTTACGGAATCCGGGCCACGCCGCCGTACCAGCTGACCTCGGCCGGCGTCGGGCGCGGCCTGGTGCCCGCGGGCCGCCACTCGGACACGAGCACCACGCCAGGCGGCACCAGGTCGAGGCCGGCGAACGCGAGCCGGGCGAACTGGTCGCAATCACGCAGCTGCGCGGGCAGCCCGGCCGCCCGGTAGGCGCGCGCCCCGTTGGCCGGCCCGACCGGGTCGTGCTCACCGGTGATGTGCGATGCGACGAGGTAGCTGCCCGACGGGAGAGCGTCGATCAGGGTCGCGATGACCTGCGCGGGCTTGAACTCGTCAGGGACGAAGTGCAGGACGGCGACGATCATCAGCGCGACTGGCTTGCTGAAGTCGAGGACCTCCAGGACCGAAGGGTCGGACAGGATCGATTCCGGGTCCCGCAGGTCGGCCTGGATGTAAGCGGTGCGGCCCTGCGGTGAGCTGGTGAGCAGTGCGCGGGCGTGGGCGAGGACCAGCGGGTCGTTGTCGGCGTAGACGACGCGGGAGGACGGCGCGACTGCCTGCGCGACCTCGTGGACGTTGTTCGTGGTGGGCAGCCCGGTGCCGATGTCGAGGAACTGCCTGATGCCCGCCTCGGCCGCGAGGAACCGCACTGCCCGGCCGAGGAACGCGCGGTTCTCCCGCGCCGCGACGCGGCCCGACTGCCAGGTGGCCAGCCCCTTTTCCGCGGTTTCGCGGTCGGCGGCGAAGTGATTCTTGCCGCCCAGGTAGTAGTCGTACATCCGGGCCGGATGCGGCTTGGAGATGTCGATCTCCGGCACCGCCGCCTCGGGTGCGGAACACTCCACGCTCGCGTTCTCCTCGCTACTGCTTGCCGGCGCCGCCCCGTGGCAGCTTACCTTGGCGGGCGCGGACCGCAGCGCCGGCACACTCGCCGCAGTCACTGCCGCGCAGGCGAATCCCGGCGCCAGGACCGGTTCGGGACTTCACGCAACCGCGGCTGGGGGGGCTGTCCGCGAACTACGGCACCCCGGCCGTCTAAGCGGGTAAGCGGAAAGATCAAGAATTTTCGCCCGAACGAACGCGTGGTTCCCAGCTAACCTCAGCCATCTTTCACAGCGGGAGCGGCGTGAGAGCCCACACGTAGGTAGTCCATCTGCCCTACCAGCAACAGCCGTAACGGAGCGGACGCCGCGCCCGGCCATTTAACGCGGATTTAAGGTGACAACTATTAACATTTAAGAAACTTTACTATTTAATTTGTCATACACGGAGGGAACCGCATGGGGGAGATGACCCCGACGATCCAGGAGGAACGATGGATCCAGCCGTCTCGGAACTGCCGCGCAGGCCCGGCAGGAGCAGCGCCAGAAGGGCGCGCATGGTGATCGCGGCGGCGGGCACGGCGCTGCTCGCGGTCACCTGCATCGCCGCCTCGGCGGCGGCGCGGGAGGGCTCCCCGCTCGCGGGCACAACATCGGCGCTGACCGGCAACTGGTACGAGTCCGCGCCGTACTACAGCGTGCTTGACTCAACCGCTCCCGACCTCGGGACGGTCATGTCGGCCACCGGCCAGAAGGCGTTCGACATGGCCTTCATCCTGGCGGACGGCAGCAGCTGCACCCCGGCGTGGAACGGGACCGACCCCGCGTCAAGCGACACGCAGGTGGCCTCGGTCATCAACGAGGTACGTTCCGGCGGCGGCGACGTCATCGTGAGCGCCGGCGGTTACAACGGGACGAAGCTCGGCCAGGTCTGCGGGACCGCCGCCGCGACCGCGGCCGCGTATCAGCAGGTCATTAACGCCTACGGACTGCACGCGTTCGACTTCGACCTTGAGGAACCTGAGATCGAGAACTCCGCCGCGATCGCTAACGAGCTTGGCGCGGCGCAGATCCTGCAGAAGAACAACCCTGGCCTGTTCATCTCGGTCACGATCCCGTCCATCGCGACCGGCGCCAACTACTTCGGCCAGCAACTGCTTGACGAGGCCCTGGCGCTCGGCTTTACCCCGAACGACTACACGATCATGCCGTTCGACGGCGGCTTCAACGGCGGCTCGTCGCAGGTCGCCGCGCTGAAGGGCTTCAACGCGCAGCTGGTCGCCGCGTTCGGCTTGAGCAGTTCGGTGGCCTATGCGCACGAGGGCTTCTCCGGCATGAACGGCCGGACCGACTCCGCCGAGTACTTCTACCAGAGCGACTTCCAGACGGTGCTCAGCTTCGCGCAGAGCGTCGGCCTTGGCAGGTTCACGTTCTGGTCGGTCAACCGGGATCGTGTATGCAACCCGCCGGGCAGCAACGGCTCGCTGTCGAGCGAGTGCAGCAGCGTGACCCAGAACCCGTGGGACTTCACCGCCTACACGGTCGCCTTCGCCAGCAGCGCGCCGGTGTCG
>Ga0066797_1000263_pt1 | contig 16022 bp, 10 predicted proteins | sample PersoiDNA2013193_FD_76335 | JGI IMG/M metagenome (GOLD analysis project Ga0066797, IMG submission 76335) | Permafrost soil microbial communities from the Arctic, to analyse light accelerated degradation of dissolved organic matter (DOM) -... | ecosystem: Environmental > Terrestrial > Soil >... | reverse complement strand
CGTCCTAATGCAGAAAAGTGCTAATGAGGAATCCGCGGATTTCCGTGGATTCCCTTAAAATGAGGGGTTTTTCGCCGGGATTGCTACACGGCGATGGCAGGAACGTTAGCCAGGCCGCGAGACCGGGGGCGGATGATGTATGAATCTGTTTCTTGGTGTCGAATAGCGCCCGAACGTTGCCGACGGGCTGAAACTTGGCCGTAACAGCCATATCATCTGTGCAGCCACGGACCAGCGGTGCGCCTGAGGGCGACCGCATTGCGGCCAGGCCACGTGGCGGACGGCGGATACCAGCCGTTCAAGCTGGTCGCCAATAACGTGCTCTTCGCGGTACGCGAGAGGCACGGCAGTCATCACATGGGGAGGGCATGGATGATGAACGACTCTACGGTTGCCGCTACCGCCGACGTTGACGACAGCGCCGTCATCGGCACGGGGACCAAGATCTGGCACCTTGCGCAGGTCCGCGAGGACGCCAGGCTGGGTGACTGGTGTGTCGTGGGGCGCGGCGCCTACGTCGGTCCCGGTGTCGTGATCGGCGACAACGTGAAGCTGCAGAACTATGCCCTCGTCTACGAGCCGGCCAGGCTGGAGGACGGGGTCTTCATCGGGCCGGCCGCCGTGCTGACCAACGACATGTACCCGCGATCGGCCGACGTCAGCGGAAAGCTCAAGCGCGCCCATGACTGGCACGCCGAGGGCGTGCTAGTCCGCGAGGGCGCGTCGGTCGGCGCGCGGGCGGTCGTAGTGCCAGGCCGGGTGATCGGGCGGTATGCCCTGGTCGCGGCCGGTGCCGTCGTCACGCGGGACGTCCAGGACTTCGCGCTGGTCGCCGGGGTACCCGCGCGGCGCATCGGCTGGGTAGGCAGAGCGGGCAAGCGGCTGACCGAGGAGGGCACCGGCAAGTGGCGCTGCCCGGAGACCGGCGAACTCTACGCGGAGCTGGACAGCGTGCTGTCGCGTGCTTAGCTCCGCAGGCCGGCGACGTTCTGGGCCGCGGGTGACCACGGGGGCGCACTGTCATCACCGTGATGAAGGAGTTACCTGCAAAAGGTAATCCTGGTTGCCTGCTCTTGCGTCGCATTCATAGTGACTTCTGATATTTCAGTTGGGTGAGGGGACCGTCACGTTGCGAATAATCCTGGGTAAGAGATCCGCTGCCGCACGCGCGCGCGCCGCGACCGTGTCGGCTTTGGCCGTGCGCGGGCTTCGGGGGCCGTGGCGGGTGGCCGCGGCAGCGGTCCTGACGGGTGCCATACTTATCGCCGCACCCATTGGACGAGCGCACGCGCAGACTGATCCGTGCGGAACCGGTGGTAACCCGATTGCGTGTGAGAACAGCAAGCCTGGAACGCCGTCGAGTCAGTGGGATGTCAGTAACGGCGAGGGCAGCACGATCCAGGGATTTGCCGATCCATTCAGCGTGAACCTCGGCGGCACGATCAACTTCAAGATCCACACGGTCGCAACGAGCTACAAGGTCGACATCTACCGGATGGGCTACTACGGCGGCGACGGCGCCCGGCTCATCACAAGCCTCACCCCGAACCTCTCCGTCTCGCAAAGCCAGCCTGCGTGCGCCACCAACACCGGCACTGGCCTTGTGGACTGCTCCAACTGGGGGGTCTCGGCTAGCTGGACCGTGCCGACCAGCCTGGTTTCCGGTGTGTACTTCGCGCACATTTACCGTACCGACGGCAGCAGCGACGAAAACCAGATCCCGTTCGTCGTCCGCGATGATTCGAGCCACTCGGACATTCTGTTCAAGACGGACGACGCGACCTGGCAGGCGTACAACGACTGGGGCGGGTACAGCCTCTACGCGGGCACCGCGACGGACACCATGAGCCGGCCCACCAACCTGGACCCGGGCCGGGCCGAGCAGGTCAGCTACGACCGGCCCTTCGCGACTCGTTTTGACACTCCGAACGGCCAGGACTACTTCTTCTACGCCGAGTTCCCCATGATCGAGTTCCTCGAGGAGAACGGGTACGACGTCTCCTACATCGATCAGGGGACCGTGGCGTCGCCGCAGGGCGCGTCGCTCATTGAGCAGCACAAGGCACTGACCGCCGCTGGCCATGATGAGTACTGGTCGGGCTCCGAGGTCGCCAACGTCACGGCGGCGCGGAACGCCGGCGTCAACATGGCCTTCTTCACCGGCAACGAGGTCTACTGGAAAACTCGGTGGGCTGCTGACGCGGCGAGTGAGAACTACCGGACGCTGATCGCCTACAAGGAGAGCAGCGACAGCGCGGAGACCGATCCGGCTGGTCCGACGACCTGGACCGGAACCTGGTATGACCCGAGATTCAGTCCGCCTGGTGATGGCGGCAAGCCGCAGAACGCGCTGACCGGGCAGCTCTGGACCGTCAACTCGGGAACGGGCGCCATCACCGTGCCGTCGAGCTACGCGAACTTGCGGCTCTGGCGAAATACCGCCGTGGCCAGCCTTCAGTCTGGGCAGACGGCGACGCTGACCCCCGAGACCCTCGGCTATGAATGGGACCAGGACGTCGACAACGGCTTCCGGCCCGCAGGAGAGTTTGACCTATCGTCGACGACGATGGACGCGCCGCAGGTTGTGACCGATTACCAGGCGGACCTCGCGGACGAGACGGTCACCCATCACCTCACGATGTACCGTGCGTCAAGCGGCGCGCTGGTCTTCGGGGCGGGAACGGTGCAGTGGGCGTGGGGCCTGAACTCGAACCATGACGGCGATCAGCCCACGCCAAGCCCGATCATGCAGCAGGCAACGGTGAACCTGCTCGCCGACATGGGCAATGTCCAGCCCACCACGCTGATGTCCGGGCTTGCCGCCGCCACGGGGTCGGCGGATACCACCCCGCCGACATCGACGATCACCTCGCCCGCGGCCGGAACCGCTGTCGGTAATGACAGCGCGGTGACGATCACGGGGACCGCGACCGATGGCGGAGGCGGTGTGGTGGCGGGCGTCGAGGTCTCGACCGACGGCGGCTCGACCTGGCATCCGGTGACGGCGATGTCCGCCGCGGCGCAGTCGGTGACCTGGAGCTACTCGTGGGCAGCGACCGGGCTCGGTAACGTCAAGATCGAGTCGAGGGCAACCGACGACAGCGGAAACATCGAGACGCCTGGCGCGGGAGTGGCGGTCTCTGTTAACTGCCCGTGCACCATGTACGGAGCAAACTACACGCCATCCGTCACGTCCGCCAACGACTCGACGGCGCTTGAGCTGGGCGTGAAGTTCACCTCCACCGTCAATGGCTGGGTCACCGGGATCCGCTTCTACAAGGGCAGCGGCAACAACGGGACGCATAGGGGAAGCCTGTGGTCCGCGACCGGTACCCAGCTCGCCACCGGGACATTCACCGATGAGACCGCAAGCGGCTGGCAGACGATGCTGTTCTCAAGCCCGGTGCAGATAACCGCGAACACGGCGTATGTCGCGTCTTACTACGCGCCGTTCGGGCACTACGCGTTCGACGTACAGCAGTTCTATCCGTCGACGACGGGCAGCCCCTACCTGCAGCCGCTCGGCAGCGCGCCGGTCGCCGCGGTACAGGCCACGGCCGCCGCGGCCAACGGCTTCTTCAATTCCGGTGGCCCTGGCTTCCCCACGTCCTCCTTCAACGGCTCGGCCTATGGAGTCGATGTCATCTTCGACAACAACGCGCCGCAGTCACCCGCGCCTACCGTGTCGAGTATTGTGCCATCGACGGGCGTTACCAGCGTTCCCGTGGCGTCGCCCGTGACGATCACGTTCAACGAACCGATCAACTCTGGCACCGCGAACGTGACGGTTACCGGGCCAGGCAATGCCGCCGTTTCCGGGACCAGTTCGCTGAACGCGGCAGGCAATGTCCTGACCTTCACGCCGTCGAGCCCGCTGACCGCCGCTACCGCGTACACGGTCACCGTGTCCGGCGCGACGAATACCTCAGGCGCCGCGATGACCTCGCCGGCTACCTCGAATTTCGTGACGTCTGGTGCGGCCGCCTGCCCGTGCACTCTCTTCGAGAGCGACGCGACGCCTGCCGTCACATCGGCCAACGACTCGTCTCCGGTCACGCTTGGCGTCCAGTTCACCACGGACGTCAACGGGTGGATCGCCGGCGTGCGGTTCTACAAGGGTCAGGGCAACACGGGGACCCATATCGGCAGCCTGTGGACGTCGACCGGCACCCTGCTCGCGCAGGGGACGTTCACGAACGAGACAGACAACGGCTGGCAGACGCTCGAGTTCACCAACCCGGTCGCCGTGACGGCAGGAACCACGTACGTAGCGGGGTACTACGCACCGAACGGGCACTACGCCGCCGACGCGGGCTATTTCTCCAGCGCGGTGAACAATTCGCCGCTGCACGCCCAGGCAACCAGCGGGCCTGGCGGAAATGGCGTGTATGCGTACGGAAACGATCAGTTCCCGAGCAACACCTATAACGGCGCGAATTACTGGGTGGACCCGATCCTCTCGGTCTCACAGCCAACCGGTCAGGCTCCGCAGGTCATCGGCACAAGCCCGGCGAGCGGGCAAACTAACGTGCCGGTCACAAGCGCGGTGAACTTCACATTTAACGAGTCGGTCTCGGGTAAGTCGATTACCTTTGCCTTCACCGACGCGCTCGGCAATCAGGTGCCTGGCAGCCTTTCCTACAATTCGTCGACCGACGTCGCGACGTTCGTGCCCTCGGCCGCCTTGTCTACCGCGACGACCTACACGGCGACGCTGTCGGCAGTGAACAGCGCCGACGGCGTCGCAATGACCGGACCGGACACGTGGTCCTTTACAACGGCACAGAGTACGACTGTGCAGTGCCCGTGTACGATCTGGCCGGCCACGGCCCAGCCTGCGATCCCATCGTCGAGCGACTGGAACTCCGTTGAACTGGGAGTGAAATTCACGACAACGACAAATGGCTGGATCAATGGAATTCGCTTCTACAAGGATGCGGGTAACATCGGAACGCATGTCGGAAGCCTCTGGGATTCGAGCGGTGACCTGCTCGGATCGGTCAACTTCACCGGCGAGACCGCTAGTGGATGGCAGGAGGCGGACTTTAGCTCACCGATTCCCGTTACCGCGGGTACAACGTACGTCGCATCGTACTTCGCCCCGGATGGTGGATATTCTGTGGATGTCGGGGGACTCACGAACGCCGTAAGCAACGGCCCGCTAACCGCTCTCGCCTCTGGGAGCAGCAGTGGGAACGGTGTGTACACCTACACTGGATCGCCTGCTTTCCCGACAAACACCTACAATGCCGACAATTACTGGGTAGACGCGGTCTTCTCCCAGACCGCGTCCTAATCGAGAGCACGGGGGAGCTTATGACGCCCATCGGCCTGGCAGTAGTAGGCGCTGGGTATTGGGGGCCAAACCTGGTCCGCAGCGCGTTCGCGACACCTGAGCTCAGCCTTGAATGGCTGTGCGACCTGGACATCGAACGGGCAAGGCGAGTGCTCGGGCCGCAAAGTGCGGTTGCCAGTACCTCCTCGTACGAGGAGGTACTGGCGGACCCGAAGGTCGCCGCCGTCGCGATCGCGACGCCGGCGGGGACCCACTTCGACCTAGTGCGGGCCGCCCTTGAGGCGGGCAAGCATGTACTGGTGGAGAAACCGCTCACGCCGACGGTGGCGGAAGGCCGCAAACTAGCCGATATCGCTGAGAGAAGCGGCCTCGTGGTGATGTGCGACCACACCTACTGCTACACGCCGGCCGTCCAGCGAATTCGTCAGCTCGTCAGGGATGGCGAGATCGGAGATATCCAGTTCATCGACTCGGTGCGGATCAACCTTGGGCTGGTCCAGCCGGATGTGGATGTGCTGTGGGATCTCGCGCCCCACGATCTATCCATTCTGGATTTCGTGCTGCCAGACGACGTTGTTCCTGTCGCCGTCGCGGCGCACACGGCCGATCCGCTGGGAACGGGTCGGGCATGCGTGGCTTACATGTCGGTCTGGCTGTCCAACGGCGCTTTGGCGCACGTCCATGTAAACTGGCTGAGCCCAACAAAGATCCGTACCACGCTTTTCGGCGGGTCGAGGCGGACTATCGTGTGGGACGACATGAATCCGGTCGCCAGAATCATGATCCATGATCGCGGCGTCGATCTCGTCCCTGCGGAGTCCCTCGGGCCCGACGAACGCAGGCAGGCGCTGATCTCCTACCGGCTCGGCGACATGTACGCTCCTGCACTGCCCGAGCGAGAGGCTCTCCGCAACGTCATGAGCGAGTTCGCGAGTGCGATCAACGAGAAAAGGGCACCATTGACCGACGCCATGTTCGGTCTCCGGGTGCTGGCTCTTCTCGAGGCGGCCTCGCAGAGCGCGATGAATAACGGTGCCAGGGTAGACGTAAAGGCCATCTGACGGCGCGTTCGGCAAGCCGCCATACCACTTGGGATGGGAAGTGGAATGACCAAGGGAAGCAAGTGCCTCGTCACCGGGGGCGCGGGAACCATCGGTTCTACCGTGGTGGACCAGTTGGTCGCCGCGGGCGCTCAGGAAATCACGATCGTAGACAACCTTGTCCGCGGTCGGCGCGCGAACCTCGCGAGCGCGCTTGAGTCGGGGAAAGTCCGGCTGATCGAAGGCGATATCAGGGACCGCGAACTGGTTACCCGGCTCATGCAGGGCACCGACCTGGTGTTCCATCTGGCAGCGATCAGGATCACCCAGTGCGCGACCGACCCGCGCCTCGCGCTCGAGGTGCTTGTTGACGGGACGTACGAGGTGGTGGAGGCCGCGGCCGAGGCCGGCGTCCGTAAGGCCATCGTGTCGTCATCGGCGTCCGTCTACGGCCTGGCTACCCAGTTCCCGACGCCCGAGGACCAGCATCCGTACGACAACGACACCCTGTACGGGGCGGCGAAGACCTTTAACGAGGGGCTGCTGCGCAGCTTCCGCGCGATGAAGGGCCTCGACTACGTGGCTCTGCGCTACTTCAACGTGTACGGCCCCCGGATGGACATCCACGGCCTGTACACGGAGGTACTGATCAGGTGGATGGAGCGGATCGAGGCAGGGGAGTCCCCGCTCATCTTCGGCGACGGAATGCAGACGATGGACTTCGTGTACACCGAGGACATCGCTCGCGCCAACCTTCTCGCCGCCGAGTCCGACGCGACCGATGAGGTATTCAACATCGGGAGCGGCACCGAGACAAGCCTCCGCGAACTCGCGGATGCGCTGCTGAAGGCGATGGATAGCGATCTGCCCATCGAATTCGGCCCGCCTCGTGCCGTGAACGGTGTCACCAGGCGGCTCGCGGACGTGTCGGCGGCGGATAAGCGCCTCGGCTGGCGCGCCCAAGTCGATCTCGAAGAGGGACTGCGGCGGCTCGTAGCCTGGTGGCGCGCGGAGCGCGCGGCGGACTCCGCGCTGTCAGCGGGAGCTTCGGCGTGACCATTCCGGTGATGCGGCCGTGGATCGGCGAGGAGGAAGCCGCCGCGGCGGCGGAGGCCGTCGCCTCTGGGTGGATCGCCCAGGGTCCCCGAGTCGCTAAGTTCGAGCAAGCCTTTGCGAACGCGATCGGCGTCCAGCATGCCGTGGCCGTCTCGTCGTGCACCGCGGCCCTTCACCTGACCATGATCGCCGCTGGGATCGGGCCGGGCGATGATGTGGTCGTGCCGTCGCTGTCGTTCATCGCCACCGCCAACGCGGCCAGGTATGTCGGAGCACGACCGGTGTTCGCTGATGTCGACGCGGCGACCCTGAACCTGACGCCGGACACGGTCGCCGCGGTTCTCACCGACCGGACGAAGGCCGTCATCCTGGTGGACCAGGCCGGAGTCCCCGCGGACCTGGACGCAATGCGCGAGTTCTGCGGGCCGCGCGGCATCGCTGTCGTGGAGGACGCCGCATGCGCGGCCGGCGCGGACTACCGTGGGCGCCCGGTTGGCGCGGGCGCGGACCTGGCGGCCTTCTCGTTCCATCCGAGGAAGCTGCTGACCACGGGTGAAGGCGGCATGATCACCACGCCGGACGGCGAGGTGGCAGCCCTGCTGCGCAGGCTGCGCGAGCACGGCATGAGCGTCAGCGCGGCGCAGCGGCACGCGAGCAGGCAACCCGTCATCGAGCAGTACCTGGAGGTCGGCTACAACTACCGGATGACCGACATCCAGGCCGCGGTCGGCCTGGTACAGCTCCGCAAGCTGCCAGCGCTCGTGACTAGGCGCAGGGAACTGGCCGAGCGCTACCGGGTGATGCTTGACCCCATCCCGGGCATGCGCATGATCACCGACCCGGACTATGGTCACACGAACTACCAGTCGTTCTGGGTCCTGCTACCGGAGGATTTCCCTGTGAGCAGGGACGATCTGCTTCGGACGCTGGCCGATCGGGGCGTATCCGCCAGGCGCGGCATCATGGCGGCGCACCTGGAGCCTGCCTATGCGGGGCAGGCGACCGTGCCGTTGCCGGTAACCGAGCGAGTCACCGCCGACTCGCTCGTTCTTCCCCTGTTTCATGAGCTCACTCAGGCGGAGCAGGAACAGATCGTCTCGGTAATCTGCGAGGCCGCTGCTCTTACGGCGGCGGACACAGCAAGTTCTCGGTAGCGCCCGGTTACGACACCGGTGGTGAAGAGCGTGAAACGACAGCGTCCGGACAAGGGCTCGCTAGCCGACAAGGCGTCGAAGGCGCTCGGCTGGAGTTTCCTTAACAACATCGTCGCCAGGTTCAGCACCATGGGGATTGGCGTGGCGCTGGCGAGATTGCTCGGACCGCATGAGTTCGGCGCCTACGCGGTATCAATGGTCGCGCTGCTTGCCGTGCTCAGCTTCAACGAGCTAGGTGTAAGCCTGGCCATCGTGCGCTGGCAGGATGAGCCGACCGATATCGTGCCGACGGTCACCACGATATCGGTCGTTTCAAGCGCCATTATCTACGTCGGCTGCTTCCTCAGTGCCCCTGCGTTCGCGACCGCGATGGGCAGTCCCGCGGCGACGAACGTGATCAGGATCCTCGCCATTAACGTGGTGATCGATGGACTGGTCTCGACCCCTGCCGCGCTCATGCAGCGGCAGTTTCTGCAAAAGAAGAAGATGATCGCCGACCAGCTCAACACCTGGGTTGGCGCGGCGACGTCTATCGGTCTCGCGATTCTGCATTTCGGCGCCATGAGCCTGGCGATAGGACGGCTGGCCGGGTGTTTCGTGGCGGCGATCATCTTCATCGCGTTCTCCCCGATACCGCTGCGCTTCGGGTTCAATCGCGAGAAGGCGGGCGCCCTTTTTCGGTTTGGCATGCCGCTGGCCGGCGCCAGCATCATCGTGTTCGCCGTGCAGAACATGGACCAGCTCATCGTCGGCAAGCTACTTGGCGCGACCGCGCTTGGCTACTATGCGCTTGCCTTCAACGTCGCGGGCTGGCCGCTGACCATCTTCTCCATGCCGGTCAGAAGCGTCGCGCCGGCGCTCTTTTCGCGCTTGCAGAACGACCGCGCCGCAATGCGCACCGGTTTTCTCACTGGCTTGGGAATCCTCGAATCGGTGACGTTGCCGGCCTGCCTGCTGATCAGTGGCGCCGCTATTCCCGTGGTGCGGTTCGTGTACGGCGCACGGTGGGAGGGCGCCGCGTCGGCACTCGTCTGGCTCGGCGTGCTCGCCGCGATCCGCATTTTGTTCGAATTTATTTACGACTTCTTTGTTGTGCTCGCGCAGTCGCGGGTCGTATTCACCGTGCAGCTCGTCTGGCTCATAGTCCTTGTCCCCGCGTTGGTGATCGGCACCAAGGCGCACGGTATCGCGGGCGCGGCCATGGCCGAGGTCTTGGTGGCGCTGTGCGTCGTCCTGCCCTGGTATCTCGTCGAACTGGGCAAGTCCTCGATCGGGTCGTTGGCGGTCATGGCGCGCCTGGTGCTGCCGATAGCGGCCGGCGCGGTGGTTTATGTCCTGACGCGAGCGATCTCCACGGCCGTCCCCCAGGCCTTTATCGCGTGCGTGGCCGGGGGGTTCGTTACGCTGGCGGTCGTCGCGCTGCTCGTGTACCGCATGCGGCATGACGTGACCGGCTTGCGGGCAACGCTGCGAGGACCGGAGCCGAGCCCGGATTCGGGCAGGGAGCGGGTGCCGGGATTTGGCCCCGAGCCGTGGACCGCGGGATCCAGGCCGGCTGGGCGCGGGCGGCAGCCATGGGAGACGGCACCGATGCCGGTCGCCTCCCACGCCAACGAAGCTGCCTGGCGGGACCAGGAGGCTTGGCAGGCTAGGCCGCAGCAACCGCGTCCGATTCCGAACTACGGGCAGGGACGGCCCAGGCCGGGCCAGTTCCGTCCCGCCACGGCCGAAGCGCTCGCCGAGGGGCCGCGCATCAGGTACGGCGGACAGCGCTCTCCGCAGGGCGGGCAGTACCCGCCTGGTAGCGGGCCGTACCCGCCGGGCGGTGGGCCATATCTGCCGGGCGGTGGGCCGTACCCACCAGGTGGGCCGTACCCACCAGGTGGGCCGTACCCGCAGGGTGGGCAGTACCCGCCTGGTGGTGGGCCGTATCAGCGGGGGAGAGGGCCGAACCCGCCGGCCGGGCAGCCCGGACGTGGCCGACGGTTCGCCGCCGCGATCTTGCCGGAAACCATTCCGATGCCCGCGCTCACCGATCTCACCGGCCCGCTTCAGATGTACCGGGATCCCGGTGCGTGGACGCCGATTTTTAATCAGACCATTAATTCCATGCACTGGGATCCAGGCAGGGGCAGCCGGCGAGGGCAGCCGGACCCGGATCAGCCGCGAGGGCGTCATCAACCATAAGGTGGCCGACAGACATGAGTCCTGACAGCAAAGGCCTGGCTACAGAGGCCGACGACTGGAATGATCTCGTCGTCTTCTGCGCGGCGAACAACTACAGCGATATCAAGGTGGCGGATCAGCACTTCGCTGAGCAGCTGGCCAAGCTTGTTCCGGTCCTTTACGTTGATCCTCCTGTATCGTGCCTGACGCCTTTGAGGCACCCGCGGAATTCGGGTTATGTTGCGAATTGGCGAGTGCGTCGCGAATCGCCAGGCCTAGCTCGAGTGACTCCCGTCGTTCAGCCTTTCCCATCGCGACCTGGTCTTACCGAGCTAACAGGAGCGTTCCTCCGGAAATATGTCAGGAGCGCGGTCGCCCGGCTAGGTGCAAACCGTGTCTCCGCGGTGATCTCCGCGTGGCCGCAGTATCCGGTTTTTGGTGCCTGCAGGGAAGACATCGCTGTCTACTGGGCGCAGGACGATTTCGTCGGCGGTGCGGCGCTGCTCGGCTTTAACGCCCAGCACCTGGACGTTAGCGAACAGCGAATCGCGGCTGCCGCCCAGTTTCTCGTGGCGGCGAATCCGGTAGTAGCCGATACCTGGCGCGACCGAGGCCGCGAAGTGATCCTCATACCGTTCGGCGCGGACGTGGACGCGTATATCGACGTGGACCAGGCCGCGCCGCCCGAGGACGTCGAACTTGATGGCCCGGTTGTCGGTTTCGTCGGGCAGATCAACAGCCGTATCGACCTGAGCCTGCTGACAGCCGTCGCGGATCGCGGTCGGTCCCTGCTGCTGGTCGGGCCGCGGGATCCGTCCTTCGCTCCTGGTAGCTTCGACGCCCTTGTGCAGCGGCCCAATGTCCGCTGGGTGGGACCCAAAGCCTTCGCCGCGTTGCCCGGTTACTTCCGGATGATCGACGTGGGCGTCGTGCCATACGGGGACAGCCCGTTCAACAGGGGAAGCTTCCCGCTGAAGACCCTCGAGTACCTTGCCGCTGGCCGCGGGGTAGTATCCACGAACCTGCCGGCGACCCGGTGGCTGGCAACCGACCTGGTGTCCATCGCATCTGAACCTGAGCCGTTCGCGGACCAAGTTGATCAGCTTCTCGGCACCGCCAGGGAACCTGACCTGATGCGCCGGCGCCGGGAGTTCGCGGCCGGGCACAGCTGGGGAGCGCGGGCGACCGAATTTCATGAGGCGATCCTCAAGAGGCGGTCCCGTTAACTGACGCATAGGGAGCGATCGCGCGGCTGGGATAACGGGCCTCCGCCACGCGATCGCTCGGGTCCTCGGCCGTTACACTCCCGTTCGTTCCCAGGTCCGCCACCACCACCAGTTGCGCGCCTTATGCACGACCGCAGAAAGGATCAGCGGCTGCAGGTAGGGCATGTACCTGGGGCCGATGCGGCGGCGAAGCTCCAGCCCTCGGTAGACCTGCATGCGGTTGGCCTGGGGCCAGCAGTCGAGGGCGAACGCGGCGAGCTCGTCCACCGGGACCTCCTCGGTGTGGCCGCGATCGTAGGCCCGGGCGGCTATCCACAGCGCTTCCCAGCTAAGCCTGCGATGGACGATCTCGCTGAGCAGAGCGGCATTAGGCACCCTGTCAGCGCAGGTCTCAAGCATTACTTCGAATGCGAGTCTGCGTTGCTGCAGGTCAACGACGGGTGGCCGCGACTTGGTCATGTTGGTCGAGTGCACGCGGTAGTAGGTCTGGTCGATGTCGCGCAGATACCCGACGTCGGCATGGGCCGCGAGGCGAAGCCACATCTCCAGGTCACCGGAGTGCCCAAGCCGCGGGTCATAACCGCCGACCTTGTGCTGTAGAGAGGTCCTGACCATGACCTCGGGGGAGGTGATGCAGTTCACCCCGGCCTTGAACCGTCGCTCGATCCACCAGTTTCCAGACCACACGGACCATCCGTGTCCCTCGGTGCGCGGCACCGGGAGCGGGCTGCCTTCCTGGAAGTGCAACGGACGGCCATAGACGAATCCAACTGTTGGATTGGCGTCAAGCAGCGCAGAACCGCGCGTAATCGCACCGGGAACTAGGCGATCATCCGCGGATAGCAGCACCGTGTAGTCACCCGAAGCCCAATCGAGCAGGCCCTCGTTGTATGTCGCGAGATTTCCCTTATTGACTGGGTGGACTATAAGATCCACCCGCTCGTTCTCGGCAGCGATCTGCTTGGCGACCTGAGCGCTGTCATCTGTGGAGGCGTCGTCGATTATGAGCACGTGAACATCCACGCCGTCATGACCGGTCAGCGCGCTGTCCACGGCGTCCTTGAGAAAATGTCCATAGTTATAACAGGGAATGACAACGCTGACCGAACTCATTAAGTACTCCTTGGTTCATGGCCAGGTCGGGCCGACGGTCGGCAGATCGCCCTGGTCAGTCTAGCCAGCCAGGTCTTTCCCTGGAGGCGATTGTGCGTGTGGCTCTTCACAGTCCGGACAGGCTCGCGCCTACGGGGCAACCCTGTAGGCTAGCCAGGCGTCACATACATAAGACACGCGACGGGGACCTGCCGATTACACGGGACTCAATGTTCGGGTCGGTGATTAGCCGCTTCGGCTAGCGTTGGCCGTAGGGTGTTGGCAGCTATGCCCTGCCATAGGGGGGACAGTTAATGAGTGTGATTCCGCTTGTCGATCTTGCTGCGCAGCACGCCGCGGTCGCGGCCGAGGTGCAGGTCGGCTGGGAGCAGGTGCTGTCAAAGACGGCCTTCGTCGGCGGCCCGCAGGTCTCCGCGTTCGAAAGCGAGTACGCGCAGTTCACGGGGGCCGGGAACTGCGTGGGAGTGGCCAACGGTACCGATGCCATCGAGATCGCGCTGCGGGCTCTTGGAGTGGGAACCGGGGACGAGTGCATCATCCCGGCCAACACCTTCATCGCCACTGCCGAGGCGGTGCGCCGGGCAGGTGCCGTCCCGGTGCTTGTGGACATCGCGGACGACGATAGCTACCTCATGGATGCCAAGGCCGTCGAGGCTGCGGTAACCCCTAGGACAAAAGTCATCCTGCCGGTACACCTGTATGGCCAGGCCGCGCGGGTGGAGATGCTCCTGCCTATCGCCGAGAAGGCGGGGGCATGGGTCGTCGAGGACGCCGCCCAGTCCCAGGGCGCCCGCCGAAACGGGGCGGGCGCGGGGGCGCTCGGCCATGCCGCCGCGACAAGCTTCTACCCGGGCAAGAATCTCGGCGCGTACGGGGACGCGGGAGCCGTGCTGACGAACTCGGATGAGGTGGCCGCCCAGGCCCGGATGATTCGCGATCACGGCTCGCCGCGCAAGTACGTGCACGAGGTGTTTGGCTTCAACAGCAGGATGGATACCCTGCAGGCGGTTGTCTTGCTGGCCAAGCTGCGGCGGCTTGAGGCATGGAATGCCACTAGGCGCGAAGCGGCCGCTCGCTACAGTACGCTACTCGCCGAACACGAGGAGATCGCGCTGCCTCGCACGCTGGACGGCAATGAGCACGTCTGGCATCTGTACGTGGTACGAGTGCCTGATCGCGAGCGGGTGCTGAAGGAGCTCAACAGCGCCGGCATTGGCGCCGGGATTCATTACCCCTCTCCTGTCCACCTTACGGCCCCGTTCGCCGGACTCGGCTATGCTGAAGGTGCGTTCCCGGTAGCGGAACGCGCGTCGCGTGAGGTCTTGTCCCTTCCGCTATTCCCAGAAATCACCGGGGAACAGCAGGATCGCGTTGTCGCTGCGTTGATCAGCGCATTGCGCTTATCGCATGAACAGTCGGTTCGGTAGCCAGGGGTCTGGTGTGCCCGTGCCCGTATCCGCGACGCGCAGAAAGGCGACGTCTCTTGGACGATACCGCTGACGGGTCGGGAGAAGCAGCCCCTGTCAAGGTTGACTGCGGCATCATCGTGGTCACCTATAACAGTGCCGGGCATATCGGCAAGCTCCTGGAAGGACTGCCCGCTGCCACCCCTGGGCTCCGCATCCGATGCCTGGTAGTCGACAATAACTCCCACGATGAAACAGTATCCATCCTTCGGTCGCGAGACGATGTTACGGTCGTTGAAGCGGGCGCAAATCTCGGCTATGCCGGTGCTATTAACATGGGCCGATCCTTGATCGGCCCATGTTCGGCAACGTTGATCTTGAATCCAGATCTCCTGCTTGAATCAGGTGCCGTCGTCGAGTTGTACCGCGCGCTCGGTCAGGCGAACGTGGGCGTCGCGGTGCCGATGCTGCTTAACCTCGGCGGCGAACTCTATCCGTCCATACGCCGGGAACCTAGCCTGACCAGGGCGTTCGGCGATGCCGTTTTCGGTGCTCATTGGGCCAGCAAGCCGGGCTGGCTGAGCGAGACGGTTCGGGATCGGTGTGCCTACCAGGCGGCGCACCACGTGGCATGGGCAGGAGGCGCGGCTCTGCTTATCGCGGAGGACTGCGACGATGCCGTGGGAGAGTGGGACGAGGAGCGGTTCTTCCTCTATTCCGAGGAGACGGACTTCGCCGTACGGGCCCGCCGTCAGGGGTATCGCATCTGCTATGTACCGACCGCACGCGCCTACCATGAGGATGGTGGTTCCGGACGATCGCCTGCGCTTGCCGCCTTGATGGCGGTTAACCGAGTTCGGTATTACGAGAAGTACCACGGTCGTCTTGCCTCGGCCCTCTTCAGGGCCGTAGTCGCCCTGCACTACGCACTCCGTTCCGCGCGGCCGGAGCAGCGGATGGTGCTGCGAACGGTGGCTAGGCGTTCCCTGTGGTCCAGACTGCCCCATGGGGACCGGCGCAGCACCCCACAGGCTACTCAGCACGAGACGCCTGCACGCACTTGAGAAGTGGAATTACTGTCGTTCTGTGGAGGTAAGACGGTGACCGTTCCTGGACCACTCGGGTCGGCTATTATTCCGGCGCACAATGAGGCCGCAGTCATCTCTCGATGCCTTGACCTGCTACTGGACGGCTTCAAGCCAGGCGAACTTGACGTTGTTGTTGTGTGCAACGGCTGCACCGATAATACTGCGGATATCGCCAGGTCTGCCGGGCATGAGGTGCGTGTCATCGAGATAGACATAGCGTCTAAGATTGCGGCTCTTCGTGCAGGTGAAAAGGCCGTAACCGATTTCCCGAGGCTGTATCTCGACGCCGACGTGATGCTGACAGGAGCGGCTGCAAGGCGGGTGCTCGAGTATCTTCGCTCGGCGGATTCGCTTGTCGCAAGGCCGCCCATCAAATACGACACGGAACGATCCTCGCTCCTTGTCCGTAGTTACTATCGCGCCCGGGTGAGGGTGCCTAGTCTCATGAGCGCGGTATGGGGGGCGGGTGCCTACGGG
>Ga0066797_1000262_pt1 | contig 16026 bp, 18 predicted proteins | sample PersoiDNA2013193_FD_76335 | JGI IMG/M metagenome (GOLD analysis project Ga0066797, IMG submission 76335) | Permafrost soil microbial communities from the Arctic, to analyse light accelerated degradation of dissolved organic matter (DOM) -... | ecosystem: Environmental > Terrestrial > Soil >... | reverse complement strand
CGGAGAAGTGGCTGCGGGCAGCCTGAACCTGCTCTGGCCCGAGAACCCACGGCCGCCCGACATCGGACCCCGCCCGTGGGAACGTCCGGCTCGCCCAACCGCGTAGTGTCCGGTAGTCGACGTCGAGGTCCCGGGCAAGGTCCGCGAGGCGGACGGTCCGGTCGTTGCCGGAGTCACTCAAGGTCGTCAGTCAACTTCGGCCGCCAGTACGCATGCACTTCCTGCACGGCACGGCGCCAGACCTCGTCTTCGGACTCGCCCACCCTCCAGTAGCCGACCCACTTGGCGGCCTCGAGGAAGCCGGGCCCCGGCTTGCTGTCGGCCTTGTGGACGACCAGCGCCGTCAAGGGAGGTCGCCCCGCGGCATGTTCCTCCTTGGCGATGCGGTAGAGGTAGTCCCCCACCTTCCTGCGGTTGGGCACGAGCGCCGAGTAGGTGATCAGTTGACCGCGCATCGCGGTTTCGATGAGCCGGGCGTGGATGTCCGGCCGTTGCGGGTACTTGTGGCTCCTCGGCATGGGCGTCCCCTCCGCTGTTGGCCGTAGGCTGCCTTGAACACCGGACGGGGGGCGGGCTGCACCGCCCTCGCTCACCACGTCGCCGGTGTTTCGCTCAGTCTCACCTGCCCGAGGAACAGGGCTCTTGCTGCTGGCTCGGACCTGCCGCTCCTTAGAGAACTGCCAGAGCGCCCGGTCGAACGTCCGCATCCGCACGCCCGCGTCGTGGGCCAGCGTTCGGCACGCCTGCGTGTAGGCCCACCAGAAGGCGAACGAGTACGCGGCGGGCGGCGCCTCAACCCCGAGGCTCCACAAGGCCCTGAAGTCGATGATCGGATAGGGGTCGCGATGGGCGAGATGGAGGAGCACGGACGCCGTTGGGAACTGAACGCCATGGAGCCGCGTGAGGGCCTCGATCCGCTCAGGCTCGTCCGCCGTCGACAGCGCGAGATGAGTGATCGCCTTCACCATGGAGTCGTCGTTCTCCTCGCAGCGACGCTGGCTCCTCGGTGACTTCCACCGTGCCACCGTGAGGAACTCGTCCCGGGTGAACCACCCGCGGTTGCGAGCGGCCTCTCCGATGGCCTCGACTTCGGCGTCGTCGGCGTAGGCGTAGCGGGCGGCCCAGTACATGACCTCGGAGGTCGAGAACCGCATCCGGAACTCTGGCGGCATGGCGCCAGCGTAGCGCGGCCGTGGCGGTGATTTCGGGGCGGTGGCACATGTGCGCGACCTCGCGCCTTCGAAGGCGTGTCGGCCGCCGCAAGCCGAGTCCGGCGAACGTGACGAGCGTCCGGACCTAGCGGCGCCGCTCGGCCTCGACCCCGGCCATCAGGGTCGGCAGGTCGACTGCCAGCGCCCGGGCGAGCCGGTCGACATTGACCATGCCCACGTTCCGGCGGCCGCGCTCGACGTCGCTGATGTAGCGCGGGTGGAGGCCGGACTCCTCGGCAAGACGTTCCTGCGAGAACCCGCGCTCCAGCCGCAGCGCCCGGACGGCCTGTCCAAGGGCGACGAGAACATCGGGGGAAGGTTCGACGGGCACCTCTCGACGCTACGAGAGGAGACGACCTCGGCACCATGCACTATGAGTGGACTATGGGAGCAAGAACCGGGTACGCTCCGGGCGCGTCCGACCCGATGGATGGTGCTCAACCCGGCGCTCAAGTGGAGGTAGATGGCTGTGACCGAGCCCGCCGCGGACCCGCAGACGAAGGTCTGCCCGCAGTGCGCCGAGGAGGTCAAGGCCGCTGCGCTCATCTGTCGGTTCTGCCGCTACGAGTTCGAGCCGCTCCCGGATGAGCCCGCGCCGAGCGCGACACCTGTCCCCCAGAGCACGCAGCCAGCCCCCGCTTCATCCGGAACCCCGGATGGAGCAGTCCCGCGCTCTCGTGCCGACTTGGCCGTCGAGTTGGCGAGGACGACCCAGCAGTGGACCCTTCCCCAACTTCTCGGGAAGTTCGACGCATCCAGAGCGGGCCTCCTCGAAATTGGCCTTGCGGCGGCCGTAATGCGCGAGCACGGATACGAGCCGGGGTCGCCGGTCTATGACGAGCAAGGCCCGACGAGCGTCACCTACACGCGACGACCAGTCCAGCGGTCGACGGCAGTCGCAGGGTTACTCACGGCCCACCCGCCTGCGAACAAGGACACCGCGACCCGCGTCGGAGAGATGATCGGCATGCTCATCGGGGTCGGCGTGATCGGCGTAATCATCGCCCTTGTCGTCGCGTTCTTCGCGACCGGCGGGCTCAAGTCACCCGCGAGCGGGACCGAAGGCGGGACTGCGGGCGGCACGCAACAGCCCGGGGTCGCGGGCGACGCATGGCCGCCGGGCTTCAAGGACAGCGTCTGCTTCGGTGCCCTCTTCGAACTGCAGGATGCCGGGAGTCACCTCGGGGCTCTCGCGGATGCAGCCCAGAACTTCGACGTCGCCCGTGCCACGGACGAGGCGGCTGCGGTGAACGACCGAGCCCAGAAGGCCCAAGCGCAGTTGGATGCCTTGCCAGCGTGGGCTCCCGCCTCGGGTCTCGTCGCGGACCTCAGGACCGCCGCGACGTCACTCCGGCAAGGGGCGAACCTGTTCCAGATCGCGGTCAAGGCCAACGATGCTGAAGGCGTCAAGCAGGCGGCATCGTTCATTGCCTCCGGGACGTCCGCTATCACGAGCGCGACGTCGGAGGTCTCGTCCCTTCGGAGCCAGTACGGTTTCACCTGCCCGTGACGCTGTGGGGACACGCGGACGGCTCTCCGGCCGCTCGCGTTGCCTCCATCTTGGTTCGCACCCGCATCCGCCCGTCGCCCACCCTCGGCGGCCGTTGGCCCGACCAAGACGTGTGGCGCACGGCCTCGTGCGTGAGGAACACAGCCCAGCCTCCGACGAGCGCCGTCCGGCCCGTAGGCGGCCAACATGGCCTCCACGCAGGCTGGCGGCAGATATGTACCGCTGGGGCGAGATCGCCCGCCGTGAGCCGCTGTGGGCGTCGACGGGCGAACGTGCCGGAGGGCCGCCGAGCCGCGTTGACCGGGGGGCGACCTCGGAGGCGTCCTCGGGGTGGCGGACGCTTTCTCGCGCCTTGTCAGTCGCCTCGCCCCGGGCCTGCAACGACCACGAGAACGATGCAACACGGTTCGTTCTGACCGAGGCTCCATCGGGGCCACTCACGCACGAGTTTCCACCGCTGGTTGAGCGTGAGAGCGTGGTGGAATGCGACCGTGGTGGAAACCCGTCGGCGCGCCCCTGAGACCTCACAGATAGGGGGGCTGGTGAGGGCGTCCGGCTAGGTTGTAGCCGAGCCGCGCTCCGCGCCGCGAGCAGCACCTCGGGCTCGACATCGAGCGAGGCGGTTAGGGCAGGCATCACGGGCGACGCGGCCCAGACTGGCCCTCGGGACGCGTATCCTCGTGATGCCGGGACGACGTGCGGAACTGCCTACCCTCGCACGGGTCCTCGCACCCGGTAGGGGCGAAGGTGACGCTGAGTCAGCAGGAACTTGAAAGCCGCCTGTGGGCGGCCGCCAACAGCCTCCGGGGTCCCGTCGACCCATCTGACTTCAAGGCGTTCATCTTCCCGCTGCTCTTCTACAAACGCGTCACGGACGCATGGGACGACGAGCACGCCCGCGCCATAGCCGACTTCGGTATGGACGTGACGCCTGACGTCGAGGCCGACTACCATCGCTTCCAGTTGCCTGAGGGCTGCCATTGGCGGGACCTGCGCAAGGTCTCCGAGAACGTCGGCGTCGCACTCCAGAACATCCTCGACCGCATCCAGCAGGCCAACCCGGATACCCTCGCGGGCATCTTCGGGGACGTGGCATGGGGCAACAAGGACAAGTTGCCCGAGCATGCCCTGCTCAACCTCATCGAGGCGTTCCACACTCTCGACCTCAGTCCCGGGCGGGTCGGCCACGATGTCCTCGGCAACGCCTACGAGTACCTCCTCAAGCAGTTCGCCGACGAGTCCGGCAAGAAGGCGGGCGAGTTCTTCACCCCGCGCTCGGTCGTCCGGCTCCTGACCCGCATCCTCGACCCGCAGCCGACGGACACCGTCTACGACCCGGCCTGTGGCTCGGGCGGCATGCTCGTCGAGGCGGCCAACGAGGTGCTGGAGTCTGGTGGCTCGCTACGCCAGATGCGCTTCTACGGGCAGGAGGTCAGCCTGACGACCGCCGCCATCGCCCGGATGAACCTGTTCCTCCACGACATCGAGGACGTGGTCATCCGTCGCGGCGACACCCTGCGCGACCCCAAGTTTCTCGACGAACGCGGGCGCCTCCAGCGGTTCGACGTGGTGATCACCAATCCACCCTTCAGCCTGAAGAACTGGGGTGTCGAGGTCTGGAACCACGACCCGTGGGGCCGGGCAGGATGTGGAGTGCCGCCCGGCGGGAACGGCGACTTCGCATGGGTCCAGCACATGCTCGCCTCGATGACCCCAGTCACCGGGCGGGTCGGCGTCGTCATGCCGCACGGCGTCCTGTTCCGGGGCGGTGCGGAGGGTGCGATCCGCCAGTGCCTGCTGCGCGGCGACCGGCTCGACGCCGTGGTGGGCCTCGCGCCGAACCTGTTCTACTCGACGACCATACCCGCTTCGCTGTTGATCTTCCGGGCGACGAAAGCGGTCGAGCGTCGGGGACACGTGCTGTTCGTTGACGGGTCGAAGCGGTTCGCCAAGGGCCGCAACCAGAACACCATGCAGCCTGACGATGTTGAGGCACTCGTCGCGGCGTACCGGTTGGGCGCCGACCCGAATGGCGACGGGGGCACCGAAGTCCGGCTCGTCCCACTCGCCGAGGTCGAGGCCAACGGCTGGGACCTCAACATCGGACGCTACGTAAAGGGGGCCGTCGCCGAGGTCATCGACGTTGAGACGGCCCTTGCGGAACTCGCAGAGGCACAGAGTGCGCTGCACGAGGCGGAGGAGCGGCTCGCGGCGCGGCTGGCCGAGGCGGGTTATGCGTGACAACACGTGGCCGCGTGTCAGGCTCAGGGACATCGCAGTCGCACGTGGACTGATCGGCGGCCCCTTCGGCTCCTCTCTCGGCTTGAAGGATTACGTGCCGTCGGGCGTGCCGGTGATCCGCGGGAAAAACCTCTCTGGGGGATCGCGGCTTGTCGCCGGTCCGTTCGTGTTCGTGTCGGAGACGAAGGCGGCGACCCTTGAACGGAACATTGCTGTGCCCGGCGACGTCGTCGCGACTCAACGCGGGACACTCGGACAGGTGGCATTGATTCCACCCGTTCCATATGAGAAGTACGTGATCTCGCAGAGTCAGATGGCACTCCGCGTCAACCCGTCGATGGCGACAGCCGAGTACGTCTGTTTCGCGTTGTCCGCCTCCGACGCCGTCGCCGAGATCGAATCACGGAAGGTCGCGACCGCCAACCCGCACATCAACCTCGGTATCTTCGCATCACTAGAAATCCCGCTCCCTCCCCTCGCCGAGCAGCGGCGCATCGTGGACCTGATCGCTGCAGCGGACTGCACCGCTTGGAGGGCAGACCGGCTGTTCGATGCAGCCTCGACGGTGCTGACGGCCCTGAGACGCGAGGCAGCCGCCCTTGCGCCCCAACATGGGCTTGGCGCCCGCGCCTCCGTCCTCATGGGCCAGTCTCCGGTCGGAAGCGAGGTCAACACGGTTGGATACGGTGAAGCGCTGTTGAACGGTCCGACCGAGTTCGGTCGAACGCGGCCGACCGGGACTCGCCAGTGGACAACGGCCGCCGCTCGGGTCTGTGAGTCGGGGGACGTGCTCGTATGCGTCAGAGGAGCCACCGCAGGGCGCCTCAACATATCGGACCAGCGGTACGCCATCGGGCGAGGCTTGGCGTCAGTCCGAACAGAGTGTCCCGTCGAAGGCCAGTGGGTTTGGCACGTCCTGAATGCACGAGCGAACGACCTCCTGCCAGCGGCTGGCGGAACCATCTTCCCCAACATCAGCGGCCCCGCCCTGAGGGGCCTCATGGTTGGCTGGCCTGACCCGGAGACGATGGCGAAGGCTGTTGCTGTGATGAATGCAGTCGAGTCCGTCGCCGACCATGCCCTCTCCGTGAAACAGCACGCGTCTGCGCTCAGACGGGCACTCCTCGCCGACGTCCTCGCGGGAGATCACAAGATCCCTGCCTCCTACGACCGCTTCCTCGACGGCGCCGCATGAGCGACATCGCTGAGTCCGCTGTCCAAGCCGCCTTCGTTGACCGACTGACCAAGCCCGATCTCGGCTGGCGGTACGTCGCCGGTGGTGCCCTCGACCGGACTACAGACGCGGTGCTCATCGAGTCGGATGTCGTCGCGGCGCTCCGGCGCCTGAACCCTGCCATCGCGGAGAAGCCCGAGAGGGTCGACGAGGTCTTGCCACGCTTGCGGGCGGCCATCCTCGCGGTCCGCGATGACGGGCTGGTCGAGTCGAACCGCCGGATGACGGGCTGGCTGCGGGGACAGGAGACCATTCGGTTCGTCGGCACAGACGACTACGTCCCGGTCCGGCTCATCGACTTCGACCACCCGCGGGCCAACTCCCTTGTCGTCTCGACCGAGGTGACATACCACCCGGGCACCGAGGAGCGGCGGTACGACCTCGTCCTCTGGGTCAACGGCTTCCCCATCGTCGTCGGCGAGACGAAGACGCCCGTCAACAATGCGAAGTCGTGGCTCAACGGCGCGGGGGACATCCACGGCGCCTACGAGGTCAAGACGCCCGGGTTCTTCGTGCCCAACGTGCTCTCGTTCGCCACGGAGGGCAAGGAGTTCCGCTACGGCGCCGTCCGCCAGCCCGCCGAGATGTGGCTGCCGTGGTCCCGCACGACCGACGACTTGCCGCTCCCCGGGCTGGCGTCGGTCCTGCGCTCGGTGGAACTGCTGCTCCGGCCCGAGATGCTGCTCGACATCATCCGGACGTACACGCTCTACTCGCGGAAGTCCTCGACCGCCGGGGGCTTCACGACGAAGGTCATCCCGCGCTACCCACAGGTGGAGGCGGTCGAGGCCATCGTCGCCCGCGTCCGCGACCCCCGGAAGCGACAGGGCCTCGTCTGGCACCACCAAGGCTCGGGCAAGACCCTCGTGATGGCCTTCGCCGCGGCCCGGCTGCGCCAGCAGGCCGACCTTGACGCGCCGACCATCGTCGTCGTCCTCGACCGGCTCGACCTCATCGAGCAGGTGTCCTCCGAGTTCGCCTCGGTCGGCCTGCCCGGGCTGCGCGTCGCTGAGACGAAAGAGGACCTCCGGCGCCTGCTCCGCGAGGACTCCCGGGGCATCCTCGTCACGACCATCTTCCGGTTTGCCGATGCGGGCCTCCTCAACGAGCGCGCCAACATCGTGGTGATGGTCGATGAGGCCCACCGGACGCAGGAGGGCCGACTCGGCGCGGACATGCGCGAGGCGCTCCCCAACGCCAAGTTCATCGGCCTGACGGGCACGCCCATCTCGACCGATGACCGCAACACGTGGGAGACGTTCGGTGACCCGGACGACCCGGGTGGGGTCCTGAACCATTACTCCGTGGAACGCTCCATCGCTGACGGGGCGACGCTCCCGATCCACGTCGAGACGCGGCTCGTCGACTTCCACATCGACAAGACGGCCCTCGACCAAGCGTTCGCCGAACTCGCCGACGCCGAGGCCCTCGACGAGGACCAGCGCGGCTACCTCTCCCGGCGGGCCAGCAGGGTCGACACGCTCATCAAGACCCCGGCGCGGGTCGCGGCGGTCTGCGAGGACATCGTCGAGCACTACCGGGCGAAGGTCGCACCGCTCGGGCTGAAGGCGCAGGTCGTGGCCTTCGACCGCGAACTCTGCGTCCGCTACTACGAGGCCATCACCGCCCTTCTGGGACCGGGTGAGGAGGCGACGGTCGTGATGACCACTGCCAAGGACGATCCGGCGTCGTGGGCCGTCTGGGACCGCGACAGGCCGACCGAGCAGGCCCTCCGCGACCGCTTCCTCGACCCGGCCGACCCGCTTCGGTTCTTGATCGTCACAGCCAAGTTGCTGACCGGGTTCGACGCCCCGGTCGAGGGCGTGATGTACCTCGACAAGCCCCTCCGGGCGCACACGCTCTTTCAGGCCGTCACTCGGACGAACCGGCGCTGGACCAACCCAGCCACGGGACAGGAGAAGTTCTACGGCCTGATCGTCGACTACATCGGGCTCGGTGCCGAACTCGCCAAGGCGGTCGCGGTCAAGGACACCGGCGGCAAGAAGGCCCTGCCAGCCGACGTCGAGGAGTTGTTCGCCATCCTCGCCGACACCGTCCACGAGACGATGGTGCCGTTCGCGGGCATCGACCGCACGGTGGCCGCATACGAGCAGTTGATGGCGGCGCAGGAGGCGATCAGGACCGTCGATGCCCGGACGGCCTTCGCGGAGTCGTTCCTGCGGGCCGAGGCGCTGTTTGAACTGCTCTGGCCGGACACCCGCCTCCGGCCCATCGAGGACGACTACCGCTGGGTGGCGCGTATCTATGCCTCCATCCGCCCGAGCGTGGACGCGAACGCCCTGCTCTGGCACCGGCTCGGCACCAAGACCCGCGACCTCATCGGCGAGTACATCAGCGGGGTCGAGGTCGAGGAGGCCGAGGCCGAGGCCATCGCCATCGACGCGGGCACGTTCGAGGCACTGCGGCAACTCACGATCTTCGGCGATGAGGCGGGGCCACGGCCGGTACCGCCGACCATCGACGAGGTCCTCGACACCGTCGAGAAGCGGTTGCGCCGGAAGTTGGCTGGGCCTGCGGTCCATCCCGTGTGGCGTGCCCTGTCCGAGCGGCTGGAAGAACTACGGCTGGCGCATGTGACGGGCGCCAAGGATTCGGTCGCCTTCCTGAAGCGCCTCCTTGACCTCGCCCGCCAGTTGGTCGAGGCCGAGCGTGCGGAGGCCGAGGGGCGTCTCGACCAGTTCCAAGTCCTTGACCCCGACAGGGGCGCGCTCACCCAGATACTGGAGGAGTACGCGCCGCCGGGGGTCCCAGTGATCGTGGCCAAGGTGGTCGAGGACATCGACGCACTCGTCCGGCCCATCCGCGGCACTCGTTGGCAGGAGAGTCAGCCGGGCGACCGAGAGGTCCGCCGCCAGTTGCGGCTCGTCCTCAAGAACAGCGGTCTGCCCCCCAGCGGGGACCTGTACGACAGGGCGTATGCGTACATCCGGGAGCACTACTAACGCCGCCTAAGGGCCTGTGTACGAAAGATCGAGCGTGAGCACGTCAATCGAGGCGGGTGGCCATCCTCGGTATGCCGCTCCGGCACGCGGCCCTCGTGCTCGGCGATTTCATACACAGGGTCTAAGTGCTCCCAGACGTGCCAGCGCGCCGACCGGGCCAAGACGGGAGGCGCCGAGTTGAGGGGTAGTTGCTCCACGGGAGGTCCCCCGGGGCTCGACGCTGCCTTGACAACCATCGGGTGGCGGGCATCCTTCGATCATGTCGGATGCGCCCCTTCCGGACCTCGAACACCTTCGCTTGTTGCTCGATCAGGTTGACCAGCGCATCGCCTACCAACGTGATGAGTGGGACGGGCTCGACCGCAAGGCAACAACGGTGCTCGCCACAACGGGGGTTGTCTTGGGACTGGTCGTGAACAACGCGGGAGCGTTCGCGGCAACGCCGAGTCCGGGCCCGACGCTGTTCATCGTGGCGCTGTGCGCACTTGTGGTCGGCCTCGTGGCGGGCGTAATCACCCTGTGGCCGCGTGAGTTCAAGGTGGTCCCGCAACCCGGGCCGTTCCTCGACCGTTATGGCGGCGCAGCCACGGACTTGACCATGGGGACGCTCGTCAGGACCAAGGCAGACGCCTTCAGGACAACCTCCGGACTCTCATCTGGAAACTGCGGGCGCTACGCGCACAGATGGGCCTGCTGACCGGCGCCAGCGTCGTGCTGGTCATCGTTCTTATTGTCCGCGAGGTAGTGAAGTGACCGACACGAAACCCACGCAGCCCGGTCCGGCGACTCCAGCGGACTCGCCCTCGGTTCCCGCGACCCAGCCCGCGCCGACGGCGCCTACTCCACAGGTCCCGCAACTCCCGCCGAGCGACCCGTCTCTGATGGGGACCGAGTACAAGGCTCTGACCCCCGACCAGTTGACGCGACGGGCAGTCGAACGAGACCGCTAGCCCCAGCCGTCTGTGGACCCGAGCGGCTCGCCGAGGGTCGCGAAGATCACGTTGCCATCGCCGCGCTCTGCGGCTGTCCTCACTAACTCCTCTTCGATCCGGGAGTCCGGCACACCTGCGACGACCTTCTTGTTCGCCTCGACCTCTACCGGGTCCCTGACCGAGGCTGCTGCCCACGCGAACGGCAGGCTCCCCGTGAAAGCCCACGTCATCAAGAGATATCGGCCCCGCCACGCCCGCTCATCGGCGGGAAGCGTGTCGAACCCGGGAGGGCGTCCGTCGGGCAGATGGCGGTCGAGCAGGCCGTCATCGCGCTCTGACGCCTCGACGTAGTACTCGGACGTCGGTTCGGACGGAGAAGTCTGAACCCCACTCTCCGTGGCGGACGACTCGACGGGTGCCTCTACCGGAACCACGTCCAGTACCTCACGTTGGAATAACTCGTCGAACGTTCGTGTGGGCTCCACCTCGGCCGTCCAAGTTGTGTGGCCGTTGGCTAGGTTGTAGACCGCCCAGTCGATCCAGTCGAGGAAGGTGCCGCGTTCCTCCGTGAAGTCGTTGAGCCGGGGCGGGCGGGCATCCCGCAGGAGCATCGCGAGCCGGGCTTCGCGGTCCGGGCTGCCCGGGAGGCACTTGCCCCGCAACCGCTTCGGCGTGGCGAGGATCACCGTGGTCGGGAGCCACGAGGCGTCCGCCTGCCGTTCGAACAGGAGCATTGCTCTAGGCAAGGGGCTTGACCTCCGGCTGCTGGCGGCTCTGCAGGCCGTCGAGGATGACCGCGTCGGTCATGTTCGCCAAGGTCCACGCCTTGACCTCGGCGTCATCGGCGCCATTCCGCAGCGCCATCGCCCACGCGAAGATCGGGCTGTTGGTGTTGACCCAGACCCCGAGGAACACCCGGGCTCGCCACTGCTGCTCCTCGAACGGGAGCGCGTCGAAGGCCCACGGCCGCTCCGCTGGGAGCAGGGCAAGCATCGGGTCACCACCGGGGGTCCACTGCGTCATGCCGTCCACGCTGCCTCTCCTGCCAGCCGACCTCGGTGGCATCACTCGATTTCGAACCATTCCATGACCGTGGCGAGCAAGTGGTCGTAGTTCCCGCTCGTGGCTTCTGCCTGAAAGGCCGCCCAGTCGTCATCGCGACCCGCGAGCCGCAGGGCTCGCCGCGCCTTCCCGAGGATGCTGAAGGCGTTGCCGTCCTCCCCGACAAGGACCAGCACGAGCCGGTCTACGTTGCGCGCTCTGTCGTTGACGTCCTTGGCGCACGGCAGCATCGGGTCGGACGTCATGGTCTCGGCGCCTCGGGGTACTCGGCCGCGAATACAGTCAGGGCCGCGATGACCGCATCGAGCAGCATGGCCTCCGTCGCCCGTCGGACCCGGGTTGTGGCCGCCGACATCAGGCCGTCATAGCGGTCCAGTTCGGACGGACGGAAGTCATCGACATTCCACAGGCCGTCTGCGGCGGCCGTGATCGTCCCGAACGCATCGGCGAACTCCCCGGCCAGCGAGAGGCCGCCGACGCGGGGTGCCTGCCACCGCTCGATGATCCATGCGCGGACCTCGGCCTCGCTGGGAGCGACCACGTCAGGCGACCACGATGGGCGCCGCTCGGCGCTGGTAGGGCACGTGCAGCAAGGACGCCGCCTTGCGCTTCGTCGCCTCGCCACGGCGGTCGTAGCGGGTCGTTGTCGTGACCTGTGCGTGACCGGCAAGACGCTGGACCGTGGAGATGTCGGCCCCGAGGTCGAGGAGGTCGGAGATGAAGGTCCGGCGCAGGTCGTGGGGGGTCAGGCGGGTCACGCCACCCTGTACGGCGCGGCGCCTGAGGATGTAGAGCACGGCCTGCCCGCTCATCCGGTGGCCGCCCACCACCCCGCCCTTGTTCACCGGCAGGAACAGCGGCCCGGCCTCGTCTCCTCGGACGGCCAGCCAGTCCGCCAGCGCATCTGCCGCGCCGTTCGTGGCGTAGACGACCCGATCCCGGTTCCCCTTGCCGTGCCGCACGACGAGCATCCCCGTCGCGACGTCGTAGTCGGACACGTCCAAGGCGACCGCTTCCGAACGCCGCAACCCGCCCCCGTAGAGGAGCGCGATCAGGGCGGCATCCCGGGCCCCGGCGGCGGTGACGTCCGCGCTGCATGCCCCGAGGAGCGCCTTCAACTCGCCCGCGGTGAGCGCCCGGCCCGGGGGCAGCGACTCGCCCTTCACGGCCTCAAGGTCGGCAGCCCGCCGGTAGTCCTCGGAAGTCACCAGCCCGAGCCGCCACGCCTCGCGCAGGACGCCCCGTAAGCCACTGAGCGCCTTGTTCACGGTGGCAGGCTTGTACCGCTCGGCAAGGCCGCTCCTGACTGCTTGGGCGTGCTGGTAGCGCACAGCCGACCAGTCGAGGGTCTGCGCGTCGGCCGCCCCGGAGGTCAGCATGGTGGCCACGAGGTCGAGCGCGGCCCGCATGGTCCGCCGCGAGCCGGGAGCGAGCCTTCCGAGGTAGACGGCGGCCGGGTGCCGGTCCGCTGGCGGCTGGATGGCGAGCATCAGCAGGCGGTTCGGGACCGCCACATCAGTGCTGAGAACACCCATTCTCGTAAGCGATCTGAGGGTCTCCGGCGCCTCGATATCGGCCACTTCGGCGGCCATCAGTGGACCCATTCGGGCCCGAGGAGCCCTGCGGCCCGGGCCTCGGCCTCGGCCGTCTCGATTTCATCATTGAGAGCCGCGAAGTCGACGTAGGTGGTCACCATCGGGTCCCGTGGCTCCCAGCCCATCGGTGCCTCGTTGATGGCGCGGACGATGGTCTCCACCTCCTCCCAGACGGCGTCGGGGTTGATGTCAGGACCGAGGCGATGCGCCTTGTCTACCGGCGTCTCCCCTGACGGCTCGACGACCACGACCCGGCTCAGGAATGAGCCGTCACCCATCCCGGTGACGAGGACCTTCGTGATGACGCCATTCGGCCGGTGCCATGTCGCCGTGAACACCATGAACATCTCGGTGCCCCCGGGTTTGGCCGACTGAGCGAGGTGGTCACGGAAGTACGGCAGGGCCTGCTCGCCGAGCCGGGGCAGCCACGCCTGCAGGGTCGGCGTGTCGATGTCCGGTGGCCGGTCGGGGTACCCGCGATGCTTCGAGCGGGCCCGCTCACGGAGCCACTCAGCGACGGCGGCATCCGTGACGCGGACCCAGAAGGTCTCGGGGAGACCGTTGTCGGAGAGAAGGCTGACTTGGCGGTAGGGCATCGAGACCACCATCGGGCGACATCCGGTTGGTGGTTGGTGTTACCTCTTGACGGCGGCCATGGCAAGTCGAACGCCAGACGAGAGGTGGCGGCCAGAAGCCCGGCCTACCTACCTACGAGAGAACTGCTCGTACGCGGTCCGGAGTGTTCCACCGTGAGCAGCGAGCCACTCGGGCGGAGATGCGGCCTTGAAGCGGAGCCAAACCGTATCCGTGCCCGCTTGTCCGCCGTGTTGATGAGAGAGACCGGGCCTGAACGGCTGTTCCAGCAGGATCGCCTTCGGAACCACCCAGCAAGACGCCGAGAACGGAGATAGCCCGAGGAGGAGAGCCAAGTCGTACCGCTGGTTCCGTATCTGCTGGAACACATAGTCCCCGGACTCCCAGAGCGTCGAGAACTTGATCTCCACGCGCCGCCCATCGATCACCCGGTCGGCATCGGAGTCACCCGTACGCAGCACATCGAGACCCTTCGCCGCGAACCAACCCGCGACCAGTTGCTCGCCGATAGACCCGACCTGACGGGATGGCCGTGTCTTGATCCACGCGAACGGACTGCCGACCCACGGGTCTGCCTCAGGATTGACGTAGTCACCCATCAAGGCGGCCGAGATGGACGCCAGAAGCGCCACGTCCGGGTCGGCGATGGGCAGCGACGGGCCGACGGTGCTCACGGTCGATCAGCCGCGAACAGGGTCGTCTGCCGGTCCACATCAGGGGTGTCGAAACCTCGGTAGACCACGCCGTCGATGCCTGCGAACCGCTCGGCCATCACCTGCGCGGCCTCCGGGTTGTTGTCGACCATGAGGAAGCGACGGCCCAGTTCATGGGCAGCCGCGCCTGCCGTGCCGCTGCCAGCGAAGAAGTCGGCCACGATGCCGCCTTCGGGACATGACGCCTGAACCACGCGGCGAAGAATGCCGAGCGGCTTCTGGTTCGGGTAGCCGGTTCTCTCCTTCCCGTTCGTGGGGACGATGGTGTGCCACCACGTGTCTGTGGGGAGTTTCCCGCGAGCCGCCTTCTCCGGCCCGACGAGCCCCGGAGCCATATAGGGAATGCGCTCCACTGCCTCAGCGTCGAAGAAGTACTGGGCAGGGTCGCGGACGTAGACGAGGATGTTGTCGTGCTTGGGCGGCCACTTCTTGGTCGTGCGGGCGCCGTAGTCGTAGGCCCAGATGATCTCGTTGAGGAAGCAGTCGCGCCCGAAGATGAGGTCGAGGAGCACCTTGCAGTAGTGGACCTCGCGGTAGTCGATGTGGAAGTAGAGGCTCCCCGACTGCTTGAGCACCCGGCGCATCTCGATCAGCCGAGGTTCGAGGAAGGCCAAGTAGTCGTCGTGGACGTCGACATAACTGCTGCTCCCAACCTTCACGGTCCGGTAACGGCGACCTTGGAACCCCGTCCTATCGCCAGACTCGTCGCGGACCGTCCTGAGACTGGTCAGGGTCTGGCGCTTGCCGGTGTTGAACGGGGGGTCCACATAGATGAGGTCGATGCTTTCGTCGGGCAGAGACGCCAACACGTCGAGGTTGTTGCCCAGCACGACGTGACCGTGGGCACCATCCGGCAACGGATCTGAGGCAGTCATACTCACCGACACTAGCATGTCATTCCTCATCGTCGAAGGACCGCGGACGCCCTGTGCCTGTTCTCGTATCACTCACCGACGACGAGGTCGCGGAGGCCAAGCGCCTCGCCGACGCAACCTACGCGCTCTTCAAGAGCCGTCCGGGGTATTACCCAAACACACCCGGTAGCCATCTCAAGGGGAAACTTGGAGAGGTGGCCGTCGCGAAATGGGCGACGGCACTGGGTTTCGTGGTAAGGCCCTTGTTCCGGGACATCAGCCTCACGAACAAGGAGGACGTCGTGATTGGCAACGTCCGGGTTGAGGTCAAGACTTGGGATCACACGACTTGGACGGACATGGGCCGCTGTGTCACGCCGGGACAACTCCGCGGCCTGCGCCGCAAGGCAGACGCCATCATCTGGTGCTCGGTCGACGGCAGCGACGTCACGTTGCATGGCTGGTCGACCGTCGAGGAGGTCGGGGTCCAGCCAGTAACGATGACCGGACCGGAGTATCGCCTGATCCCAAACCATCAGGTCCCTGCCGGGCTCATGCGACCCCTAGAGGACTTGCTCGCGCTGGCGACACGCTGAGCCCGGACCACCGAGAGGTCGCCACGACCGCGAACCGAACGTTTCGCGGTCGTGGCCGCCTCATCCTTGTGCAGGACAGCCTCGCCCTAACCGAAGCATGAGGGAGCATCTCCGGCTGCTAGATCCTCTCTTGCATGCCCCATCCGATGACGCCCGAGCCTAGACTCACCTTCCCGAGACCGACAGTAGCGAGGCAGTGATGACTTGGGATCTGGACATGGCCCGGCGCGGCGACCCGGGGCCGAGCGGGGGCAGACTGCTTGAGACGCATCGCCAGACCTCGCACAAGTTGGAGTTGATGCTCCGCTACTGGGAGGTCTGGAGTCGGATCGTCGCCCGCGCTCGCGGATACCCATTCTGTGTCGACAGTCTCTGGCTGATCGACTGTTTCCTCGCTTCGGTGAAGCGGAAATCCAGCTCGATCATCTGCAGATCGCCAAACTGGCCGGCAATTTCCTGCCAGAGATCAGACAGGCTCTGGCCGGTTACAGCCAGCATTTCAACAAGCAGCGCCGCAGCAT
>Ga0066797_1000261_pt1 | contig 16103 bp, 13 predicted proteins | sample PersoiDNA2013193_FD_76335 | JGI IMG/M metagenome (GOLD analysis project Ga0066797, IMG submission 76335) | Permafrost soil microbial communities from the Arctic, to analyse light accelerated degradation of dissolved organic matter (DOM) -... | ecosystem: Environmental > Terrestrial > Soil >... | reverse complement strand
CGGTACGCCGTCGAGTCCTACCTCGACCATCACGCGGGAAAACTAGCCGGCCGGTTCGATGCGGGCAGCTACGTCACGCTGACCGAGTCGATGAACAGCCACGACGTCGGCCGCGGCCGCGGCGGACAGGCGGCGGCGCTACGCCGGGTCCTGGCCCGCACGATCGTGGCCGGCATCGACAGCGACCGGCTCTATCCGCTCGCGCAGCAGGAGCACCTCGCGGCGTGCATCCCGGCCGCGGACGGCGCGCGCGTCATCGCCTCACCGCACGGTCACGACGGATTCCTGATCGAGAGCGCTCAGGTCGCCGCCTGCCTCGCGGACCTCATCCCGGTGCGGACACAAGCCGTGAGACGCACCGATCTCAGGCTCGTGACCTGCAATGCCGCTGATTAGGCAGCGCACGGCCGGTTACTGATCCGACGCCGTGATCCAGACGGCTACCTGTGCGCGCGAGCTGAAGCACTGCTGCAGGACGGCCCGGATGTTGTCGATCTCCAGGTCCGCCCATTCGAGGCGCTCGACAAGCCGGCGCCGGTCGGCGGGCATCGATCGCTGAGCGGCCGATCGATGGCAGTGCTCGGCGCAGCGCAGCTCGACGGCGTCTTCTTCCCCCGCCTCGGCCAGCTTGAGCGCGGCGAACTCGGGCATCGTCTCATGCAGGCAGTAGCAGGCCAGGCCCCGCGCGTTCTTCCTGATCACCAGGGACTTGTCGACCAGGGATGAGAGCACGTCGAGGGCACGGGCGGCTGGCACGTCCGCCGACATGCACACGGCCTCGACATCGTCTAGGGTGAACCGGCCGGCGAACGCGCGGCACCGCCTCAGCACCGCCCGCTCATCGGCTGGCAGCAGGTCGTGGCTCCAGTCAATGGTGGTCCTGAGCGTTTGATGACGGGGGAGTGCCGCGCTGCTTCCGCCGGTGAGCAGGCCGAACCGGTCGCTCAGCCGATCGAGGATCTGCTCGACCGCGAGCACCCGCGTTCTGACCGCGGCGAGCTCGATCGCCAGCGGCAGCCCGTCGAGCCGACGGCACAGCTCCACGACCGCCGCTGGTTGGCGGCGGTCAGCTCGAAGTCGCCCGCCGCCGCCTCCGCCCGCTCGGTGAACAGCATGACCGTCTCGTTCTGCCGCAGCTGGGCGAGCGGTTCTGCCGCGTGAGGCGCGGGCAGGTCGAGGAAACCGGGAACAGCGCGCTCGTCCGGTGCCGCATTGAGGCGACCCACGCCGGCCCGTTCCTGGGCGTCGCGGCGACCGGCCGCCGGTTCTCCTGCGAGACGATTGACTTCGTAAAGCTGACCGGGATCGAAATCGAGCACCGCGGCTGGGAGGGACTTGGCCGCGCGGGTGATGAGTGGCGGGACAGGAACCGGGCCGGATGGAAGACCCTGCTACCGCACTTCCTGACCGCGATCGGATGAGAGGAACGATGATGGCTGCTGGCACGAAACAGGACCCGTGGGTGCTCAAGACACCCCCTGGCACCTCCTGCCGCCGCTACTGGAAGCGCTCGGCCTTGCCGAGGTCACCCACGACCCGCGCAATAACCGGATGCGATCGACCGCTCCTCTCTGGTCAGCCGTTGCCGATGATGGTGCTGATCTTGAAGTCCGCGAACTTCTGCCCGAGCAGGTGGAACTTGATCATGGCGTCCACGAGGCGCTGCAGGCGTTTCGAGTCCACGCCGATCGGGAAGCCGGGCAGCGAGACGAGCGCCGCGGCGATCGGCTGCATGCCGAGGAACGACTCGAGGGCCTTCTCGACCGCGGGACGGTTGGTGTCGGCGATCTCCTGTCCCTGCGAGTAGGCACGCTCGAAGGCGGCGAGCGTGCTGGGGTTGCTGCGCGCCCATGACTGGGTGACGGCGACGCCCTGGATCGGGAAGCCCGTGGTGGCGCCCTGGTCGAGGTCGGTCAGTTCCTGCGCGCCAGTCGCCATCTCGGTGGCGCTGACGAAGGGCTCAGGGGTGAACGCCGCGGCGACCTTCCCCGATTCGAGCGCCTGCCCGACGGACGGGAACTGTACGTTGTTGTTGAATGTCACGCTGTTCAGCGGGACTCCGTGCTCGGTGAGCACGGAGTCGATGAGCAGGGTGCCGATGTCGTCGGGCGCGTTGACGGAGACCACCTTGTTCCTGAGCTGCCCGATGGACGTGACGGCTGATCCTCCCTTGACGAGCATGGTCAGGACGTTGGGCTGCAGGAAAGACGACTCCGCGACGATGCGCAGCTGCGACTTCTGGCGCAGCACGTTATCGACGTACGTCACATAGTCCGCCGACGTGATATCGAAGGTGCCCGCCATCTGCCCGTTGATGGCCGCCTGGCTGTTCATCGCCAGCTTGATGGTCACGTTCAGGCCCTGCGCCTTGAACAGGCCCCGCTGCTGTGCGATGAACAGGCCGGCCGAGTCGATCGCGGGAAACGCGTCTACGACGATGTTCGTCTTCTCCAGCGGCCCGGTTGCCGGTACCGGCGTGCCGGAGCACCCCGCCAGGGCCGAGATCGCCACGGTCGCGGCGATCGAGGTCCCGCATGCCTTACGAAATCTCATTCTCACTCCATGCCGGGGCTGCGTGCTTTTGGCAGCGTATATATAGACGCACTTCGAATGAATACCGGGATGAGTCTGAATGGTACTGATTCGTGCGTCTAGGCAAAGAATGATGGGCATGAGAAAATAGTTCCGTAATGCAAACGTTTGTGAAGGAAGAAATGTCATGATGAATATGTGCAGATAAGAACCTAGAGGGCTAAAGAACGATTTGATTTTCGATGCCGCCGACGCCGCCGACGCCGGCCAGCAGCAGGTGGCCGGGGGCAGACGCCACGGTCCGTTCAGAAGACTAAAAGATCTTCTATGGAACGGACCGTGGCTCAGCCATTCAGGCCGCCGTGCCGCTTGCCGCGCTTGACCTGCCGCTCAAGATACTGATCTGGGACGACGAAGGGCAGACGAAGGTGACCTACACCGCGCCAGAGGCGCTGGCGGCGCGTTACGGTCTGAGCGCCGAACTGGCGGCCAGGCTCGCGGGCATCGGCCCGCTCACCGACGCACTCGTCGCTCAGTAACGATGTGCCGCGGCAGCGGGGCTAGTTCCCGCTGCCGCGGCAGCACCGGATCTCGATGTCAGGAAACGGGGAAGCTGACGTAGTGCAGGCTGACGTAGGGCGGGTTCCCGCTGGCCGCGGAGACGAACTTCAGGTAGACGTTGTGGGTGCCTGTGACGTCCGACATGTTGGCCGGGATGGTTCCCCAGGTGGACCAGCCGCCGGTATTCGCCACGTCGATGGTGGCGACCGCCGCATTGGACGGGTTATCCAGGACGACTTCCACCGCGCCGCTGACGCCGGCCGGGGCCCCGGAAGCGACCCGGGCATGGAACTGGGTTGATCCAGAGCCGAAGTTGACGCCCGTGTACTCCAGGTAGTCGCCGTTCGCCAGTCGCGCGGCCTGGTTGCCGTCCACGCCGCTCGGGTTGCTGTCCCCGGTCGCCGATGTGACGCTGATGGTGCCCTGGCTGGCGGAGTAGCAGTCGGCGGAGATGTTCGACGTCGCGGTCGTGGTGCAGGACGTGCCGCTGCCGCCCCCGCCGCCGCCGCTGCCGGCCGTCGTGTAGACCGCCACGTAGCCGACGCTCATCGCGGCGCCCGAGCTTGTCGCGCTTGACGGCGCCGTGCAGTTGCAGATGGCGTCCGGGTAGGCGCCGCCCATGGCGTTGTCGAGGATCATGAAGAACCCGTGATCGACGGCGGCCTGCCACGCGGCGGTGCCGACCTGGCTCTCGGTCACGGTGTAGTAGGCGGTTCCGTTGAGGTACCAGGTGATGGACTCGGCGCTCGTGTTGGTGCGGTTGACGATGACCGAGTAGGTGTTGTACCCGGCCTGGCAGCCCGAGCACGACTGGAGCGCGCTGCTAAGACCGGTCGTCTCGTTGCAGGGACCGCCGGGGTCGGTGCCGCAGTGCAGCGTGCCCGAGTGCTCCGACAGCGCGTTGACGTCTTCCATGATGTCGATCTCGCCGGTCGACGGCCAGTTCGAGCAGTTCATGGTGCCTGAAGTCCCGGCGCCGCTTGCCCGGAACCCAGACCCGAGCATCCAGAACGCCGGCCAGTACCCAAGGCCGGTCGCAGGGTTCGGCTGCTTGACGGACGCGGTGACCTCCATCTCGCCGCCGGCCGGCGCCGCGAAGTTGTCGGCCGTCGTCTCGATCCTGCCCGACGTCCATGAGGTGCCGGATTTCACCGCGGTGATGTTCAGGTGACCGCTCCCGTCCTCGGACACGTTGGCGGTTGAGCTCGTGTTGCTCTCCACCTCGCCGGTACCGAAGTTCGCGGTGCAGCCGGTGCCCGAGTACTGGGTGCCGGTGTCGTAGGTCCAGCTTGAGTCCACGCCGGATCCGCTGGCTCCGGAGAAGCTGTCGCTGTACGCCGTGGTCCATCCGGACGGCGGCGCGGGAACCGTGGTCGCGGACGCGGCTGGCGCCGTCCCCGCGACCACCGCAAGCACGGCCGCCGGCCCGAGGGCAAGCACCGCCGCCAGCGTGGCCACCCGCCGTGGCCGTCCCTTCCTGTACCGCGACCCCCGCGGATCCGTCCCCCGCCACATCATCGTGATGAGGTTTCTTTGCATGACGATTCTCCTTTCCCCTGGCGAGGCCGCCCTGGCCTGCCTTAATCGTTTTCCTGCGGCTGGCAGCCGCAGGAGGCGCGGATGACGACCTGGGTGGGCAGTACCTCCGTCCGCGGAGCGAGCGCCGGGTCGGCGATCCTGGCGAGGAGGCGGTGCGTGGCCCGGCTGCCGAGGTCGCGGAATGGCTGGCCGACCGTGGTCAGCTGCGGTTCGATGACCCGGCTCGCGTGCACATCGTCGAATCCCGTCACCGCCACGTCCGCGGGGATCCTGATGCCCGCCCGCTGCAGTCCGCGCAGCACGCCGATGGCCATCTGGTCGTTCGCGCACACCACGGCCTGCGGCAAGGACCTGCGGCCGAGCAGGACCCTGGCGGCCGCGATGCCGTCGTCTTCCGAGAAGTTCCCGTGGATGACCTGGTCGATGCCGCTGTCCGGGCTGGCCGCGACGGCCTGCTCGAATGCCGAGTACCGCTCGGCGGCGTCCGGCGCGTCCTTCGGGCCGGCGACGAAGCAGAGCCGGTGGTAGCGATGATGCTCGATGAGGTGCCTGGCGAGGGCGGTCATGCCGCTGATGTTGTCGGCGAGGAAGCCATCCACCGCGGTCTGGTCGCGGCTTCCCGCGATGAGGACGACTGGCAGCTGGCCGGCCAGCGTGCGCAGGTCCCCCTGGCTCAGCACCTCCTCGGCGATGAGCAGGCCGTCGGCCTGGCCGACGAGGGAGCGCACCCGCCGCTCGAACTGCTCGCCTCGGCTGCCGAACGTCAGCAGCAGGGACAGTTCGGTCCCGCGCAGCACGGCCTCGGCCGCGTGCACGATGTGGTCCACGAACAGCAGGCTGCTGCGCTCGATGTCGATCTCGTCCGACCCGCGGTCCAGGCCGACGAGGCCGATGATGTCCCTGCGGCGCCTGGTCAGCCCGCGCGCCGACGCGTCGGGTACGTAGCCGAGCATCTCGATGATGGCGAGCACGCGCTGGCGCGTCTCTGACCTGACGGATTCGGATCCCCGCAGCACACGAGAGACCGTGGCGGTCGAGACTCCGGCCACCCGGGCGACGTCGTAGATGGTGGTCACGGGGAGCCTGTCGACATCGGGGAACCTGCCATTCAGAAATGTCAGCGCTTACATTTGCCCCCAACTGGGGACATTAAAAAATAATGTAAGCGCTGTCAATGGCTCGTTCCCGACTTTTCCCCAGCAGCGCGATACGGAGCTTCCAGCGGCGCATCCAGTATCTGGTGTGACAAGCGGGTCGTACCAGCATGCCCGCCGCGGGGAATGCCGCGGCCGCGAGGGGCGTTAAGCCGGCCATGACGAATCGGGATCGGCTCGGCAAGGTCGGCGTGTGGCTGCATCCGTCGGCGGTGACACCGCAGACGGCTGTGGAGCTGGAACAACTCGGATATAGCACGGTCTGGCTCGGCGGGTCCCCGGCGGCGGAACTGAGCATGGTGGATCCGCTGCTGGCGGCGACCAGCACGTTGTCGGTCGGCACCAGCATCGTCAATGTCTGGACCGCGGACGCCAAGCCGGTCGCGGAGTCGTTCCACCGCATCGACGCGGCTTTCCCTGGCCGGTTCATCCTGGGCATCGGGGCCGGTCACCGGGAGAACGATGCCGACTACCGCAAGCCGTACCAAGCGCTGGTCGACTATCTGGACGAACTAGACGAAGCCGGCGTCCCGCAACAGCGCCGAGCGCTGGCCGCGCTGGGTCCGCGCATGCTGGGGCTAGCGCGCGACCGCTCAGCCGGGGCACTTCCGTACCTGATCACCTCGAGCTACACCAGCAGTGCGCGCACACTGCTCGGTCCGGACGCATTCCTGGTGGCCGAACACAAGGTAGCGCTCACCGATGACCCGGCCCAAGCACGGGAACTCGCGCGGGCCATGGTCGGAAGGTACCTGCGGCTGTCCAACTACGTCGCGAACCTGCGCCGCATCGGCTTCGCCGCCGACGACCTCGCCCTGCCGGGAAGCGACCGGGTGATCGACGCCCTGGCGCTCCGAGGAAGCGTCGACTCGGTCGCCGAACGCCTGACCGCGCATCTGGACGCGGGCGCTGACCAGGTCGCCGTGCAACCTCTCACCTCCGACGGCGACGTCCTGCCCACACTGCGCGCACTGGCCGGCCGAATCGGCTAAGTCGGCCTTCGAACGCCGCGAATGCGCTCCGCGCCGCCCTCACCGCCGCGCCCTCGACTGCGCAATTGATGTCGCCGGGGCGCGGCGTCCCCCGCGGGCGCGCTCAGCGACGCCCGCGAGCCAGTCCCACTGTTCGTCCTCCTGCGGCAGTCCTGAGCCAAGCCGTTCGCTGTTGAGCCCGATGAAAATCCAGTTGGCCGAACGGTCGGCTGCTTCGCCCGCACGGAAGAACCGGTCCTGCGCGCGTGTAGCAGCCCGGTCAGCCGATCTTGTAGGCGTACGGGATCGCGGCGATCTCGCTGCTTGAATTGATGACCCCCCGTTCACGTATTCGTCCACGTACAGGTCGCCGCGGACCACCGTGCCCGCCTTGCCCGACGGCCTGATGGTCACGTCGATGGTGCGGGTCTTGCCGGCGGCGATGACGAACGGCTGCCATGCCGATCCGCCCTGGCCGGCGGAGTTCCGCCAGAAGTCGCCGACGCCGGACGTGATCATGCCATTGAACGCCTGCGTGGTGGCCGTCATCCGCATCGTGACGGTGCCTGCCTTGCCGCCCGTGACCGGGTACCCGCCCGGGACTATCTCCGACGGGAAGCCGAACCAGGTGCCGGGCGTGATGGGGTTCGCGCTGAACGTGCTTGCCGCGTCATCGCCCGATGACACGGACACGAGGTCGGGGTCACCTGACGCGGATTGGTAGTCGAACATCACGGGAAGCGACGCCTTGGCCGTGACATGCACGGTGGTCGTCTGCGTGGGCACGTTCCACACCGCCGACGAGGAGGACAGCAGCGGAAGCTTCATCGCCTGGGCGCCCCCGAGGGCATAGGTGGTCGCGGAGCCGAGCCGCGGATCGACGAAGAAGTTCTCCGCCGCCGCCCCGGTGTTCTTGATCGTGACGGGTACGGTGACCGCCTTGCCTGGCGTCAGCTTCTTCGCGGCGCTGTCCGGCACCCCCTTGGTGGAAACCGGAATCGCGGCGAAGCGAACGGCGCCCGTGTACGGGTCAGCGACCTCGTTACCCACCACCGGCGCGGTGAAGTCGATGATGAGCGTCCACGTCCCGGCGGCCGGCCTGATCGCGTACAGGCTCATCGAGCGGCTGCTGACGTAGGTGGTGCCGAGGTCGGTCTGTGACGAGATATAGGTGTTTGACCCGAATCCGACCGTTTCGCCGTCGGGTGCCACGAGATAGCCGATGAACTGGACGGCAGGGTCATTTGCCAGGCTCATGTTCGCCGAGATACCCCTGCGGCCGGCCGGCACGTTGAACTCGTAGTAGCTGAGCTGCCCATCGCCTGACCGGCCGTTACCGCCGGTCAGCACCCCGCTGAACGCCCCGCCGCGAGCGACGTTGATCAGGCTGCGCAGGGTCACCGGGATGGTCGTCGCGCCGTGGCCCGAGTTCAGCACCACGGCACCGCTCGCGTCGCCGGCCGTCGAAGGCGTGGTCGCGGTGACGGACACGGCCGAGCTCGCACCCGGTGCCAGCGTGACCGTTGCCGGGCTCACCGCGGCGAACTCGGCATAGTTCGACGCGGTCGCCTCGAACGGGATCTTTCCCACCGTTCCCGGGCCGGCGGACGTCGACGTCAGGCTGAAGATGACCGCCGTCCAGGTTCCCGCGGCCGGATGGAGCACGTCGACGCTGCCGTAGTTGCTGTTCCCCTGCGGCTCGGAATACGCGGCATAACGTCCTTCCGGGTCGATCAGGCTCAGGTCGACAGGGCCGCCGACCTCTATGTTGGCCGGGTAGGCGATGGCGGCGTCCAGCTTGTCGACGCCCTTCGCCACGGTGAAGCGGATCTCGCCGTAGTTGTTCGCGGTACCGGACGCGTCGGTGAAGTGCGGGCTCTTGGCGTCGCTGAGGGTGACGCTGCCGGTCGCGATCACCTTGGGCGTGCCGTACGCGCGTCCGGACAGGTGAATCGTCTGGGTGGCGGCACCGGTGTTGGCGATCGTCACCTTCCAGGTCTTCTTCACCCCGGCACGGCCCACGTAACTGAGCTGGTTCGCCGAGGTCACCACCGTCTCGCCTGACGCGGTGCCCTTGTTGATGGACATCGCCATCTCGACGGCCTGGTAGCTGTCAAGCAGCCCGGCGCCCTGGTTGTCGGCGGCGGCGCCGAGGTCGGCGGCGGTGGACAGCAGGATCCGCTTGATCAGGGCGGGCGGCGGCGTGGCGCCGCCGTGCGCCGACCGGTACGCCTGGATGACGAGCGCGGCCGCGCCCGCGACCTGCGGGGCCGCCTGGCTGGTCCCGCCGCTGATCTCGAGGTCGGAGCCTTCCCCGAGGAAGTTGGTGCAGCCGGCGTACTTCGCGGGGTTGGCGTCGCAGGAGGCGAAGCTCAGGTCACCGGGGGCCACCATGTCGACGGTGGTGCCCGCCTGGGTGTAACCGCTTGAGCTGAGCGCGCTGATGTTGTCGCTCAGCCAGCCCTTGGTGGCGAACTTGTCGGCACCCGCGTACCCCGTCTGCGCGAAGAAGCGGAAGTCGGTGGTCGCGCCCACCGAGATCACGTTCGGGTCGCTGGCGGGCGAGCCGATGGTGTTCGTCGGCCCGGCGTCGCCGGTGGAGACGGTGATCGTCACTCCGGCCGCCACGGCCGCGTTGTCGAACTCCCTGAGCGCGTCCAGGGTGAAATATATTGATAAAGAGGTAATTTTGTGTCGCGTCACACCAGAAGAACTCTTCGACGCCGCCAGGCCGGCCGCGATGATGATTGACGCTTTCCGGCGGAAGTAATGCCTGCGGTGGCCCATATGAGGGTGACGACGGCGAGCAGCAATGACTGGGTACAGCGGTTTCACACCGGCACCGTCTCCGCGACCGCCTCGGCATGGTGCTTGGCCTGTATGGGATCCTCTACCTCGACGTGGCACGCCGCCCGACCCAGGGCTGGCTGGTGGCCGCCGTCGCGCTTACCGGCAAGACCCTCGGCCCGCTCGACGAACGTGATCACGAAGATTTAGTGTCACCATGGTGACACTAAATCGCCGCCGAGAAAAAAGTCTCCACAATCATGCCGGATAGCCGGGCGTTCGGCGTGATCTCGCGACGCATCGCCCGCAAGGGCGCCACGAGCATCATTAGTTAAGCGGCATGGGCCGCCCTGGCCGGTCAAGGCTTGAGCGTCAGTTCGATCTTGGCGTATTGAATTGGATAAATCCGGCAGGGCGACGCCCGTGGCCGGACCTCGGCCGGACATCAGGTGACCAGATCGCGGGCCGCGATCGCGGCACCAGCGCAGGCGGACCAGTCGCCGAGCGCGGCGAGGCGCAGATCGGCGCCGGCGTGGAACGGGCGGGCGCCGGCCCGCAGGCCGGCCGCCAGCGGCTCGATCAGGCGCGGGCCCGCGCTTGCCAGGCCGCCGCCGAGCACGATCGCCGCCGGGTCCACGAGACTGATCATCGTGAGCAGCCCTGCCGCAAGTGCGGCGACGGACTCCTCCCACAGCGCGGTGGCGGCAGGCTCGCCGTCAAGGACCTGGTCGATGATCTGCCGCGCGAGCAGTGGGCTGCCATGCGCCTCCAGCCAGCGTGCCTCAAGTCCTACCGCTGACATCAGCGTCTCCAGGCAGCCGTTCGAGCCGCAGGCGCACGGCCGTCCGGGCTGGCTGACGCCGATGTGGCCGAGTTCGCCCGCGTGCCCGTGCGCGCCGGGCAGCATGCGGCCGCCGGAGACGATCGCCGCCCCGATGCCGGTTCCGAGCGCGACATACACGTAATCGCTTTCCCCCTGCGCCGCCCCGAAGCCGCCCTCGCCGATCGCCCCGGCGCGTACGTCATTCAGCACCGCGACGCGCAGGCCAAGCCGGTCGCCGATGGCGTCGCCGATCCGCGCCCCCTGCCAGCCGATGTTGACCGACGTGACCCGGCCCTCAAGGTCAACGGTCCCGCAGGTGCCGATGCCGCAGGCGAGAATCTTGGTAGCCGCGTGACCGGCGGCCATCTCCTCCGCGATGTCGGCCACGCGCCTGAGTACCGCGGCAGGCCCGTCTGCCCGGCCCGTCGGGTACCGCCGTTCCGTCAGGCGGCTGCCGTCCGGCGCGACCACCGCCGCCTTGATCCTGGTCGCGCCCACGTCGAGGGCCACGACGGCGCCAGGCCGGTACGCGGAGATTTCAGCACGATCGGTCATGACTCAGCACACTGCCCGATCAGCGCCGGGCACGCTAGCTACCAGCGGGCGTGCAGGATCTCCGGATGGTTGATGAGGTTCACCATGGCCGCTGACCTTGGCAGCCAGGAGTAGTCGGACTGGATGGGCGTCGCCTTCCTGCTGAGTTCAGGGAAATACTTGATCGTGCGCACCACCAGGTAGGTCTTGGTATCCGCGTAGATCGCGTACATCTTCATGCCGCCCCTCGTTATGGACAGCTCGACGGTGCGGTGCCCGTCGACTTCGGGATGGCCCACGATCTTGGCGGTTCCGTCGTCGAGTATCTGCTTGATCTCCGCCGGGGAGAAGTAGTCTCCCCCCGCGGGCCCCGACGGCACCGGGACCTGGATGGGCCCGGCCGCATGCTCGTCGAAGGTGAACCAGGTGCGTGGGCCGTAATTGACCTGCGTCTGCTCCCAGTGCAGTACCCGGTTGCGGACATAGTCGTGCTCCCAGTAAGCCAGCCTGGCGTAGTCGTTTACCACTGCCTTCACGCGGTTCTGACCCAGCCAGGCCGCGGCCATCGGGGTCCCTGCCCGGGTCGCCAGCCACGCGGACGCGTTGGTTCCACGTCCGGCAATGCAGCCGATCGGCTCCTGTCACCTGGTTGTTGTTCGCTATTGGCCGGTGGTGCGTAAAGTGCCACTCGCTCACGATCACTCTCAACCGAACAGAAGGGAATAACATGTGTCGTCAAGATGGCGAGCACCCGCCGTCGGAGACGTCGAAGGGGCCGGGCCGGCGGGCATTCCTGCGGACGGCCGGGCTGGTCGGCGCGGGCGCCGGCGCGGCGGCCATCGGCCCGCTGCGCGCGGGCACCGCGTCCGCTGCCATTACCGGGTCGGCGGTCGACCTTGGCCGGTGGAACCCCGACACGGAGAGCCAGCAGTTCACCCTGGCCGTCATGCCCGATACCCAGTTCCTGTACTGGGGTTCGCAGGGCAGCATCAACCCGGAGCCGCAGGAGGAGTCTTTCCGCTATGTCATCGACAACAGCGGAGGCAAGTCAGGCAGCAACATCGTTTTCATGGCGCACCTCGGTGACCTGACCGAAGATGCTCAGGCCTCGTCCTTCAAGTATGTGGGCCAGACGTTCGACATCCTTGATTCCAGCGGCGTGGCCTACAGCGTCCTGGCCGGGAACCATGACGTCAGCGGCGACGACACGCGCGGATCCACGCCGTACCTGGAGACCCTGGGACCGCAGCGGTTCAAGAACTCGCCAACGTTCGCCGGGTCCGATTCGACTGGCTACAACACCGCCCACATCTTCCGCGCGGCCGGCCGGGAGTGGCTGCTGCTCGCGATGGACTGGCGGACCTCCGTCGGCGGCTTCGCCTGGGCCAACCAGTTCATCAAGGACCATCCGAGCCTGCCGGTCATCCTCACCACCCACGAGATCGTGGGCTCGCTGTATGACGACAACGTGTACCCCTACCAGGCAGGCGACCCGGAAAACGACGCCGCGTTCTCCAGCTACGGCCAGACGGTCTGGAACGAGCTGATCAATGACAACGACCAGATCTTCCTGACGCTCAACGGGCACTACTGGCCGCCGGGGCGCGTCACCATGAAGAACTCCGCGGGCAACGACGTCTCCCTGCACATCACCAACTACCAGAACCGCTACTTCGGCGGTGCCGCGATGCTGCGGCTCTACCACTTCGACCTGGCGCGGAACGTCATCGACGTGGAGACGATCTCGCCGTGGGCCCTGTCCAGGCCGCCGGAGCAGCACAACGTGCTCGCCGCGCAGCAGGCGAGGCTCACCTCTCCGGTGGACTACTTCGCTATGCCCATCGACTTCAATGGGCGCTTCTCCGGGTTCGCCCCGGTCGCCGCGCGGTCCCCGCGCCCGGCCAAGCAGGTGGTGATTCCCGGAACCCTCGCGTACTGGCGCTTCGACGCCGGGGGAGCGAACGGCGCGGCGTTCGCGTCCGGCCAGACGATCGCTGACCTGTCGGGCCACGGCAACAACCTGAGCACGCTCGTCACCGTGCCAGGCAGCGCCAGCAACGTGCTGACCTGGTCCGGTGAATATCATCCTGACCAGCCAGGACATGGCAGCCTGTACTTCGACGGCGGCCAGAACCCGCTGCACGGTGCGTATCTGACCACGGCCGCGCATGCCCCGCTGAACACGGAGACCTTTGCCTCGGGATTCACCTTCGAGGCCTTCGTGAAGATCCCGCTTGACTGGGACTCAGGCAGCAATTCGTGGATGGCGGTACTCAGCCGCTTGGGCGAGAGCGGGCAGGCGGGCAAGAGCGGCGCCAACACAGACCCGAACGAGCCGATCGCCACGTTCAGCTTCTCCGGCGACCGGGAACCTCAGTGGAACGCCTACCCGCTGAACCTGACCCACCCGACGACCAACTGGGGACAGGGCCTGCCCGAGGACACCTGGTGGCACCTGGCCGTGGTTAATAACGGCAAGCACACCGTCATGTACATCGAGGGGTGCCCGACCGTCGACAACCCGACCCTCCTGGCGTCGACCGGCATCACGCAACTGGCACTGCCGTGGGCCCTGGGCGGCTACGAGTACGGCGGCGTCATCAACCAGATCTTCCACGGCTGGGTCGGTGACGTTCGCATCGTCAACAGGCCACTGCCGGTCGACGAGTTCATGATCGCCGAAATTTAGTGTCGCCATGGCGACACTAAGTTTCCGCCAGGAGCAAAGTCTCCACGATCATGACGGCCAGCCGGCCGTCTGGTAGCCGTCGAACATCCAGTCGCCTGCCAGTCGGATTGGTCCGGCGGGCAGCCCCGTCTCATCAGGAAGACTGGCCGGACCGGGGGGCGTTGCGCGAGTTCGGATCCGTTATGATCTGACCGCTCCAAGGCGGACCCCCTCGGGCCCGCTCCGCCCGTTTCGTCGCTCTCATGACGACGGGCGGAAGCCCGATGCCGCTCAGCCGAGGTGCTCACGATGCCCGGCGTGCTCATGCGACGCCGAACGACATCTGATTTCTCAGCTCATCAGAAGATCTTGGAGACTTTTTTCCTGGTGGCAGATAAGCGTTCTATGCGCACGCATTTCTGCCAAGATCTTTCCCGCGACCAGAAATCCTGCCGATTCCGCGCGAGTCCGCGGCGGCGCGGCGGCGCGGCGGCAGCATCTAAGATGCCCCTATGGTGGGCGATGTCGGGACGTCGGGCGTAGCGGCCGTGGCGAACCCGGATTTGCGGGAAGGCAGGCGGCAGCGGCTCGTTCGCATGTCCAGGGAACAGAGCGTGGGCCGTACCGGTCCGGTGCGCCAGATCCGCTACCGGGACCAGGTAGTCTCGCCGCTCGCGCTTGAACTTGACTGCCGCAGGCTGCTTAATCGCGCCCAGCGGGCGATCACCACCATCGTGACCGCGAAAGTTTACGCGAGTGACCTGCGGGCCGCCGTGGAGGAATCCGTTCTCAGGCGGCATGAATGGGAGATCGCCGTCGCGTTGCGCGAGATCACCGAGTTGCTGCTTGATCTCGCGAAGAGTTATGCGGGCGGCACGGCGGGGCCGATGACGACCACCATCCTGATTTCCCAGAATCGCGCGATATCGCTGGCCAGGGATGCCACCACGGCCCGGATTCTGGCGCTCGAATTGCTCGCGGCGCAGGTGGCGGTGGCCGAGGCCGCGCGACGGGATTGGGAAACCGCGCACCGGATGGCGGCCAACAACGACAGGTACCTCGACCTGGTGGCACGCACCGCGGCGGACGAGCACGCCACCGTGGAGATCACCGGCCTGACCGAGCAGGCCGCCGAGGCGGCGAGAGCGGTTCGCGAGACCCTCCAGCAGGCCACCATGGCGGCGGAAGCGCTGGCGCTGCCGGAATCGCGCTAAGCCCGGCTTCGCTGAGATCGATAGCGCCAAAGCGGTCCGGCCTTCGGCGCTAACCCGATCTTGCCGTGCCCGGCGGCTGAGTTAAGGTTCGGACATGACGATCGTGAGCGGCGACGGGGTCGTCGTCACCGGCGGGGGTGGCGGGATCGGACGGGCGATCGCGCGCAGGCTGGCCGCCGGGGGCGCCCGGGTAGTGGTGAACGACCTGGATCCCGGTGCCGCCGCGGCGGTCGCCGCCGAGATCGAGGGCTTCGCGGTGCCCGGTGACGCGGGGACGGAGCAGGGCGTGCTTGACCTGATCGCCGCCGCCCGCGACCGCCTCGGCGAGATCGACGTCTACTGCTCGAACGCGGGGACCGGTGCCATGACCGGGCTGGAGGCCCCGGACGACGTGTGGCAGCGCGTCTGGGAGGTCAACACGCTGGCGCATGTCCGCGCCTCGCGGGCCCTGCTTCCCGACTGGCTGGCGCGCGGGCGGGGGACGTTCGTGGTGACCGCGTCGGCGGCCGGCCTGCTGACGATGCTCGGCGATGCACCGTACTCGGTCACCAAGCACGCAGCGGAGGCGTTCGCCGAGTGGCTCGCCGCGACCTACGCGCACCGCGGGCTGACCGTGCACTGTGTCTGCCCGCAAGGGGTGCGCACCCAGATGCTCGCCGATTCCGGGCGGCCAGGCGAGATCATGCTGACGGATACCGCCATCGAGCCCGGGCAGGTGGCCGACGCGCTCGCGGACGCGATGGCCGACGGCAGCTTCCTCGTCCTGCCGCACCCCGAGGTCCGTGACTATTACGCGCTGCGCGCCACGGACACGGACAAGTGGCTGCGCGGCATGTCCAGGCTGCAGCGGCGCATCGAGGAGGACGCAGGGTGAAAGCGTGTCAGGTGGTCAGGCACGGTGAGCCGAAGGACGTGCTTGAACTGGCCGAGGTCAAGCGGCCCGCCGCCGGTCCCGGTCAGCTCCTCGTGCGGGTGCTCGCGGCGTCGGCGAACTTTCCCGACGTGCTGATGTGCCGCGGCACCTACCAGGTGCGCCCGCCGCTGCCGTTCTGCCCTGGCGTCGAATTGTGCGGTGAGGTCGTGGAGGCCGGCCAGGACGTGACCGGTTTCGCGCCAGGAGACCGGGTCATCGGCGGGACCGTGCTGCCGTACGGGGCGTTCGCGGAATACGCCGTCATGGACGAGGCGACCACGATGCCAGCCCCCGCCGGACTTGACGACGCCGAGGCGGCGCCCTTCTACGTGACGTACCAGACCGGGTGGCTCGGGCTGCACCGGCGGGCGCGGCTGCAGGCGGGGGAGACGCTGCTTGTGCATGCG
>Ga0066797_1000260_pt1 | contig 16184 bp, 11 predicted proteins | sample PersoiDNA2013193_FD_76335 | JGI IMG/M metagenome (GOLD analysis project Ga0066797, IMG submission 76335) | Permafrost soil microbial communities from the Arctic, to analyse light accelerated degradation of dissolved organic matter (DOM) -... | ecosystem: Environmental > Terrestrial > Soil >... | reverse complement strand
TGACGGTGCTTCCTTCAATGACCGTGCTTCCTTCAATGACCGTGCTTCCTTCAATGACGGTGCTTCCTTCAATGACCGTGCTTCCTTCAATGACGGTGCTTCCTTCAATCGGTCGACTCGCTCCGGCCGATCACCGGTGCGCGCGGAAGTGACCCGAGCCGAGCCATCGCTGCCTGGCGGCCGAGTTGCCCATAGGACGAAGACTGGGTTGATCGCGTCGAACCGGTGCACGCCCCCGGGGAGCGGGCTGAGCCTGGCGGCCTGGAGCAGCGTGCCGTCCACGGTGTAACCGGCCTTGCCCAGAACCGTGCAGGCCGGGGCGACGCGATCCACCGCGGCGAGCGCCACCACGATCCTGTCAGGCTGCCGGGTGACGACGGCTTCGACGACACCGGTGCCGCCCCCTCCGACGTAGGCCGCGTCCGGGTCAGGGAGCCCGATAAATCCCTCGGGTGCCTCGCCCTCGACGACGCGGACGTCGACGCCGTGCTTCTTGCTGTTATCCCGAATCAGCCGCACCCGGCGTGGATCTCGTTCGATGGCGACGACGGCCGCGCCCAGGCGGGCACATTCGATGCCGACAGATCCGGTCCCCGCGCCGACGTCCCAGATGAGCCGGCCGGGTGCCGGTGCCAGCCGGGCGAGCGCGAGCGCGCGTACCTCCGCCTTGGTGATCACGGCGTCCTGCTGGCAGAAGTCGTCTTCCGGTAGGGCCCAGCCGCCTCGGGCGGCGCCCGGTGGCCAGTGCCGGCCGGGGGCGGATGCCTGCGGCCGCCCGGCGAGGACGATGACAACGTTCGGGTCATCCCACCGCCTGGTCGTCGCCTCCGCCGCCGTGCACGCCGTGACCCGCTCGGCCGGGGTGCCGAGGTGCTCGGCGACGACGAGCCGCCGTTGCCAGCCCGCGAGCGCGGCGCCGAGTTCGGCGGGGCCGCAGCCTGGGCCGGTGAGCACCGCCACCTTGGGATGGGCGCGGCACACGTTAACGGCGTGCCGCGGATCGCGGCCGTGAGCGCTGACCACCTGCGCATCGTCCCAGGGCAGCCCGGCGCGGGCGAAGGCGAGCGCGACGGAGGAGACCGCCGGCCTGACGGCGCAGTCGAGGCCCCGTTCCCGCAGCGAGCGGAGGATGCCGAAGAACCCGGGGTCGCCAGAGGCGAGGACGACGGCGTCACCGCTGTGGCGGGCAAGTGCGTTGAGTGCCTGGTCGAGTGGCCCGAGTTCAATAACGGTGGCTCCCGGGTTCTGCGGCGCGGCGGCGAGCTGCCGACGGCCGCCCACGACCAGCGTGGCCTGGGCGATCGCGGCGCTGTCGGCGGGGGCGAGCGGCGAGCCGTCCACGCCAATGACGGTAATCATCACCGGCTCACCCACTCGGGACGGGTGGCAGCCATCACACGGGTGCCGGTGAAGTCGACCATGGCCACGTCGGCGCTGAGCGTACCCTGGCCCGCGCGCAGCAGGACCGAGCGCACCCGCTCGCAGAGTCCGTCACCCGCGGCGCGCAGCAGGCCGGCCCGTTCCCACAGCTCGTAGGCGTGGCGGCCGGTGTTCGCGGCCACGACCTGCTCGGCAAGCACCGGGGTACCGCCTGCCGCGGTGGTCACCTCGCCGAGCAGGCGCAGGTCCACCGCGGACCGCGTGTAATGGGTCATCAGCACGCCGGCCGCGAGCTTGGCGAGCTTGCCCGCCATCCCGACGAAGACCAGGCGGGTAAGCCCGGCTTCGGTGGCCCGCCGCAGGGCGGCACCGGTGAAGTCGCCAACCTCAACGAAACAGACCTCGGGCAGATCGGGAAGCAGCGCCATCGCGCCGCGTTCCGTGCGACCGCCGGTGCACAGCACCAGCGTGCGCTCGCCCTGCGCGGCCATCACGGAGACCGCCTGCTCGACGCTCGCCCGCCAGGACGCGGTCGAGAACGGACGGACGATGCCGGTGGTGCCGAGAATCGAGATGCCGCCCAGGATGCCGAGCCGTGCGTTGGTTGTCTTGCGGGCCATCCGCTCGCCGTCCGGTACCGAGATCACGACCTGGACCCCGGCGGCTGCCAGGTCGACGGCCTCGCCGACCGCCGCCACGATCATGGCGCGCGGAGTCGCGGTGATGGCCGGCTCGCCGACCTCGATGCCGAGGCCCGGCCTGGTGACGACGCCCACGCCCTCGCCGCCTTCCAGGGCGGCCCCTGGTGCTGCCCGCCACCGCACCCGCGCGGTGAGGCGGGCGCCGTGCGTGACGTCGGGGTCGTCGCCCGCGTCCTTGACCACCACCGCGGTCGCCTGGGCTTGGTCGTACGCGCAGGAGTCGACGGGGAAGCTGACCCGGCGGCCGCCGGGCAGCGCGACCTCCACCGTGTCCTGGCCCGCCTGGTCGCGCAGCGCCGTGGCGGCGGCCTTTGCCGCCGCGGACGCGCAGGTGCCCGTGGTCCAGCCGGTGCGCAGCGCGCGTGGCCTTACCTTGGCGGTCCGTGGCAGGTCAGGCTCCCGCAGCGGCGGTTCTTGCCAGCTCATGGGCGAGCCTGCCGCAACTCCTTGCGGGCGGCCTGGTCCGCGCGGCGGAAGCCGTGGAAGTGGCCTGGGTGGTACAGGTGCGAGCGGCTGCCGCTCGCGCCGAGCGCGGGGCCGATGAGGAACAGCGTGTGCTTCCACAGCTTGTGCGCCCGAACCGTCTCGGCGAGGGTGGCGACCGTGCACTCCACCACGAGCTCGTCCGGCCAGGTCGCCTGGTAGGCCACGAGTACGGGGGTATCGGGCGGATAGCCGCCGGACAGCAGCTCGGCCTGGACCTGCCCGGAACGCGCGGCGGACAGGAAGATCGCCATGGTGGTGCCGTGCGCGGCGAGCGCCTTCAGGTCCTCGCCTGCGGGCATCGGGGTCTTGCCGCCGCCGAGTCTGGTGAGGATCACCGACTGCGCGACCTCGGGGACGGTCAGCTCCCGGCCGGCGATGGCGGCCACCGCGGCGTAGGCGCTGACCCCTGGCACGGTCTCGTGCGCGAGGCCGAGCTCGTCGCACAGTTCCCGCTGCTCTTGCACCGCCCCCCACAGCGCCGGGTCGCCCGAGTGGATCCGCGCGACCACCAGGTCCTCCGCACGCGCGCGCTCGTACAGCGGGCGGACGCCCTCAAGCGGCAGCGCCGCGGAATCCACGATCAGCGCGCCGGGCCTGGCGTGCCCGAGCACGTCGGGGTGGACAAGGCTCGCCGCCCAGATCACCACGTCGGCGGCGGCGATGACGCCGGCCGCGCGCAGGGTCAGCAGGTCGGCGGCGCCCGGGCCCGCTCCCACGAACCACACCTTGGCCCGGGTCACATCGGTGCTGGTCACATCGGTGCTGGTCACATCGGTGCTGGTCACATCGGTGCTGGTCACAGCTTGCCTCCACGGGTCGTGCGCTTGCCTGGCACCACGAGCACGGACAGGTACGGTGCGGGCCCGGTCACTTCGGCCGCCGGACGGATGTCCTCATCAGGCAGCCCGAGGCAGGCGCCGTGGACCGCCTCGTCAAGGCGCCCCGCCTCACGCACCGCCGTCAGCACCTCGGGCAGGTGCCTGCCGCTCTTGTAGCCGACCACGGTGTCGTGACCGGCAAGCGCCGCGCGGAAGGCATCGAGCCCGGCCGTGAGCGGCAGGAGCGTCAGCGTCTCCGTGCCCTCGCAGAGCACGGTGCCGCTGCGTGCCGCGAGGTCCTGCATGGCGGTGATGCCTGGCACGGTGGTCACCGTCAGCCCGTCGACGAGCTCGCGCACGGTCGCGGCGAGGTAGGTAAAGGTGGAGTAGACGTTCGGGTCGCCGATGGTGGCGAACGCGACGACCGCGGCGCCCGCCGCGAACGCCGCGGCAGCCGCCGCGGCGGCGGCGTCCCACGCGGCCTCCCTGCGGCCGCGGTCGGTCCGCTCGTTGAGCGCGAACACCACCCGCCTGATGCGGTCGTGGCTGACACTGGCCAGGACCGTCGCCTCCGCGCGGCCCCGCTCGGCCAGGTCGAGGACGGGGACGAGGACCAGGTCGGCGTCTTGCAGAACCCGGACCGCCTTGACCGTGATCAGTTCCGGATCCCCTGGTCCGACGCCGACGCCCACCAGCGTCTGTGTTTTCCCTGGCTCGCTCACGCCGCGGCCTCCGCGGCGGTTTTCGCGGCGCGGATGGCCGCGTCCACGACGCGGGCGGCGATGCCCGGCTGGCCTGCCCAGTGCAGGTGCAGGTAGGAAGCGTGCACGGCGGAGCGGACGAAGCCCTCGTCCCGGCCGGATCGGGTCCACGCGGGCGGGGCGGAAGCGCCGGGAGAGACGGCAGTGCGGTGGAACTCGTGACCGCGCACCGTGAGCCCGGCGGGCGCGAGCGCGGAGTCGCACGCCGCGACGGCGTCCCGGTAGCCGAGGATGAGCCTGCCGGTCATCCGCGCGGTGACCGGCAGCACGCCGCACATCGGTACACCGTCAAGCTCGCGAGCGAGGTAAAGCAGGCCCGCGCATTCAGCGAGTACCGGCGCTCCGGACGCCGCGAGCCTGGCCACCTCGGCGCGCAGGCACTCGTTGGCCGACAGGTCGGCGGCGTACTCCTCGGGGAAGCCGCCGCCGATCACCAGCGCGGCGGTGCCCGGCGGCAGCGACTCATCGCGCAGCGGGTCAACGGCGACTACGTCCGCGCCCGCCGCGGTCAGCAGTTCGGCTGTCTCGGCGTAGCCGAAGGTGAACGCCGCACCGCCGGCTACCGCCACCACCGGCCGGTGCCCCGGGTGCGGGACCAGCGCCTCGGCCGGTTCCCACGCGGGCGCGGTGAGCGGCCCGGCGGTGCGGGCGAGCGCGACCACCGCGTCCAGGTCGACCGCCTGGCCGATCAGCGCGGCCAGACGGCGGACGGCGGCGGACGCGGCGGCCTGCCGCTCGGCGACGGGCACCAGGCCGAGGTGGCGGGACGGTGCCGCGATGGCCTCGTCACGGCGCAGGACGCCGAGCACGGGGATGCCGGTCTCCGCGAGCGCGGCGCGCAGGATTTCCTCGTGCCTGGCGCTGCCGACCCGGTTGAGTACCACCCCGCCGATGCGGATCGACGGATCGTAGGCCGCGAAGCCGGTGACGAGCGCGGCCACCGAGCGGCCCTGCGCCGCGGCGTCCACGACAAGCAGCACGGGCGCGCCGAGCAGGGCGGCGACGTGGGCGGTCGAGCCCTCGCCGGTCGCGCCCCTGCCGTCGTACAGGCCCATGACGCCCTCGATCACCGCGATGTCCGCACCCGCCGCGCCGTGCCGCAGCAGCGGCGCCATCAGGTCCGCACCGCAGAGCACCGGGTCCAGGTTGCGGCCGGGCCTGCCGGTAGCGAGCGCGTGATAGCCGGGGTCGATGTAGTCGGGCCCCGCCTTGTGCCCGGACACCGTCATGCCGCGCTGGCGCAGCGCCGCCATCAGCCCGGTGGCGATCGTGGTCTTGCCGTGCCCGGACGCGGGCGCGGCCACCACCAGGCGTGGCAGGCTCACCATTCGATGCCCCCCTGGCCCTTCTGCCCGGCGTCCATCGGGTGCTTGACCTTGGTCATGTGCACCACCAGGTCGGCGGCCTCGACAAGCGGGGGGGCGGCGTCCCGCCCGGTGATGACCACGTGCTGCGTGCCTGGCCGGCCGGCAAGCGTGGCGACCACGTCGTCGATGTCGACCCACCCCCACTTGAGCGGGTAGGTGAACTCGTCGAGCACGTAGAAACGGTACGCCTGCGCGGCGAGATCCCTCTTGACCTGTTCCCAGCCTTCCCTGGCATCGGCGGCGTGGTCGGCCTCGGTGCCGCCTTTCCTGATCCACGACCAGCCCTCGCCCATCTTGTTCCAGGTGACGGGCGCGCCCTCGCCGGTCTGCGCGTGCAGGAGGTCCAGGGCGCGGAACGCGGATTCCTCGCCGGTCTTCCACTTGGCGCTCTTGACGAACTGGTAGACCGCGATGGGCCAGCCCTGGTTCCAGGCCCGCAGCGCGAGCCCGAACGCGGCGGTGGACTTGCCCTTCATCTCGCCGGTGTGCACCACGAGCAGCGGTCGCTGGCGGCGCTGCCTGGTGGTGAGCCCGTCGTCCGGCACCGTGACCGGTTTTCCCTGTGGCATCAGGCTGCCTTCCTGATCATGCGGACGGAGTCTGCTAGGGGGCCCGCCGCGAGCTCGCCTGGTTCGAGTACGGCACCGCGGAGGGTGGCCGCGAGCGCGGCGGCGAGCCCGATCCGGACGAGACCGGTTTCGCAGTCCACGACCACGCTCGCCACGCGGTCGGCGGCGAGCAGGGTCGCCGCCCGGTGCGCGGAGGCGAGAGGTTCCTGACCGCCGGTGGCCCGGCCGTCGGTGACGAGCACGAGCAGTGGCCTGCGGCGCGGGTCGCGCAGCCGCTCGGTGCGCAGCACCTCGCGCGCCCGCAGCAGCCCGGCGGCGAGCGGGGTGCGGCCGCCGGTGGGCAGCGCCGCGAGCCTGGCGGCCGCTGCCTCGACCGAGGAGGTGGGCGGCAGCAGGAGCTGCGCGCCGCTGCCGCGGAACGTCACCATGCCGACCTTGTCCCTGCGCTGGTAGGCGTCGATCAGCAGGGACAGGATCGCGCCCTTGACCGCGCCCATCCGCGACCGCGCCGCCATCGAGCCGCTCGCGTCGACCACGAACAGGACCAGGTTGCTCTCCCTGCCCTCAAGGCGCGCCTCGCGCAGGTCGCCGCGGCGCACCACGAGCGGCGCCGAAGGCGTCGTCCGCCCCCTGGCGAGCTGGTGGGGGGCCGCGGCGGCGATCGTGGCGGCCAGGTGGAGACGGGTGAGCCTGCCCTGCGGTGGCCGCGCGCCGGTGACCCGGCCGTCGCCTGACCGGGATCTGGACCGGCGGCCCGGGGCGCCGAGGCCGGCTCCCGGCAGGTCAAGCCGCTTCACCCGGAACACAGAACCGGGTGGAGCGGCGGGCAGTTCCCTGCCTCCATTGCCGTCCCCGTCCCCGTTCCCGTTCCCGTTCCCGTTCCCGGCGCCGTCCCCGTGATTTTTGGGGTCTCTGTGATCGGCACTGGCGTCACGGCCGGCTTGCTGTTGGGAGTCGGCGGAACCGTTGGCAGTCGGCTCAGGTCCGTTCGGACTCATGGATTTGGGGTTGGTACCGCTCGTGCCGCCGCCGCCCGGATCGTCGTCGTCTGGACCGTCATCGTCTGGACCGTCATCGTCTGGACCGTCATCGTCCATGGCCTCTTCGAGCGCCCGGTCGAGCTCATCGTCGGGGACGCCTGGCGCGTCGAACGGCTGGCGCCTGCGCCGGTGCGGCAGGGCCAGCCTGGCGGCCACCCGGATGTCCTCGGCGGTGACCTCTGGCCGTTCCTCCCAGGCGGCGTGCGCCATCGCCGCGCGGGCGGTGACCAGGTCGGCGCGCAGGCCGTCCACGCCGAACGCCGCGCACACCGAGGCCACCTGCCGCAGTGCCGCGTCGGGCAGCACGACGCCGGGCAGCCGGGCTCGCGCGGCGGCGATCCGCCGCGCGAGGCCGGCCTCCTCGTCCGACCAGGCGGCGCGGAAGGCGGCCGGGTTGTCGTCGTAGGCGAGGCGGCGCCTGACGACCTCGGCCCTCGTTCCCGGCTGTCGCGGTGCCGCCGCCTCCACGGTGAGGCCGAACCGGTCGAGCAGCTGCGGCCGAAGCTCGCCCTCTTCCGGGTTCATGGTGCCGACGAGCAGGAACCTGGCCGCATGCCTGACCGACACGCCTTCCCGCTCGACGTAGCAGGTGCCGAGCGCCGCGGCGTCGAGCAGCAGGTCGACCAGGTGGTCGTGGAGCAGGTTGACCTCATCGACGTAGAGCACGCCGCGGTGCGCGGCGGCGAGCAGTCCCGGCTCGTAGGCCTTGACGCCCTCGGTGAGCGCCCGCTCGATGTCGAGCGCCCCGACGAGCCGGTCCTCGGTCGCGCCGACCGGCAGCTCGACCAGCCGTGACGGCCTGGTGAGCTCCGGCGCCCGCGTCCCGTGCGGGCCGTCGGGGCACTCGGGGTCGGGCGCGGCGGGATCGCAGTTAAAGCGGCACCCGGTCACCGCACGGACCTGCGGCAGCACCGCGGCGAGCGCGCGGACCATGGTGGACTTGGCGGTGCCCTTCTCGCCCTGGACGAGCACCCCGCCGATCGCCGGTGACACCGCGTTGAGCACCAGCGCCAGCCGCAGGTCATCCATGCCCACCACGGCGCTGAACGGAAATCCGCTCCCGGTCACGAGGGCTCCTCACCTTCAAGTTGGCCTTCAAGCTCCAGGTAGACGGCCTGCAGCCGTTCGATGACGTCCGGCGGCGGCGCCGCCCACATCCCGCGGCTCGCCGCCTCGAGCAGGCGGCCGGCGATGTCGCGAAGCGCCCACGGGTTGGACGTCCGCATGAAGTCGCTGACCTGCTCGCCGAACACGTAGGACTCGGCGAGCTGCCGGTACATCCAGTCCTCCACCACCCCGGCGGTGGCGTCGTAGCCGAACAGGTAGTCCACGGTCGCGGACAGCTCGAAGGCGCCCTTGTAGCCGTGCCTGCTCATCGCGGCCAGCCACCGCGGGTTCACCACCCGGGAGCGGAACACCCGCCTGGCCTCCTCGGCCAGGGTGCGGGTGCTCACCCTGGCGGGTACCGCGCTGTCGCCGATGTAGGCGGCGGGCGCCTCGCCGGTGAGATGGCGGACCATCGCCACCATCCCGCCGTGGAACTGGAAGTAGTCGTCGGAGTCGGCGATGTCGTGCTCGCGGGTATCGGCGTTCTTCGCCGCGACCGCGATCCGGCGGAAGCTGGTCTCCATGTCGTTACGCGCCTCCCTGCCGTCGAGGCCGCGCCCGTAGGCGTAGCCGCCCCAGACCGCGTACACCTCGGCCAGGTCGGCGTCGCTGCGCCAGTTGCCCGCGTCGATCAGCGGCAGCAGCCCGGCGCCGTACGCGCCTGGCTTGGAGCCGAAGATCCTGGTGGTGGCGCGGCGCCTGTCGCCGTGCTGTTCGGCGTCCTCGTCGGCGTGTTTCTTGATGTAGTTGAACTCGGGCGGCTCGTCGAGGTCGGCGACCGCACTGAACGCATCGTCGAGCAGGGCGATGACGTGCGGGAACGCGTCACGGAAGAAGCCGGAGATGCGGACGGTGACGTCGATCCTCGGCCTGCCGAGCTCGGCCCGCGGTGTTATCGCGAATCCGGTGACCCGGCGGGAGGCCTCGTCCCAGACCGGGCGGCAGCCGATGAGCGCGAGCACCTCCGCGATGTCGTCGCCCTGGGTGCGCATCGCCGAGGTGCCCCACACGGTGAGGCCCACCGAGCGCGGGTAGCTTCCGGTGTCGGCCAGGTGCCTGGCGATCAGGGACTCCGCGAGGGCGCTGCCGGTCTGCCAGGCGTTGCGCGACGGGATGGCCTTGGGGTCGACCGAGTAGAAGTTGCGGCCGGTCGGCAGCGTGTTCACCAGCCCGCGGGTGGGCGAGCCCGACGGCCCGGCCGGCACGTACCCGCCGTCAAGCGCGTGCAGCGCGTTGGTGATCTCGTCGGTGGTGCGGGCGAGCCGGGGCGCGACCTCGGCCGCGGCGAACCGCAGGACCGCGACGACGTCGGGCGGCAGGGCGCCGGGACCGCGGCCGAGCACGTCGGCCGCCACGTCGGCCGCTTTCGCCTGATCCCAGCCCGCGGCGGCGAGCGCGTCGACCAGCCGGGCGGCGGTTGCCTCGAGGAGGTCAACGGCGTCGGCGGCGGTCCGGGCGGGCGGCGGCGGTGACGCTGACCCGACCGCGCCGACGGCGGCGGCGACAAGCGCCTGCGGCACGGCGGCGGCCCCGCCAGGCTCGGCGAGCAGTGCGTCCTCGTCAAGGCCGAAGTGGGCGGCGAGCGCGGCCCGCAGCCCGGGCAGCGCCGTCCGGCCGCCCCAGACCTGCGCGGCGCGCAGCACCGCGAGCACGGTGGCGGCGAGCTGCTCGCCCTCCGGCGCGCTGCCGAGCACGTGCAGCCCGTCCCTGATCAGCGCGTCCTTGACCTCGCACAGGTAGCCGTCCACATGCAGCACGAAGTCGTCGAAGGCGCCTGCCTCCGGCTGCGCGTCGACGCTCAGGTCGTGGTGCAGTTCGGCGGCCCGCACCAGATCCCAGATCTGCGCCCGGACCACGGGCAGCTTCTCCGGGTCGAGGGCGCTGACCGTGGCGTACTCGTCAAGCAGCTGCTCGAGTTTGGCCAGGTCGCCGTAGCTGTCGGCGCGAGCCATCGGCGGAATGAGGTGGTCGATGATGGTCGCGTGGGCGCGGCGCTTGGCCTGGGTGCCCTCGCCCGGGTCGTTCACGATGAACGGGTAGATGAGCGGCAGGTCGCCGAGCACGGCGTCGGGCGCGCAGCCGGCGGACAGGCCGAGTCCCTTGCCTGGCAGCCATTCAAGCGTGCCGTGCTTGCCGAGGTGGATGATGGCGTGCGCGCCGAAGGTCCGCTGTGCCCACCGGTAGGCCGCCAGGTAGTGGTGCGAGGGCTGCAGCACGGGATCGTGGTAGATGGCGACCGGGTTCTCGCCGAAGCCGCGCGGCGGCTGGATCATCAGCGTCACGTTGCCGAACCGCAGCCCGGCGACGACGATGGAGCCGCCGTCGGTGTACAGGGCGCCCGGCGGTTCGCCCCATGCCTCCCGGATGCCGGCGGCGAGGTCGGGCGGCAGTTCGGCGAACCACTCGCGGTACTCCCGCGCGGGCACCCGGATCGGCGCCGCGGCCAGTTGCGCCTCGGTGAGCCACTCGCTGTCGTAGCCGCCGGCCGCGATGAGGTCGCTGATGAGGGTGTCGCCGTCGGCGGGGAACCCTTCGCCTGTGTCGTAGCCCGCCTCGCGCAGCGCCGCCATCAGGGCCACCGCGGACGCCGGGGTATCGAGCCCGACGGCGTTGCCGATCCGCGCGTGCTTCGTCGGGTAGGACGACAGCATGATCACCACCCGCCGGCTGGCGGGCGGCGTATGCCGCAGCCGGGCGTGCGCCATCGCGATGCCGGCCACCCGGGCGGCGCGTTCGGGATCGGCGACGTACTCGGGCAGGCCGTCGGCGCCTGACTCCTTGAACGAGAACGGCACGGTGATCAGGCGCCCGTCGAACTCGGGCACCGCCACCTGCATGGCCGCGTCCATGGGGGTGAGCGCCGCGCTCGACCCCTGCCAGGCGGCGCGGGATGAGGTCAGGCAGAGCGCCTGGAGCACCGGCACGTCGAGCGCGGCGAGCGCCCCCGCGTCCCAGGATTCCTCGTCACCGCCCGCGCTCGCGTCGGCCGCCACCGTGCCGCCGGCCGCGAGCACCGTCACGATCAGCGCGTCCACCGGCCCGAGCGCGTCGTAGAAGGCCTGGTCGGCGGACCTCAGCGAACCGCAGAACACCGGCCGCGCGTTGCCGCCGCAGGCCTGGACCGCGTCGGCGAGCACCTCCACGAACGCCGTGTTACCGCTCACGGCATGCGCGCGGTAGAAGACGATACCGACGGTGGGGCGGCCGGGCAGTTCGGTCCGCTGCCCGAGCACGCCGCTTGCGGGGAGCGCGACCGGCGGCTCGAACCCTTCGCCGGTGAGCGCAATCGTGTCGAGGAGGAACCTGGCCAGCTCGGCGAGGTTGCCAGGGCCGCCCTCCCGCAGGTAGGCGAGGGCCTGCGCCGCCACCCCCGCGGGGACCGTGGACAGCGACATCAACTCCGCGTCCGGGACGGGCTCGCCGCTGAGCACCACCGTGGGCAGTCCGCTCGCCAGCACCTCGGCCAGCCCCTCGGCCCAGCTGCGCCTGCCGCCGAGCAGCCGCACGACCACGCAGCGCGCGCCATCGAGCAGGCCGGGCAGGTCCGCGGCGGCGATCCGCGCGGGGTTGGCGAGCCGCCAGGGGCCGCCGCTCGCGCGCGCCGTCAGCAGGTCGGTGTCCGCGGCGGACAGCAGCAGGACCGGACGGGTGTCGTTCATGGCGCTCCAGGTGGAATGAACGGAAGCGCGGCGGGCGCGCCGCCTTCGATGAGCCGCGACAGCGCGCCGGTGTCGAGGTGATCCGCGATCAGGTCACCGAGCGCGTCAAGCTGGCGTTCGCGTTCCAGGTGGAAGGACACGCCGGACGGGACATAGCGGCGCCCCGCCGCCGCCGCGGCGTCAGCGAGGAACGCCTGGCGGAAGCCGTCGCTTTCAAGCACCCCGTGCCAGGCGGTGCCGTACACCGCCGCGGAGCGGCAGCCGCCTGGAAAGGGCTCGCCGCCGTTGGCCTCGAGCACGCCGTGCTGTATCTGATAGCCGGTCACCCGCTCGCCGAACGACTCGCCCCGGCATCGCCGCAGCACCTTGGCGGTCTGGAAACGGACGGTGGCGGGCAGCAGGCCGAGCCCGCAGACGGTCCCCGCACGGCTCTCCACCTCGTCGTGGATCTGGCCGGCCAGCATCTGGTAGCCGGCGCAGATGCCGAGCAGCGGCCGTCCCGCCCGGGCATGGGCGGTGATCGCGCCGGCCAGGCCGCTCTCGTGCAGCCAGCCGAGGTCGGCCACGGTGGACCGGCTGCCAGGCACGATCACCAGGTCAGCGGCGGCGATCTCGCTTGGCGTGGTGGCGTAGCTGACCGCGACCGACGGCTCGGCGGCGAGGGGGTCGATGTCGGTGAAGTTGCTGATGCGCGGCAGCCTGACCACCGCCACCCGCAGCACGTCACCGCCTGCCGCGCCTGCCGCGGGGCCCGGATGGCTGCCGAGGCCGAGCGAGTCTTCTGTGTCGAGCCAGATCCCGCCGATCATCGGCAGCACCCCGAGCACCGGCCGGCCGGTGAGCTTGGTCAGCATGGACAGGCCGGGTGCGAGCAGCCTGCTGTCGCCGCGGAACTTGTTCACCACGAACCCGGCGATCAGGGCCTGATCGCCGGCGCTCAGCAAGGCCAGGGTGCCGAACATCGCGGCGAACACCCCGCCCCTGTCGATGTCACCCGCCACGATGACCGGCAGCCCCGCGGCGCGGGCAAGACCCATGTTGGCGAGGTCCCCGGCCCGCAGGTTGATCTCCGCGGGGCTGCCCGCGCCCTCGCAGACCACCACGTCGAAGCGGTCGCGCAGCCCGGCCAGGCAGTCGCGGATGACCGGCCGCAGCCTGGGCTTGAGGTCGGCGTAGGACAGGGCATCCGCCTCGGCGACCGGTTCGCCGAGCAGCATCACCTGGCTACTGCCGCGTGCTCCCGGCTTGAGCAGCACCGGGTTCATGACGCCCTCAGGCTCGATACACGCCGCCATGGCCTGCATCGCCTGCGCCCTGCCGATCTCACAGCCATCCGCGGTGACATACGAGTTCAGCGACATGTTCTGGGCCTTGAACGGCGCCACCGTGCGACCCTGCCGCACCAGCCACCGGCAGATTCCCGCGGTGATCACGCTCTTGCCCGCGTCCGAGGTGGTCCCTGCCACCAGGATCGCGTTCACCGGCGACCGCCCGCCCGAGCCGCGAACAGGGCCGCGAGCACGGCCGCGAGCACGGCGGACATGACGCCGATCAGGCGGGAAAGCAGCACCGCGCGGCGGATGTCACGCGGGCCAGGCGGCGGGCCGTCGCCGAGCGTGCCCCGGACCTCCGTCCGGCCACCGTAGACGTTGGCCCCGCCGAGCCTGACCCCGAGCACGCCGGCGAACGCCGCTTCGCAGCGGCCCGCGTTGGGGCTCGGGTGCTTGCCGCCGTCACGGCGCAGTACCCGCAGCCCGCGTCTGGCGCTGCCGCCCGCGGCCGGCGCCGCCGCGATCGCGAGCAGCGCGGTCAGCCGGGCCGGGCCGAACGCGGCCAGGTCGTCGAGGCGGGCCGCCGCCCAGCCGAACCGCTCATAGCGAGGGCTGTGGTGGCCGATCATCGCGTCGAGCGTGTTGACCGCCCGGTGGCCGAGCAGGCCAGGCAGACCGCAGGCCGCGCCCCAGGCGAGCGGCGCCACCACCGCGTCGCAGGTGTTCTCCGCGACCGACTCCACGACCGCCCGCGCGATGCCCTCGGCGTCGAGGCCGTCGAGATCCCGTCCGCACAGGGCGGGCAGCCGCAGCCGCGCCTCCGCGAGGTCGCCCGCCTCGAGCAGCCGCGCGATCGCGGCCGCCTCGGCGCCAAGCGAGGCGCCGCCGAGCACCGTCCACGTCGCGGCCGCGGTTACCGCCACCGTCAGCGCCGTGCCGACGCCGCCGGGGCGCGGCAGCCGCTGAAGATAAGCGCCGGCGGCCAGCACAGGCCCCACGGTCGCCGCGACGAACAGGACGCCGCGCGGCCGGCTGTCCGCCCAGAACCGCGCTTCCGTGCGGGACGCGGCGCTGCCGAACAGCGCCACGGGATGCCCCCGAGCGGGGTCGCCGAGCATGGCATCGAGAGCCGTGCCGAGCAGCATCCCGAGCGCGAGCCCGGGGCGGGGTATCAAGAGGGACTAGCGCAATAGCGTGACATTCGGACGGCCCAGAAAGGGCACGTCAATCCTCGCTGCGGCATCATATGCTCGCACCTCCTCCGGGGTGACCACGCCCCGGCGCTGAAGGAAGGGCGGCAGGAGTTTCCTGGCTCCCGGATCGGCGCTCCCCTCGGCCTTCCCGCCGCATCGCGACGGTGGCTCAGTCTCCCGCGGCTCCGCGAGATTACTGGCGAGGTTTGCTCCCCGGTGACAGTGGCGGGACCACGCCGGATTCACACCGGCTTCCTCCGCAACCGCCCCTTACACGACTGAGTAGAACACGGCACCGCGAGAGGCGTCAACGGCCGGGCCGCACGTCGCTCTTCTCGCCCAGAAGCCAGGGCAGGAAGACCTTTCCGTCCTTCTCCGGCGCGAACGGCCCGCTCAGGCCGGGTATTTGGTGGGCTGGAAGGCGAGCAGCACCCAGCCGTCGTCCTCGCGCACCCAGACCGAGAGCGACGCGCTGTTCAGCACCCGGAGCTTGCCGTCGATCTCCACCTCACCGCGCATGTCGCCGATGACGAGGACGCAGTCCCCGTGCACGACGATGCTGGTTTCCGGATGGCTGAGCGGGCCGTACGTGAAGTAGCCGCTCGTCAGCCTGTCCAGGTAGCTCTGCTTGCTGTCGGAGGTCGCGTCGGAATGCGTGTAGAGGAGATCAGCGGAGAATAGCTCGCCAAGCGTGTCGACGTCACCGTCGGTCATCGCCTGGTAACGCCTCTGCTCAAGCGCTCTGATCTGCTCCGCGACGTCCTGGTTCGCTGTCATGACGGCTATCTTTCCCCGCGCGCCCGCTGCGGCAATCGCCGGGGCATGGGTACCCGACTCCGGGCGCGCGCTGGCTCGGCGCGACAGCCTCTCGCGGGCGTGATCACGTAAACGTGGTGTCGTCAGGGCGACACCACGTTTACGTCAAGAGCAAAGCCGCCACGATCACGTCGACCGGGCCGCGGGCGGGTGCTAGCGGTAGCGGAAGCCGTCAAGGAAGCGGCGGAACACGCCGCCCTCCCGTGGCAGCGGCGGGGCGGTGGGCGGCGCGGCGGCGCGCTGGAGTGCGATGGGCTGGTCGTAATCGGTCCGCGCGATGGCGTCGACGACCTGCGGCTCGGTGAAGTCCTCCGACCCATCGATCTTCGGCACGTAGCCGACGAGCATCCCGTCCCGCATTACCTGGGCCTCAAGGCCCGCCGTTCCGTCGGTGTCCCACTCGGCCTCGCGGCCGCCGCGCAGCGAGATCCGCACACCGTACTGATCCACGCTGGCCTTGGCCAGGTGGGCATCGATACCGCGGTCGCGCAGCGCGTCGACGACGCGCCTGGCCCGAAACTCGTCCATCAGCAAAATGTAGCCTCGGCGGCGAGGTGCACAGACCACCGTTGCGGTTGAGTGCTTTTGGCGCTCATGCCGCTGCCGTCCCTTGCGGGGCGGCGGTCCCGGTCTTGTCCCGTTTCCGGGTGCCGGGTTCCAGGTTCACCGCGGCGTGCCCAGCGGGGCTGGGTCTTACCGCCGCTCCCCTGGCGTTTCGGCTCTCCGCCCCACTGGCGGCGAGCTTGAGCAGGTTCCGTGCCGCGTTCACGTCCCGGTCCAGGACCAGGCCGCATTGCCCGCACCGGCAGGTCCGCTCGGACAGGGCCAGCTTGGCTTTCACATGGCCGCAGCCCGAGCATTTCTTCGACGAGGGATACCACCGGTCCGCCACGATCAGCGTCCCGCCGTTCCAGCCGGTCTTGTAGCCGAGCATCCGCCGGGGGCCGCCGAACCCCTGATCGGAGATCGCGCGGGCGAGCCGCCGGTTCCTCGTCATCCCGGCCACGTTCAGGTCC
>Ga0066797_1000258_pt1 | contig 16232 bp, 17 predicted proteins | sample PersoiDNA2013193_FD_76335 | JGI IMG/M metagenome (GOLD analysis project Ga0066797, IMG submission 76335) | Permafrost soil microbial communities from the Arctic, to analyse light accelerated degradation of dissolved organic matter (DOM) -... | ecosystem: Environmental > Terrestrial > Soil >... | reverse complement strand
TGCCGCAGCGCTGCGGCACTGATTGCTGCCTCGCTCAGCTCTTCACCGGTGAGCATGGCGGTCTGCCGCCCTTGGGTGACGACGAGCACCCGGTCGCAGACCTCCGCGAGCTCACCGAACTCCGTTGTCACCCACAGCACCGCCATGTGATGCAGGGCAGCGGCTGATTTCACGAAACGGTAGATGTCCCGTCTGGCGCCGACATCAACTCCCTGCGTCGGCTCATGCAGCAGCAGCAGCCTCGGCCGGGCGAGCAGCCACTTCGCCAGCAGCGCCTTCTGCTGGTTGCCGCCCGAGAATGTCGAGACGGCGTTGTGCGCCAGCGCCGGCCGGATCAGGAACCGGTCGATAGCCTCGCCCGCGAGCGTCACGAGCTCGCCGCGATAAAAGACGCCACCGCGATAATGCTCGTCTTCGACAAGCATGACGATGTTCTCCCACAGCGTCAGCGACTGGCTCAGCCCCTGCACCGCGCGGTCCGCGGGGACGAGGGCGACGCGTTCCCGCACGCTGCGCTGCGGGCTGAGCCCGCCGATGTTCAGCGTCTCGGCACCCAGGCGGAGCGTACCGCTGCCGGACGGCTGCGCCCCGAACAGCAGGTACGGCAGCTCCTCGGCACCGGAGCCGATGAGGCCGGCCACGCCGAGGATCTCCCCGGCGCCGATCTCGAACGACAGGTCATGAACCCGCGCGTCGGTCAGGTGCTCGACAGCGACGTTCTCGCCCGCTGTCACCGCGATCACATCGCCGACGGACTCCATCGCCGCCAGCGTCAGCGCGACCGCACGCTGGTCTTCGACCGGGGCTGCTTCCGCCGGAACGCTCGCGCCCGGCCGCGCCGACGCCCCGACGATGAGATCGACCAGTTCCTGCTCGTGGATGTCGGCCGTGGCCTCCTCGGCGACGACCCTGCCGTCTCTGAGCACGACTACACGATCGGTGATCGTGCGGACTGCGGCCAGGTCGTGCGAGATGAACAGCACGGCCGCCCCCTCGGCCACGACGGTTCTGATGAGATCGAAGAGCCGGTCGACTTCCTCTTCTGGCAGGAACACGGTGGGTTCATCGAGGACGAGCACCGAATGCTTGTCGCCGCTTCGCGTGCGGTACCTGCGGAGGTCTTCTGCGGCCCGGACGATCGCCAGCCGCGCCTGGTCAACCGGTACCAGGTCGCCCGTCCGCCGGTCGAGATCGAGTTTGACATCGTAGCGGTCGAGAATGGCCGCGGCGCTCCGGTGCTCCGCGAGCCAGTTGATCGGCTTCCACGACCGCAAGCCCCCGGCGATGCGCTGGCCGAGCGTCAGGTTCTCCAGGACGCTCAGCCCCGCCGCCAGTGCCAGGTTCTGGTACACGAAGCTGAGCCCGACCTCGCTCGCCTGGCCGGGAGCAAGTGGCAGCGGCATCTCCTCGCCGCCGACGAACAGGCGACCGCCCGGCTCCGGATCGTAGACTCCGGCCAGCACCTTCACCAGAGTCGACTTGCCCGAGCCGTTCTGCCCGAGCAGCCCGACCACCTCGCCGTGACCGATGCGCAGGTCCACCTTGTCCAGCGCCCGGTTACTGCCGAAATCCTTGGAGATAGTGCGCAGCTCCACCGCGGGGGGAACTGCTGCCTGCTCGCCGGACGCCGGGTGTGTCATGGTCAGGGCTTCGCGGTCATCGCGCCGCCGAGCGTTGCCGCGGATGTCAGCGCACTGCCCGACAGGTCCGGCAGTCCCAGTAGTTCGCGGAACCCGTTGACCCAGGTCGTTCCCCAGCCGCCGGTCGTGAGGACCTCGAGGGCGTTATCCGGGGTGACTACCCGGTTCGGACCGATGGCCGCGGTGTACGGGATGGGGGACAGCTTCTCCAGCCCGCGGACGGTCTGCAGGAACAGCAGGTAGCCGGTCCACGGCGGGTAACCGCCGATGTCGCTCTGGATGATGCTCTTGCCCGGATCCGCGGTCTGCAGCTTGACGAAGGGGGTACCGCCGCCGAAGGCGAGGTACGTCTTCACGTTAGTGCGATGCGCGGCCTGGATGCCCGCGAGCACGTAGGTCAGCTCCCCGGCGTAGTCGGGGAACAGGACGGTCGCCTGTGGGTTCTGCAACAGCGCGGAGGTTACGGCGCCGGAGACCTGGGTCGCCCAGTCCGGCACCTCGACGTTCACTTCCTTCACCGTGCAGGCCGGGCAGTCGGTCGCCAGCGTGCTCTTGATTGTGGCTTCCTCGATCGCCGTGGCCGGCCCGGTCGCGTTCGACGTGATCGCGACGGCCTGGAACGGCTGCCCGTTGTGCTGGGCGACCGCCTGCTCGGCCGCGTACTTGGCGTCGAGCGCATAGGGGTCATCGGTGTTGTAGGTGGTCTTGGCGGCCGCGTCCTCCTGCGGGGTGCCACCGTAGGTGGCAACGACAAGGCCGGCCTTCTGCGCCTGGGCGATCGCTGGTGCGCTCGTTGACGGGTCCATCGCGCAGCCCATGGCGACCGCGGCGTACCCCTGGTGGATCGCGTTCTCGATCGCGGCGTTGTGGTCGGCGGTCGCGCCCTGGTTCTCGAAGATCGTCGGCACCATGCCCACCGACTTGGCCATCGCCGCGGTGGCCTGCGCGATCTCCGTGCAGGCGGCCAGCGCGCTGACACCCGGGATGATCATGATCTTCTTCCCGGCCAGGTTCGCGATGCTGGGTACCTTGCCGCCGTAGTTCGCCCCGTAGTCGCCGAAGCTCGGCAGCGCCGCGCCCTTGACGACGTCGGCGGAGAGCGCGGCGATGTTCGAGCCCGAGGTCGCCGGCGCGCTTGAGGCCGCCGGGCCGCTCGCGCCCGCACTCGTCGGGGAGCTTGCCGGGGTCGAGCTGCTCGAGCTGCTCGATGAGCAGGCCGCGAGCAGCATCGCCGCGCCTACCGCCGTTATCCCGAACGCGACACGCGTCGCCCGGGGGTTACGCCTGCTGTATCTGCCATCTAGTTTGAAGCGTTTCATGCGCCCTCGCATATAACACACAGGGTCTGGCCTGACCTCACCTGCCCACAGACTTGATCCCAGCCGGCAACATTGTCAACAGTTACGTAAGGGAGATCGCGTCTCGTTCCGGTCTCTATCGCCAGGCACCGACTCACCGCCGCGCAATGTTGTCGCCTGGGCACATTGCCATCGGGCCCGATCAGCGGGAAAACCGAACGAATATTCAAAGAACATCAATATTCAAGCCATTGATAGGCGATATAAACAGCCGCGATCAAACCGGGGGCTGGCCTGATGTCGTTGTGGGCGGACACAACCCCACCGCCGCGACGCTGACCAGCCGACCTATGGCCAACACGCTGCGTCGAATCTAGGCTGATCGATGCCACCGCCAGTCAGCGGTGCCGCGAAGCACGTCGAAAACGTGAAGCACGTCGAGAGGCAGTGCCCATGCCCGATGACATCCGGCCCGTCGCCCCCGGCACTCTGGAGCGTGGGCGGCCGGCCACCGATACCGAGCTGCTGCGGCGGGCGGACTGGATCCGCCTGCAGACCGTGGAGCTGGTCGCGCAGGCAGGACTTGGCCACTACTCGTCCACGTTCTCCTGCGCGGAGATCCTCGCCACGCTCTACTACCGGGCGCTGCGGCTGCGTCCCGACGAGCCCCGCTGGGACAACAGGGACCGGTTCCTGCTCGGCAAGGGCCACGTGGCGACCGGGCTGTGGCCCGTGCTCGCCGACCTCGGGTTCTACTCCCGCGACTGGCTCAAGCAGTTCGGCAAGGTCGGATCGCCGCTGAACGACCACCCGAACATGCGGCTCGCCCCCGGCATCGACTTCTCGTCTGGATCGCTCGGGCACAACCTCTCGGTGGGGACGGGCATGGCCCTGGCGGGGCGGCTGTCCGGTCTTGACTACCGGACGTTCGTGCTCACCGGTGACGGCGAGCTGCAGGAGGGCCAGGTCTGGGAGGCGGCGATGGCCGCGTCGCATTACAAGCTCGGCAACCTGGTCGCGATCGTCGACGCCAACGGCTTCTCCGGCTCGGGCCCGACCTCGCAGGCGATGAACATCGAGCCCCTCGGGGCCCGGTTCGAGGCGTTCGGCTGGACGGTGCGGGAGATCAACGGCCACGACATCGCGGCGGTCAAGTCCACCCTGGACACGCTGCCCGATCCGGCGAGCGAACAGCCGGTGGTGATCATCGCCCGCACCCGCAAGGGGCACGGCGTGGAGCTCATGGAGAAGCAGCCGCAGGCCTGGCACCTCGGCCTGCTCAACGCCGAGCAGTACGCCGACGTCGTGGCCGAGATCACCGCCAGAATGGAGCTGACCAAGTGAGCACGTCATGACCGAACCCAAGATGGTCGATGTCTTCAGCGACATCGAGCGCGAGACCGCGGCCGTGGCCAACCCGGCCGGCTACGCGGTGACCGAACTGGCCGCCGAGAACCCGCGGATCGTCACGCTCACCGCGGACCTGTCCAACACCCTGGCCGAGTTCACCGAGAAGTTCCCCGACCGGTACATCGAGCTCGGCATCGCCGAAACCAACTCGGTCTCGCTCGCCTCGGGCATGGCGGCCTGCGGCTACGTGCCCTACATCTTCTCGATGGCGCCGTTCGGCATACTCAAGACGGCCGAGCAGCTGCGCACCGACGCGGACTACAACCACCTGCCGGTCCGCATGGTGGGCCGGCTCGCCGGTCTCGCCATGGGGTACTTCGGCACCAGCCACTACGCGGTCGAGGACATCGCGATCGCCCGCACGCTGAACAACACCACCGTGGTCGCGCCGGCGGACGCGAACTCCGCGATCGCCCTGATCCGCGCCACCGCAGACCTGGCGGGCCCCGTCTACATCCGGATGGCCGAGGCCGCGGACAAGGTCTACGACCAGGTCCCCTCCTATGAGCACGGGAGATGGCCGCGACTGCGGCACGGCGGTGACATCACCCTCGTCGGGCACGGCATGGGCGTCGGCCTCGCGGCCGCCGCGGCGGAGATCCTGTTCGAGCACCACAGCATAGAAGCCGACGTGTTCGACGCGGCTTACCTGCGGCCCTACGACGAGGACGCGCTCGTGGCGAGCGTACGCAAGACGGGTCGCGTGCTGAGCATCGAGGACCACAGCGTGGTCGGCGGGCTCGGCTCGATCGTCGCGGAGACGGCCGGGCGGCACGGGCTCGTCGCGGCTCTCGCGCAGTGCGCGCTTCCCGCGGAAGACCTCGAGGTGGGCGTGCCCGCCGAACTGTACGAGTACTACGGGCTGACAGCGGGCGGCGTCGTCGCCCGTGCCCTGAAACTGGTCAAGGGATGATGCGATGAGCACCAGAGAACCGCTGCTCGACCCCACCGGTGACAGCGAGCGTGACACCAACACCACGCTCGCGCAGCCGCGGCCGCTGTCCCTGCGGGGACTGACCGTCGGCCTGCTCGACAACACCAAGCCGAACGGGGCGACCATTTTGCGCTCCGTCGGCCGCGAACTGGTGAAGCACTACGGCGTCCGGGAGGTCCGGATGTTCACCAAGGGCTACTTCGGCACGCCGGTCGAGGAGTCCGTGGTCAACCAGATGCTGCACAACTGCGACTTCGCCGTCGCCGGGATCGGTGATTGAGGCTCCTGCAGCGCGGCCAGTTTGGCCGACGGGATAGTGCTGGAGCGGGTGGGCATCCCCGCGGTCAGCCTGTGCACAGATGCCTTCCGGATCACCGCCGAGGCGATGGCGAGATCGCTCGGGTTCCCCGGCTACCAGTACGTGGCCGTGCCGCACCCGATCGCGAGCCGCACCCAGGCGGAGATCGACGTCATCGCCCACGACTTTCTCCCGGAGATCATCCGGGTGCTTGGCGCGGGCCTGACCATCCGGCCAGCGGACTAAGGAGGTCTCGTTCTATGCCGCCTGATGAGGACCAGCTCGTCATCGACGACGCCCCGCTGGCCGACCCGGCGCAGGTCCGCCGCGCGATGGAGTACTACGCCGCGCGCGGCTGGACCGACGGGCTGCCCGTCGTGCCCGTCACCGCGTCCTACCTCGAGGAGTTCCTCGCGACCACGTCGCGGGATCGGGGCGAGGTGATCCTGCCGATGCCGCACCTGAACAGGGCGCTGACGGTGCGGCTCGCCGCGATCAACGCGGCGCTCGCGGGCTGCCTGCCGTCGTATTTCCCTGTCGTCCTCGCCGCGTGGGACTCGTTCCTGCTCGACGGCGGCGTGCCGAAGGCGATCTGGCAGTCCACCACAGGGACGGCGCCGTTCACCGTGGTGAACGGCCCGATCAGGCAGCAGATCGGGCTGAACAGCCGCGGCAACCTGTACGGCTCGGGGTTCCGCGCCAACGCGACGATCGGCCGGGCGATCAGGCTCGGCTCGATCAACGCCTTCGGCCTGCGCCCGCACGTTCTCGACCAGGCCACCCAGGGCACGCCCGCCAAGTACTCCTGCTGCATCGCGGAGAATGAGGAGGACTCCCCTTGGCCCTCGCTCGCCGCCGACAACGGGATCGGGCCGTCAGAAAGCGCGTGCTCCTCGACGGTCATCCGCTCGGTGCTGCACATCGAGGCCAGGCACACGATCGTGCCCGAGCAGCTCGCCGCGGACCTGGCCGACACGATCTGCCGCACCGGCGCGATGGTCCGGGCGTTCGCGTCGGTCTACGTGGTGCTGAACCCGGAGCACGCGCGGCTGTTCGACTCCCGCGGCTGGTCCAAGCAGGACCTGAAGCAGGCGATCGTCGAGCGCGGCTCGCGGACCTACCGGCAGCTCGAGGCGTCGGGCAAGGAGGCGATCGCCAAGGGGACCGGCTGGCGGGTGCCCGCCGACCACCCGGACGCGATCCCGCAGCCGGCGCCCGACGATCCGGACACGCCGGTCCGCATCGTCCGGTCCACCCACGACGTGCAGATCGTCGTCGCCGGGGCGCCCAACGCCGGCGTGTCCTCGGTGGTCGAGACGTTCGGTGCGGTTGGCCGCCCGGCATCCACAGTCAAGATCGAAGATCAGCAGTAGGAACGAACGCGGCTTACTGCCAAGGAGGAACGTGAGCGCAACCGTCACCGAGCCGAGCAGGGAGACGCCTGTTTACGGAGAATTCGACGTGGTCGTCGTCGGCGGCGGGCCGGCCGGGATCATGGCCGCGACCGCGGCGGCGCGGGCCGGGCGGTCCACGCTGCTGATCGAGCGGTACGGGTTCCTCGGCGGCGTGGGCCGGAGTCCCCTGGGAGAAGGCGCCGCCGATCGACGAGATGATGTACCCGTCGCTGATGTTCCGCATCAATGCCGTCGACGTGGCCAAGGCGGGCCCCGCGCCGTGGCGGACGGTCGAGCGGCTGATGGAGGAGGCCGAGCAGGCCGGCACGCACGCGTTCCCGCGCAAGAAGCCGATCGTGCGACCGCAGCGCAACCCGCTGGAATGGCGGGCCAACCTCACCCAGCTCCGTACCGCCGACGGGGGGCGATCGACGGGACGAACGTCGACGACCTCACCCTCGGCGAGCTGACCGGCCGCCAGCAGGCCCTGTCGGCTGCGCGGACTTCGACGACACGATCGGCGTCAACGGCTGGCCGGTCGAGGCGCATATGGCCGGCACGGTCGAGTTCCGCTGGCAGCGCGAGCCGCGCGGGTTCAACCAGCTGCCGTTCCGCATCATCGTGCCTCCCGCGACGGACAACCTGTACGTGGCCGGACGGTGCGCGTCGATGACCCACGGCGCGCAGTCGGCCGCCCGGGTCACTGGACCGTGCTTCGTCATGGGCGAGGCCGCGGGGGCTGCCGCGGGCATGGCCCTGTCGGCCGGCGTTTCCGGCGCCGCGATCGACGTGCCTGAACTCCAGCGGCGACTGGAGGACCAGGGCGCCTACCTGGGCCGCACCGCCCCCGAGCAGATTCTCTAGTTCCCATGGGAGGGCCGCTGTGACAGACCGCACGCTCCGCTCTAATTTCACGCCGGGGTCAACGCCGTGGGCGATGCGCCGCGCGCAGTGGACCGCGCTCGGGCTGACCGAGTCCGACCTGGTGAAACCCAAGATCGCGATCGTCAACTCCTCGTCGTCGCTGGCCTCGTGCTTCTCCCACCTGGACCAGATCGTGGGGCCGTTGAAGGAGGCGATCACCGCGGCCGGCGGCGTCGCGTTCGAGGTGCGCACCGCCGCGCCATCGGACGCGATCACCTGCGCCGGGGCGGCCGGGCAGTACATCCTGCCGTCGCGGGACCTGATCGCCGCCGACATCGAGGTCGCCGTCGAGGGCGCGCTGCTCGACGGCATGGTCTGCCTCGCCTCCTGCGACAAGACCACGCCGGGCCAGCTGATGGCCGCCGGCCGGCAGAACATCCCCACGATCATCGTCGCCTGCGGCTACCAGCCGTCCGGCATGTACCGGGGCGAGGCGGTCGACTTCGAGGACATCTTCCGCTTCGCCGGGCACGTCAACGCCGGGCGGATGACGATCGACGAGCTCGGCGAGATGTCCCGCTGCGCGGTGACTCTTGGCGAGGCGATCGCTTCCGTGGATGTGGACCCGGACGTGATCCGCCCGCTGGACAAGCCGCTTGCCACGCACCCGGCGATCGTGGTGATGCGCGGATCGCTCGCGCCGGACGGCGCGGTGCTCAAGCGGACCGTCGCCGACGACGCGCCGCTCGCGTTCCGCGGGCCTGCGAAGGTCGTCCGCTCCCGCGACGAGGGGGTCGCCGCCGCGCGCGCCGGGCGGTTTCATGCCGGGGACGTGATCGTGCTCACCGGGCTCGGGCTGCGCGGCTCCCCCGGCATGGGGCTCACCTCGGCGCTGATGTTCGCCATCGACGGCGCCGGGCTCTCCACGTCGGTCGCGGTGATCACCGACGGGCAGATGGGGCCGGGGCAACGCTGTCGTCTCCCGGGGTTGGTGGACCGTAAGCAGTGCACGGCTGGTGAGGGAGTAAGAGCGGAACGTTCCATACCTAGATCTGGATCTCGATTTTTTGCAGAAGGCGAGGAAGCCAGTGCGGGCCGTTCAATATGTAGATCGTGAGACCGGGACAGTGGTCGGAGACGTGCCGGACCCGGTCGCGGGACCCGATGATGTCGTCGTCGCCATCGAGGCGTGCGGGCTGTGCGGGTCCGACGTGCACGCCATCCAGAACGGGCAGGCCGCGCCCGGGCAGATCCTCGGGCACGAGTTCAGCGGGCGGATCGTGGCGCTCGGCTCGAACGTGACCGGCTGGGCCGAGGGGCAGCCGGTCGCCGCGTCGCCGCTCGGGTCCTGCGGGAAGTGCCGGATCTGCGCGCGCGGGCTTGCGTTCCGCTGCCCGGCCGCGCCCAACATCGGGATCACGATCGCGGGCGCGTACGCGGAATACGTCGCGGTACCCGCGCGCCAGCTCGTCGCGCTGCCTTCTGGCCTGCCCATTGAGGTCGGATCGCATGCCGAGCCGCTGTCGGTAGCCTCGCAGGCGGTGAAGCTGGCCCAGGTCGGGCCCGGCGACCCGGTGCTCGTGTACGGTGTCGGGCCGATCGGGCTCTACGCGATCATGGCGCTCAAGCTGGCCGGGGCCGGGCCGATCGTCGCGGCCGGCCGGTCGGCGGGGCGGCGGCAGGCCGCCGTCGACGTGGGCGCGGACGTGGTGATCGACACCCGCGAGATCTCGGTGTCGTCGTATGCGGAGCAATCGGGGACGCGGTTCGCCGCCGTTCTTGAGTGCTCGGCCGCTCCGGGAGCCTTCAACGAGGCGCTGTCCGTCACCGAGCCTGGCGGCACCGTGGTGGAGGTGGCGCTGACACCAGAGGTGGCCTCCGTGCCACTGTTCGGGATCATCAGCGACGGCCTGCACCTGGTGGGGTCGTGCGCGTTCTCCGACGAGACCTACCGGGAGTCGGTCGCGCACCTGGCCGCCGGGCGGGTGCCCGTTGAGCGGCTGGTGTCGGAACGCGTGTCGCTATCGGACACGCCGGACGCGCTGCGGCGGCTGCAGACGCCGGGGACGCTGGTCCGGATCTTGTCCCGTCCCTTGTCGTCGTGATCTTTCTGGGTGTCTCTGGGTAAAGGAGCCTTCTTCGTGGAAGAGTTCGCGGGTAAGACCGCAATCGTCACCGGCGCCGGCAGCGGCATGGGCAAGGCATTCGCGCTTCGCTGGGGCGCCGAGGGGATGAACGTCGTTATCGGCGACATCCAGCAGGACGCGCTCGACGCGACCGTCGCCGAGCTTGCCGTGGCGGGCGTACCGGTGCTCGGTCTGCGGACCGACGTGTCTCGGCTGGCGGACATCGAGGCCCTGGCGGACGCCGCCGAGGCCCGGTTCGGAAAGATTCACCTGGTCAACAACAACGCCGGCGTCGAGGGCTTCCTTGACGGGCCAATCTGGACGGCCACCGGCAAGGACTGGGACTGGACGCTCTCGGTCAACCTCATGTCGGTCATCTACGGCATACGGACGTTCGTGCCGCGGATGCTCGCGCACGGCGAACCCGGGCACGTGATCAACACCTGCTCGATGACCTCGGTGATCGCCGCGTCGAACATGTACGGGATCTGCAAGCACGCGATCCTCGCGCTGACCGAGGTGCTCGCAGCGGATCTCGCCGCCGCCGGCGCGCCGATCGGTGCGACCGGGCTGTGCCCCGGAATCATCGCGACCAACCTGTTCCATGGGTCGCGTAACCGGCCCGCTGCCCTGACGGACGGTGCGGTCACGTCCTCCGCCGGCGCGGCGCTGCGCGACCAGATGCACTCCGTGCTGTCCAAGGGGATGGCGCCGTCGGAGGTGGCGGACCTGCTGGTGACGGCGGTGCGGTCGAACGCGCTTTACCTGCTGACCGATCACGAATGGGATACCCGGGTGGTGGCCAGGCACGAGGCGATCCTGGCGGGGGCCGTCGGGCCGGCCGCCACCGGCATTCTTGACCAGGAGGGCGTGCGATGAGCGTTCGGTACGGGCTTGAGGGACAGGTCGCGGTCATCACCGGCGCGGCGAACGGGTTCGGCCTCGCGGTCGCGGAGCGGCTGGCGGCCGAGAGCGCTCGGCTGGTGCTCGTGGACCGGGACGCTGACGCGCTTGAGGCGGCGGCGTCGAAGCTCGGCGGGACCGCGGTCGTCGCCGACGTGTCGGTCGAGGGCGACGTCGACGGGTACGTGGCGGCCGCGGTCGAGGCGCACGGGCGGATCGACCTGTTCTTCAACAACGCGGGCATCGAGGGCCGGATGGCGCCGATGACCGAGCTGTCGGTGGCCGACTTCGATCGCGTCTGGGCGGTCAACGCGCGCGGTGTCTTCATGGGGCTGCGCGCTGTTCTTTCCGTGATGAAACCGCAGGGCTCCGGCGTGATCGTGAACACCGCGTCGATGGCCGCGATCAAGGGCGCGGCGACGTTCTCCCCCTACATCGCGTCCAAGCACGCGGTGCTCGGGCTGACCAAGTCGGCGGCGCTCGAGGGCGCGCCCTACGGCATCCGGGTCAACTGCGTGGCGCCCGGGCACATCGACACGCGGATGGCGCGCGACCTGACCGCGCAGATCGACCCGTCCGACCCCGACGGCGTATACCGCAACGTGTCGAGCACGGTGCCGCTTGGCCAGCGGTACGGCACCGCCAGCGAGGTCGCCGCCATGGTCATGTGGCTGCTGTCTTCGGAGTCGGACTACGTCTCCGGCGGTATCCACCTCATCGACGGGGCGCTCAACGCCGGCTGATCTCCGTATTCCGTCGTCGTCGGCGCCAGCCGTGGCTGCTCAGCGCGCCTGGGCAGCCACGCCGTTGATGATGGCCGCGAGCTTCTTCGGCCGCCAGACGACGAAGTACTCGATATCACCGGAAAACGTGCTCACCTTCAGCCTTCGGCGCAATGCTCCGCCGTCGCGAGGACCGCTGCCGCGGGCCACCACCTCCGCCACCGACACCTGCCGCAAATCGAATTCAGACCGCAGCGCACCGCGTGACCTGCTGGCCGCTACCGGAATGAATACAAGCCGCTCATTGGTGATGAAGAGATGCCCGCCATATCCGCGATTTCGCTGGTAATGATTCGTCAAAAAATTACCGGCCTCGCATTCACCCGCCCGCAGCGCAAATTCATGATTAGCCATGACAGGAGTATTTCCAAAATCTCGTCGAGACCGCACGCCCCCCGGCCGCAGCGACGGAGGGACGATGCGGCGCGGGCGCCCGGTTACGAAGACGACGATAAAGCAAGCCGCGGCGACGACTCCGGTGATGACAAGTACGCGAAAGGCGTACCTGGACACCTCCGAACTTGTTCTTGTTCCGCCGCCTGACATGAAAAGCACCCATCCGGCCGCCACGAACAGCGTCACGCTCACCGTCGCGGGCAGGGCACCACGCCTGTTACCTGCCAAGATCCCGGTCTGCCGCAAACCGTGTCGGTGATTGGCCGGATGACGCCAGACGTTCGTGCTTTTCGTGCTTTTCGTGCTTCTGCCGGGGGTGACGAGGGCGCAATTCGGAAATTTCATGACAAGCGGCTGGCTGGCCGCGCCATGATCGTGGAGGCTTTTTTCTTGGTGGTAGAAAAGCGTTCTATACGCACGCAAAACTTTCACGATCATGGCCCGATGCCGGTCAGCCGGTCCTATTTCTTCTTCGCGACGCCGCCGAAGAAGCTGTGATAGACCTCATCATGCTCAATGGCATCCTGGGTCACAGGCCGCCATTCCGCGATCGATACGAGTCCGGGCGGGACCATCTCCCAGTCGCCGAACCAGGCCTGAATCTGCTCGGATTCCCGCCAGCGCCCGCTGCCGAGTCCGTCGGCGAGCAGCTTTTCTCCCTCGATCGTGGTGGCGCGGAGCTCAGGAAGCTCCGGGCCTGGCAAATGGAAGCTTGAGATCGCGAGATAACTGCCCGATGGCATGGCATCGCGAAGCCGGGCCACGATCCCGTCGGGATCATCATGATCGTCGATGTGATGCAGGACCGCGACGAGAAGCAGGCCGACGGGCCGGTCGAAATCGATCAGCCGCCGGACCGTGGGGTCGGTCAGGATATCGGCGGGATCGCGGATATCGGCATTAATGATGTCGGCGGTCGCGGCGTCGCTGAGGAGCGCCTTGCTGTGCGTGTAGACAATCGGGTCGTTGTCGGCGTAGGCGACGCGGACCGCGGGGTTGATCTCGTGCGCGACCTCGCTCACGTTGCCCGCCGTGGGCAGCCCTGACCCGATGTCTATCATCTGGGTGATGCCCGCCTCGCCGACCAGGAAGCGCACCACCCGGCGCAGGAACGCCCGGTTGTTCTGGGCCGCGAGCGGCGCCTTGGGGGCGAGCTCCATGGCCCTATGCGCGAACTCCCTGTCGGCGGCGAAGTTATCTTTCCCGCCGACGAAGTAGTCGTACACGCGAGCGATATTCGGCTTGGTAATGTCAATATCCGCAAGCGCACGCCGACCGTCTCGTGTACTGCCTTCGGCCATCGAAGACCTCCATGCGACTTTGACATGAACGGTTCACCCGCAGGTAACAGTAGCGCGGTGTGCGTAAATGTGTACATGGTTATGTAGTCAATCCGCCTCATACCTCAGCACAGATTCGTGGCTGACTTTTGTGCCGCGTAGGGTGTCCTTGCCGGGGACGAACGACGACTGGGGGCGAGGGATGTACCGGGCGATCTTCGCTGTAGCACTGCGGCGGCTGCCGGCGGAGGCGGCGCACCGGCTGGGGTTTGGCCTGATCCGCCTGACCGCAAGCGTGCCGTTCGCCCCGTGGCTGCTGCACCGGTTCCTCGCACCGCGCGAACCGGCACTGCGGGTGCACGCGCTCGGGCTCGACTTTCCCGGTCCGCTCGGGCTTGCCGCCGGGTTCGACAAGGACGGGGAAGGCGTGCTCGGGCTGTCGTCGCTCGGGTTCGGGTTTATCGAGGTCGGCACGGTCACCGCACGGCCGCAGCCGGGTAACCCTAGGCCGCGGATGTTCCGGTTCCCCGACGAGCGGGCCCTCATCAACCGGATGGGCTTCAACAATCACGGTGCTGCCGCACTTTCCGGCCGACTGCGCGCGCTCCGCGCCGCCCGGCCTGGCCGCTGCCCGGTCGTCGGCGTCAACATCGGCAAGACGAAGGCCGTCCCGGAAGACGAGGCGGTCGTGGACTACGTGCGAAGTGCTCACCTGGTGGCCGATGTCGCCGACTACGTCGTGGTCAACGTCAGCTCCCCCAACACCCCCGGCCTTCGCGATCTGCAGGCGGTCGACAAGCTCCGCCCGATCCTCACCGCGGTGAGGTTGGCGCTTGACGAGGCGTCTGCGCGCAGACGGGTGCCGTTGCTCGTGAAGATCGCCCCCGACCTGACGGACGACGACGTCGACGCCATCGCCGACCTGGCGCTCGACCTGAGCCTAGACGGCATCATCGCCACCAACACCACCATCTCCCGCGAGGGCCTCCGCGACAGCGCGGCGGTAGCGGACGCAGGCGCGGGCGGCCTGTCGGGCGCGCCGCTGAAGGCCCGCGCGCTTGAGGTGCTGCGCCGGCTGCACGCCCGTACCGGGGATCGCCTGGTACTGGTCGCGGCCGGCGGGATCGAGACCGCCGACGACGCCTGGGACCGCCTGGCGGCCGGCGCCACCCTCATCCAGGCCTATACCGCCTTCATCTACGACGGCCCCTTGTGGCCACACCGCGCGCAGCAAGGCCTAGCAAGCCGGATCCGCGCCGCGAAACCGGAGCTTTAGACCACGAAGCCCGCTGTCTCAAGGGTGAATGAGAATGGGTCAGGCAGCTTGATGCGGCCCCCGATCCGGATCGCGGAACTGCTGGTGTATTCGTCGCGCACCGGCTCGCCGAAAAGCGCGACTTCACGACGCTGGCGATCGATGAGCAGGTAGAGCGGGATTCCCGCGGCGGCGTAGGCGCGACGTTTGGCGTTGCGATCATGGTCTGGCGAGGACGAGGTGACCTCGACCACCATGGCGACGCCGGATGCCGGCATCCACGTCGGCGCGTCAAGGAACAGGTCCAGCTTCGCGGGCGCGAAGGTCATGTCCGGGATAACGCGACCCTCCCCCTCGACGGCCGGGACGATTAGCCCCTTTTGCCCGGAGAAATCCATTTGCGTGCCACTGCCCGCCAGAACCTGCTCGACAATCCGCATGATGCAGCGTTGGTGGTTACCGTTGGGGGGTGGCGTCACGACGATCTCTCCGTCAATCAGCTCGGCCCGGTAGCCCTCAGGGGTATCGAAGGAGAGAAAGTCCTGCAGCGTGAAATCCATCTCAGCGTCTGATTCACGGGTCATCACAATCATGTTCCGCTCCTCCCTCGTGGTTGAAACACTATCACACAGAGCGAACAGAATGCCACATTTCAGTTACAGATAGCAACCAATTGCCAATGCACGGCGTGACCTGGGCGGCTACCCGCCTCAAGCAGCCGGCGGAGGCCTGCCGTTGCGGCAAGCCCGCGTTTCCGCGGGAACGTCTCGTGAAATGCTTCACAAGCAGCCTCTGTGCGGCAGCGTTGCCGCTGCAACGCTAGGCGCTGGAAAGCGCGATCGCTTTCTGTGTAGCCGGTTCGATACGGATTGCTGTTGTTGCGCAGTAATCTGGGTCGGGATCTGTGGCGGCGGGGCTGGCGGCCTCGCCGGGCGGGTCACGCGGGGCGGGAGACTTGCATGGGGCTGCTGCTTGAGGCGGTGAATGCCGACGGGCCGTGGCGGTGGCGGTGGCTGCTGTCCGATGAGGAGACAGGCAACCCGGTAGCCGACCACGTGGTGAACCTTGACCCGGGGTCGGCCGAGGTCGCGCGGTTCGCGGACCTGCACGGGTACGTGGACTTCTACGCAGTGCCTGGTCGACGGGCCAGGGACGAGGCGCGGTTCGTGGTGGCGGCAGGCGAATGGGCCGGGCGGGAGCTGCTCGGGCCAGCCATCGGGGCCGCGATCGTGGCCTGGTCGCCTGTCACGGTGCGGGTAAAAGTCCCTGGGGCTCTCGATGCTGTGCTGCTCTGGCCGCTGGAGTTGGCTCATGCGGACGGCCGGCCGCTGGCGATGCGAGGGGATGTGGCGCTGGTCTACGACGTCGCTCCCGACGTCCCCGCGCCGCGCAGGAACGAGGCCGGCACCGCTTTGCGGGTGCTTGCGGTGTTCTCCCAGCCGACGAAGACGGATCTGCTGGCGCTGCGCCGGGAGAGGTACGCGCTCGGCCAGCTGATCCGGCGGCTTCGTCGGGAACGCGCGATGGTCACGCTCCGGGTGGTGCAGTACGGGGTGACGCGAGAGCGCCTTCGGCAGATCGTCGAAGACGGGGACGGGTGGGACGTGCTGCACCTGTCCGGGCACGGGGCGGGCGGGGCGTTCGCGCTGGAG
>Ga0066797_1000256_pt1 | contig 16270 bp, 13 predicted proteins | sample PersoiDNA2013193_FD_76335 | JGI IMG/M metagenome (GOLD analysis project Ga0066797, IMG submission 76335) | Permafrost soil microbial communities from the Arctic, to analyse light accelerated degradation of dissolved organic matter (DOM) -... | ecosystem: Environmental > Terrestrial > Soil >... | reverse complement strand
GGGCACCGCCGACGGCCCCGGCGGATACCGGGGACGCCGCAGGGGCGCGGCAGCGGCTGCGCGGGCGCCTGACGCGGGCCGGCGAGCAGCTCCTCGCCGGGCGGATCGCCTGGGAGTTCACGCTGCGGCTGATGCTCTGCACCGGGGTCGCCGCGGTGCTCAGCGAGGTGCTGCCGCTCCAGCGGTCCTACTGGCTCGTGCTCACCGTCGGGATCATCCTCAAGCCCGACTACGGCTCGGTGTTCGCCCGGGCGGTGCAGCGCGGCGTCGGGACGGTGATCGGCGCCGTGCTCGGCGCGGCGATCCTGGCCGTGGTGCCGTACGGGCCGTGGCTGCTGCTGCCGTTCGGGGTGCTCGCCGCGCTGCTGCCGTACGCGAAGGCCCGCAGCTTCGGGCTCGTCGCCGTGTTCCTTACGCCGCTCGTGGTGCTGCTCATTGACCTGCTTGATACCGCCGGCTGGCACCTGGCCGAGGCACGGCTGATCGATACCGTGCTCGCCTGCGCGGTGGTGCTGCTCGTGGGGTACGCGCCGTGGCCCACCGCGTGGCAGGCGCACCTGCCCGGGCAGTTCGCCGGCGCGCTACGGGCGGTGTGCGCGTACACCGATGAGGCGCTTGCGACGGCACCGGCCGCGCGGGCCGGCAGCGGGCCCGGCACCTTCGCGGCCGGCGGGCCGCCGGCTCAGCGGTCGCGGCTGCGGCGGCGGACCCACCGGGCGCTGTCCAACCTCCGCGCTGAGTTCCAGCGGACGATGTCCGAGCCGGCGGCGGTGAGCCGCCGCGCGTCAGCCTGGTGGCCCGCGGTCGTCGGTCTCGAGGACGTGATGGACGCGGTGACTACGACCGTGGTAGCGATCGGCAGGGGCGCCGAGGTACCGGAGCCAGCCTCGGTTCACCAGCTCACGGGGGCGCTGCGCGCGGTCGCCGACGCGATCGAGTCAGGTACCCCGCCTCGCGGCGTCGGACCGCTGCCCGCGGACCCGCGGCTTGAGCCGGTGACAGCCGCGGTGCGTTCTGTGCTATCGGTGCTGACTGGCGGCGGAGGTGACGCTCCCCGCGGCGAGCCAGCCGCCGTCGCCCCGGCCTAGCTCATCACCTGGTTAATATCCATGGGCTTGCTCACCATGGCCCTTGCGGACCATGGTTCGAGCACGAAGGTGCTGGTCGGGCTGGCCGGATTCGAACCGGCGGCCTCCGCGACCCAAACGCGGCGCGCTAGCCAAGCTGCGCTACAGCCCGTGCGTAGGTGAGTCTACCGCGCCCCGGGGGCCGCTCGGCGCCAGGTATCGCCGTCTGGGGCGCGGCGGAAGGCCGGATCCGTGTCGCGTCAGGCTTCACCGCTGTCGAAGCGGTTGACCAGGATCAGTGCCGCGACGAAGACCGCGATCATGGCGATGAGCAGCGCGAGTTCCGCCGTGGAGGCGGTGGCCTGGCTGCTGAGCACGAAAAGGATCTTCCTGATTGCCGCGACAAGGCCGACCGCGAGCAGCGGCTGGGTGACCAGGTGGTGGGCCCGCAGCGAGAGCACGACCGTGTGCATGATCTCGACGAGGATCAGCACGAGCAGCACCCGGTTGAGCAGGTTGACGACCGCGCTCTCCGCGGGCCCGTGCCTCACCTCACGGAAAAAGTCGATGACGCCGACCACGAGCACCACCGCGGCCAGGACGACGAGCAGCACGCCGACCACGACCGACACGAGATCCTGGGCGTGCTCAAGCACCCAGATCACGCCGGCCACACCGCTCGGGCGTTTCTCCTTCTCAGCTGCCTTCTCGGCTACCTCGGGCACGCGGGTTCCTTTCCGTCCCTGGGGTAGCGCGATCGTAACAGCCTCAGCGATCGTCCAAGCTGCCGTTATTCAGCTGAGGGCGGCGATGTCGGGGGCGCCGAGGCGGGCCGCCTCGGCGGTGTCGTCGTCTGGTTTGGTCTGCGAGTCACGTTCCGCCGCTACCCGGCCCAGGTAGTGCTCGACCTCGCGTTTCTTCTCCGCCTCATCCCAGCCGAGCACGTCGGCCATCAGGTCGGCGACCCGGGGTGCCGCGGCCACCCCGCGGTCCCATGCCTCGATCGAGATCCGGGTGCGCCTGGTCAGCACGTCGTCCACATGACGGGCATCCTCATGGGTGACGGCGTAGCGGGCCTCGACCGCGAGGTAGTCGTCGGCGCCTGGCAGCGGCTCCGCGAGGAGGCGATCCGCGGCGATCATGTCGAGCAGTTCGTGGATGCACGAACCGTACCTGTTGAGCAGGTGCTCCACGCGGACGACATGGATGCCGGCGGCCACCGCCAGCGACCGGCGCTGGTTCCACAGCGCCTTGTATCCCGCGGCGCCGACGAGCGGCAGGTCGGCGGTGCACGATTCGGGAACCCGCGCGTCCATCGTCCTGGCCGCCTCGTCCACCGCGTCGGCGGCCATCACCCGGTAGGTGGTGTACTTGCCGCCGGCGACCACCACCAGGCCAGGTACCGGGTGCCCGACCACGTGCTCGCGGGACAGCTTGGAGGTGGACTCGGACTCGCCGGTCAGCAGCGGCCGCAGGCCCGCGTAGACGCCCTCGACGTCCTCGCGGGTCAGCGGCGAGTTGAGCACCGAGTTGACGTGTTCGAGCAGGTAGTCGATGTCGCGGGAACTGGCGGCCGGGTGCTCCTTGGTCAGCGACCAGTCGGTGTCGGTGGTGCCGATGATCCAGTGCCTTCCCCACGGGATGACGAACAGCACGCTCTTCTCTGTGCGCAAGATGATGCCGGTGTTGGACGGCAGCCGGTCGCGCGGCACGACGAGGTGGATCCCCTTGGACGCGCGCACGTGGAACTGGCCGCGGGTATCCGCCATGGCCTGGGTGTCGTCGGTCCACACGCCGGTGGCGTTGATGACCTGCCTGGCGCGCACCTCGAAGACCTTGCCGGTCTCCAGGTCGGTGGCGGTGACGCCGGTGACGCGCTCGCCCTGCCGCAGGAAGCCGGTCACCTTGACCCTGCTCGCGGCGAGCGCACCGAACGCGGCGGCGGTGCGCACCACGGTCAGCGTGTGCCTGGCGTCGTCCACCTGCGCGTCCCAGTACTGGATCGCGCCGGTGAGCGAGTCCGGGCGCAGGCACGGGGCCTCGCGCAGGGCGCGCTTGCGGGACAGGTGCCGGTGGCGCCTGAGCCCGCGGGCGGTGCCCGAGGCATAGGCCATCGCGTCGTAGAGCGCGATCCCGGCGCCGACGTAGGGCCGCTCCCAGATCCTGTGCTGGAGCGGGTACAGGAACGCCACCGGCCGCACCAGGTGCGGCGCGATGCGGTCGAGCAGCAGCCCGCGCTCGCGCAGCGCCTCCCTGACCAGGCCGAAGTCGAGCATCTCCAGGTAGCGCAGGCCGCCGTGCACCAGCTTGCTCGACCGGCTCGACGTGCCGCTCGCCCAGTCACGGGCTTCGACGATGGCCGTCGTCAGGCCGCGCGTCACCGCGTCGAGCGCGCTGCCCGCCCCGACGACGCCGCCGCCCACGACAAGCACGTCAAGCTCGCGTTCGATCATCTTGGCGATCGCGTCCTCACGCGCCGCCGGGGACAGTGCAGCTACCACGACACCTCCGTTATCAGCTGACATCTACCCAGTCGAGGGTGCGCTGCACCGCCTTCTTCCACCCCGCGTACCCGCCTTCCCGCTGCGCTTGCGTCCACTGCGGCGTCCAGCGCTTGGACTCGTTCCAGTTGGCCCGCAGCTCCGTGGTGGTCGACCAGAACCCGGTCGCCAGGCCGGCCGCGTAGGCGGCGCCGAGCGCGGTGGTCTCGGCCACCACGGGACGGCTGACCGGGACGCCGAGGATGTCGGCCTGCATCTGCATGCACAGGTCGTTGGCGGTGACCCCGCCGTCGACCTTCAGCACCTCCAGGTGCACGCCTGAGTCCTGCTCCATCGCGTCGCTGACGTCGCGGCTCTGGTAGCAGATCGCCTCCAGGGTGGCGCGGGCCAGGTGGGCGTTGGTGTTGAAGCGGGACAGGCCGACGATCGCGCCGCGGGCGTCGCTGCGCCAGTACGGCGCGAACAGCCCGGAGAACGCGGGCACGAAGTAGACGCCGCCGTTGTCGGGGACCTGGCGGGCCAGGCTCTCGGTCTCGGCGGCGCCCGAGATGATGCCGAGCTGGTCGCGCAGCCACTGCACCGCGGAACCTGTCACCGCGATCGAGCCCTCGAGCGCGTAGACGGGCTTGTCCGTGCCGAACTGGTAGCAGACGGTCGTGAGCAGCCCGTTCTTGCTGCGGACGAGCTCCTCCCCGGTGTTGAGGAGCATGAAGTTGCCGGTGCCGTAGGTGTTCTTGGCCTCGCCTGGCGCGAAGCAGACCTGGCCGACGGTGGCGGCCTGCTGGTCGCCGAGGTCGCCGGTGAGCGGCACGCCGCGGACCGGCGCGAGGCCGTTCATCTCACCGTAACCGCCCGGCGCGGAGGACGGCCTGATCTGCGGCAGCATCGAGCGCGGTATGCCGAAGAACCCGAGCAGCTCGTCGTCCCAGTCGAGGGTCTCCAGGTCCATCAGCATGGTCCTGCTGGCATTGGTGACGTCGGTGACGTGCGAGCCGCCGTTGACGCCGCCGGTCAGGTTCCAGATGACCCACGAGTCGGTGTTGCCGAAGACGGCCTCGCCGCTTTCCGCGGCGGCCCGTACCCCGTCGACGTTCTCCAGGATCCACTGGATCTTCCCGCCGGAGAAATACGTCGCCGGCGGCAGCCCGGCCTTGCGGCGGATCACGTCGCCGCGCTCGTCGCGGTCAAGGGCGCTCGCGATGCGGTCGGTCCTGGTGTCCTGCCAGACGATGGCGTTGTAGTAGGGGCGCCCGGTCCTGCGGTTCCACACGACCGTGGTCTCCCGCTGGTTGGTGATGCCGAGCGCGGCCAGGTCCGAGGCCGTCAGGCCCGCGGAGTTCAGCGCGGTCTGGATGACCGAGGCGGTCCGCTCCCAGATCTCCACCGGGTTGTGCTCGACCCAGCCGGCCTGCGGCAGGATCTGCTCGTGCTCAAGCTGGTGCTTGCCGACCTCGCTCCCCGAGTGGTCGAAGATCATGAACCGAGTGCTCGTGGTGCCCTGGTCGACGGCACCGACGAAATCCGGCATGGCTGTCCTCCTCGCTTAGGCGCTCAGGCGCCGGTGCGCTGGTCGCGGGGTGCCTGCACGCTGGTCTCCGACTTTTCCGGCTGCCTGGCCTCCGGGATTCCTTCCGTGAGCCTGGACTCCGCGATCGGTCCCGCGACGTCCTCGACCATCTTGAGCCTGGCGTGCAAGACATCGCCGATGAACAGGTCATAGATGATCACGCCGAGAACGCCGCCGATGAGCGGGCCGACGATCGGTATCCAGAAGTAGTCGCTGAACGCGAACCCTGCCCCGTTGTTGAAGCTGCCTGGCAGGGCGGTCTTTCCCCAGCCCGCGAAGAACGCGAACAGCCGGGGCCCGAAGTCGCGGGCGGGGTTGATCGCGTATCCGGCGTTCGCCCCGTAGGACATGCCGATCGCCGCGACGGCCAGGCCGATGGCCAGCGGCGCGAGGTTGGACTGGACGGCCGAGTTCCGCATGTCGATGAGCGCCACGACGAACATCAGCAGGAACATCGTGCCGACGATCTGGTCGATCAGCGGCCAGAGCACCGCGCCGTGGAAGTACGAGGCGGGGAACGTGGCGAAGATCGAGTACGTCGCGAGTGCCCCACCGCCGCTCTTCGGCGTCTTCGCGGCGAGGTCGAACGCGTCGATCGCGCTGTGGTACACGAGGAAGACCAGGGCGGCGCCGGCGAAGGCGCCTACCACCTGGGCGCCCCAGTAGGGCAGCACCTTGTTCCACGAGAACTTGCGCCTGACCGCGAAGGCCAGGGTCACCGCCGGGTTGAGATGGGCGCCGCTCACGCCGCCCGCCACCCAGACGCCGAAGGCGACCGCCATCGCCCATCCCCAGGTGATCAGCAGCCAGTCACCCGCCGCCGCGAAGATGACCGTGGGGCCCGAGGTCCTGCCGGAGCCTGGCAGCGCGGCCACGGCCATGGCCACCACGCCGTCACCGAATGCGATGAGCACGAACGTTCCGAGGAACTCCGCGAGGAGTTCGCCGTACAACCCAGAGATGCGCCCGACCGTGCGGCCTTCACCTCGCAGCGGAGTGATATCGGCCATGATGCCCTCCTGCCCCCGCCGTGCGTCCTTGCCGGCGGAACCTGCTGGTCTGCGCTCAAAGTACGACTTGTCCCGGTTGACGGCAATGGGATAGGCGGGCAAAGTTTTGGCAAAATCTGAACGGGTTAGACCGGCTCTTGACGGATGAATCCCATGGTCTTATGTTTTTCGCAAAACGTCGTTCTGCATTGCCGAACGTCATTCTGATGACTGCGTGACCTGTGGGGCATCAATGAAGAAGCTCATCAACAGCCCGGACACGGTAGTGACCGACGCGCTGGCCGGAATGGCCGCCGCTCATCCCTCGCTGGCGGTGGACGTCGAGAACAAGGTCATCGTGCGGGCCGGCGGCCCGAGGCCCGGCAAGGTAGGCCTGGTGTCGGGCGGCGGTTCCGGGCACGAGCCGCTGCACGGCGGGTTCGTCGGCTACGGCATGCTCGACGCGGCGTGCGCCGGCGAGGTGTTCACGTCCCCGGTGCCCGACCAGATGCTGCTCGCCACCAAGGCGGTCAACGGCGGCGCGGGCGTGCTGCACATCGTGAAGAACTACACAGGCGACGTGCTGAACTTCCAGCTGGCCGACGAACTGGCCGACGACGAGGGCATCGAGGTCGCCTCCGTCGTGGTCAACGACGACGTCGCCGTGCAGGACTCGCTCTACACCGCGGGACGGCGCGGCGTCGGGGGATGCGTCTTCGTCGAGAAGATCGCCGGCGCGCTCGCCGAGCGCAACGCGTCCCTCGCCGAGGTCGCCGCGGTGGCCGCCGAGGTCAACGAGCGGACCAGGTCGTTCGGCGTAGCGCTCACATCCTGCACCGTTCCCGCCGCGGGCAAGCCGACCTTCGAGCTCTCCGAGCAGGAGATCGAGCTTGGCATCGGCATCCACGGCGAGCCTGGCCGCACCAGGGCACCGCTGCAGCCCGCGAGCGTGATCGTGGAGATCGTGATGGACGCGATCAACGCCGACCTGCCGCTGGCCGGCGACCTGCTTGTCATGGTCAACGGCATGGGCGGCACACCGCTCATCGAGCTCTATGGCGCGTTCGGCGAAGTCAGCCGGTACGTCTGCGGCCACGGTGCGCGGATCGCCAGGAACCTGGTGGGCAACTACATCACGAGCCTTGACATGCAAGGCTTCTCGGTGACCGTATGTCATATGACAAACACGCTGACGGACTTGTGGGACTCGCCTGTGGACACGCCGGGGCTCCGCTGGGGACGGTAGACCCGACAGCGTCGTCGAGTACCGCGAGGAGCCCCATGGACGCCGAATTCTTCCGCGCGTGGATAACGGAGATCGCAGCGGTCGTCGAAGCCCAGCGAGACCATCTCACCCAGCTTGATTCCGCGATCGGCGACGCCGATCACGGAATCAACCTGGCCCGCGGGTTCAGCGCCGTCCGGGCGGCGCTCGCCGCGGCGGACACCGCCACCCCTGGCTCGGTGCTGCTGCTGACCGGTTCCACGCTGATCTCCAAGGTAGGCGGGGCGTCCGGGCCGCTGTACGGGACCGCGTTCCGGCGCGCGGCCAAGGCGCTCGGGGACGCGCCCGAGGTGGAACTGCCCGCGGTCGCCGCGGCGCTCGCGGCGGCGCTTGAGGGCGTCAAGCGGCTCGGCGCCGCCAGCGAGGGTGACAAGACCATGGTTGACGCGCTTGCCCCGGCCGTCGCGGCGTTCGGCAAGGCGGTCTCCGATGGGGCCGCCGCGCCCGCGGCCCTGGCCGCGCTGACCGACGCGGCCGACGCCGGCGCGCACGGCACCATCGAGCTGCAGGCGCGCAAGGGCCGGGCGAGTTACCTCGGGCCGCGCAGCGTGGGGCACGAGGACCCGGGTGCGGCGTCGGCGGCGCTGATGCTGCACGCGCTGCGCGACGTCGCGGCGCGGCTCGCGAGATGAACGACCGCGAACGGCAGGTGCGATGATGGCGCCTGTCCGGTTTCGCGGCCTGCCGGTCTCCGCGGGGACGGCCACCGGCAAGCTCTGGATCGTCAGCGACACCACGGTGGCCAGCGCCACGCCCGAGGAGGTCGCCGCCGCGTTCGCCTCAGTGGCCGCCGAGCGGTCCGCGCTCGCCGGACGGCTGCGGGCCGCCGGGCGCGGCGATGAGGCGGACATCATCGAGATCGGCGCGCTGATAGCGGCCGACCCCGCGCTCTGCGAGACGGCCGTCGCGGCGGTGCGCGGCGGCTCGGACGCCGTCACCGCGGTGCGCGAGACCGCCGAGCGCCATGCCGTCGCGATGGAAAGGCTGGGCAAACCCGCGCTCGCCGAGCGGGCCGGCGATGTCAGGCAGGTCGCTATCGCTGTCCTCGACCACCTCGCGGGGGGCGTCAGCGCCCCCTGGGGAGCAGCCGCGCTGACCGGCGACTTCATCCTGGTCCGCCGCGAGATCAGCCCTGCCGACCTGATCGAGTTCGCCGAATCCGGCCTGGTCGGCGCGGTCTCGGTCGCGGGCGGCGCCAGCTCGCACGCGGCGATCATCGCGCGCGGACTCGGAATTCCGATGATCGCCGGCGTGAGTCCCGAGGTGCTGACCCAGCTGCCGCCCGGCCAGGCCGGCGTCCTCGACGCCGATTCCGGCGAACTCCTCGCCGGCAAGGAGCCGACGCCAGGCGCGGGGCGCACTATCGGATTCAGGCCGGTCGCGAGCAACGATCCGCAGCCCACCGGACCCGCGAGAACGGCGGACGGGCGCGAGGTCGTCGTGCTGTGCAACGTGGCCTCGGCGATCGAGACCAGGCGCGGCCTCGCCGCGGGCGCCGCGGGGGTGGGGCTGCTCCGCACCGAGATCCCCTACGTGAAGGCGGCGGGCTGGCCCACGCGGGCGCAGCACGCGGCCACGCTCGGCCCGATCCTGGCGCTGCTCGCGGGCAGGACCGCCACGGTACGGCTGCTCGACTTCTCCGGTGACAAGATCCCGCCCTTCCTCGCAGCCGGTGGGCTTGCCGCGCTGCTCGGGCACCCGTCCGCGCTCGCCGACCAGCTGCGCGCCGTGCTCGAAACCGGGCGGGACGCGCGGCTCGCGGTGCTGATCCCGATGGTCAGCTCGCTGCGCGAGGTCGGGCGGGTCCGCGACGTGCTCACCGAGACGGCAGCGGAGCTCGGCGCGGCGGTGCCGCCGCTCGGGATCATGGTGGAGCTCGCGTCAACCGCCGTGCACGCCGCGGCCTTCGCGCCCGCCGTGGAATTCTTCTCGATCGGAACGAACGACCTGACGGGAGACGTGCTCGGGCTCGGGCGGCGCGATCAGGCGGCGGGGCCCGCGCTTGCCGCCCACCCTCGGGTCCTCGCTCTGGTCAAGGGGGTCGCCGAGGCAGGCGCCAGGAGCGGGATCACGGTCTCGGTCTGCGGGGACTCCGCGGCCGATCCCCTGGTGCTGCCGCTGCTCATCGGCGCCGGCGTCCGGACGGTGAGCGTGCCTGCCGCGAGAGTCCCCACGGTTCGTTCGTGGATATCGAGGTTGAGCGCGGCGGAGTGCGCGAAGCTGACCGCGCGGGCGCTGCACGCCTCGTCAGCGGCCGAAGTATGGGACCTGGTACCGGCGCTATGAGCGCGTCAGCGAAGTGCCGACAGCACCGCGCCGCTGCGTCCCGCCCCCAGGTCGCGGGAGATGGAGCGGGCGGACTCCACGACGGCGCGGGCCAGTTCATTCTTGGTGGCGTGATCGAGGATCCGCTCGGCGGGACCGACGAGGCCGATGGAGCCTGCCACGGTGCCTTCCCTGCCGACGATCGGTGCCGCTATCCCGGCGTCGCCGACCGTGGCTTCCTGGTTCTCGATGGCGTAGCCGCGCCTGCGGACCTGGGCGAGTGCCTGGCCGAGGGCCGCGCGGGTCGTCTTGGTGTGGCCGGTGAGCGGAGTGCGCTCTTCCGCCAGTACGCGCGCCGCCTCCGCCGCGGAAAGGTAGGCGACGATCGAGTGCCCGAGCGCGCAGGCATGCCACGGGATGGCCGCGCCCACCTCAAGGATCTGCACCGTGTTGTCCGGCCGGAACACGTGATGCAGGACTATCACCCGGGTGCCGGACAAAGTAGCCACCCATACCGCCTCGTTCGCCCGCTGAGCGAGGGACTCGGCCCACAGCAGGGAACGAGCGCGCAGCTCGGAACCGTCAAGGTAGGCGTTGCCGAGCTGAAGGACCCCGGCACCCAGGCTGTACTTGCCGCTTGCCGGGTCCTGCGCCACCAGGTCGTGCGCGACAAGCGCGCGCAGCAGCCCGTGGACGGTCGGCTTGGCGAGGCCGACCCGTTCCGCGATCTCAGTGACGCCAAGCCGCGGCGTTCCCGACCCGAGCGCGGCGAGGATCGCCGCAGCCCGCTCCACAGACTGGATCATGAAGTCCTTTTCGGTAATGTCGAACACGCTCAGGATAGGGCATGGCGCATGACAGCCAGGGTAGGGATTGTCCTTGTCTCACACAGCGCCTCGCTCGCTGAGGGCGCGGCGGAACTCGCTGGCCAGGTCGGTGGCGGGACGGTGACCATCGCCACCGCTGGCGGGACCGACGACGGCCGCCTCGGTACCAGCATCGACAAGGTCGCGTCGGCGATCCGGCGCGCGGACGCGGGGGCCGGAGTGGTGATCCTGCCCGACCTGGGCAGCTCGGTGCTGACCGTGCGCACGCTGCTCGCCGACGATCCGGGCGACCTGCCTGGCCAGGTAGCGGTCGCGGATGCCCCGTTCGTTGAGGGTGCGGTGGCGGCCGTGGTTACCGCCGCCGCGGGCGGCAGCCTCAAGGCTGTCCTGGAGGCCGCGCAGGAGGCACGCCATGCCAGAAAACTGTGAAGCGACCATCACGCTGACCGGTGACCTGCACGCGCGGCCCGCCGGCGCGCTGTCCGTAGCGGCGGCCCGGTTCTCCTCCGCGGTGCAGCTGGCCGTGGCGGGCGGCCAGGCCGACGCGAAGAGCGTCCTCGCGGTCATGCAGCTCGGCGCGAGCAGCGGCCAGCAGGTCACCGTGCGCGCCGTCGGCCCCGACGCCAGGAACGCGGTAGAGGCGCTGATCGGCATCCTGTCCACCGTCACAAGAGTCGGCGACTGAGCTGTGGGAGCGGAAAATCGATGCTGTGGGAGCGGAAAATCGATAGTGCTGAGGGTTTGACCGGCCAGAACCGGTCAAACCCTCAGCATTAATTCGATCTTGGCATATGGAACGGACCGTGGTTCTGCCGTTAGTTGCCCAGGGCCTCTTCGGCGGCGGCGGCCGGGTCGGATGCGTCGCCCCAGGTGGCGGCGGCGTGGATGACCTCCGGCTTACGGACCTTGACGTAGAAGTAGGCGATGAGGCCGAGGGCGGTCCAGACGAGGAAGATCTGCGGCAGATGGTCGTAGGTCCCGGCAAGCGCGGGGAAGATGTGGTTGGGGATGAGGTTCGGTATCCAGTTCACGTAGAAGACGAACACCATCGTGACCGCGCCGAGAATGCCGAGTACCCAGGCCAGGGGCTTGTTCTCGCCGATCTTGTGCAGGTAGATCGGCGCGGCGAGGGCGACGAGGGCGTACGCGAGCATGAAGCCGTAGGTCGCGAGCGTGCCGTACTCGGCGTTGAGATTCCCGTCGGTCGAGCCCGCGAGCATGTAGGCGAACGGGAGGATGGTCATCGGGACGGCCACCGCCCAGATCGAGACGCCAGGGGCGTGGGTGTGCCGTGTGGTGTGCGTGAAGACCTTGGGCAGCAGCCCGTCGTGGCCGAGGGACAGCACAATCCGCGAGCCCGCGGTGAGGCAGGCGAGCACGCAGGCGAACATCGAGCAGGTGATGCCGAGCGCGATGAGGTGGCCGAGCCAGCCGAGGCCGACGACGGAGGCGAGCTGCGGCAGCGGGGCGGTCGTCTTGCCGAACGCGGCGGCGCCGAACCCGTAGACCTGCGCGTAGGTGACGATCAGGTAGAACGCGCCGATGGCACCGCAGGACCACATGATCGCGCGCGGGACGCTCTTCGAGGGGTTCTTCGCCTCCTGGCCGAGCGAGCCCGCGGACTCGAAGCCGACGAAGGCGAAGATCGCGAGCACCATGCCGACGACGATGCCGCCGCTCCCCGCCCCCTTGAGCGAGAGCTGGCTGGTGTCGATGACCCCGCCCTTGTACACGTAGACGGCGATGCACAGGGCCAGGATGATCGCCACGGACACGCCTTCGAGAACGAACGCGAGCCGCTGCGAGATCTTGATGTCCGACACCGCCATGATGGCCGGGGCCACGCCGCCCACGATGTAGAGGATGTCCCGGACGGCCTGGTTGGACGGCGACGCGATGCCGAAACCCGCGAGGAAGTTGTCACCGTAGATCGCGAAGCCGACCACGCAGGCGACCCCGGTGAACACGTAGCCGAGGATCAGGCCCCAGCCGGCGGCACTGCCAGCGCCCGGGCCGAGCGCCCTGGTCACCCAGACGTAGAACGAGCCCGCCGAGTTGATCCTCGTCGCGAAGAGCGACACGCAGTACGCGACGATCAGCAGGATGACCATGCTGATCCCGAACGACAGCCACGCGCCGTTGCCCGCGGAGTAGAAGACGAAAAGCGGGAGCAGCGCCATCGCCGCGCTCGGGGCCATGTTGGCCACCGACTGGGCGAGCACCTCCGGGGTGGAGAGGACTCGTTTCTGCAGGGTAATGCCGGAATCAACGGCAATTTCTGTCTGGGCAGTCGCCATAGGTTCGTTCCTCTAACTGATCTTTGAACTTGAGCCGAGTGCGCATTTGGGCTCGCTCTTGCGTGCCCAAATGCGCATTTGGGCACGTCCGCCGCCGGTGGGGGTCGGGGTCAGTGGTGGTGGCAGGTATCGGCGGCTGGGGCCGGGTTGTCGAGGGACGGGTTGCCGACGAAGAAGCCGGATGGAATCAGGCGGAAGCCGATCGGGTGGACCGGCATGACCGGCCAGTCCTCCGGGCGGACGACGTGGTTGGTGCCGAAGGTGAACCAGAGCACCACGTCGGTGTCGGTGAGGCTCCGCTCGGACTTGACGAAGGCGGGCAGGCCGCCGCCGCCTGCCGACTGGTTCGGGTAGTCGCCGGTGGCGTAGAGCTCGTCCTTGTCGTAGGCGGTGACCCAGAGCGGGTTGGTGATGAAGCCGGCCCGGCGCTCGACCGCGGAGCCCGGGTGCGCGAACGGCCTGATCACGTGCTCGGGGAGCAGCTTGTAGGCGACCGGCTGGCCGAGGCTGTTGGTCACGTTCTCGTTGACGATCTTCCAGTAGCGGCCCGCCAGGGGGTCGGCGTGGCGGCGGGCCATCGTCTCGTCCGCGATGAGCACCTCGCTGGTGCGCCAGGCGTTGCCGACCGGGTTGTCCGGGCCCTCGGGCATCGCCTCGGGGGTGACCTCGTAGACGCGGTTGGTCGTGCCGTCGATCGCCATGTCCAGGCGCATGTTGAAGAAGTGCTGGTGGTGCGGTGCGTAGACGCCGGGGGCGACGATCGTGCCGTGCCCTGGCGTGGTGCCTGGTTCCACCGCGCCGTTGGAGATGACGCCGGTGAGCTTGACCTCGTACTCGATGCTGCCGTCCTGGTAGAGGTACCAGTAGTAGCCGTACTCGTAGTTGCCCACGGTGACGATGCTCGAGATGACCATCCGGCGCATGCGGCGGACCTCGGCGTAGCCGGTGCGGAAATCGGTGTGCTTCCAGGCGATGCCGTGGTCCTCTTCGTGCAGGCAGACGGCGTTCGGCAGGACCATCGCCTTGCCGTCGTTGTCGTTGACGACCCCGTCCAGGTAGGCGATCTCGCCGAGGCAGTCGCAGCCGAGTTCGAGGGCGTTGGTGAGCAGGCCGATGCCGTACTCGCCTTCGTCGAGGACCAGCTTGCGGTAGTGCGACTTGCCCGGATCGCCGTAGGGGACGAACATCTCGGACAGGCTCGCGCGGTGGATAATGCTTCTGCCGCTGTAGTTGATCGCGTGCAGCACCAGGCCCTCGCGGGCGGTGAAGCCGATGCGCAGGTCCCACTTCTGCCAGCTCAGGTGGTGGCCGTCAAGGGCGAAGCTGGGGCCCTCGTGCTGCGTGATGTCGAAGGGCTTGACGTCTGTTCGCGGGCCGTCGGGGAAGTACGGGATGTTCTCCGGGTCGGAGATCTTGGTGGTCGAGTAGTTGGCTTTCATGCCAGGGACGGGGACGACGCCGTAGTCCTCGACTCGCACGACGGTGAGCGTGTCCAGGTCGACGAGGGTGACCACGCCCTCGACCGGGTGGGCGTAGCCGTTGTCCTCCGGGTCGTCGCGCACCCAGGTGAGCGGTGAGACGAAGCGGCCGTCGTCGGGGCCGACACCAGGCTCGACGTTCGGCGTTGACCACGGGTCGATCATGCACAGGCTAAAGTCCTCGACACCGCGCTTGCGCATGGCCTCCTGCCAGCGCGGGTCCTTGCGGACGATGTCCTCGGCGGCCATGAACTCCTCGAACATGACGCTCGGCTGGACGCCGGCGACGCGCTGGTAACTTCGCAGCTCGCCTTCGGGCAGCCGCACGACGGCCTCGTAGGTCGCGCGCTCCGCCCGTTCCCTGATCACGACCTTGACCAGGCGGTCAGGGAGCAGGCCTGTGCCGCCGTCGAAGGCGATGACGTCGTGCTTGGACGGCTCGTAGAGGGAGATGTAGACGAACCGCGCGGAGTCCTTCAGGTCCTTGGACTTCTTGACGGCGGCGGAGGCGGCCTCGATCTCGGCGGCGTTGAGCGGGGCGAGCGGGTGAACGACCTGGCCGGCCGCGTCCGGGCCGGCATCCTGGGAATCGACGAGAAATGCCATGCTCATTAGCAGAAACGCCGCAGGTTACGCGGTCAATGGCGATTTGTTACGGGCGTGTGAGGCACCGCCCCTCTCGTGTTTCTAAAGCGCACCCGTCGCCCAATGTGCATTCCTGTGGCTAACTGGTTCGCAGCCGCGACCAGGCACTGACCGGAGCAAGGGGTGCGCGGGCTGTGGAACCACGGGCACGTTCGGGATGATGCTTGGGATTTTTCTTGAGGCAGGCGGTCACGCTGTGCGGGAAACGGGCGGGAGCCGGTAGGCTAGCTTGGACGTCCGGCGGCGCGCGTGCGCGAGCGTCGAGGGGTCGCGCGGGTGTAGCTCAATGGTAGAGCTCCAGCCTTCCAAGCTGGTCATGCGGGTTCGATTCCCGTCACCCGCTCCGTTGCCTTCCAGCTGACCAGACTGTTTTTACGAATCTGTGTTTGATCAGCCGTCGATGTCTTTGGCTTGATGTAGTCGGCACCTTTTACCGAACACGATTCGGGCTGATCAAAGCAATAATTCGGGCATAGTTACGTCCTTCGAGGGTACGTGATGTAGCCCGTTCGTCTACCGAGATTTCTACCCAAACGGTCTGTCGAGCCGGGCTGCGAACCACGAAATCCCAGGTGACGCAGGGCATGCGTTACTCCGTTCCTGACGGGGGGGGCAGAGCTTTCCGGGCTGGTCATGCGGGTTCAATTCCCGCTGCCAGCTCCTCCTCGGGCGCGTTCCGCCAGGCGTAGTAGGCCTCGATCGGGACGCAGGTCCCCAGAGTGGATCGGCCGAGGACTGTGCGCAGACAGACCCCGAGGTCTTCTTCCCGCCTAATGGCCATGCGGGGCAGAGACGAAGCGGATCTATGACGGGTGCCTGACCAGGCGGAATGCCTCCCCTACGCGATTGAGTCCGATGAGCGGCGCGGCATCTGGAGGCGGGCTCAACCGCGGACGTGGACACGATCACGCAGTCCCGGCCCTCGGCGAACGCCAGCTCCGACCGGCGCCGCTCATCCAGCGACAGCGACGCATGAATCAGTTACGCGGCGACGCCGAGCTCGCGCAGCCGCGCGCCGAGCTCCTCCACCAGCCGCTTGGAATCGCAGAAGACCAGCCGCTTCTCGCCCCGGTAGAGCGCGGCAATGACCTTGGCCACGCCCCCCACGTAGTCAAGCTGGAGGTCCGCGTCCGCTGCGGGCACCGCGGCGGTAACTGCCCTGGATTCTCCCGAACGGTCCCGGCCGACTGCCAATCCCTCCGCTGCTGCCACAGGCGCGACCACCACCCCAGGGCTATTTCAAGATAGCTGTACGGAGTCTATCGGTCACGTTAGGTAGTCATGCTTGCGGCTCATCGATTTGCGCGATTGGCCATCGAAGATGACCCGCGTGGACCCGAACACTATGT
>Ga0066797_1000255_pt1 | contig 16276 bp, 14 predicted proteins | sample PersoiDNA2013193_FD_76335 | JGI IMG/M metagenome (GOLD analysis project Ga0066797, IMG submission 76335) | Permafrost soil microbial communities from the Arctic, to analyse light accelerated degradation of dissolved organic matter (DOM) -... | ecosystem: Environmental > Terrestrial > Soil >... | reverse complement strand
GCGCATGGGAGGGCTCCGCCCCCCCATAGCCCCCCCGGCCTGGCAGTACTGCGGGCGCGGCCGGGCGGGCGCCCTTCCAGGTGCCGAGCGCGGCGAGTTCCGCCCGGGCGGCCGCAGCGTGGGGCAGCCCCAGGTGGACGTCCATCTCATCGGCGATCGCGCCGAGGACGTACAGGTCGGTGCGGACGCCCGGGATGCTGAGCGCCGCAGCGAACGAGGCGCCGCGACCCTCCCAGTTGACGAACGTGCCCGCCTTCTCCGCGACCGCGGCGATCGGGAACACGACGTCGGCGCGGTCGGTGACCGCGCTCGCCCGCAGTTCGAGCGAGACGATGAACGGCGTAGCGGCAAGCGCGGCGAGCGCGGCGTCCGGGTCGGGCAGGTCCGCCACGTCAACACCCGCGATGATGAGCGCGCCGAGTTCGCCGCGCGCCGCGGCCGTGAGCAAGGCGCTTGTGGACCGGCCGGGCGCCGCGGGCAGCGCGGCCTTGTTCCAGGCGAGCGCCACCTCGGCACGTGCCTTCGGGTCACCGACCCAGCGGCCGATCGGCAGTAGCCCGGGCATCGCGCCCGCCTCGATGGCGCCGCGCTCCCCTGCCCTGCGCGGAATCCACGCCAGCCTCGCGCCGCTCGCCTCGGCGAGCCTTACGGCCGCCGCAAGCGCGCCTGGCACCTCGGCAAGCCGTTCCCCGACCAGGATCACCGCGCCTGGCGCGGCGAGCAGCTCGGCGGCCCGCGCGATGCCGGGGTCGCTTCCGCCGCCCGCGGCGAGCGCGGTCAGCGTGGCCGACTCGCTCCCTGGGACCGTCGGCAGCAGCGTGCCCGACATCTTGGCGAGGCCAGGCGACGCGAGCGCGGCGACGGAGAAGACCTCGATCGCGGTCTTGCGTGCCGCCTTGCGCAGCCGCAGGAACACGATCGGGGACTCGTCCTCTGGCTCGAAGCCCGCGAGCAGCACCGCGGGCGCGGCCTCGAGGTCGGCGTAGCTGACCTCGATGGGGCGGCCGGCTACCCGGGCGGCGAGGAACTGCTCCTCCTCCGCCGAGTGCGGCCGGGCGCGCATGTCGATGTCGTTGGTGTTCAGCGCGAGCCTGGTGAACTTGGCGTAGGCGTAGGCGTCCTCAAGCGTCAGCCGCCCGCCGGTCAGCACGCCCACGCCCGACGGTGTCCCGGCCCCGCCTGCGGCCGCGTCCCTCGCCTCGGCGAGGCCGCGCGCCGCGGCCGCGTAGGCTGCCGCCCACGACGCGGGGCGCAGCACGCCGGCGTCGTCGCGGACGAGCGGCGTGGTGAGCCGGTCGGGCTCGCTCGCGTAGGCAAAGGCCCAGCGGCCCTTGTCGCAGTTCCACTCCTCGTTGACGAGCGGCTCGTCACCGGCGAGGCGACGGAGCACCCGGCCCCTGCGGTGGTCGGTGCGCTGCAGGCACCCGGAGGCGCAGTGCTCGCAGACGCTCGGCGTGGACACCAGGTCGAACGGCCGGGACTTGAACCGGTAAGCCGCGCCGGTCAGGGCACCCACGGGGCAGACCTGGACCGTGTTGCCCGAGAAGTAGGAGTTGAACGGCTTGCCGGTCGCGGTGCCGATGTACTGGCCCGGGCCGCGCTCGAGGAACTCGATGAAGTCGTCACCCGCGATCTCTTCCGAGGTCCTGACGCAGCGGGTGCAGGAGATGCACCGTTCCCTGTCAAGCAGCACCCCGGTGGAGATCGGCACCGGCTTGTCGAACTCGCGCTTGTCCTCAAGGAACCTGGACTCGCCCTGGCCGTTGGCGATCGCCTGGTTCTGCAGCGGGCACTCGCCGCCCTTGTCGCACATCGGGCAGTCAAGCGGGTGGTTGATGAGCAGCAGTTCCATCACACCGCGCTGCGCCTTCTCGGCCACGGCGGAGGTGAGCTGGGTCTTGACCACCATGCCCTGCGTGCACACGGTGGTGCAGGAGGCAAGAGGCTTGCGCTGGCCCTCGATGTCGACCAGGCACTGCCTGCACGCGCCGATCGGGTCGAGCAGCGGGTGGTCGCAGAACCTCGGGATCGAGATGCCGATCATCTCGGCGGCACGGATCACCAGGGTGCCCTTGGGCACGGCGATCTGGTATCCGTCGATCGTGACGGTCACCGTCTCGGTGGTCGTCTGCGTAGTCATTGGGGTCACCTATTCCGCCCAAGCCGTGGAGGCGGCCGGGTTGAACGGGCAGCCGCCTTCCTTCTGGTGCTGGATGATCTCGTCACGGAAGTACTTGATGGCGGAGGTAATCGGAACCGGCACGGCGTCACCGAGCGCGCAGAACGCCCGGCCTATGATGTTGCTGCCGACGTCGAGCACCGTCTCCAGGTCGGCGTCGGTGCCGTCGCCGTTCTCAAGCCGCTCGATCGTCCGCACCATCCAGTAGGACCCCTCCCGGCACGGCGTGCACTTGCCGCACGACTCGTGCTGGTAGAACTCGGTCCAGCGCAGGGCGGCCCGCAGCACGCAGGTCGTCTCATCGAAGATCTGCAGGGCGCGCGTGCCGAGCATTGACCCCGCGGCGCCGACCCCCTCGAAGTCGAGCGGTATGTCGAGGTGCGCATCGGTGAGCAGCGGCGTGGACGACCCGCCAGGCGTCCAGAACTTGAGCTTGTGCCCCGCCCGCATGCCGCCCGCCAGGCCGATGAGCTCGCGCAGCGTGATGCCGAGCGGCGCCTCGAACTGGCCGGGGTTGGTGACGTGCCCCGAGAGCGAGAAGATACCGAAACCGTTCGACTTCTCGGAGCCGAGATCGGCGAACCACTCGGCGCCGTTGTTGATGATCGACGGGACGGACGCGATCGACTCGACGTTGTTGATCACCGTGGGGCTGGCGTAAAGGCCCTCGACGGCCGGGAACGGCGGCCGGTTGCGCGGCAGCCCACGGTAGCCCTCGAGCGAGGTGAGCAGCGCCGTCTCCTCGCCGCAGATGTAGGCGCCCGCACCCGGGTGCACCACGACGTCGAGGTCGAAGCCGGTGCCGATGATGTCCTTGCCGAGGTAGCCCGCCTCGTACGCCTCGGCGACGGCGAACTGCAGCCGCCTGACGACGTGCAGTGCCTCGCCGCGGACGTAGATGAAGGCGTTGTTCGCGCGGATCGCGAAGCAGGCGATGACGATGCCCTCGATGAGCACGTGCGGATCGGCCATCATCAGCGGGATGTCCTTGCAGGTCCCTGGCTCCGACTCGTCCGCGTTGACCGTGAGGTAATGCGGCTTGCCGTCGCCCTGCGGGATAAAGGACCACTTCACGCCGGTCGCGAACCCCGCGCCGCCGCGGCCGCGCAGGCCCGCGGCCTTGACCGTGGCGATGACGTCGTCGGGTGCCATGGCGAGCGCCTTGGGCAGCGCCGCGTACCCGCCGGTCCGCTTGTAGCCGGCCAGCGTGAACGAATCGGCCTGGTCCCAGTTGGCGGTCAGGACGGGGGTCAGCATGTCGGTCACTTCGTTCCCCCAGCGGGCTTCTTCTGCGCCGTTTCCGGCGCGGGCTCGCGCGCGGGCTCCGGCGCCGTCCAGCCGTTTTCCTTGGCGATCTTCAGGCCGACCAGGCTGGCCGGACCCGCCGACGGGCCGTCGGCCGCCTGGCCGTCGCCGAACCCGGCGAGGATGCGGGAGGCTTCCTTCCACGTGCACAGCCGGCTGGGGCCCCTGGTCGGAGCCGGCGGGTTGCCCGCCCGCAGGTCATCGACGAGCTGCTTGGCCTTCTCCGGCGTCATGTTGTCGAAGAACTCCCAGTTGACCATGATCACCGGGGCGTAGTCGCAGGCCGCGTTGCACTCGATCCGCTCGAGGCCGATCGTGCCGTCCACGGTCACGATGTCGTGGTGCCCGTCGCCATGGACCGTGGGCCCGAGGTGCTCGACGAGCTCGGCGTAGATCTGGTCACCGCCCATGATCGCGCACAGCGTGTTGGTGCAGACGCCTACCTGGTAGTCGCCGACCTTGCTGTGCTTGTACATGGTGTAGAAGGTCGCCACGCCGCGCACCTCGGTCTGCGTGCAGCCGAGAATCTCGGCGCAGAACGCGATGCCGTCGTCGGAGACATAGCCCTCCTCCGACTGCACCAGCTGCAGCAACGGCAGCAGCGCGGACCGCGCCCGCGGGTACCGACCGATGACCTCGGCGGCGTCCGCCTTCAGCCTGGTCAGCGCTTCCTCAGTGAACGGCATTACCTGTCAACGCCCCCAATCACCGGGTCGATCGACGCGATCGCCGGGATCACGTCCGCGAGGTTGCCGCCCTCGCACAGCATGGAGATGGCCTGCATGTGATGGAACGAGGGGTCGCGCAGGTGCGCGCGGTACGGCCTGGTGCCGCCGTCGCTGACCACGTGGCAGCCGAGCTCGCCCTTGGGCGACTCGATCGGCACGTACGCCTGCCCGGCCGGCACCCGGAACCCCTCGGTCACCAGCTTGAAGTGGTGGATGAGGGCCTCCATGGACTGCCCCATGATGTGCGCGATGTGCTCGGGTGACGGGCCCATGCCGTCCGGGCCGAGCGAGAGCTTGGCCGGCCAGCCGATCTTCGCATCCTGGATCATCCACGGGTCGTTGGCCACGGTACGGTCCGCCAGCCGGTCCACGCACTGCTTCACGATCCGCAGCGACTGCTCGATCTCGTTGATCCGTATCAGGTACCGGCCATAGGCGTCGCAGGTGTCCGCGGTCGGCACGTCGAAGTCGTAGGTCTCGTAATCGAGATACGGGTTGGACTTGCGCAGGTCCCACGGCAGCCCGGTCGCGCGCAGGATCGGGCCGGTCACGCTGAGCGCCATGCAGCCCTCGAGGTCCAGGTAGGCGATGCCCTTCGTGCGGGCGATGAATACCGGGTTCGCGTCGATCAGCGTGCGCAGATCGTGGATCAGCCGCGGCGCCTCGTCGAGGAAGTCACGGATCGCCTCAAGCGCGCCTGCCGGCAGGTCCTGCGCGACGCCGCCCGGCCTGATGAACGCATGGTTCATTCGCAGGCCGGTAATCAGCTCAAGCAGGTCGAGAACCTTCTCCCGCATCCGAACGCCCTGCAGGAAGATCGTGGTGGCACCGAGCTCGAGGCCGAACGGGCCGAGCCCGCCCAGGTGCGAGGAGACCCGGTTCAGCTCGAGCATGAGCACGCGGATCAGCGTGGCCCGCTCGGGCAGCTTGTCCTCGATACCGAGCAGCCGCTCCACGGCCAGGCAGTACGCCGCCTCATTGAACAGCGGCATCAGGTAGTCGGCCCTGGTGACGAACGTGGTGCCCTGCGTCCACGTCCGGTACTCCAGGGACTTCTCGATGCCGGTGTGCAGATAGCCGATGGACGCGCGGGCGTCGGTGACCGTCTCGCCCTCGAGGGTCAGCACCAGCCGGAGCACACCGTGCGTGGACGGGTGCTGCGGCCCCATGTTGACGACGATCTGCTCGTTGTCGCGGCCCTCGTGATCGTCGGCGACGACCTCATCCCAGTCACCGCCGGCCACGTTATAGACACGGCCCTCGGTGGCGTCCGCGTCCGCGTCGGTCGCGCCCGGGGTCGCATGCGTAGTCTCCGTCATTACGAGTACGACCTCCTTTCATCCGGCGGCGGCACCTTGGTGCCGCGGTACTCAACGGGAATGCCGCCGAGCGGGTAGTCCTTGCGCTGCGGGTGGCCCGGCCAGTCGTCCGGCATCTCGATCCTCGTCAGCGCCGGATGCCCGTCGAAGATAATGCCGAAGAAGTCCCAGGTCTCCCGCTCGTGCCAGTTGGCAGCCGGGTAGACCCCCGTCACCGAAGGGACGTGCGGGTCGGCGTCGGGAATGGCGACCTCAAGCCGCAGGCGCCGGTTGTGCGTGATCGACAGCAGGTGGTAGACCGCGTGCAGCTCGCGCCTCGGCTCGTCCGGGTAATGCACGCCCGACACGCCGGAGAAGATCTCGAACTGGAGCGCCGGCTCATGCAGCAGCTTGTCCACCACCGCCACCAGGTGCTCGCGGCGCACGTAGAAGGTGAGCTCGCCGTGGTCTGTGACGACCCGCTCGATCGCGCCGGCGAAACCGAGGCCGCCCGCCTCAAGAGCACTGCCGAGCGCCTCGGCGACCGCGTCAAAATAGCCGCCGTAGGGCGGCTCGGCGGACGGCAGCGGCGGCTTATGCACCTGGAGGCGCCCGTAGCCGGAGGTGTCCCCCGTGGAGGTCACGCCGAACATGCCGGTGCGCACCACCGGCGCGGCTAGGCGCTCCTCGCCGAGCCTGGCGGGCAGGTTCTCTGCCGGTTCCTCGGCGGGTGGCTCCCCGCCGGGGGGCGTCGTCACAGTTCGCTCCCGATGTCGGTGATCCCGGTGGCGACGTGCAGCGGGAGCATGTTCAGCCTGACCTGCTCAAGCTCGGTAATCTGCTCGTCACGGTCCGGCCCGAGCTTCATGTTCATGATCTTGTCGTGCAGCTTGAAGATGGAGTCCATGAGCATCTCCGGTCGCGGCGGGCAGCCGGGCAGGTAAATGTCCACGGGGACGATGTGGTCGACGCCCTGCACGATCGCGTAGTTGTTGAACATGCCGCCGCTTGACGCGCAGACGCCCATCGAGATCACCCACTTGGGCTCGGGCATCTGGTCGTAGATCTGCCTGAGCACGGGCGCCATCTTCTGGCTGACCCGCCCGGCCACGATCATCAGGTCGGCCTCGCGGGGTGTGGACCCCGTCTTCTCCATGCCGAAGCGGGCGAGGTCGTGCCGCGGGCCGCCGGTCTGCATCAGCTCGATCGCGCAGCAGGCGAGGCCGAACGTGGCCGGCCATACCGAGCGGGCCCGCGCCCAGCCGGCGATCTTCTCCACCGAGGTCAGCAGGACGCCGCTCGGCAGCTTCTCTTCAATGCCCATGACGCTCTAGTCCCATTCCAGGCCGCCGCGCCGCCAGACGTAGGCGTACGCGATGAGCACGGTGAGTACGAAGGCGACCATCTCGACGAGGCCGAACGTGCCGAGCTTGCCGAAGGTCACCGCCCAGGGGTACAGGAAGACGATCTCGATGTCGAAGACGATGAACAGCATCGCGGTCAGGTAGTACTTGACCGGGATCTTGCCGCCGCCGAGCGGGATGGGCGTCGGCTCGATGCCGCACTCGTAGGCTTCCATCTTGGCCTTGTTCCAGCGCTTGGGTCCCATGATGAAGGTTCCCGCCACAACTGAGAACGCCGCGAAGCCGAAGGCGAGCACGGCGAGCACCAGAATCGGTATGTATACCTGCACGGCTATTTCGCCCCCTTCCTGTGGTCAATCATCGGTGGCACCGAGTCACCTGGAGCTTGGTGCGAGTCGGGTTATGGCGCTGATCAGCCGGTCGCTTGCGTCGCCGCCACGCGGCTCCGAGAGGTTCGCGAGGAGCTTGAGCGCGAACCGCATCAGGGCCGGCTTCGACATGCCCGCGCCAGTCGCGTAGCGCATGAGCTTGGGACGCCCGATCAGCTCGACGAAAAGCCTGCCGAGCGTGTAGTAGCCGCCATAGGCGTCCTGCAGCGCCTCCGGGTAGCCGCGCAGCACCCGCTCGATCTCGGCGCGGGTAGGCCGGGCGAGGGCCTGCGCGACCACGCGGGCCAGGATCTCCCCCGACTCCATCGCGTACGCGATGCCCTCACCGTTGAACGGGTTCACCATGCCGGCCGCGTCGCCCGCGAGCAGCAGCCCGCGGTAGTAGTGCGGCGTGCGGTTGAACCCCATCGGCAGCGCGGCGCCGCGGACCGGTTCTGTGCGGTTCTCCTCGACGTAGCCCCACTCCTGCGGCATCGACCGCAGCCAGCGCATGAGGAGCGCGCGGTAGTCGGTGTTGCCGAACGCCTCCGAGGTGTTGAGCAGGCCGAGCCCGACGTTCGAGGTGCCGTCGCCCATGCCGAAGATCCAGCCGTAGCCGGGCAGCAGCCGGTCGCCGTCCCACAGGTCGAGCCACGACTCCAGGTAGTCGTCGTCATGGCGCGGTGACGTGTAGTAGGTGCGCACCGCGACGCCGAGCGGCCGGTCGTCCCGCTTGCGCAGGCCCATCGCGACCGACAGGCGCGAGGAGTTCCCGTCCGCCGCGACGACGACACGGGAGCGGAAGGCCCGCTCCTCGCCGTCGGCCTTGACGTTCACGCCGACGATCCGGCCGTCATCGTCAAGGACGGGGCCGGTCACCGTGGTGTTCTCGCGGAGCTTGGCACCCGCGGCCTGGGCGCGGCGGGCCAGGGTCTCGTCGAGCGAGGCGCGGGAGCGGACAAGGCCGTAGCCCGGGTAGCTGCTCAGCTCCGGCCACGGCAGCTCGAGCCGCATGCCGCCGCCGATCACCCGCAGCCCCTTGTTGCGCCGCCAGCCGGCTTCCTCGCTGACGTCGACGCCCATCGCGACGAGCGACCTGACCGCGCGCGGCGTCAGCCCGTCGCCGCACACCTTTTCCCGCGGGAAGCTCGACTTCTCAAGTAGCAGCACGTCAAGGCCGGCCTGCGCTAGGTAGTAGGCAGCCGTCGCGCCCGACGGGCCGGCGCCGACCACGATGACGTCCGCGTCATCGACGGTTGGGGTTCCGTGCTCGGTCACTTGATCAGATCCTGGGTTTCTTGTGAACGGCTTCACAAAATCTTTGCCGTTAGTTTAATCCTGGCCCCGTCCGGGGCATACTGCCGACCCCACCCTAGCGTCCCTGGTTTGCAGGTGCGCTAGAGGTTCCTGGCAACGTGAATCGCCACCACGCCGAGGGTGATGTCACGCCACCGGACCAGCGACCAGCCGGCCGCCTTGATCAGGTCCGCGAGCTCCCGCTGCGCGGGCCAGTCGGCGATCGACTCGCTGAGGTACTCATACGCCTCGGGGTTGCGCGCCGCGCGCCGGGCGATCGCGGGCAGCACGCCGGTCAGGTAACGCCGGTAAAGCATATCGATCGGCTCAACAGTGATCTTGCTGAACTCGCACACCACCAGTCGGCCGCCCGGCCGCGTCACACGGCGCATCTCGGCGAGCGCGTCGCGTGTCCCGTGCACATTCCTGAGGCCGAATGAGATCGTTACCGCGTCGAACGCCCCGTCCCTGAACGGCAGGTGGAGAGCGTCGCCCGCGGCGAAGGCCACTGAACCCGCCATCTTGGCGGGCAGCGGAGCGCTCTTGGTGAGCCGCTCCTGGCCCGCCTGGAGCATGCCAAGCGAGAAATCGCAGGCCACGACATCCGCGCCGGAGGCTGCGAAGGACAGGGAGGAGGTCCCCGTGCCGGCCGCCAGGTCGAGGACCCGATCGCCTGGCCCGGCTTGGAGGATGCGCTGTACCCGCCGACGCCAGAGGCGGACCTGTCCCATCGACAGGACATCGTTCATCAGGTCGTACCGGCCCGCCAGGGCGTCGAACATCGCCGCCACATCGGCGGGCTTCTTGTCGAGATCCGCGCGCATCATGCGCCCAAAGCTACCGGGCGTCGGTGATCATGACGGTACCGACCGTCGTGTTGGTCGCCTCGTCGATCAGGATCATGCCGCCCGTCAGCCGGTTCCTGGCGTACGGGTCGGCGAAGACGGGCTGCGTCAGCCGCAGCCGGACCCGGCCGATCTCGTTGAGCCCGAGTTGGGTGGCCTCCTCGTCGCGGTGCAGGGTGTTCACGTCGATCCTGTAGTGCAGGTCGGTGACGATGCCCTTGACGGTCCGCGTGGTGTGCTTCACGATCAGCCGCGAGCGCGGCGCGAGCGGCCGTTCGGCCGACATCCAGCAGACCATGCCCTCGATGTCCTGGGCGGCAGCGGGGCGGTTGTTCGGGCGGCAGATCAGGTCGCCCCTTGATATGTCCACGTCGCCGTCGAGCAGCAGCGTCACCGACATCGGCGGGAACGCCTCGGCGACCTCCCGGCCCGCCACCTCGATCTTCCTGATGTGGGTGGTGAAGCCGGACGGCATGTGCAGCACCTCGTCGCCCGGCTTGAGCACGCCGCCCGCCACCTGCCCCGCGTAGCCGCGGTAGTCGTGCAGTTCAGGATCGCTCGACGCGTGCGGGCGGATCACGTACTGCACGGGGAACCGCACGTCGATCAGGTTGCGGTCGGAGGCGATGTGCAGGTGCTCCAGGTGGTGCAGCAGCGACGGGCCGTCGTACCAGGGCATGTTCGCCGACCGCTCGACCACGTTGTCGCCGTTGAGCGCGGAGATCGGGATGAACGTGAGGTCAGGGATCTCGAGCTTGGTGGCGAACTTGCTGAAGTCGGCGCAGATCTCGTCGAAGACCTGCTGGTCGTAGCCGACCAGGTCCATCTTGTTCACCGCGAGCACCAGGTGCGGCACCCGCAGCAGGGTGGTCAGGAAGGCGTGCCGCCTGGACTGCTCGGTCAGGCCGTTGCGCGCGTCTACCAAGACGATGGCCAGGTCGGCGGTGGAGGCGCCGGTGACCATGTTCCGCGTGTACTGGATGTGGCCAGGGGTGTCGGCGATGATGAACTTCCGCCGCGGCGTCGCGAAGTACCGGTAGGCGACGTCGATCGTGATGCCCTGCTCGCGCTCGGCCCGCAGCCCGTCGGTCAGCAGCGCGAGGTTCGTGCCCTCCTCGCCGCGGTCCCTTGAGGTGCGCTCCACGGCGGCGAGCTGGTCCTCGAAGATGGCCTTGGAGTCGAAAAGCAGCCGCCCGATCAGCGTGGACTTGCCGTCATCGACCGAGCCCGCGGTGGCGAATCGCAAGATGTCCATTAGAAGTAGCCCTCCCGCTTGCGGTCTTCCATCGCGGCTTCCGTCACCCGGTCGTCGGCCCTGGTCGCGCCGCGCTCGGTAACCCGGGTGGCGGCGACCTCGGCGATCACGTCCGCTACGGTGGCGGCCGTCGACACGACCGCGCCGGTGATGGTCATGTCGCCGACGGTCCGGTAGCGCACGGTCGCGGTGAACGTGGGCTCGTCTTCCGTCCGCGTCAGGAACTCGTTATCGGCGAGCAGGATGCCGTCACGCTCGAACACCACCCGCTCGTGCGCGTAGTAGATGGACGGGATCTCGAGGTTCTCCCGTTCGATATACGACCAGATGTCAAGCTCGGTCCAGTTGGACAGCGGGAACACCCGGATGTGCTCGCCGCGCTTGATCCGCGTGTTGTAGAGGTTCCACAGCTCGGGGCGCTGGTTCTTCGGATCCCACTGGCCGAACTCGTCGCGGAAGGAGAAGACCCGCTCCTTGGACCTGGCCTTCTCCTCGTCGCGCCTGGCACCGCCGAACGCGGCGTCAAAGCGGTTCTCCTCGATCGCGTCGAGCAGCGTCACGGTCTGCAGCCGGTTCCTGCTCGTCCAGCGGCCGGTCTCCTCGACCGCGCGTCCGGCGTCGATGGAATCCTGGACGCTCGCGACCACCAGCCTGACGCCGAGCTCGGCGACGCGGCGGTCGCGGTAGCCGAGGACCTCGGAGAAGTTGTGCCCGGTGTCCACGTGCATGACGGGGAACGGGATGTTCGCCGGGTGAAACGCCTTCTCGGCAAGGGCGAGCATGACGATGGAGTCCTTGCCGCCGGAGAACAGCAGCGCCGGCCGCTCGAACTCCGATGCGACCTCGCGCATGATGTGAATCGACTCGGCTTCGAGCACGTCAAGCTGGGACAACAGGTAGTCAGATCGCATGCGTAGCTTCCCTGATGGCGTTAAGCAGCAGACCCGCGATCGCGGGCCGGCAAACTAGGATATCCGGCATGAGCGGGTTGTCCTGGTTGTAGGCGACAGCGCTGCCGTCGATGCGCGAGACGTGGTACCCGGCGGCGCGCGCCACCGCGACCGGAGCGGCGGTGTCCCACTCGTAGAACCCGCCGGAATGAAGGTAGACGTCGTTCTCGCCGGTGATCACCGTGGCGGCCTTGGCGCCTGCCGAGCCGCAGGGGACGAGGTCGGCGTTCAGCAGGGCTGCTACGTCTTTCACAAGCTGCGATGCCCTCGTGCGGCTTACCACCATCCGTAGGGGGCGCTCCGTGCCGTACCCGGACCCGGAATCTCCGCTCCGGTCCGGTCGCTTCGCGGCGTCCAGGGTGGAGAGTGTCTTGCCTTGCGCCGGGAGGGCGACGGCGCCGGCGGTGAGGTCTCCCTGCCCTTCGGCGGCTGAGCGCTCCCACAGGGCCACGTGGACTGCCCAGTCGGTGCGGCCTGCCTCACCAAACTCGCGCGTGCCATCCAAGGGATCGACGATCCAGACACGGTCTGCGGCCAGGCGAGCCTTATTGTCGGCGCCCTCTTCTGAGAGGACCGCGTCATCGGGCCTGGCAGCGGCGAGCTCGGCCATCAGGAACTCGTGCGAGGACCGGTCGCCGGCGTTCTTCAGCGTGTCGGGATCGCCGCCGCGGGCGCGCAGGCCGAGCAGCAGGTGGCCGGCCCGCTCCGCGAGGTCCGCCGCGAAGGCGTGGTCGTCGGCTGTCGTCAAGCTGGCCTCCTCCTGGTCTGCGGTCACGATAACGCGGGCGCGTCCGCGTGGAAGATGTTCTGGGCTTCTGTGAGGCCCTTGGTGATCAAGGCCTCTACCGCGTCCGCGCCGCGGTCGATCGCGAAGGGCAGCTCCTTGCGCTCGGCGGACGTGAAATCGCGAAGCACGTACGTGGCGGCTTCCATTCGGCCTGGCGGCCGGCCGATTCCGAACCTGACCCTGTAGTAGTCACGGGTGCCGAGCGATGCCGAGATCGAGCGCAGGCCATTGTGGCCGTTATCACCGCCGCCGAGCTTCAGGCGCACCACGCCGAACGGGAGGTCTAGCTCGTCGTGTATAACCACGGTCCGTTCAGGCGAAATCTTATAGAAGGCCGCGAGGGCAGCCACGGGACCACCGGAGAGATTCATGTACGACCGCGGCCTGGCGAGAGCAACGGGCTGGCCGGCCAGGCGGCCCTCCGCGATGTCGCTGCGCGTGCGGTGCGACTTGAACCTGGCGCCCACCCGCTCGGCGAGCAGGCCGAGGACCAGCTGCCCTGCGTTATGCCTGGTGCCCGCGTACTCAGGCCCCGGGTTACCGAGGCCGGCGATGAGCCATCGATCGTCCGCCATGATTAAGAGCGATACCCGGCCCACCAGCCGGACGCGACCTGGTCGCGTCCAGCCGGCACGGGGGTTACTCTGCGACGGCCTCGACGACCGGCGCGGCGGCCGTCTCCGCGGTCTCGCCAAGCTCGGCGTCGAACTGCGCCTGGGTCTGCGAGCTGGTCACGTGCAGGACGAGCGCCTCTGGGTCGGTCACCAGGGTGGTGCCCTCCGGCAGGGTGAGGTCGCTGGCGTGCACCACGGTGCCGACTGCCGCGCCCTCGACATCCACGTCCACGCCATCAGGAAGGTGCGTGGCCTCGGCCTCGACGGAGATCTGCACCATCTGCTGGTCAAGCATGCCGCCGGAGAACACCTCGCCGGTCACCCGGATCGGGATCTCAACGATGACCTTCTCGCCGTGGCGGACCTCGATCAGGTCCACGTGCTCGATCAAGCCCTTGATCGCGTGGCGCTGCACCGCCTTGGGCAGCGCGAGTGCCGGGCGCCCGGCCAGGCCCTCAAGCCTGATCAGCGCGTTCGGCGTCTTCAGCGCGAGCATGAGCTCGTGCTCGGGCAGGGTCATATGACGGTTATCCGCGCCGTGCCCGTACATGACAGCGGGCACACGACCCGCCCGGCGGGTACGGCGGGACGCCCCCTTGCCGAACTCGGTTCGCGGCTCGGCTTCGATACGGACCTCAGGCACGGTCAGTCACTCCTCATACGGATACATGTAAGCGCCAGCGAAGTCTAGCCGGCGAACAGTGTGCGTGCGGATGCGAGCGTTTCCGCATCCGCACGCACAGCCGGTTTATACGACCTCTGGTGTCGCCGTGGTCTCAGGAGTGGCCGTGGTCTCAGGAGTGGCCGTCGTCTCAGGAGTGGCCGTCGTCTCCGGCGTGGCCGTGGTTTCAGGAGTCGCGGTCGTCTCGGGGGTCGCGGTGGTTTCAGGAGTCGCGGTCGTCTCGGGGGTCGCCGTGGTTTCCGGAGTCGCAGTTGTCTCAGGTGTTTCGCTCATCTTCCCCATCCTTCTTTCTCTCTCCCCGGCAATGCCAGACAACTGGCCAAGCCCGCTTACCAGGGATGTCGAATAAAAGCGTCCGATTGGGAGCGTAGCGAATCCGCGACCGCCAATTAGGCCGTTGTCCTCAGGTGGCATGAAATGTTGGCGTTACGACTTGGTTTCCCTGTCGGTATTTCCTACCATCAGCGATGCCAGCGCCGCCGCGACCTCGGCGGCCTCTGCCGTTTCGCCGATCTGCTCGAAGATCGCCAGCGCGGCATCCCAGGAATCCCGCGCCTCGGCCAGGTCACCGGTTTGCTCGTAAGCCTGCCCGAGATACCTGAGCGCCGTCGCCTCACCAACGAGATCTCCGTACAAGCTGTGCAGCCTGATCGCTTCCGTTAGGCCGGCGACCGCGTCATCAATGCGGTGCAGATGCAGGTAGACGCGGGCGAGATTGTGCAGCGCATGCCCCTCCGCGTGTCCGCCAATTTCATGACATATGTCGCGTGCCTGGGCATAATACTTCGCGGCCGCGTCCAGGTCGCCGAGTCCCCAGTACACCTCGCCAAGGTTATTGAGCGCGACGCCGCGCGTGGATGACGCGCCCGTCGGCCTGAGCAGGTCCTCCGCATGCTGCATGTACCGCAGCGCGTCCGCGCTCGGACCGCGGATCTTGAGGTATCCCTCGCCGAGCCCGATCGCGGCCTGCGCCTCTCCCATCGTGTCGCCGAGTTCCCGCCGGATGGTCAGCGCCTGCTCAAGGTAGCCAAAGGCCGTCTCGTCCCGTATCCGGGCGAGCGCCCAGCCAAGCTGGTAGAGCACCCAGGCCTCGCCGAGCCTGTTGCCGACCGTCCGCCCGCTCTCCACGGCCACGCGAAGAGTGGCCACGCAGTCCGCCCAGTTGTTCCGCCTGTTGAACAACGGAAACAGCGCCGCGGGCAGCCGCCAGGCGATCTCGTGCATGTCCTCCGCGACCGCCTGGCGGGTCGCCGCGACGACGTTGGTCCGTTCGCCGCCGTACCAGGCGAGCGCCTCCTCCGTGCTGGCGAAGGCCAGCGGGGGGTAACCGGCCCGCACCGGCTCGCGAGCCACCTTGTACCTGTGCGGCGACGCGGTGTCAGCCGCGGCTTCCGCGGTGTCCAGGTACCACCGCAGCAGCCTGCCCACCGCCTCGACGCGCTCCGCGTCAGGTTCTTCCGCCTGGGCGCGCTCGGTGGCGTAGACCCGAAGCAGGTCGTGGAAGCGGTACCAGTCGGGGGCTGGCGACTCGAGCAGGTTGGCGTCGACCAGCGTCTCGAGCGCGTTCCCCGCGTCGTCCCCGTCCTCGCCGAGCAGGGCCGCCGCGGCGGACAGGCTGATGGACGCGCCCTGCCAGAGACCGAGCAGCCGGAATACGCGGGCGGGATCGACGCCGCGGGCGGCCGACCTGAGGCTGTCGTAGCTGACCTGGAAGGAAGCCCGGACGGCGAGGTCGCCGATGCGCAGTTCATCGAGGCGGCGGTGCTCGCTGCGGAGCCTGCCCGCCAGCGTGGCGATCCGCCACTGCCTGCGCGCCGCCAGTCGCGCCGCGCAGATCCTGATGGCAAGCGGCAGCCCGGCGCAGGCGACGAGCACCGCGGCGGTGGCATCAGGTTCCGCGGCGGACCGTTCCTCGCCCACGATCCTGGAGAAGAGCGCAAGCGCTTCTGTGTCCTCAAGGACGTCCAGGTCGAAGAACCGGGTGCTTGCCAGATCCTGGGTCCTGTTGCGGGTGGTCAGCAGGACCGCGCACGACGAACTGCCGGGCAGCAGGGGGCGGACCTGAGCCGCGTCCTTGGCGTTGTCGAGCAGGACGAGCACCCGGCGGCCGGTCAGCCTGGTCCGGTAGAGCGCGGCCCGCTCCTCGTCCCCCACCGGGACCTTGTCCCCCGCCACGCCGAGATCCCGCAGGAACCTGGCGAGCACCTCGCCGGGGTCGGCCGACTGCTGGCTCGCCCCGAGCAGGTCCACGTAGAGCTGGCCGTCAGGGAACTCCGCGCGGACCTTGTGGGCCGCGTGCACCGCGAGCGTGGTCTTGCCGAGGCCGCCCGCGCCGTTCACCACGGCGATGCGCACCGCGCCGGGGCCGCTTGCCGCGTCTTCGCGCACGAGCAGCTGGCACAGGTGCGCGACGTGCGTCTCCCTGCCGGTGAAGTCACCGATGTCGGCCGGGAGCTGGGTGGGCGGCGCCCATGTCCCGGCAGGCACTGCCGCCGCTTGCGGAGCGACGGACGTCGGCTCGCCGGATTCGGCGTACGTCTGCGCGAACGCGCCGATCGCGATCGCGCCAGGCGCCTCGCCGGACACGGTCCCGGCGTCGGCCAGG
>Ga0066797_1000251_pt1 | contig 16497 bp, 19 predicted proteins | sample PersoiDNA2013193_FD_76335 | JGI IMG/M metagenome (GOLD analysis project Ga0066797, IMG submission 76335) | Permafrost soil microbial communities from the Arctic, to analyse light accelerated degradation of dissolved organic matter (DOM) -... | ecosystem: Environmental > Terrestrial > Soil >... | reverse complement strand
TACATAGTGTTCGGGTCCACGCGGGTCATCTTCGATGGCCAATCGCGCAAATCGATGAGCCGCAAGCATGACTACCTAACGTGACCGATAGACTCCGTACAGCTATCTTGAAATAGCCCTGCCTGGAACCAGGGATCGTCAACGTCATGGCGCTCGCGCTCGGCCCTGCAATTATGGTGCTCGCAGGACCGCGGTTGCGGCGGCGTGGTACCGTGATGCGCGTAGAAATCACCGTCTCGGCGGCCATCTGCGTCCTCTTGGGCATGCTCACATGGAGTTCTTTCAGCGGGCGGAGCGGGCTCGGAAGCGTGAGCGCAGGACACACCGCGGTCGGCGTGGTTTTCACGCTCATCTGTGCGGCAGGTTCGGCCGTCAACATCATTTACATGAAGCGGCTCGACGACGCTGGCTGCTATCCAAGTACCGTGCTTGCTACCCGTTTCATCCTGATGAGTGTGGTCAGCTGGGTATTGGTGGCGCTTGAAGGTGGCAATGATATATTCGTGGCGCTTCTGCCGGGAGCCATAGTGGCGGTCGGTGGCGTCGGCCTTCCGATCTACCTGCTCCAGTTCGGGGTCCGCTACACCGAGCCAATCACCACTTCCCTGCTGATTTCTCTTTCACCGCTGTTCGCCTTCGTCATGGAGCTTTCCGATAGGCGGCTCAGGTTCTCGCCCTTCACTCTCGGGGGCATACTTGGCGTAGTCGCCCTTGTAGCCATAGGAGTCGTGTCCCGCGATAGGCGGAGCGCGTCGCAAGTGCCCGACCCTGCCGCGCCAACCGCCATGAGGGCCATCGACAAGACGGTAATGCACGATGAACTGGTAAGCGACGAGAGAGGAGTCTCACGGATTATGAAGGCTGCGATTGTCGATGCTTATGGTGCGGGTCGGCTGCTGCCCCACGCGCTGAAGCTTCGCGGAGTCGAATTCGTCCACATGCGTTCCCCGTTTCCCGACACCCACCTGACGTATCGTCCAGAGGACTTCACGGTCGAGATCGAGTATGCGGGTGACATCGAACGTACTGCGCAGACCCTCCGTGATCTGGGCGTGAATTGGGTGGTCGCCGCCGCCGAGTCTGGCGTTACCTTCGCCGACCAACTCGCGTCCGCGCTTGACCTGCCAGGAAACGACCCGCGGCTCACACTCGCGCGGCGTGACAAGTTCGCGATGCAGGAGGCTGTCCGCGCCGCGAGTCTAGCCTCGGCGGACTGCTTCTGCTCTCCCTCGATAAGCGAGGTTACTGAATGGGCTGTCAGGTATGGTCAGTGGCCAATCGTGTTGAAGCCGGTCCTGAGCGCCGGAGCTGACAACGTATTCATCTGCCGCACTCTGGACGAGGTTGGCACCGCACACACCAAGATCATGACATCGGCCGATCGATACGGGCAGTCCAACAAGGTTGTTCTCGCCCAGCAGTTCCTTTCCGGCGTGGAGCATTACGTGAATAGTGTCAGCCGCGATGGCATACACCAGATTGTCGAGGTGTGGCGCTACCACAAGCGCATCGTAGACGGCCATTCCGTGTACGACTTTGAGGATCTTCTCGCGCTAGACGAGCCCTCCGCACAGGACATCGTGAGCTACGCCCGGTTGGTGCTCAACGCTCTGGGCATCGTGAATGGCGCGGGCCACACCGAGGTCATGCTGACCGACAACGGTCCTGTACTGATCGAATGCGGCGCGCGGCTAGGCGGGGGCCAGATGCCAGAGCTGCTCGTCAGGTGCATTGGGGGCGATCAGGTGAACAGCCTAGCCCATTCAATCGCGGACCCGGAGAGCTTCATAGCGGAGGCCGGGGCACCATATCAGCTTAAGAACCATTTGCGCTGCGTGAATCTGATCTCGCCATCCGACGGCTCAACTCCTACAGAAGACGGCTGGAACCCGATCAAGCGACTGCCTTCTTTTGCAGGCATGATAGCGAACATCCCCTCAGGTCGTCCCCTACCCAGGACTATCGACATGGCGACCTGCCCTGGAACCGTCTACCTCAGTGCTGATGACCTAGGGATCGTGGAATCCGATTACCGGAGCCTACGTGAACTAGAACTGAACGGATTGTACGGCTGACGCTACGGGGGAAGCCATGCGGCGCACTTCGCTCACTGGAGAGTAGCTCATGCGGCTACACGGACCTCATTCCTGATAGCGAGGATCCCGGCCGCAGCGTCGAACGAGGCAACCGCAGTCATAGTGTGGATTTGGCGAAGTCGCTGAACATGCGTTCCCCCGCAGGGCATGAAAGCCGAACCGCCGGGGAGGTCACAGACCCACTGCCGCCAGTCGGTAAGCAGAGGTCCGGCACAGTCGATCCTGACGGCGGCATCCGACTCAATCCATTTCGCCAAGGTTCGATTGACCCCGCCGATGATTGAGGGGATCTCCTCTACAAAACGAGGTGAATCGAAGCCACGTTTGCGCAGAGATTTTCCCAGACGATACTTATCAAGGCTGCCGCCAACGTCGTGCTGAGTGAACACGCACGATGCGGCGTCAAGATTGTGGTAACCACGAGAATCAAGGCTCGTGGGTTTCTTCCATAGATCCTGCGTTTCCTGGTTGAAAGCATACGCAAGCAAGTGGCAAGAAGTATGTGCCGCACTCAGCCTTAGCCTCCTGGCCGCGTCCACGGCCAGCGTGACGCGCGTGCCAACGCCCAAGCCGCCCAGCGAGGTCGCTTTCAGGACGTGCGCCACAAGGAACAGCACACCGGGTTCGCCTCGCCGTGCATCGATCGCCTCGTCTACCATGACGGGGCCGCCCGCCCGCTGGGCTATGGTCACGGTGTCACTCACCGGGTAGGCCTCGCCGCCGACCAGAAGCTGGCCATGATCGGCCGGCTGGTCAGGCCAGAGCGAATCGAGCGGATGAAATGGCGTGACGTCCGTGACGACCAGGAGTCGCTGCCCGGTACCCGTCCGCGGATCGGTCATTACATGAAGCACAATGGCGTCATCACGGCACGAACCGGACGGATAGGTCACCAACGTGGGCGTAAGGTCGACTAGTTGAGTTTTGCTCACGGCAACTTAGCCTAGACCGGCTGCTCGTCGATCCCGGGGATGAACAGCATGCGGCGCCCACTAGGATCTGAGTGCATTGACCGGGCTTCTGTGTACTCCGGAGACCTATACCAGCATTTCGCCTGTTCTAGACTGGGAAACTCGATGACGACCATTCGATCGGTCACAGGCCAGCTGCCCTCAAGCGCATCAGGAAGTGCCCCGCGCACAAGATAGCGCCCGCCGTACTTGGCGATTGACGCGACCGCCAGCTGTCGATATTTCTGCACCTCTGGATTGTCCACTTGCTGGGACTCGGCTATCACGTATGCGGCCATACTACCATGATGACACAACCGCGGTCCTGCGCTCCGTCCGCGAGCTCGCGATGGTCACCTGCGGCGTGCGATCAGGGATCAGCCGCAGGATTCGCCGGGCCACCCGTGGCCACAGCCCTGCCCGCCGAACGCCACCCTCGCCAGCCAAATAACGCTGAACGGTTGAGGCCAGGCACACCGAAGAAGCCGATTACACCATCGAGATCACCAAGTCAAACCTCCCGCAATGGGATAAAGAAATTAGAAAATTAAGGGCATTGGTAAGATCCCAGGTCGCCTTGGCGAGCAGTGATCTTTTGCATGCCTTTCTGCCTCTGAGTTATGTGAAGGCTTGGGTCACGCTCCCGTGTCTGCAGGTCGCGTCCGGTGACCGGGCGTTCGCCAAAACGCTCTTATGCCGACACTCAGGGAACACCACAGAGGCCATCGGGGTCGTGCCTGCTTCGGGTAGTCATCGTGCCCTGCCCCTCCACTCCCTCTGCGGACACCAACTGGTGCGGCTCGCCCGCTGGCCCTCCCTGTATGTCAGTGGGTCTTCGAAGTTAACCGTGGTGGTGCTTTCGCTTGGTTACTTACCGTGTGGTGCTGTTTCCCGCTGATTGGCGCCGTGTGCCTCGTGTGCAGGCGATGCGGACGCGGCGGCGCTGGTTTGCGGGGTTGCGGAAGCCGTAGGCGCGGCGGGCCTCGAGCTTGGCGAGGCGGTTGAGGCTCTCGGCGGTGGCGTTGGTGACGCCGGTTACGCGGGCGCGGAACTTCAGGGCGTCGCGGAGCTTTTCCTTCGCGATCCAGGCGATGGCGATCTGCTGGCCCTGCGCGGTGGTGTCGAGGGTCTCGATTACCTTCTAGAATTGTTCCGGTGACAGGTTTTCCGGTTCCGGTTCGGGAGGCTCTTGATGCCGTACTCGGGATCGCCGGCCTTGACGCGGCGGCCGTACCTCTCCCGGATCGCGCAGCGCCGCACGTCGCCTGTGGTCTTGACGGCGAGCTGGACGACGTGGAAGAGATCGACCGCGATCCGCGCGTTCGGGAGCATCCGGCGGACGGCGGACGCGAAGATCGTGCACATGTCGATGGCGACGACCTGCACGGCGTCCCGCCAGGTCGGCGTGGCGTCGGCCAGCCAGTACGCGGCGTCATCAGACGTGCTCCCCTCGACCTGGCCGAGCAGGCCCTGGTCCCCGTCCAGGTCGTAGAAGCAGACGTGCCACCGGTCAGCGAGCTGCACGTTCTCCCCGGTCAGCTCGTCGGTGCGCCAGCGGGGCCTGCCGCGGCGGTGCTCGTCGAATGCCCAGGTGCGCAACCGGTGCCGGATCCTCGCCGAGCACCCCGCCGGCGGCTTTGGTGAACGCGCCGTGCACGGAATGCCACGAGATGCCGGCGTCCCGGGCGGCCTCCGCCGGGGTGATCCCCCGGTCCGCTACCTCGGCGGCGGCGTGCCCCAGTAGCCGGCTGGTGATCGTGCAGCGCGGCGGGACCTGCGGCGCCGACTCGGTGAACGTCAGCCGCGGGCATGCCGCATCCGGGCACTCCATCCGCCGTTTGACCAGGAAGAAGACCGTTTCCTCGCCGCAGGCCCGCACGTCGCGGGGCCTGGCTGTCACATACTGGTGCACAGACCGCGGTGGTTGGCAGAGGGCGAGGACCCGGCATCGTGTCCCCACCTGTCCCTCTCGGCCCGGATGGCCGTCCAAGGGACGTGGTACGCACCGCCCACGCGCTGCTCCTTCAGAACATCCGCCAAGATGGCGGGTGGAGCCTTAGCCCAACCGGGACCTCAAAGGCCAGCGATCGAACTGGAGCCAGCGAACCAGCAGTGTGATGTAGCCAATACTAGGTTGGCGTCCAGCGGCCGTCGTCCTGTCCGGGTGACGCTACAGGCACCACCTGCTGCCCCGGGGCGGACAGGGTTAGCGTCGTTCTGCCTCCCGCTCCGCAGACAGGCGACCAACTGATTACACGCTGCGACAAGTCTCGGGCCGACGTGCATTCCCGCTCACCCAGTCACGTCCGACAGTTGGCTTGCTTCTAGACGCCGCCATGACACACTTCCTGCTTGGACACCCCGACAGCCCACATAACTACGTCCTCGGTGGGCCGTGCCGTGAGGTGCTGTGCGAGCAGCGCTGCTCCCCCGGCCAGCAGGAAGCCCTTGCTGGCGGGCTGCGCGAAGAACAGCCTGGCCACCTCCAGCTGGAAGGGCGGCAGCCCGGGCTGGCCGTCGCCCGCCATCACCCCTCCGCCTCGCCGGACGGCGAGACCAGCGGCGCCCATGCAGACCGGACCGCCCGCGGCAGGACCAGGTCGTCCCACAGGTCGGCGAGCAGCGCGCCGTCGACGTAAGCGAGGATGTCGGCGGGCCTTCCCTCCTGCAGGACGATCTCGTACACGCGCGCCCGGTCGGCACGCGACCGCAGGTCGAACACGCGTCCTGGTGCGGACCAGTTGAGATGCAACGGCAGTTCCACCACCGCCAGGGCGCGCGCCACGTCCAGTCGCGGCAGCCGGTCCGGAACCCATACCGGCCTGCCGCGCGCGGACGGCCGCTGGGTAAATGACACCTGCGGCAGCGCCGCCAGTTCCCACCCCGCCCTGGATAGGAGCCGGGCGAAGGTAGCGACCGTGGGAGACTTCCGGCCGTGCTCGTACGCCGACAGCGTCGGCCGCGAGGTCCCGGCACGGCGCGCCAGCTCCTCCTGGGTCAGGCCAGAGCTGGCCCGGACCTGCTCAAGCAGTTCGGCGGCGTTCATCATCTACCTAGTGTATCCGATGAGATACTGTATCCATTCAGATACTAATGCGGACTGGCACCCATGGGTCCGAAGTTTCCCACTCTCGGATCCCAGGCGTTGAACTCCGATAAGTTGGGAGATATATTCAGTGATATGAGATCCCCGCCGTCGGCGCTGCTTCCCATCTTGCGCTCGCAGGTGGCGGGAGACCTGCTGGCACTCCTGTACCTGCATCCCGAGGCCGAGTACAGCCTCACCGAGGCGGCTAGCGCGACAGGTGCCAGCCTGAACGCGGTTCATTACGAAGCGGGGAAACTGTCCGAGGCCGGCCTGATCAGCACGCGCAAGCGCGGGAACCTGCGCCTGGTGCGGGCGGTCACCGACTCGCTGCTCAGCCGGCCGCTCACCGACCTCCTCGCCGTCACCTACGGGCCGCTCCCCGTCCTCACTGACCTGCTCGCCGATGTCGAGGGGATCGCCGAGGCCTACATATACGGGTCGTGGGCCGCGCGATATCACGGCGAGCCCGGCCCGGCCCCGGCAGACGTCGACGTTCTCGTCATCGGCACAGCCGATCCTGACGACCTCGACGAAGCCGCCGAGCAGGCACAGCGGACGCTTCACCGGCCCGTGAACATCCGGCGGGTCAGGCCGGAAACCTGGCGTGCCGCCAGCCCGGCCGATCCCTTCCTCCAGTCGGTTAAGACCCGGCCGCTAGTGAGCATCGGGAGAAACGCCGCATGAGATGGGAAGAGGGCCGCGCCGCCATCGAGCGGATGCTGGCAGATGGCGAACTGCAGCGCGTACCTGCCAGCCGCGAGCAGTCCGAACGACTGCTCGCCCAGGCGCGAGTCCACGTTGCCTCCGCGCTCAAGGTATGCGACGAGGACCCGCCCGGAGGCTACGCACTCGCCTACGACGGCGCCCGCAAGGCCCTCACCGCGATCCTTGAGAACGAGGGACTGCGGCCCACAACCCGCGGCGGGCACCTAGCGGTACTTGAGGCCGTCCGGGCGCAACTTGATCCCCCGATGGGACGTGTCCTCCGCCAGTTCAACCGGATGCGTACCCGCAGGCACGACGCGGAGTACCCGCCGACAGACTCGCCCGAACTCACCCCCGCCGACGTCCGCGAGGACCAGGCAACCGCCGAGAGCCTCATCGACATCGCCACCCGGCTCCTAGACGAAATGTCCCCGTTCCGAACCGGCGCGTTAGGCTGCAGGGCCCCGAAAACTCGTCTGCTGACGTTGACCGTGACACGCGGGTTTTCGGAGGATCCGCCTGCGGTCGAGGCCGGCAACGGTGCGGTGACCACCGTCGTGGACGCACCGGGCGATGCCCTGGTGCGGCCGGGCCGTGTTGCAATGCACCCGGTATTCCATGGGTTAGGCCTGTGGGTGCCGAAAACCTACGCGACCAGGCGATATTCGTGAATTACGTCCCCGGCGCGATCGCGCCGCTGGACCCGGAACTGATCCAGATCCGTGATGCCGTCGGGCAGTTGCCGTAGCGGCGCTGCCTGCTTCAGGGCGCGGTGCGGCCGATGGGTGTTATAGAAGTCCTCGTACTCGCGCAGCACGATCATCAGGTGCCGCTGATTCCACACCAGGGTCCGGTCCAGCAGCTCGCGGCGGCAGCTGCCGGCCCGCCGTTCCATGATCGAATTCATCCGGGGCGCCTGAACCGCGGTACGGATTATCCTGGCGCCAGCCGCACGGAAGACCTCATCGAACGCGGCGGTGAGGCTGGCGTCCCGGTCGTGCAGGACGAACTTCACCCGCGTCCCGGCACCTTCCAGGTCCATGAGCAGGTTCCGGGCCTGCTGGACCACCCACGCCTGGACCGGGTGCTCGGTGGCTCCGAGAACGCGTATCCGGCGGGTGCCGTGCTCTATAACGGCAAGGACGTAGACCTTCGTCCCGTCTAGCAGGTCGGCGGTGAAGAAGTCCAGCGCCAGGATCCCCTGGGCCTGGGACCGCAGGAACTCGGCCCAGCCAGGTCCCTCCCGACGGGGCGCAGGATCGATGCCGGCGTTCTTTAGGATCTGCCAGACCGTGGACGGCGCCACGGTGATGCCGAGCCCTGCCAACTCGCCGTGGATGCGGCGGTAACCCCACGACTCGTTCTCCCGGGCAAGCCGCAGCACCACCGACCGGACCTTCCGGTGCGTTGCCGGGCGCTCGGCCTCGAACCAGGCCACGGCCTGCTGGCGGGCGATGAGCTCTTCCGGCGAGACCCCCGGCTTGGGCGTGACGCCGGCCACATCCCGGCTCCCGGACCCAGCCATCACCTCAGGGAACCCAGAAGCTATCTATTAGTGCGATTCCCCGGGCCACCCGACCGGGCACCTACAGACAAGTGATGCGGAACCCGCGATTGCATAATCGCATCAATAGCTGCATAATGCTGCTATGAGTATGTCCATCACTGTGCGGGACGTCCCAGACGAGACGCGCAACGAGCTCGCGGCCCGCGCCGCCCTGGCCGGGCGGTCCCTTCAGGAGTACCTGCGCGCCAAGCTCATCGAACTCGCCGGGCAACCCGACGCTGAGGCACTGGTGGCGCGCATCCGGGCGCGCAAGGCCGTTCACCCCGTCTCGCTGACGGCGGAGCAGATCCTCGCGCACCGCGACGAGGATCGCCGGTGACCCTGGTCATCGACGCATCCACGGCCGTCGCGGCGCTCATCGACAGCGGCACGGACGGCAGGTGGGCGGAATCGCTGCTCGCCAGCGACTCCCTGGCCGCCCCCCACCTGCTGACGGCCGAGGCATCGAACATCCTGCGCCGCTCCGCCCTCGCAGGCGCGATCTCGGGGCAGGACGCATCACTGGCCTATTCCGACCTTCTCGACCTGCGCGTGGAACTATTCCCCTACGCGCCCTTCGCCACCCGGATCTGGGACCTGCGCGACAACGTGACCTGCTACGACGCATGGTACGTGGCCCTGGCGGAAGCACTCAACGCACCACTGGCCACGCTGGACGCCCGGCTCGCACGGGCATCGGGTCCGCGCTGCCGGTTCCTGATCGCCGCGCCATCCGACTGAACCGGCAGACCAACCGGGCGCGGGCACAGGAGGGCAAGTACATGCAGACCAACCCGGGCCTTCCTTCCATCTGCCGGCCGGGAGGAGAAGCTTTAGCTGCTCGCGGACTTCGCCGGGGTTTCCTGCGAGGATCTGGTCCGCGATGTGTGCGAGGCACCCGCTGGCTGCGGCGTCCATGGGAGGGGTGCCGGGCCTGACGCGGGCCTGTTTGCCGGCTTCTCGCCTGAGCGCGGTGACGTGCTCGTCAACGGCGGACGCTGTTTCCTCGGAAGGGCTCAGGGGCCTGGCCGCCGGCCATGTCGGAGCAGATCACAGGCCAGCAGCGCGAGTGCGCGGAGGTCCGCGAAGTAGCGGATCGGCGGTGCCGGCAGTCCGGCACTGAGCGTGCCGGCGGGACCGTCCGGGCGGAGGAGGTCAAGGATCTTGGCCTGAAGGGCGATGAGGCTGGTGCTCGCCCGCCGGCCGTGCCTGGCCTGGCCTGGCCTGGTCAAGCCTGGCTCCGCAGCAGGCGGGGAGAGACCGCCCGCCGATGCTCGGGATGAGCTCTGCCCGGCACTGAGCGGGGTGGAGCCCGGCCACCCACATCGCAGGCAGGACAGCGGACTGGGCGCGGGAGCCCTGGACGACGTTGCCGCAGCCGGGGCAGCGGTGCTCCAGGAGCCGCTGGTGGACGGGGCAGGCGAAGACGACGGGCAGGTGCCATGCCTTCAGCCAGGGCCCGCCGAATGATTCCTGGACGGCTGATCCGTCCCCGGCGAAGCACTCCGGGCAGAAGCGCGTCGCCGGGGCGAAGACCAGCCGGCTGTCCAGCCGGCGGTAGCCGGTCGCGGTTTCGGCGGCGGGGACAGGGCAGCGTCCTTGCCAGGTGGCCAGGCCGAGTTCGCCGGCCTGGCCGTCGGTGAGCCGGGTCATGCGGGTGAAGACCGGAAGAGCCGGTGCCGGGATCCCGGCTACTAGGACCGGGGGAAGCCGCGATCCCCTGACGCCCGCCGATCTCAGGCCGGCCAGTTCCGCGAGCCGGGCGGGCGGCCGCGGCGCAGCCCGCGCAAGGCAACCAGATGGAACAGCGCGTACAGGCGGTGCCCGCGCACCTGGCGCAGAAACTCCCCGGTCTGGGCGGCAGTCCACACCGCGACCGCCGCCTCGATTTCCTCCCCCAAGGAAGCGGTCCCGGCCCAGCAGGACCATCATGCGCATGCGAAACAGGCAGGCACCTGCGGTGTTCCCGCCGTAAACCAGCTGGCAGGCAGGAGGTGATCCGCACGCGGAGCACGAGATCGTGATGCAGGGGCCGCGACGATGGCGTGACTGGACGCGCGCCCGGGCCGGCAGCGAGCGCCAGCCGGGTGCCTTCGCGTGATAGCGCGACGACCGAGATCGTACCCAGCCGACCGCAGGGCAGGCCGGGACGACCACCGGGCGACGGCAGCGCCGTCCTCGCTCCGGCGGCTTCCGCCGTGGCCCTGGCAGCTCGCAGGATAACGGCGGCGCGCGCCCTTCCGGCGGGCCTTTTCCTTCACTTCATCCGCGGGCGTTACCGCCGCTGCGGTGCTTGCTGCCTGCCCGGGTTTACCCGGCAGGCTTGAAGCGGCGCAGCCGGAGGCTGTTGGTGACGACGAACACCGAACTGAAGGCCATGGCGGCGCCGGCGATCAGCGGGGACAGGAAGCCCAGGGCGGCGAGCGGGATCGCGGCGGCGTTGTAGGCGAAGGCCCAGAACAGTCTGCCTTGATTGTGACCAGGGTGCGGCGGGAGAGCCTCGGCTACCAGGCCTGACATCCTGCGCGGCGGTCACCGCCCGCTACCGGTTCCGGCCGGGCTGCGCCCAGTCCCGCCGTCGAGGGCATCGCGCAGCCGCCGGTACTCCTCGGCGTCGATCTCGCCGCGCGCCAGTCGCTCGTCCAGGATGCGCCGCGCGCCGGCCGCCTGCTGCCCGCCGCTACCGGACTGGCCAGGTTTCCGGGTGATGCCGGTGACCAGGGCGTAGACCGCCCAGATCAGGAAAGCCCAGAAGGCGATCATGGCGACCCACATCAGCCCGGCCTGCCACCACGGCCAGCCGCCGTACCAGGACATCATCGCCACCATCTCCTCCGGCCCGCCGCCTTCCCTGGCCGCTACCGCCAGCCTGCCTCGCCGTGCCCCCCGCGGGTAGTGACGTTGGTCCCCGGGCGGCGAGCCGTGCACTGGGGTCCTCCTGGGCGCCGCCGCCGTCCCCATGGCCGCAGCCCGCGCCGTCGGACCCCGCGCACTGCAGGCCGAAGTGGACGGGACAGGTCAGTGCGTGCCGGGCTCGTGGCCCGCGTGCGCGGCCGGCTCGAGCTGGAAGGTGGAGTGCTCGACGTCGAAGTGCCCGGCGATGCATGCCTGCAGCCGGTCGAGGAGGCGGGGCGCGTGGCCGCCGGTGAAGCAGGAGTCATCGACGACGACGTGGGCGGACAAGGCGGGCAGGCCGGAGGTGACCGTCCAGGCGTGCAGGTCGTGCACGCCGCGCACATGCTCGGTGTCCAGCAGGTGGGCGAGCACGTCGTCCAGGTTCATGTCCTCCGGCGCGGCCTCAAGCAGGATGCGGCCGGAGTCGCGGAGCAGCTCCCAGGCGGCCTTGAGCATGAGCCCGACTACCACGAGGGAGGCGACCGCGTCGGCGCGGGCCCAGCCGGCGGCCAGGATGACGATGCCGGCGATGACGGTGCCGATGAACCCGTACAGGTCGGTGAGCACGTGCCGGAACGCGCCCTGGACGTTCAGGCTGGACCGGTCCGCCCGCGCCAGGACCCAGGCGGCGGCGATGTTCACGACGATGCCGGCGGCGGCCACCGCCACGACAGGGACGCCCTCGACGCGGGGCGGGCGGATCAGCCTGCTGACCGCCTCGACGGCGACGATGCCGCTGACGACCAGCAGCGTGATGCCATTGGCGGCGGCGGACAGGATCTCGGCGCGCTTCCAGCCGAAGGTCCAGGCCCCGGCGGCAGGCCGGGCGGCCAGCAGGGCGGCCCACAGCGCCGCGCCGATCGCGCCGACGTCGGAGAGCATGTGCCCGGCGTCCGACAGCAGCGCCAGCGACCCGGACAGCACCGCCACAATGACCTCGCCGAGCATGAACGCGGCCAGCAGCAGCAGGGCGGCCAGCAGGTAGCGCTGATCTGCCGAGGCGGCGGGGCCGTGCGAGTGCCCGCCGGCGCGCCCGGCGGGACGGCCGCTGCCTGTTCCCGGCTCGCCGGCGGGGCGGGTCTGGCTGGTCATGACGGTAATTCTCCTATCGAGTTCCCTCGGGGGATGTCAGCAGCATCCTGCCGCGCCGTGCCAGGACCGCCAGCCCTCCCGTGCCGACCAGGCGGCGACGCCAAGCGCGATGACCGGGTCGGCGGGCCACGCGCCCGGCCACGCCGCCGTGACGGCAAGGCCGGCCAGCACCGCCGCGGCCTGCGCCGCGCACATCAGGTTCTGGGTGCCCCCCCCCGGCGGTGGCACCGGAGGCCAGCCACCGCCCGGCCGGCCCTCCGCTCCGCCTCTTCCGATGCCTGCCGTGACCCGGTGAACCGCCAGATCACGATCACGCTGGCCAGCGCCTCGATGACACTGCCCGCCGCCCAGCCGGCCAGCGACGCCGAGCCCGCGGCAAGCCCGGCAGCCAGCCCGACAGCGCCCTCGGCGGTCATCCAGCCGAGCGACGCCCAGGCCAGCAAGCGCGCGGCACGGACGGCCCGCCGCCGGCCGTCGTCCCCGCCCGGCTTCGCGGCGCAGCAGTCACAGCCCGCGTCCAGGGCAAGGGCGCCGCTCGCGTCGCCGGGCGCCGCCATCAGCAGCAGCCGTCCGCCGAGCGCTGGCAGAGCGCCGGGCCAACCGCAAGCACCACGCCAAGCAGGTCGCCCAGGGCGTGCGCCAGCCGCGAGTCGGCCAGCTCGTACCGGGCCCTGCGGCCCTCGGCCACCGCGGCCACCAGCCCGCAGCCCCGCAGGCACGCCAGGTGATTCGACATCACCTGCCGGGACACGCCCGCCAGGTCAGCCAGGTCAGCGGGATAAGCCGGGCCGTCCCGCAGCGCCAGCAGCACCCGGCACCTGGTGGGATCGGACAGCGCCTGCCCGAACCGGGCGAGCACCTGGCCGTCCGTCATCACCATCGCCACGCTGCCCACGGTACAGGAAAGGCTGAATACAGGAAAGGCTGAATCATTGCCGCTGGTGCGTGATTCCGGGCCCGCGCGGCGGACAGAGCCGCTCAGCCGCAGCGGTTAAAGCCGCCGGCAGCGCCGTGTTGTAGTGCACCTGGTACTCGGCCAGCACAGTGCGCAGATGCGCCTCACCGCAGCCAGTGACTGATACCTGGGACACTTACTCCGCCGACTGCGTTGCAGCCGCATGCTGCTGCGGTACTCGCAGTGCTCGCAGGCCCGCCACGGCCAGCACCGCCATTACGCTGGTGGCCATCGCAGCCACCGCGAAGCCGCCGTGCGCGCCGAAGGTGCCCACTGCCCAGCCGGCCGCCGCCGCTGCGCCGGCCGAACCCGCCGCGCTGGCCGAGTTCAGCCAGACAAAGGCCTGGGTGAGCACGGCCCGGTGGACAGCCGCTTCGGCCTGCACCGAGCAGAGGACCAGAATCAGGGGGATCGCCAGCCCGGTCAGCGCGACGCCGAACCCCAGTTCAAACGGAGAGCCGGCCACAAGCAACGGCAGGCAGCCGATCGCCAGTCCGGCCGTGGCCACCGCCAGTTGCACCCGCAGAGCTGTGCGCCACTGGCGCAGCCCGTACAACCAGCCGGCCAGCAGGCTGGCGCAACTGGATACCGTGAACAGTGCAGCGGCCGCGCCCGCCGCGCCGTGCTCGAACGCGAACGCGGTCACTGAGATCTGCATGGCGCCGAAAAACCCGCCGATGGCCAGGTTCACGCCGACCAGGACCGCGAATCCGGGCCGCAGCAGCGAGCGGCCCGTACGGTGCCGCTCGGCAGCGCCAGATGCCGGCGGCGCGGTACGGCGCTGCGCGGCAAAGCACAATCCGCCTGCCACGACCAAGGTGGCGGCCAGCACCGTGCCGGCCGCCGGGCACCCGCTGGCGCCGAGGATGCTGACCAGGGCAGGACCGGCCAGGTAGGCCAGCTCGTTGGCCAGCGCTTCCAGCGCAAACGCGGTGGGCAGCGCCGCGGCTCGCTCGTCGCGCAGCAGCGCCACCCAGCGGGCCGGGGACAGCGCGCCAAGCTGGGGGATGGTGGCGCCGACCAGTACCCCGCCCGCCGTCATCAGCCAGTCCGGGGTGCCGGCGGCGACCAGGGCCAGCAGCGCGGCCACCGCCGCGGCGTGGGCCAGCAGCGCGGGCGGCAGCACCCGGCTCTGGCCGAAGCGGTCGATCAGCCGGGCCAGTTGCGGTCCGGCCGCTGCCTCGGCGACGGCGAACCCGCAGGTCACCAGCCCGGCCGTGGTATAGGAGCCGGTCTGGGCGTGCACCAGCCAGACGATGCCCAGGCCGGTCATCGCGATGCCGACGCGGCCGACGCCAGCGGTCAGGAAGAAGGCGCCGGCGCCGGGCGCGCGCAACAGGGTGCGGTAGGTCGCCGATGACATGATGTGTCCCGTTCGCTGCCCGGCGGGGCGGACCACCCGGGTCGTCGGCGCCCAGAACTCACCGACCCGTGGTCATCACCTGGAACCGTCCAGTGGTGGCGCGGAGCGGGGACACGCACCCCACGCCGGCTCCATCACCGGGCAGAATTCTTTCGAGGTCATCTCAGTTGATCTCGCTCGCTGAGACATGACGAGCATAGGCGCCCAGGACGAGGCATGTCCAGGCAGTGCGGCCGGAACCGGTCTCGGATGCCAGCCACCACACGGGGAGTCGCTCGCCACCCAGCGAGGAGCCCGCAAGCCCGTCGGCCAACCCCGACGAACTTACGGACAGATGCACTAAGCGAACTGCCGCCGCCGTCGGGAATTCTGAGGCTGCTTTGGGCCTTACATCTTCCGGCGGCTGACAGCAGTCGCCCTAATGCGGGCAAGAAGCCCCGCACGGTCGCTTGTGTGAGCTGTCGGCTTTTTGGTTGGGCAGCCGCTGTCGTCTGGCATTTGAGATGCATGACGCGACCCCCTGACTTAGTGATGGAGTTCACGCATGCCATACGGCCCCCGGCCTCGACACACGTCCACCCAGCGCCGCCCGCAACAGCGTCGCCAAGAACCACGGCGCGATGCGAGCTCCGCGCTCGAGGTGGCCCTCGCCGCGGCCGCCGCTCTCCCTGAGCCGCCTCCGGCAAGCTTCGCCGAGCTGGGCGTGCACCCTCACCTGGTCACCGCGCTGGCTGCCCGTGGCATCCTGGCGCCGTTCGCCATCCAGTCCCGGGCCATACCCGACGCCCTGACGGGCCGTGACATCCTCGGTCGGGCCCAGACCGGATCGGGCAAGACCCTGGCGTTCGGCCTCCCGTTGCTGACCAGGCTGGCCGCAAGCACGCCGCCCCGGCAGCAGAAGACGCCCCGCGCCCTCATCCTGGTGCCCACCCGCGAACTCGCCCAGCAGGTCGCCGACGTGCTGGCACCCCTGGGCCGGACCATCGACGTGACCATCGCGGCGGTCTACGGCGGCGTGCCGATCGGACGGCAGATCCAGCAGGTGCGCTCCGCCGATGTCGTCGTGGCAACCCCAGGCCGGCTCTCCGACCTGATCGAGCGGCGCGCCTGCACGCTCGCGAGCATCGAGATCACCGCGCTTGATGAAGCCGACCACATGGCCGACCTCGGCTTCCTGCCCGTAGTCACCAGGCTTCTCGACCAGACCCCTGCCGGCGGCCAGCGGATGTTCTTCTCGGCCACGCTCGACCGCGGCGTCGGCCAACTGGTAACCAAGTACGTCACCAACCCCGCGCTGCACGCGGTTCCGCTTGCCACCGAGTCCACGCCGGCCGAGCACAGCGTCCTGGTGCTCAGCGCGGACCACAAGGTGCCGGTCGCGGCGGAGATCGCCAGCCGTCCCGGGCGGACGCTGTTCTTCGTCAGGACCAAGCACGGCGCGGACCGGCTCGTGCAGCAGCTGTCAAGGACCGGTGTCAGCGCCGAGGCCATCCACGGCAACCGCAATCAGAGCCAGCGCCAGCGCGCCCTCGATGCGTTCGCGGCCGGGCATCCCCGGGTGCTCGTGGCCACCGACGTCGCCGCCCGCGGCATCCACGTCGACGACGTCGACCTGGTCGTGCAGTTCGACCCGCCCGAGGACCACAAGGACTACCTGCACCGCTCTGGCCGCACGGCGCGTGCAGGCGCCTCCGGCCAGGTCGTCGCGCTCGTCGAGCGCGGGCAGCTCCGCGAACTGCAGCGGATCCACACCGCGGCAGGAATCACCCCCGCCAGGCACGACGTCTCCCCCGGGCACCACGCGGTC
>Ga0066797_1000250_pt1 | contig 16508 bp, 11 predicted proteins | sample PersoiDNA2013193_FD_76335 | JGI IMG/M metagenome (GOLD analysis project Ga0066797, IMG submission 76335) | Permafrost soil microbial communities from the Arctic, to analyse light accelerated degradation of dissolved organic matter (DOM) -... | ecosystem: Environmental > Terrestrial > Soil >... | reverse complement strand
CTCACCTGTTTCCTCTCTCCCGGGGAGAACATGTAGTCGGATTTCGGTGGTTCGTTTGATGTTCGACCAATTCCGCCGGGGGTTTCCGAAAATGATCAGAGTTGTTTTGGAACCGGGGACAAGCCGGTGCGAGTTGCACTGGCCACGGGGGCGAGGAAGAGGAAGATGAGGGACCTAGGTCGAGGCAGTCTTTTGGGATCGTGGCTGTGTCTAAAGACCAGCCGCAGCGCGTACGAACGTCAAAACGCGTCAGTATGTTCCCATGCCTTCAGCAAGGCCACGCGCTGCGGCTGGGCTCCGCCACAGCCGCCGTCCATTAAAATTCAGCCCTGCCGCTCCCACCGAAATTTTCGGTCGGAGGCGGTCCAGTTTTCATTTTCAAAAATCTCTCAATTTCCAAGCAAATCTGCATTTTTTGACCCGGCCGCGTTTTTTGAGACACCATTTATCCCTAATATCTACGGGGCGATTCTGATTTTTAGGGAATTTTTTCGGGCGGACCCCCTTCCCACTCCCGAAAAATGAAAATAAATGGCATAAATCGTACAGTTACTATCCCTACCCAAATTCAGATTTTCAAGAGGTGTGATTTAATCGGGGGATGAAAGGCGAATTAACCGCCAAGACGGTACTTGCGTACGGCCACCGGACGCCAAGGTCCTCGCGGACGGCCTTGATGACGAAGGGACAGAGGCGGGAACGAAGCTCCAAGCGTCCAACCTCCAAGCTCCAGAGAAATTTCAAGCTCCAAGCATCAAAGATCGTCGGGCCATGTCCGGTGGCGAATGGGCGGACCAACTATCACTTCCACCCGTTTCCAGTCTATTCCAGTGATTTCCATATGCTTTTTTAAAAAAATTATTTTTTAACCACGGATGCACACGAATACAATAGACTCATCAAAGACGACCGGCTTATCGGAGCAAAAGTTTGCCTCACGCAAAGGCCGCCACGGACGCAAAGCCAGCCGCACGGGGTGCTGGCGTACGGCCACCATACCAGGCCAACAACCATCAAATCCCATGATATCCCATCAAATCCCAAGGTTTTTGAACCGAAAAATTATGAGACGAGACACCCATTGCACGAATCGGGAAATGGCTCACGCAAAGGGCGCAGCGGACGCAAAGGGACTGACCGACGGGCACCACAAGGTGCGACCGAAGGCTGCGGATCATTTGAAAGCTCTCGCATGGGCAATATCCCTGCGGGTCGCAGACCCGCGCTCCAGAAGCAGGGCCGCCAACTCGCCGGGTCGGAAACCGGCGCTCCGAACATCATTTCGTTCACCGATATTCACCGATATTCACCAATGTTCACTGATATTCACCCAATTTGAGCAAAGAATAAAAAAATTATGCGTGCCGCACGGGCCAACTTGAGAAACGTATTACACCCATTAAAACGGATGGAACAACCAAGGAACGAAGCAACCAAGGTCCCGGCGCATGGCCACCACGAGATGCGACCGAAGGCTGCGGGTCATTTGAAAGCTCTCGCATGGGCAATATCCCTGCGGGTCGCAGACCCGCGCTCCGGAAGCAGGGCAACCCACTCGCCGGGCCGGAGACCGGCTCCGGGATGGCACAAAGCATTCGAGAACGAGGTCCTGGCGGATGGGGACTTTGCAACCGGCCATCCGCAAAGGCTGCGGCGCGACGGGGCGCGACAGTGTCCACCTTGGGCGGCACCCGGGAGCCTGACCAAGTATGACCAGCGTTATACCAACAAAAACCAGTCGAAGGAAATGGGGCGGGCCCAGATCCGGGGCCGGAGGAGCCGCAAATCACTTGCCCCCTTGGTGGCAATGCTTTAGAAACAGTTGAACGCACACTATATTATGGCGAGCTATCAAGTCATCGGCGGTGATACGAAGGAATACGGTCCGATCTGGGCGGAGGACGTCCGCACCTGGATCGCGGAGGGCCGGCTGAACGCGCAATCGCTGGCCAAGGGCGAGGGGGAGACGGCGTGGCGCACGCTGGCGTCGTTCCCGGAATTTGCGGAGGCGCTGAAGTCGGCGCCGCCGACCAGCACGCCGCCGCCGCCGCCGGGCAGGGCCGGCGCGCCGGGGAGCACGGATTTTTTGGAGCGGGATTATGACCTGGATATCGGCGGATGCGTGACGCGGGGGTGGGAGCTGATGAAGAATAATTTTGGGACGCTGTTCCCGGGCTTCCTGGCGGCGGGGGGGATCATGATGGTGGCTTCGCTGATCATCAACGGCATCGGTTCACTGATCATGCCGGCACACTCGCTGGCGCTGCGGGCGGTGGTTCATCTGGCGAGTTCATTGGTACTGGCACCGGTGATGGGGCCGCTGCTGGCGGGATTTTATCTGCTGGTCCTCCGGATCAACCGGGGCGAGACGGCCGGGGCGGGCGACGTATTTGTCGGTTTTCAAAAAAGTTTCAAAGACCTGGCGCTCGGCCAGCTGGTGGTGAGCCTGCTGGTGGGTTTGTGCATGGTCCCGTATCTCGTGGTCAACGACGCGAAAATGCTGCCGATCACGGAACAGATGCAACACGCCTCACCGCAGGATCTGCAAAACCTGATGCCGCAGCTATGGTCGGCGCTGGGTGCCACGCTGCCGGTGATGTTGATCTGCATGATTCCGATAACGTATCTGGCGGTGAACTGGCAGTTCATGTTGCCGCTGATCATCGACAAGCAGATGGCCTTCTGGCCGGCGATGAAGGCGAGCTGGACGATGGTCCACAGGCATTGGTGGTACGTTTTCGGCCTGACGATCGTGGTGGGGCTGGTCAGCGCGGCGGGCGTGCTGGGCTGCTGCATCGGCGTCATCGTCACCATCCCCATCGGCATGGCCACGGTAATGATCGCGTATGAAACCATCTTCGGCATCCGCCAAAACTAAGCACACGAAGGCACGCAACGCGACGTTGCTGAACCTGCTGGGCACGCCGGGCTTCGGCTCGCTGCTGGCGGGGAAAATCGTGGCGGGCCTCGGGCAGCTCGTGCTGTTTCTCGCCGGTTTCGTTTTATTCTGCATCTGGGCGGTGGTGAACATCATGGATTATTCGCACCTGGCTTTCGATGCGACGCCGCCGGCGCCGAATCAATGGGGCAAACGCGCCGTGCTGGGAATCGTCTTATGCGGCGTGGCCTGGGTCTGGTCATTGGTGACGAGCCTGCAACTCATCAAGGCCGCAAAGCAAGATGACATCAGCGCGTTGAAAAACTTCGCCGCCGCCGGAGTGAAACTGGACGCGGCCAAAATCCCACCCACGCTGGCAACGGTGCCGCAGTGGGAGCGCAAGGGTGACGTGATCACGCGCACGTTTGAATTCAAAAATTTTGTGGTGGCGATGAAATTCGTGAACGCGGTCGCCGGGGCGGCGGAGTCAGCGCAGCATCATCCGGATGTGGACATCCGCTGGAACAAGGTGACGCTGGCCTTCACCACGCATGATGCGGGCGGGTTGACGGAGAAAGATTTTGCGCTGGCGCGGCACTGTGACGCGCTGGCGGCGGGCATCACTTAATCGCGCAACTGGCGCACATCCACGGCTTCCATGCCGGCGGAGCGGATGGCCTGCAGGCCGAGGTCGGTGTCCTCGTAGGCGCGGCAGAATTGGGGTTCCACTCCGATGCGGCGCGCGGCTTCGAGGAAGATGTCCGGCGCGGGCTTCTGGTTCTTTACCATTTCACTGGTCACAACGGCGCCGAAGAGGTGCCGGATCTTCAGATGTTCCAACACCTGGATGATGATGGGCTCCGTGCCGCCGGAGGCGACGGCCATGGGGATGCGTCCGTGATTCGCGCGGGCGATCGCCACGACGGCGTGGATGGGCTGGACCTCGGCCATGAGCGGCAGGTAGGCGTTTTCCTTCTCGTGCGCGACGGCGATGTGGTCGAGCGGACGATGTTGTTCCTCGGCCAGCATCTTGAGGATGTCGCGCGAGGGCACGCCGCCGAGGGCATAAAAGCGGTCCTCGGGAAAATGGAGTTCGTGGCGCAGGGTGATCATCTGCCAGGCGCGCCAGTGCATGGGCATGGTGTCGGCGAGGGTGCCGTCACAATCGAAAACGAGGCCTTTGATGTGGGGAGGTAGGGTCATGTTTGTAAAGCGGCGAGCTTCTCTTCCATGTCGTGCGTCATGAGCGGGTCGATCAAACCGTCGAGGTCGCCATCGATGAACGTGGAGAGGTTGTAGAGCGTGACTTCGATGCGGTGATCGGTGACGCGGTTCTGCGGGAAATTGTAGGTGCGGATCTTCTCGCTGCGTTCGCCAGTGCCGACCTGGTCCTTGCGGAAGGCGGCGTACTTGGCATCTTCCTCGGCGACCTTGCGTTCCAGCAGGCGCGAGCGCAGGACGGTCAGGGCCTGGATCTTGTTCTTCTGTTGCGAACGCTGGTCGGCGCAACGGACGATCATGCCGGTGGGTTTGTGGATGATCTGCACGGCGGAGTCGGTGGTGTTCACACCCTGCCCACCCTTGCCGGACGCGCGACAGACGTTGATCTCGATCTCGTCGGGATTGATTTGGACATCCACTTCCTGCGCCTCGGGCATGACGGCCACGGTGCAGGTGCTGGTGTGAATGCGGCCTTGGGCCTCGGTCGCGGGCACGCGCTGGACGCGATGGACGCCGCTCTCGTATTTGAGGCGCTTGAACACATCCGTGCCGTTGACTTGGAAGATGATCTCCTTGAAACCGCCGAGGTCGGAAGAATTGGAGTCGAGGGTCTCGGCCTTCCAGCCGCGCGCTTCGCAATAGCGTGAATACATGCGGTAGAGGTCGGCGGCGAACAGGGCGGATTCATTGCCGCCGGCACCGGCGCGGATCTCGATGATGGTGTTGCGGGAATCGGTCGGGTTCGGCGGCACGAGGCCGAAATGGATCTGCTGGCCAAGCTTCTTTTCCTCCGCTTCCAGCCGCGTGATCTCCTCGCGGGCCATTACCGCGAGTTCAGAATCGGCGACCTCGGATTTGAGCAGTTCGCGGTTCTCGACCAGGTCGGCACCGGCTTTGAGATATACCCCGCCCGCCGCCACAAGCTCCTTGAGCCGGGCATATTCGCGCGATAACTCCTGCGCGTTTTGCTGGTTGTCGAAAACCTTGGGATCGCTCAACAAGGATTCAACCTCGGCAAAGCGCTTGCGGAATTTCTCGATGTGCGGGCGCAGATCCATGCGGGTAAAAACAAACCGCCCGCAGCTCCGGACAAGGCCGGGGTTGCGGGCGGTTTGAGGCGAAAAGCTATTTCTTTTTCTTCTTGGACGCAAAGGCCTCCGCAGCGGCGGCGGTCTTGGCGGCGCGCTGCTGGAACTTGTCCACGCGGCCGGCGGTGTCCACGAACTTCTGCTGGCCGGTGTAAAACGGATGGCAAACGTTGCAAATACCGACGATGACGGTCTGCTTGGTGGAACGGGTCTTGATCACGTTGCCGCAGGCGCAACGGATTTCCGCGTCCACATATTTCGGATGAATGTCAGCTTTCATAAAATCAAAGGGTTGGAACGATACCATTTATGCGCCGGATGACAAGCGGGAATTTGGGAGAAAATGGCATGGACAGCCGGGACTCACCCTTTGGGACCCGAGGCGATGGCTTCCAAGGCTTTGAGCGAAGCGGTGTTACGCCCTTCAACCCCAAGCTTGGCGTAGATATGCTCAAGGTGCTTCTTCACCGTGGCCGCGCTGATGCCCAGGATGATGGCGGCCTCAAAATTGGTCTTCCCCTGCGCAACCCACAGCAGAATTTCCGCCTCACGCGCCGAAAGGCCCAGCCTTTCCAATGGGATGGCGGATTTGAAATCGGTGGTGTATTCCGTCCGCTGTTGCGCGCGTTCGAGCCGCGCGGCGATGGCTTCCAGGAGATCAACCACGCGCACCGGTTTGACAAGATAATCATCCGCACCGAGGTTCATGCCGGCGCGAACATCCGCATGTTCGCCCTTGGCGGTCAGGAAAATGAAGGGAATGCGCGCCGTTGCCGGGTCCGCACGTAACGCCTCCAGCACGGCGTGACCGTCTTGTTCCGGCATCAGCACGTCACAGAGGATCAGATCCGGCAGTTCGCGTTTGGCGGCGGCGATGCCTTCGCGTCCGTTTGGCGCCGTCACCGGCAGGAAATCTTCCATCTCCAATATCTCGCGCAGGTTGTTGCGCATGGCGGGCTCGTCTTCAATGACCAGGATTTTTTTCATTCGGTTGGGTTCTGGGAAATGCGTTTGACGAATTCCGTGTGCGCCGGTGAAAACAAAGGCAGCCGCACACTCACCGTCGTGCCAAGATTTTCCGCGCTGTCCACCTCGATACACCCGCCATGGCGCTCGACACAATGCTTCACGATGACCAGGCCGAGGCCGGTGCCCTGGATGGTCACCACGTTTTTACCCCGATAAAACGGTGTGAACAGCCGTTTGCGGTCCACCTCGGGAATGCCCATGCCGCGGTCCTGCACGATGAACACCGCGTTGCCGCCGTCGCGTGATATGCAAAACTTCACCGGCGTCCCCGGGGGGGAATACTTCACGGCATTGGTAATGAGGTTGGAAAAGATGTGACGCAGCAAGCTTTCATCCCCGCGTGCCGGCTCGGAAACATCCATGGTCAAATCGATCGGGCAGCGCCGGTTGGTGGCGGAAAGCAGTTCATCCACCAGCCGCGTACAGAAATTTTTCAGATCCAGTTCCACCGGGTTGAATTCCATCCGGCCTGCCTCGGCCTTGCTGAACAGCAGGACATCTTCGAGCAGCTCGCTCATGCGTTGCACGGCGGCATCAATCGTCTTCAGATGTTCCGTGCGTTTCTCCGGCGCCAGCCGGTCGAGGTAGCGGGAGAGAATTTCCGACGAGCCAAGGATGAGCGCCAGGGGTGTACGAATCTCGTGCGTGACCATCGAGATAAAATTGCCCTTGAGCCGGTTTAGTTCCTTTTCCTCGGCCAGAGCGACGTTCAACTCTGCCGTGCGCACGGCGATCTTGGCTTCCAAGCCCCGGTTGAGCGCGGTGATTTCGGCGTCGCGGGCCAATATTTTGTCATGGGCCCTTTCCGCTTCGCGATAGAGCCTGGACTGCGTGGCGAACAGGAAATACAACAGCAGGCTCACGGCTGTTCCACCGGTCAATACAATCCATTGCGGCGCATTGTTCGCGGATGGCGTCTTCATCCGGGCGAAAAACCGCCATTCGCCGGACGTGACCTCGTAACTGAAGACACGTTGCGAGGCGGTGCGCGGGGGGTCGGTTTCACCGGCACGGAGCAGGCGCAGATCGACCGGCGGGTCTTTCATCTGCGCGAGCACGGCGGCAAAATATGCTTGCTGATCGAGTGCAAAGAAAACGAAGCCGTGCAAATTGGCGCGGTTTTCCCCCGGCGTGCCGGGCCGCTGGTTGTGCTTGACCAGTGGCAGCAGGCCGATGATCACATGGACGATATTTGTGCCATCGTTTAATAAAATCTCCCGCGATCCGGCGCCAGCGGCGCTATCGGCGCATTTCTGCAAGGCCTCGCGAACAACCGGATCGCTGTTCAAGTCAAAACCCGGCGCGTGAGCCGGTGTCGCTTGCAGGCTCGCGAGATATTTCACCGGGCATTTTTCCCCGGCAAATTCCGCATACCCAATCTCGACCATGCCGGGGAAACGCGAACGCCATTCGGTCGCAGCGATAAAATCCTGCCAGGAAGTTTCGGAAAAATTCTCACGCCGTAACGTACTTCTGGCCTCCTCGCGCAAGGCCTCAAACCGCTGGCTGATGGCCGGTTGGAGCACGGGAATGATTTGAGCGAAAATGCCCTGCCAGCGGATGATCTGGTTTTGCCGCGCAATCTCCCGTTCACGCCAAAAGCCGAAGGCCGTGGCGCCCAGCGCCACGAGCAGCACCAGGACGGCGGCGCGCCGGCTTGGGCTGGGTGGCTTCATCATGTCCGGCATCGCACTCATTCCACAATGGCATCACATTTTCTGCAACGACTAATTCTCAACTTTGTTACTGATGATCTCATTATCGGCTGCCGGCCGCTCCCGGCCAATACGCCGTCCGGCGTATTGCCGGTTTCTTCAAACTGGCGCAGAGTCAGCGCTCTTAAACAAATTGTGAAAAATATATATTCCTGCATCACGTATCGCCTGGCTTGCATTTTTCTGGGCCTGGCCGGACTTTTGGCGGTGGAGCATGCGACCGCCGCTTCGCATACTTGGGCAGGCGTGGGCCTCGACGGCTTTTGGAGCCTGCCGGCGAACTGGCAGGCTAACAATCCGCCATCGGCCGCCGAAGCCCCGCCGGTGACCATCATTTTTCCTTCCGGCGCGGCGCGACTTAACAATACAAACAATCTCGGCGGGCTGGTGATCGACCAGCTCAACATCACCGGTTCGGGGTACACAATCAATGGTTCGGGCGCAGGCACGGACCTCGCCTTCAAGGGCGGCGCCTCCAATTTTACGATTTCGGGCGCGAATGCCGTGCTGGCCAACACACTCAACATCACATTGTCCAACTCGGTTCCATTTTCAATCTCCGGTGATCTGACGGTTTATAGCAAGCTGCTGGGCAGCGGGGGCTTCAGCTTGAGCGGCAGCAGCGGCGCGCTCGCTTTGAACAGCATCGGCGACAACCAGTTCACAGGCCCGGTGGCCGTGACGAACGGCACCTTGTATCTGCACAACGGCTATCCGCTCTTCAGCACCTGGGTGCCCGCTATCGCCGTTCCGGGGGCGCTTACGGTCGGCGGCACCAACATGGCGCTTTCGCCAACGGTGATCCTGCTCGCCGACAGCCAGCTGGCTGCGAACTGTCCACTGACCCTCAATCCCGACGGTTATTTCATGCTGAACGGCCACAGCAACGAACTGGGTTCCGTGACGATGACCGGCGGCTCACTTTATGGCGGGAGCGTGACCAACGCCACCATCGGGACCCTCAGGCTGCAGGGTAACATCGCGGCATTTTTCACACCCTTCATCATCAACTCGGCGCTCAGCGCCAACCTGAACCTGGGCGGCGTGACGCGGACGGTCGATATCGCCAGCAACGCCGTCCTGAATTTGAGCGGTGTGATTGACGATGGCTTTGCTTCGGGTGTCCGTGGCACGGCGGGCATCACCAAGACGAGTCCCGGCACATTGAATCTGTTTGGCGCGAACACCTACAACGGCGTGACCACGGTGAGCGCCGGCACGCTGGCGCTTTACAATAATTCTGCGCTGGGCACCACCAACGTCGGCACGACCGTCGCCAGCGGCGCGCAACTCTATCTCACGGGCGGTATTAACATCGGCGCGGAACCGCTGACGTTGAACGGCAGCGGTCCGAATGGCACCGGGGCGTTGGCGGCCGCACTGGCCAACATATGCGGCGGTCAGATCACGCTGGCCAGCGACAGCACGATCAATACGGCCAACAGCACCGCGCAAATCACCTTTGACGGCGTGCTGACCGGCAGCGGCGGCGTGACCAAGACCGGACTTGGCACGGTGACTTACTTCGCGGATTTTGCGGACACATACGCGGGCGCCACCTTCGTCACGGCCGGGACGCTAAAGCTGTATTGCGGCACCTCCGGGTCACCGCAAGTGGCCGTGCCCGGCTATTTGGAAATCGGCGGGGGCAGCAACGTCACCACGGTGCAGTTGCTGGCTAACTCGCAGTTGTCCGCGACCGCGACGTTGCAGGTGGACAACGACGGCGTGCTGGACTTGAACAATAATTCCGCCACCTGCGGCCCGCTGGTTTTCAACGGAATCGGCCCGCTGGTGCAATCTGGAACCGGCACATTGACTTTGAATGGCGATGTCAGCGGCGATGGCGGAACGTTCACCGGGATTCTTTCTTTAGGCGGAGCCAGCCGGCAGTTCAATATCACTCAAAATTCAGGCTATCTTTTTATGTCCGCCACCGTGATTGATGGTGGCAGTTCCGCCGGCATCATTAACAACGGATCTGGCGGGATTATTTTAAAGGCCGCCAACAGCTTCAGCGGCCAGACGGTCATCAATTCCGGAACCGTCAATGCTTGGGACGACCACTCGTTCGGCACCGGCGCAGGCGGCGTGGTGGTCAACGGCGGCGGACATTTGAACTTGGGTTATGGCGGCAACAGTCCCGTGACCATCAGCAATGTCAACTTGACCTTGAACAGCGGGGGAGATTTCAGTTCCGGTTACGATACGTTGACTTCCTATGGCTCCAACAACTGGGTTGGCCCCATCAATCTTGCCTCGGACAGCTTGACGGGTTGCCCATCCAACAGCGTACTCAACATAAACGGCCCAATTTCTGGGCCGGGCAACCTGTTCGTCGGCGGCCTGTATGATTTCGACGGCGTCACGATTTTTTCCGGTGCGAACGACAACACCTTTGCCGGGACGTTGACAGTAAGCGGATTTAACATGTTGCAATTGAATAAATCCGGCGGCGCGACGGCCGTGCCGGGCGCGCTGGTCATCGGCAATGACACGGACCCGGAGGGCAGCGCGAATGTCCAGTTGGAGGCGAATAATCAGATCGCCAACTCTGCGGTCGTCACCATCAAACCCTCCGGCGAATTTAGTTTGCGCAATTACAGCGAAACCATAGGCCCGCTGATGTTGAGCGGGGGTATCATTGGCTCGGGGCTGCTGACGTTGAACGGCAACGTGACCAACGATGACGCCAACGGCCTCGGTCAGTTATCCTGTCCGTTGTCGCTGGGCGGACAGACACGGGTTTTTAATATGCTCGCCGGCAGCATCATCGTCGCCGAGAGCATTTCCGATGGCGGTGGCAGTGCGGGCATCACGAAAACAGGCAGTGACAGCTTTCAACTCGTTGCCTCCAATTCGTTCAGTGGCACCTTGACCATCAACGCGGGCGAGGTATATGCCGCTGACAACCACGCGTTGGGAGCTGTGTCCGGAGGCGTGGTTTTAAATGAAGGTGCCACCCTATTTTTGGACTCCGTGCAAATCACCAACAAGCTGCTGACCGTAAATTCCAGTTCCGACGCCAACATTGTTTACTATGGAACGAACCTTTGGACAGGGCCGGTCACGTTAAACGGCCCGCTGTTCTGTCCAAATTATTCAGCACCCAGCGACCAGCTCACCTTCAGCAATGTCATCAGCGGAACGGGCGGCATAACGGTGGAAGGGAACGGGTGGTGCATATTTTCTGGCACCCAGGACAACATCTTTACCGGCCTTACCCTGGTGAGTTCCGGCGTTTTAAATCTGCAAAAGACCGCCGGTCATGCCGCCATCCCCGGCAGTTTGACCATCGGTGATTCCTTTGATGCGCCGTTCACCGCGCAGGTGATGCTGTCCGCCAACGAACAAATCAAAACGAGTCCGGGAAATTCCATCCAGATCAACAACTCCGGCTATCTGAATCTGAACACCCATACGGAAACCGTTCCGCAGCTCAATCTCTGGGACGGCGCGCTGGTGGACAGCGGCCTCGGCGGCCTGCTCATTTTGAACAGCAACGTCAAGGTCAACGCAGTCAACGGCGGCGCGGCTGCCATCAGCGGCAATCTGTCGCTGGGCGGCACCAACCGCGCTTTAAATTTCAGCACGAACACGCTGCTGACCATCAACGCCGTCATCAGCGACGGCGGCAACGGCGCCGGCTTCACGGCCAGGGGCACGAATGGCTCCGCGTACTTGGGTTTGTCTGGAGCCAATACGTTTGCGGGAACTCTGATCGCCGATGGCAGCCAGATTTTTGCATATAACTCCCTGGCTTTTGGCGGGACGGCTGCCGGTGTGGTGTTGACGAATGGCGGCATTTTGAATTGCTATGTGAGCATCACCAACGAACCGCTCACGACGGCCGGAACATTGCCGTGCAGCGTGCAAAGCTCCGGATCAAATTTCTGGTCCGGCCCGATCCAACTTCAGACCGACACATATTTTTATGTGGGCACCAGCAACTCGGCCTTTATGGTAACTGGCCCGGTCGGCGGCACGGCCAACCTGTTTCCCTCCGGCATTGGCACGGTGAGCTTTGCCGGTTCCGCCGTGAACCTGCTCACCGGGACCATCAATTCCTCCGTCAATGTGCTGGAGCTGGCGCGCATCGGCTCCACGGCCGTCTACGGTTCGCTGCAGATCACCGGCGGCACCGTGCGTTGGAAAACTTCCAACGAAATCCTCGACAGCAGTTCCGTCACCGTGACCGCCCCCGGTGTGGCCGACCTGAACAGCTTCAATGAAACCATCGGCGATTTCTCCGGCAACGGCACCGTGCTGCTCGGCAGCGGGCTGCTGGCCGTGGGCGGGGCCAATCCCACCAACACGTTCAGCGGCACCATCACCGGGAATGCGCTGTGCGAACTGGACAAGGTCGCCGGCAATACCCTGGTCCTTTCCGGGGCAAATAATTACTCCGGCAACACACTGGTCAAAGGCGGCACGCTTCTCGCCAACGGTTCCCCGACCGCCAACGATGTGTATGTTTATCCGGGCGCCACCCTCGGCGGCACCGGCACCATTGGCAACCTGTACGATCTCGGCGGCAATGTGAACCCCGGCAACAGCGTTGGGAAACTCAACTGCAGCTACGCCACCTTCAACACCGGTTCCACGCTGTTTGTGAACCTCAACGGCACGAACCTCGCCACCGGTTTCAACCAGCTCAACGTCACCGGCGTGGTCACCATCAACTCCGGCGTGAACTTGAGCCTCACCAAGACTTTCGCCGGCACGGTCAGCAACCAGTTTGTGATCGTCAACAATGACCTTGCCGATGCGGTCGCCGGCACGTTTGCCGGGCTGACCAATGGCGCGACCTTCACCGCCAGCGGCACGAGTTTCCGTATCAATTACAACGGCAGCACCGGCAACGACATCGTGCTCACACAACTCACCGGCGGTGGCGCGTCGCTGCTGGGCGGCATCTCCACGCTGGGTAACGGCTCGGTGCTGTTCACCGGCACGGGTGTGCCGAACCTGCCTTACACCGTGCAGGCGAATACGAACCTCGCCACCGCCATCTGGATCAACATCGGCACGACCAACGCGAGCGCGGCCGGGGTGCTGCAATTCACCGACCCCAACGCGCCCGGCTTCAAGCAGCGTTTCTATCGCTTCTCGTATCCATGATGCTCACAGCCAAAGATTACCTGCCTATGAAAAGAATGCTGCTCGCAGTTCTCGCCGTGGCCGCCCTGCCGGTCGCCGCCCAGCCGACCACCAACTTGCCACCATCGCCGATCGCGCAATTTTTCGGCGGTGGCCGGTTCACGATGGTGTTGCTCGCGGATGGCACGGTATGGACCTGGGGCGGCAACAACACCGGCAAGCTAGGCAACAATCAGGCTGCCAGCGACGAGAGCCAGGACGTGCATTTGCCGATTCAGGTGCATGGGCCGAACAACGTCGGCTACTTGAATTCCGTCGTAGCCATTTCGGCGGGTGAAAGTCACAACACGGTTTTGCGCTCAGACAGCACGGTCTGGGCGTGGGGCTGGAATGCCTATGGCCAACTCGGCAACGGCACGACCAATGACTCATGGGTGCCCGTTCGCGTTGGCACGCTGACGAATGTGGTCGCCATCAGCGGACGCGGCTATCACACGCTCGCGCTAAAATCCGACGGCACGGTTTGGGCCTGGGGTTACAATCAATATGGACAGTTGGGCATTAACTCGACCGACTCCGTCTTAGTGCCGCAGCAAGTCCTCGGGCTGACCAATCCCGCGACCATTTCCGCCGCCTACACGACGAGCCTCGCGCTCATGTCCAACGGCACGGTGAAAATCTGGGGCACGGGCCGCAAAGGCGAACTGGGCCAGGCTGGCGGCGCGATTTCCAGTTACACCCCGGTTTCCGTGCCGGGAATTTCAAACGTGATTTCCATCTCCGGCGATTTTCAGGAACCCGAGGCGCTTAAATCTGACGGCACGATCTGGATGTGGGGTTGGAATAACTTGGGCCAACTGGGCAATGGTACGACGTTGGACACAAATCTGCCGGTGCAGGTATTGAACCTGACCAACATGATTTTTGCCGGCGTCACCGGTGACCGCGACAACTGCGCCATCAAGGCCGACCACTCGGTTTGGATTTGGGGACGCAATTACAACGGCCAGCTCGGCAACGGCATGACCGATTCCGTCGCACACCCGTTCCCCACGCAGATGGCTGCCTTTGGCAAAGCCACGGTCGTTGCCGTGCAAACACCCGACTGGCACAGTCTCGCGCTCGAAGCCGACGGGACGCTGTGGGGCTGGGGTTCTAACGACGAGGGACAGCTTGGCAACGGCACGACGAACGATGCATGGGTTCCCGGCGTGGTTTTATGGCCGGTCGTGGCCGCGCCACCTCCCATCAAGCTTGCAGGACAGAAGCTGGCCAACGGCGTGTTTCAATTCGCTTTCACAAATAATCCGGGCACCCTGTTCGCCGTGCTGACGGCCACCAATCTTTCGTTGTCCCCCAGCAACTGGACGACGCTCGGCACCGCGGCGGAAGTCTCCGCCGGCCAGTTCCAATTCACCGACCCGCAGGCAGCTGGCAATCCGCGTTGTTTTTATCGCGTCCGCACGCCGTAGGCATTTCTTATGCAGAACAAGGCACATCTGATCTTCGGGTTGTTGCTGACGGGCTTTGTCTTGCTGGCGCAGGCCGGCAACCTGCAGCGCATCGGCCACACCGCGCTGACGCCACGCCATGCCAGCCCGGATGATAAGGGCATGTATGCTGCCGTCATTGACCCAACCAATGGTTACGCCTATTTCTTCGGCAACTACCTGTCCAAACTCGATATTACCGGAAACCTGCCCGTACTGGTCGGCACGAACGTCCTCACGGGACAATTCACGGAAGGCGCCATTGATCCGGCGGCGGGCTTTGCGTATATGCCGAAATTTAACGGCGTTATATATCGCTATGCGCTGGGAACGGGAACCAATTCACCCGGTGCCGCCGGCTCCATCACACTGCCGGGCACGGGTGCGGTTTCCATTGTCATTGATGATTCGGATCCCGCCAACCACTACGGCTATGTTCTCTGCTCCGGCACTCCCGCCATCGTGGTGAAAGTGGCGCTCGCCAATTTTACCGCCGTCTCATCGGTGACGCTCAATGCGGGGGAAAATAATTTTGCCTGGGGACAAATTGACAAACAAAATGGCTACGCCTATTTCGCAAGTTACATTCCCTATACGGCACCGGCCATTCCGCAAATCCTTAAAATCAAATTGACGCCCGGCAATAGTGCGCCCATCCGGGTCGGCATCGTCAATCTGGGGGCGACGCCCGTTCCGCTTTGGACGAGTTCGATTGACACCCTCCATGGTTACGCCTATTACGCGACAGACAACGGCACGACCAATGTCCCGGAAACTGTTTTCAAGGTGAAGCTCGGAACCGGCGATGCATTGCCCATGCCGGTGCCGTTCGGCGGGGTCAGTTTTAAGACCAATGAGACGCAAATCATTTCACAGATCATGGATTCCGCCGGTGGACATGTTTATTTCAACGACGACAACACCTATCCCGGCCGGGTTTATCAGTTCACCCTCAACGGCACCAATCCGCCGGTGGAAACGGGTTATTTATCACTGCGAACGGGCGTGCAAACGCCGCCACCCGACGGCATCACCACCAACAACACAACCACCAATACCGACGGCATTCTCCCTTTCGGCGAAGTGTTTCTGCGTTCAGCGGTCTTTGATCCCGTGCGCGGCTTCGCCTACATCGGACAAGACAGCCGGCCCAATCAAGTTGTCAAGGTGCAGGTCGCGCGCGATACGCCCGGATTCACCAGTTCGGCAATGTTGCCGGATAGCACCTTTCAATTGAATTACACCAACACCCCGGGCGTGGCGGGCATGGTGCTGGCCACCACCAACCTGGCCTTGCCGGCGGGCAACTGGAACATGCTCGGCACCGCTGCGGAAATCTCCTCCGGCCAGTTTCAATTCATCGACCCGCAGGCCGCCGGCAATCCGCGTTGTTTTTATCGCATCCGCACACCGTAATTTTCCGGAGTATTTGGTGCCATCGGCATCACCATGCCCTAGAATCATCAAAATGTTCTCCTGCCCACGAGGTCGCGCGGTGCTGCTGGCCATTTTTTTGAGCGTCACCTGGTCCCGCGCCGATCAGTGGAGCAACTGGGGCCATGTGTATGTCAATTACACCGAGCCGGTCACACCTTTTGGATTCCAGCTTGCCTGCGACGGCACGAATTTATTTTATTCCACGCTGCTCAACGGCGTTTATGAGACGTCACTCGCCGCCGGAAATTTTTTTGAGCTGTCCATGGCCGGTTTTCCGGCGTGGGACGCAACGACGAATCCCTATGGCTATGCCGCCGAGAATCTGATCGTCGCACCACATGGCACGCTGCTTTTGTCAGGAACGCCCGTCACCGACGATGCCAGCGGCTTCAATTTTGCGGTCGGTTCGGTCTTCAACACCCTCCCGATTTTTTACTGGTGGGATCCGACCAACCAAATCTGGCAGGCCGCGTCCGTCACGAACAAAAGTTATCCCTACACCACCACCGTCGGAAATTTCTGCAACGCACCCGACGGCTCGGTCTGGGCG
>Ga0066797_1000249_pt1 | contig 16552 bp, 20 predicted proteins | sample PersoiDNA2013193_FD_76335 | JGI IMG/M metagenome (GOLD analysis project Ga0066797, IMG submission 76335) | Permafrost soil microbial communities from the Arctic, to analyse light accelerated degradation of dissolved organic matter (DOM) -... | ecosystem: Environmental > Terrestrial > Soil >... | reverse complement strand
CCCGATGACCGCGATGGTGCTCTCCCCGCGCCCCTCCAGCTCGCTCATGCGGCGGTATAGCCCCCGTCCACGTAGATGACCTGCCCCGTCACGAAATCGGACGCGGCGGACAAGAGGTAGAGCACGATCCCGATGAAGTCCTCTGGCTCGCCGAGCCGCTTCAGCGAGATGCGCGCGTAGTTGCGCTCACGGGACGCCCGGCCCGCCTCGGTGTCGGCGAAGATCCACTCGGTCAGCGCCGAGCGGAACACGGTGGGGGCGATGGCGTTGACGTTGATGCCGCGCGGCCCCCACTCGGTCGCCAGCGTCTTGGTCAGCGAGTCGACGGCGCCCTTGGATGTGCAGTACGCGGAGTACCCCGCCGGGCTGCCGTGCCTGCCGCGGACCGAGGAGACGAGCACCAGCTTGCCCCGGCCGTCCTCGCCCGCCGCCGATCGTTCGGCCAGATGCTGGCCGAACGACTTGGCCACCAGCCAAGGCCCGCGGACGTTGGCATCCATGATCGCCTGCCAGTCCTCGTACGCCATGTCCTCGATCGGGGCCGGCTTGTTGTACCCGGAGGCGACGAAGACCGAGTCCACCCGGCCGTAGGCCGCGCCCGCGGTGGCGATGATCGCGTCGGTATCGGCCTGGGTGTCCGGCCGGCAGGCCAGCGAGGTGACCTCGCCGCCGGTCTCCTTGATCTCGGCGGCCACCGCCGCCAGGCCATCCGCCGAGCCGGACACCAGCAGCAGCCTGGCGCCGAGGGCGCCGAGCGCGATGGCGGCGGCCCGGCCGAGGGCGCCGGAGGCCCCGGTGATCACGATGACCTTGCCTGAGACGTTGAAGAGGGACAGCGGATCGCGCAGCAGTTCCTCGCCCATCTCACTCCTTCCCGGTCGGAATGCGGAACGTCTGCTCCGGGTCGATGACCGCGACGACGCGGATCGGGCAGCCGTCACCCTTCGGGAACCGCCACGGGAACGCCATGAACGTGCACCGCTTGCCGGTGATCGCGTCGAGTTCACCGCCGATGTTCTCGATGCCGGGGATCCCGGCGGTCAGCATGACCTTGTGCGCGGGCTCCCAGTCGGGGAAGTCGTCGCTGACCTCGCGACCGGTCTCTGCCCGGTACTCGTCGAGCAGGTGCGGCATGATCGGCCCCGGGCCGTGCTCGGCCATCCGGGTGCCGAGCGGATGGTCGAGCGCCTGGACGTCGATGCCGACCAGCTTCACGCCCTTGTCCACCAGCCACTGCGCGGCGTCGGTGTACAGCCCGGGGGAGTAGGCGAAGTACTCGTCGTTGTCGCCGAACAGATGGTGCGCGCCGGTGTTGATCATCACGATGTCGCCAGGCAGGATCTCCGGCGTGGCCAACTCCAGGTCCTCCGGGGTGACCACGCCCCACTTCTCCTTGGGGATGGACACCGCGACCCCGGTGCCGAAGAACCGCGACACGTCGAACCCGTCCAGGAAGGGCTGATCGGGTTCCACGTGCGCCGGGGTGTCCATGTGCGTGCCCCGGTGCATGATGCCGTCGTACTCCACCGCGTAGAAGTCGTGCATCGAGTGGTAATAGAGCCGGTTCGCGACGAACGGCTTGCTGAACGGCGACGGCCACTGGACCATGTTGTGGCCGAGCTGGTGGCTCAGGTTGTAGAAGCGCAGGCCATCGGTGCTCATCAGGATCCGCTCTCCAGCCGGTAGTTGCCCGAGGGGTCGAGGATGGCCACGAAGCGGATGATGCACGCGTCCGCCTCCGGCCAGTACCAGGGATAGGCGTGGAACGCGGCGCGCTTGCCGGTCACCTCGTCCACGTCGCCGCCGACGTTCTCGATGGTCGGTATGCCGGCCTTGGCAAGCAGCTTGCCCGCCGGGCTCCAGCGCGGGAAGTCCTTCGTCACGTCGCCGCCCGTGCGCTTGGCGTACCTGCGGGGCAACTCGACGATGTGCGGGCCGACGAACCGGTGCTGCTGCGCGAGCGAGGTGGCGAGCGGGTGGTCGATGGTCGCGGTGTCGATCGCGACGATCTTCACCCGCCGGTCGGCCAGCCACCGCGCCGCCGCCTCGCTGAGGCCCGGAGCGTGGCCGAAGTACTCCATGTTGTCGGAGTAGTTGCGGTGCCAGCCGGTGTTCAGCACGACGAAGTCGCCCGCCCGCACCTCGCCGGCCGCCTCAAGGTCGGCAGGCTCGATGTACTCCCACTCGCCCTTGGGCACGTCGAGCACCACGCCGGTGCCGAAGAAGCTGTCAAGCGGCAGCTCGCCGATCCCCGCCCCGCGCTGCGCCAGGTGAATGGGGGCGTTCAGGTGGGTGCCGTGGTGCATCGAGGTGACCACGTGCTGGGTCAGCACGCCCTGCTTGGCGATGGTCGCGACGCGATGGATCTGGATGTCCGCGTAGCCGGGGAAGGCCGGAGTGTAGTGCCCCCACTCGTGGCTCAGTTCGATGAAGCTCAGCCCCGTCGTCGGCTCGGTTACCATCTAGTTCCTCCCACGATACGGTAGAGTTAATCCGCAGAATGAGACACTAGAATGGGCTGCCAAAGTTTGTCAAGGCACGAAATCTTCTGAAATCAATGGTCAGAGAGCTGCCGGGAGCATGCCATGCAGATACGCCGACTAGTCACCGGCCTGGACGCCGAGGGCCGCGCCGTGGTCGTCAGCGATGGTCCGCCGCCGCGTAATCACGACCTGGTGCACGTCCCTGGCATGAGCTCGGCCCTGCTCTGGGCGACCGCTCCCGGCGCGCCGCTGCCGCTTGACGGCGCGGACCCGACCCCGCGCCTGCGCAGCCAGCTGCCCTTGCCCGGCGGCACCTGCTTCCTCATCGTCACGTTCCCCCCTGACTCGGTGTACGCGGACCCGGCGTTCGACGCCGAGGCCGCCGCCGCGGAGCAGCGGCTGGCCTCGCCCGGCATCACGGAGCTGTTCGAGCCTGACAACCCAGGCATGCACACCACCGACTCGGTGGACTACGTCATCGTGCTGGCCGGTGAGGTGTGGCTCGAGCTCGACGACGGGCAGCTCAGCCACCTGCGGCCCGGCGACACCGTGGTGCAGGGCGGCACCAGGCATGCCTGGCGCAACCTGGGCACCGAGCCGGTCACCCTGGCCGTCGTCCAGGTCGGTGCCACCCGCCGCGCCTAGCGCGCGGCGCGCATTCAGAGCGAAAACGAGCCGATGGACTGCTCCGCGATGTGCCGGCCGATGACGATGGACGCGGTGGCGGCGGGCGACGGGGCGTTCAGCACATGGATGATGCCGTCGCCCTCCTCGATGAGGAAGTCGTCGACAAGCGCGCCTGACCTGCTGAGGCACTGCGCGCGGATCCCCGACGGCCCGAAGGTGATGTCCCGCGACCCGATCCCGGGGATGTACCTGCGCATCTCCCTCAGGTAGGCCGGCTTGACGAGATCGCGCCAGATCTCAAGCGCCCCGGTGCCCGCGTAGGTGCGGGCCAGCTTCCGCAGCCCGGGGAAGCGCAGGCTGTCGAGCAGGTCACGGCCGTTCACCGACAGCCGCCCGTACCCCTCCCTGGCGAGCGCGGGCACCGCGTTCGGCCCGGCATGCAGCGTCCCGTCCACGCCCCGGGTGAAATGCACGCCGAGGAAGGGGAAGGCCGGGTCGGGCACCGGATAGACCAGCCCGCGGACCAGGTCGGCCGCGGCAGCGCGGAACGTGTAGTAATCACCACGAAACGGGACAATGCGGTAGGAGCCAATGCCGTGCCCGGTCATCGCCGCGATCCGGTCGGCCTGCAGCCCCGCGCAGGCCACCACGACCCGGGCGCGCAGCGGGCCGCCATCCGTCTCGGCCAGCCAGCCGCTCCCGCCGGGCAGCCGGGTCAGCCCTCGCACGGCGTGGCCGCACAGTACCTGGCCGCCGCCCTTGCCGACCGTCTCCGCATAGGCGGCCGAGACAAGCCGGTAGTCGATCACGCCGCTCTCCGGGATGTGCAGCGCCCGGATCCCGCGGACCGCCGGCTCGATCCCGGCGATCTCGTCCGCGTCGATCTCGCGGACCGCCAGGCCATTCGCGCGCCCCCGCTCGGCCAGGCCGGCCAGCCGTGGCAGCTCGCTCTCCCGGGTGGCGACCACCAGCTTGCCGGTCTGCCGGTACGGAATCTGATGCGCGTCGGCGAACTCCACCATGGCCAGCCGCCCCGCGGTGCAGAATCGCGCCTTCAGGCTGCCGGGCGTGTAATAAAGGCCGGCGTGGATGACACCTGAGTTGTGACCGCTCTGATGCGTGCCGACCGCGGACTCTTTCTCGAGCACGGCGAGCCGCAACCGCGGGCGCTCGGCGAGCAGCGCCATCGCGGTGGCAAGACCGACGAGCCCGGCACCGATGACGATGACATCGAACGCCTCGTCACTCATCTCAGGCCACCTTCCCCGCGCGCGGCAGCTCGCCGCGCGGCGGTCCCACGCGGTTGCGCAAGATCCCGATGCCTTCCACTTCCAGCTCGACCACGTCGCCGACGCTGAGCCAGCGGCCGTCGTCATGCTCCAGGATGCAGCCGCTGCCTACCGTTCCCGAGCCGATGACATCACCGGGCCGCAGCACGGTATTGCGAGCCGCCTGAGCCAGGATGGCCGGCCATCCGTGGTACAGGTCGGCCAGGTTCCCGCGTGATCGCTCCTCGCCATTGACCCTGGCCGTCATCACGGCGTGCGAACCGTCGAACTCGTCGGGGGTGACGAGGACCGGGCCGAGGCTGATGGCGAAGTCCTTCGCCTTGGCGGGGCCGAGCCCGACCCGCATCTCCTTGCGCTGGATATCCCGCGCCGACCAGTCGTTCAGCACCGTGAAGCCGCCGATCTCGCCGTCGGCGCCGATGACCGCCGCCACCTCGAGCTCGTAGTCAAGCTCGGCCGTGCCATCCGGATAGGGGATCTCCGCACCGTGACCGACGATCGCGGCCGGGTTGCTGAAGTAGAAAACCGGGAACTGGTACCACTCGGCCGGCACGGTCGAGCCGCGGTTGGCCCGCGCGGTGGCGATGTGCTGCTCGAACGCGAAGAAGTCGCGGACCGATGGCGGACGCGGCACCGGGGCGAGCAGTTCGACGTCAGGGGCCGGCCACACCGCCCCCGCCGGCACCAGCCCGCGCCGTTCGAGCACCGCGATCAGGTCGGGGGCATCGAGCTGTATGACGTGGCCGTCCTCGATCCGGCCTGGGTAGCCTGCCGGGGGTCCGTCCGCCGTCCGGAACGTGCACAGCCGCACTCATGCCTCCCTCACGCCTGCCCGGCACCCCCCGCGGGACGGCTGAACAAGCAGGCCAAGCCCAATTATTTCACATCGCGGGACGAGTATCCCTCGATGTGGGACATGTCATGTCAGGCGCGGGCATCCGACGGGCCAAGCGCGGCCAGGGCCTCCGTGCGGACCTCGAGCAGCACCCGGGTGAGCTTGTCCTCAAGGTCGAAGTACCGCTGGGTCGGCACCGGTACCGAGATCGCCAGCAGCGCACCGGAGGGAGCGCGAACGGCGATGGCCGCGGTGCAGATCCCGCGGGTCGCTTCCTCGCGGTTGTAGGCGATCCCGGTCTTGCGCACCGTGGCCAGCATTTCGAGGACCTCGGCCCGGTCCGTCAGGGTCCTGTCCGTGAAGCGCTCAAGCACGTCGGGCAGCATCCTGGCGGCCACTTCCTGCGGGTACGCGGCCATGATCGCCCGGCCCTTGGCCGAACAGTGCAGCGGGAAGGTGGTGCCGACATCGGCGGCGACCCGCAGATGATGGCGTGCCGGGATGCCGTGGATCACCCTGACGTGCGCGCCGTCCACCACCGAGCAGTCCACCGTCTCGCCGATCTCGTCGAAGATGCGCCGCATGAACGGCTCGACGGCGGTCCACAGGTCGGCCTGGCTGGACGAGGCGAGCCTGGCGAACTCAGGTCCGATGCGCACCCGGCCGGCCGGCGAGGCGGTGGCGACCAGGCCCTCGGCGGCGAGCGCGGTCACGATGCGATGCACGGTCGAGCGCGGCAGTCCGATCCGGTCGGCGAGCTGAGCCAGGCTGAGGCCCTGATTCTCGCCGTCAAGCGCGCGCAGTACCTGGCCAACGCGCGCGATCACCTGGACTCCGCCCGGTGATTCCGGTGAACGCGGACTCTCTGTTTCGTAAGCTGCCACAGCTCAAGGTTAGCCTCCTGAAGGATCCGCTAAGGATCAGCTAAGGATCCGTGCGGCATCGTGAAGGGCGCGCCGGTGGCCGCCCGCAGTTCGCTGACGTCGCCGTCGTCCGGCATGGCGATCAGCCGCAGGCCGTCGGGCGTCACGTCGAACACCGCGCGGTTGGTGATGATCCGGTTGACGACCCGGCTGCCGGTCAGCGGCAGGGTGCACTCCTCGACGATCTTCGGCGAACCGTCTTTCGCGACATGTTCCGTCAGCACGATGACCCGGCGCGCGCCGGCGACGAGGTCCATCGCCCCGCCCATGCCCTTGACGACGCTGCCGGGGATGGCCCAGTTCGCCAGGTCGCCGCGCGCCGACACCTGCATGGCGCCAAGGATCGCGGTGCCGACGTGACCGCCGCGGATCATCGCGAACGAGGTGGCGGAGTCGAAGAAGCTGCCGCCTGGCACGACGGTGACGGTCTGCTTGCCCGCGTTGATCAGGTCGGCGTCCTCCTCGCCGTCGACAGGGAACTCTCCCATGCCGAGCAGGCCGTTCTCGCTGTGCAGCATCACCCGCACACCAGGGGGCAGGTGGCTGGCGACCAGGGTGGGGATGCCGATGCCGAGGTTCACGTACTCGCCGTCTGCGAGTTCACGGGCGGCGATGGCCGCCATCTCATCACGTGTCCACACGTCACACCGCCCGGGCGGGCACAACGTCCGGCCGCTGCCTGACGGTCCGCCGCTCGATCGGCTTCCTGGCCGGATCGGCCTGGACGAGCCGGTTGACGAAGATCCCCGGGGTCATGACCGAGTCCGGGTCAAGGAAGCCGTCGGCGAGCACGATCTCGGCCTCGGCGATGGTGGTCCGCCCGGCCATGGCGGCCAGTGGGTTGAAGTTCTGCGACGCGTAGCGGTAGCGCAGGTTGCCCTCGGCGTCCGCGGTGTGCGCGTGCACGAGCGCCACATCGGCGACAATGCCGCGTTCAAGCAGGCAGTCCCGCCCGTCGAAGGTGGCCGTGGGCTTGCCGTCCGCGGCCGGGGTGCCCGCGCCTGTCGGGGTATAGAAGGCAGGGATCCCGGCCCCGCCGGCCCGGAGCCGCTCGGCCAGCGTGCCCTGCGGGCTGAACTCGACCTCGACCAGGCCCTCGAGATACTGCCGGGCGAAGAGCCTGTTCTCCCCGATGTAGGAGGCGATGACCTTGCGGACCTGCCGGCTTTCCAGCAGCAGCCCGAGCCCCATGCCGTCGGTCCCCATGTTGTTGGACACGATCACCAGGTCGCGGGCGCCCGTATCGCGCAGCGCCTCGATCAGGCCGAACGGGTTCCCCGACAGCCCGAACCCGCCCACGGCGATCGTGATCCCGTCTTCCACGACGTCAAGCAGCGCGTCGCGGGCACTCTCCCGGAGTTTCGCCATCCCACTTCCCTGACCATACGTCCACAATGCGGTCCAGTCCCGATTACTGCGGACAGTCAACATGCGCCTGCTAATAGGGTCAATAGCGGCGCGTGAGACGGCATCGGACCGGTCATCTGGTGAACTGGCAGGCAAGGCAGCGTCCACAATGTGGACATAAGATCGGCTCATGGCAGATCGCGTGCAAGGCGCTCAGGTGGTGGCGAGGGTCAGCGCCGTGCTCCGCGCGCTGGCGTCCCGCGCCCCGCGGGGCGCGACTACCTCCGAGGTCGCGGCGCTGACCGGTCTCACCCGCCCGACCGCGCACCGGCTGCTGTCCTCGCTCCTGGCGGAGGGCCACGCCGACCGCGACAACCGCACCGCCCAGTGGTTCCTCGGTCCCGAGATCTACGTCATGGGCATGCTCGCCGCCGCCAGGTTCGACGTCTCCGACCACGCGCTCGACTCCGTGCGGGCGCTGGCCGCCGCGACCGGCGAGTCCGCCTTCTTCTCGGTGCGCAGGCAGCACGAGACCGTCTGCCTGCTGCGCGCGGACGGCAGCTTCCCGATCAGGTCCATCGTCTTGCGCGAGGGCACCAGGTTCCCGCTCGGTGTCGCCTCCGCCGGCCTGGCGATCCTGAGCTACCTGACCGATGAGGAGATAGAACGGTATCTCCGCGGGTTCCCGCCGGAATGCCAGCACGGCCAGGCACACTCAAGCGAGGCGATCCTCTCCCGCGTCAGGCAGACACGAGAACGAGGCTACGCACTCAACCCCGGACTGGTCGTCGAGGGCGACTGGGGCATGGCCGCCGCGGTATTCGACAGCACGGGAAAACCGCACTGGGCCCTCAGCCTGACCGGCGTAGAATCGCGCTTCCGCCCGGACCGGCAGCAGGAACTCGGTCAGGCGCTGCTGGCCGCCGCGCACGGGCTCACCACGGCGATCCAGAGGTCAGCCAGGCCCGCACACGGCTAGGGTTGGCCGCCGCCGTTGCCCGGGCAAGCGCCTGGTCCAGTCCGGCGGGGGTGCGCATGATGCCCCGGTATATTGCCGTGGCCCCTGATCACATCCGTCAGCACGGATGAAGACCGGGATGCGGGGTTATGTCCGCCAGGCTACGGCGTCATATTATTGACCGAACGTTCGGGATGTATTTGTTAGGGAGCGCCATGGCACTGCCCGCCGGCCAGGCACATCAGGTCGAGACGATGATGGCCGCCGACGCCGCGTCGCGGATGCTGGGGATGGAGCTTGTCGATTACGGTCCTGGCTGGGCGCGGATCCAGATGACGGTCCGAGAGGACATGGTCAACGGGCACGGCATCTGTCACGGCGGCATGATCTTCCCTCGGACAGGCCGTAGATGTCGGTGGCGTCGAGCCCGGCGAGTGCCTCAATCTCGGCGCGCATCTCGTTGGTCCACGGCTCGGCGCCGAAGATGCCGTACTTCAGCGAGCAGCGTGCCGGGTCAATTCCCTGGCGCTTCATCTCGTCGAGCTGCAGGGAGCGCAGCTCGTCTTCGGACGCGGTCTCGATCGGCTCAAGCTCGCCTGGCGGGGTGGCGGCCGCGGTCATGGCTGTCTCCTCACGCGTCGTAGTCGACGGCGATGTCGTCGGTGCGGGGTATGGCCTGGCAGGTCAGGACGTAGCCGGCGTCGATTTCGCCCTGCTCGAGCGCGTAGTTGCGGCGCATGGCCGCCGCCCCGCGGGTGACCTTCGCGCGGCAGGTGCCGCAGACGCCGCCCTTGCAGGCGAACGGCAGGTCGGGCCGGATCTTCTGGGCGCCGTCGAGGATCGCCATGCCGGGCGGGAGCGTGAGGGTGGACGACCGCCCGTCGAGGACGACGGTCACGCTGGCGCCGTCACCGATCGGCGCCTCTTCACGGGTCGCTTCGACGGGCGGCTCGTCGCCGACCCAGAACAGCTCACGGTGCACGCGGCCGGCGGCCACGCCGAGCTCGCGCAGCACCTCGGTCGCGCCAGTGACCAGCCCGAACGGTCCGCACAGCCACCAGTGGCCCACGTCGCTGACACCGACGGTCAGCGGCAGCAGCCGCCTGAGCCGGTCGCGGTCGAGGCGCCCGGTGTACAGCTCGACCTCCTGCGGCTCGCGGGAGAGGACATGGATGATCCGCACCCGGACGGGATGGGCGTCCTTGAGGTCGGCGACCTCGTCGGCGAACATGACCGTGTCGCTGCGCCTGTTGCCGTACAGCAGCGTGACGGTCGACTTGTCGTCGGCGGCAAGCACGGAGGCCGCTATCGACAGCATCGGCGTGATGCCCGAGCCTGCGGCGATCAGCACGTGGCTGGCCACCGTGGTGAGGTCGGGTGTGAACGTGCCGCCGGGCGCCTGCACCTCGATGGTGTCGCCGGCCTTGACGTCGTGCACGAGCCAGCCGGAGACCGCGCCGCCGGCCACTTCGCGGACGCCGATCCGCGGCGCCGCCCCGGCCGGGGCGCAGATCGAATAGGACCGCCGCTCATCGCCGCGGCGGATCGTCAGGGACTGCCCGGCCGTGAAGGCGAACGTCTCGGCTAGCACGTCGGGCACGGTGAACGTGACAGCGGCGGAGTCCGCGGTCAGCGGCTCGACGCCGGAGACGATGAGCGGGTGGAAGCCGGTTCGCTGCCGCGTCCGGGAGTTCACAGTGGCTTCACCGCCTCAAAGGGCTCGCCGCACGCGTCGCAGCGGCAGAGCGACTTGCACGCCGTGGCACCGAACTCGGCGATGCGGCTGGTCAGCGGCGAGCCGCAGCGCGGGCAGCCGGGCGAGGGCGGCCCGGTCAGCAAAGGGGCGACGGTGAGGGTCAGCGGGACCGGGCCGGTGCGCCCGGGCGCCGCCGACGGCGGTGCGATGCCGGCCGCGGCGAGCTTGCGCCGGCCGTCGGGCGTGATCCAGTCGCTGCTCCACGCCGGTGCGAGCTGCGTCCTGACCGCCACGCGGTCAAACCCGGCCCGCTGCACGCGCCGGCTGATGTCCGCGCTGATCTCCCGCATGGCCGGGCAGCCACTGTAGGTGGGCGTGATGGTCACCGTGACGCCGTCATCGGTCACCATCACGTCGCGCAGGATGCCGAGGTCGGCGACGGTCAGCATGGGCAGCTCGGGATCGGGCGTGCCCGCGGCGGCGTGGTACGCCGCGGTTACCATGTCGCGTCCGGGTGGGCGCGGGCGACGGACTGGAGTTCCGCGAGGATGTAGCCCATCGCCTCGGTGTGCACGCCGTCGCGGCCCGCCCGGCCGCCGACGGCGGCGAGCGGCGTGACGCCCGGGCGCTCCAGGCCGGCCGCGGCCAGCACGGTGTCGAGGACGGCGTCGACAACGCCAGGCTCGACGACGGCGAGGGCATCGTCATCGGGGCGGAACAGCTCGCCCACGAGCGGCCAGATCGCGCGCAGCCCGTGCCGCATGCGGTCGTGTGAGAACTCGGTGCCGTCGCCGAGCCGCACCACCCACTGGGCCGCGTAGTCGCGGTGGTAGGCGAGCTCGTTGACCCCCTTCGCGGCGATCGCCGCGAGCACGGGGTCGGCGGCGCCTGCTGACGATCCGCGCCCGGCCAGTTCCTCGAACAGCGCCAGCCGCCAGGCGGAGAACACCAGCAGCCGGGCGACGAGCTCGGCGAAGTCCCGGTCGGCGTGCTCGGCCAGGCGCACGTTCGTGAACTCCTTCTCCTCGCGGAAGAAGGCCAGCTCGTCCTCCGTCCGACCGAGGATGCCCCCGGCGCGGGCGAGCAGCATGCGCGCCTGGCCGAGCAGGTCGAGCGCGATGTTGGCGATCGCGGTCTCCTCCTCAAGCTCGGGCATCCTGGTCACCCACTGCTGCAGCCGGTGGCTGTAGATCAGCGCGTCATCCCCGAGAGCAAGGCAGAAGCGGACGAGCGCGGCGGCATCAAGGCTCGCGGGGACGGTGGTGTCGATGTCGGCTATGGGGTCGGTGAAACCGGTGCCGAACGCCCAGCGGTGACCCTCGTCGTGGTCGTCGCCCAGCAGGTCGTACGGATTGTCAGGTTCGGTGATCATGCCGGTTCCCTCAAATGTGGGGGACGTCTTCTGGGATGTCGTAGAAGGTCGGATGCCGGTACACCTTGTCGCCTGACGGGGCGAAGAACGGGTCCTTCTCGTCGGGGCTCGACGCGGTGATGTCCGCGGCGGCGATCACCCAGATGCTCACGCCCTCGTTGCGACGGGTGTACAGGTCGCGGGCGTGGTGCAGGGCCATCTCCGGGTCGGCGGCGTGCAGGCTGCCGACGTGCACGTGGTTGAGGCCGCGCTTGCCGCGCAGAAACACCTCGTACAACGGCCACGCAGCGCTGGCTTCAGTCATGGGGCGCCCCGGAGTCGGCCGCGCTCGTTCCGGCCGATGGACTTTGTGCTTGTGGCCTCCTGGATTTCGCCGCGTGCGCGAGCGCGGCCTCCCTGACCCAGGCGCCCTCGTCGTGCGCCGCCTTACGGCGCGCGACGCGCTGGGCGTTGCACGGGCCGTTGCCGGAGACCACGGCCTTGAACTCGGCCCAGTCGACGGGGCCGAAGTCGTAGTGGCCGCGTTCTTCGTTCCACCGCAGCTCCGGGTCGGGCAGCGTGACGCCGAGCTTGTCCGCCTGGGGGACGCTCATGTCGACGAAGCGCTGGCGCAGCTCGTCGTTGGTATGCCGCTTGACGCCCCACTTCATCGACTGCTCGGTGTTGGGCGAGTTCTCGTCGGGCGGGCCGAACATCATCAGCGACGGCCACCAGTAGCGGTTGGCCGCGTCCTGGACCATGTCGCGTTGCGCCTGGGTGCCGCGCATCATCGTCAGCAGCAGCTCGTAGCCCTGCCGCTGGTGGAACGACTCCTCCTTGCAGATCCGTATCATCGCCCGGCCGTAGGGGCCGTAGGACGAGCGGCACAGCGGCACCTGGTTGCAGATCGCGGCCCCGTCGACCAGCCAGCCGATGACGCCCACGTCGGCATAGGTCAGCGTGGGGTAATTGAAGATGGAGGAGTACTTCTGGCGCGAGCTGATCAGCTTGTCCGTGAGGTCGGCGCGGTCGGCGCCCAGGGTTTCTGCGGCGCTGTAGAGGTACATGCCGTGCCCGGCCTCATCCTGCACCTTGGCCAGCAGGATGGCCTTGCGGCGCAGCGACGGGGCGCGGGTGATCCAGTTGCCCTCCGGCTGCATGCCGATGATCTCCGAGTGGGCGTGCTGCGCGATCTGACGGATCATCGTGGCCCGGTACGCGTCCGGCATCCAGTCCCGCGGCTCGATCCGGCTCATCCTCGCGATGGTGGCGTCGAAGTGGGCTTCCAGGTCCGGCGCGGTGGCGTCCGGCGCGGTGGCGTCCGGCGCGGCGGACTGGCTGGTGATGGTCACGCGTCCCGTCTCATCGAATTTATATACTGAACATTCGGTATGTTACGCTGACGGTATGGCGATTGAACAGGCCCCCGCCGGAGAACTTGTCACGGTTGCCACCAGCGAGGGCGTCGGCGTCGTCACGATGAAGTCCCCGGCGCTGTCGCGGCCCGCCAAGGAACAGCTCCTGGCGGCCCTCGGCCGGCTGTCCCGCGACGAGGCGGTGCGAGCGGTGGTGCTGACGGGTTCCGGCCGGGTGTTCTGCGCCGGGCAGGACCTGGGCGAGCACGCGGCGTCGCTGCGGGCGGATCCGGCGACCGCGTTCGACACCCTGGCTGACCACTACAACCCGATCGTGGTGGCCCTGACGGTCATGCCGAAGCCCGTGGTGGCCGCCATCAACGGCACGTGCGCGGGAGCCGGCATCTCGCTGGCGCTCGCCTGCGACATCCGCGTCTGCTCGGCTGCCGCCAAGTTCGCCACCGCCTTCACCGGCATCGGGCTGACCTTCGACTCCGGCCTGTCGGCCACCCTCACCAGGGCGGTGGGCACCGCGCGGGCCAGCGAGCTCATCCTGCTTGCCGAGCCGTTCACCGCGCAGCAGGCACTCGACTGGGGACTGGTCGGGCGCCTCGCCGAGCCCGGCCAGGTGCTTGACGACGCCACGGGACTCGCGTCGCGGCTGGCGGCCGGCCCTACCCTGGCCTACGCCGAAGCGAAGAAGGCGATCCGGGCCGCCGCCTTGCCCGCGCTTGCGGACGTGCTCGCCGCCGAGAGCGCCGCGCAGGCGCGGCTCGGGCTCACCGCTGACCACCGGAACGCCGTCGAGGCCTTCCTCGCCAAGCAAGGCCCTGTGTTCCGCGGCTGCTGATACCGGCCTCCTCTCGGCGCGCGGCTATCCTTAACTGAACATTCGGTAGCGGAACGGGGACTGTGCTTCTAGATGACCGCGGCCACTGACAGCGCGGCACGCCGCGGGCGCCCGGGCCACGACCTGGAGGCGGTGCTGCGGGCCGCGGTCGAGGTATTCAACGAGCGTGGTTACGACGGGGCGAGCATGGAGGACCTGTCGAAGCGCCTCGGCATCGCGAAGTCCGCGATCTACCATCACGTGTCCGGCAAGGAAGAGCTGCTCCGCATGGCGCTCGACCGCGCGCTTGACGGGTGGTCGGAGGCGGCGGAGAACGCCAGGGCGCTCGACGCGCCGGCGATCGTGCGGCTTGAGGCGCTCGTCCGGGGCACGGTGGCGGTGCTGGAATCTCAGCTGCCCTACGTCACCCTGCTGCTGCGCGTCCGGGGGAACACCGAGGTCGAGCGTGCGGCGCTGGCGCGGCGCAGGTTGTTCGACAGCCTTGTCGCGAGCCTGGTCGACGAGGCCAGGCAGGACGGGGATGTCAGGGCGGACATCGACCCGAAGCTCACGGCGCGGCTGCTGTTCGGGACGGTCAACTCGATCGTCGAGTGGTACCGGCCCGGCAGCCACAGGGACGCGCCCGTTCAGCTGGCGGATGCCGTCTGTGCCATCACATTCGACGGACTCCTGGTGCGCAAGTAGCGTCACAGTACGACGGTCTCGCTAGGCCTGCAGCTGCGACCTGATCTCGGCCTTGAGTACTTTCCCGACCCCCGACCGGGGAAGATCGGCCCACACCTCGACCTGCTTAGGTGCTTTCACGCTGCCAAGCCGAACCCTTAACGAAGGCGCGAACATCTCCCTCCGTCACGGTCTCGCCCAGGCGAGGCTGAACGACCGCGACGACGCGCTCACCCCATTTCTCGTCGGGCAATCCGATGACCGCACAGTCCTGCACGGCGGGATGCGTCATGAGCACCTGCCCGACCTCCGCGGAGTACACGTTGAAGCCGCCCGTGATGATCATGTCTTTGGCCCGGTCGACGATGAAGAGGTAGTTCTCCTCGTTGAGGTAGCCGATGTCTGCGGTGTGATGCCATCCATGGCGGGAAGCTTCGGCCGAGGCCGCGGGATCCTTGTAGTAGCCCGCCATCACCAGCGGCCCGCGAACCACGATCTCGCCGCGCTGGCCTGGACGCAGGAGCGTCCCGTCGTCGTCCATGATGCCCACCCGGGTCAGCGGCGTCGGCCGTCCGGCTGAGGACAGCCGTTCGCCGGCGATCGTGCCGTCGGCATTGAAATGGTCCGCGGGCGCCATGGCGGAGATCATCATCGGGGCTTCGGTCTGCCCGAACAGCTGGCCCATCACCGGCCCGATCCTGCGCAGCGCCTCGTGGAGGCGAGAAACGGACATGGGCGCGGCGCCGTACCACAAGCACTGGAGGGAGGCCAGGTCGGCCGCGGACAGGGCAGGGTGATCCAGCAGCATGTAGATCAGCGTCGGCGGCAGGAACGTGTGGGTGATCTGGTGCTGCTCGATCAGCGCCAGGAACCTGGCCAGATCCGGAGCGGCCATGATGACGACCGAGCCGCCGAGCGTCATGATCGGGAAGCACAGGACACCGGCGGCATGGGTCAGCGGCGCGAGCGCCAGGTACCTCGGACGCGGGCCGAGGGGGTAGCTCATCAGCGTCAGCGCGGACATCGCCTCGATATTGTGTCCGGTCAGCATGACGCCCTTAGGCCGGCCCGTGGTGCCTCCGGTTCCGACGACCATGACGATGTCATCGGCGTCCGGTTCGGCCTGCCAGGGCTCGCCGGCGACACCGTCCAGCCAGCGCTCGAACGGCAACGAGGTGGCTGGCGCGGCTGGGTCGCCGTCGAGGCAGACCAGCGTGGTCAGCTTGGGCAGGTCGGGGAGGATCTTCGCGATCAGGGGCGCGAAAGCGGCCTGGAAGATAAGGCACGTGCAGTCGAAGAGATCGAGCAGGTCGCGGTTTTCCGCCGCTTCGCTGCGCGGATTGACCGGACTACCACGTCGTGCAGGCCGCCGTCGGCGGGCCATTCGACGTACTGGTTCTGCTCAAGGTAGTACGCCTTGGCCAGGGCCGCGTTGACCAGGATCGTCCTCGTCGACGCCACGGTCGGCAGGCCCTTCCAGAAGACCAGGATGTCGAGCGTGTCGAGTCCGGGCGTCTCGAGGCAGATCTGGGCGGCTATCTCGCCGGTGGTGTACATCTGCGCGATACCCGGCGATAGCAGCAGGCCCTTATCCGCCATCGGCTGGCCGTACTTCTCGTCGCACTCGATCAGCCAGTCCTGTTCCCCCGTCGTGTCCACGTAGTGGCATCCGGCGGCTATGCAGGCCTCCACAACCTCGCCGCCGTACTGGGCGAACGGCCCGACGGTATTGCAGACGACGCGCGCTCCGGCGAACAGTTCGGTCAGCGGTCCGACCTCGTGCGCGACCTCGACCACCTCGTGGTCCACCGTGTCGATGCCGGGAACATGGTCGAGCGCGTCCTGGATACGTGCCTTGTCACGCCCGGCGGCGACGAACGGCACGTGGAACTCGCGCAGGTATTCGCAGATGAGGCGTCCGGTATAGCCGGAGGCTCCGTAGACGACGACAGGCCTGTCGGTGCTCATTGTCGCCAGATCCTTCCGTCACATGCCCATGCCGCCGTCGACCGCGAGGCCGGCGCCGGTGATGAAACGAGCGGCATCGGAGGCGAGGAACACGACTGCGTCCGCCATGTCCGCGACCTCGCCGAGGCGGCCCTGCGGGGTGAGCCCGATCACGGCGCCGACGGCCTCCTGCACGCTCGGGAACAGCCCGGCAGTGACCACGTCCTG
>Ga0066797_1000248_pt1 | contig 16566 bp, 18 predicted proteins | sample PersoiDNA2013193_FD_76335 | JGI IMG/M metagenome (GOLD analysis project Ga0066797, IMG submission 76335) | Permafrost soil microbial communities from the Arctic, to analyse light accelerated degradation of dissolved organic matter (DOM) -... | ecosystem: Environmental > Terrestrial > Soil >... | reverse complement strand
GTGTAGCCAGCCGTCACGCCCGGCCCGCGTGACGGCTGGCTACACATCGCCAGCAGCGCGCCGGGAGAAGCCGCCGAGGCGGCCGCAAAGCTGCGCCGCCTGCAACGCACCCGGGTGGCCGGGCCGGCCGGACCGCTGCGCGACGAAGCCGAGCGAGCCGAGGCGTGCCTGGCGGGAACAGGGCTGCCGCTCGGCTACCGGCAGGCGTCGAACGCGCTTGGCCTCATCGCCAGGATCAGCGCGGCGCGCGGCTACCTGTCCGCCGCGCAGGACGCGGTGAATCGGGCGATCTCAGTCGCGAGGTCGGGCGGCGCGGAGTTCCTCGAGGCACGGGCACGGGCGATCGGCTGCCAGCTTCGCTGGCTGGGCGGCCAGCCGCTGAGCGCCGTTGCCGAACAGGCGTCCGCGGAACTCGAATGGGCCGAATCACGCGGCTACCCGGAGCTCGGGCTCGCCGCACTCGGCTTGCTGGCCCAGGCGCGCGCCCTGCTCGGTGACGGCGCGTCCGCCGACGAGTTCATGCGCCGGGCGAACCTGCAGGGCGAGGAGCTGATCCTCGGCCAGGACAACGCGGAACTGGCGGCACAGGACGCGGCCGCGGCGGCCACCACGCTGGTTGCGTTGGGCGATCCGGACGCTGCGGCGGCGGTCCTCGACCGCGGTGACCGGGCGCTGCGCCGCATCGGGGCCGCGCAGTCACGTCCGGCGCTCCTCGCCCAGGCGGCGCGAGTGCGCTACGGGATGGGTGCCTGGCGCGAGGGGCTAGAGCTACTCGAGACGTGCGCCGGGCTGGCCGCACCCGACGACGTCGTGGTGCAGGCCGCCCTTCGCGGCGTGCGCGCGCTGATGTTCGCGCGCCAGGGTGACCACTTCGAGGCCGAGGAACTGGCCAGGTCGGCGGTGCGAGCCAGCGACTGGTCCGAGTGCCTCGCCGTACAGGCCCAGGCCCGCGCCGACCTGGCCACCGTGCTGATGCACGCGAACCGGGATAAGGACGCCGCGCTTCCGGCCGCGCGGGCACTGAGCCTCTACGAACTGCGCGAGGACGTTGTCTCCGCGGCCGTGCTCCGCAGACTGATCCCGTATCAGCCGCCGGCGGACGACTGGCCGGTCCGGGTCGAGGCCTGGGTCATGGCCGCCGAGCCGTCGCTGGTCGCCGGGCAGGCCGCCAGTCTCGGGATCAGGCTGCACGCCGAGCCGGGATGGTCGGCGGCGTTCCCGGGTCCGCAGCCGGACGATGTCCTCGTCACGCTGCTCGCGTCGGGGGAGGCGACCGTCCAGCCGGGAAGCCTGCGCATGCAATTGCCTCGGGCGGGGAGCACCAGTCCCGCCGTGGTCCACGTAACGCCGCGATCGGCCATGCCGCTTCGCCTGCACCTGCTCGTCAATCTGTACAAGGAAGGCACTTTACTGAAAGAACTCGGAGTCACGATCCCCGTAAACCCGCCCGAGCCGAGGTATGCCGCATATGGAGATTGAAACATCCCCGCTGAACCTTGAGACCATATTCTCCGTCGGCCAGCCGCCCAAGGACTACACTCCCGATCCGCATCGTCTCGAGCGCTCGGGCCACGTCGTTTTTGAATATCAGGACGGCCGGTACCCGGGCTACTACGAGGTGCGCGCCTACGGCCCGATCTTCCCGGAGACAGATGCCGGAGAGCGGACCTATATCGGTCGTCTCAACCGGGACGAGACCTGGATGCTGGGCACGATCCACGATTGCCTGGCCGAATGGGAAGGCTACATCGCCAGGTATTACAACGTGCCGCGCGGCGCGGAGAGCTTCACGCCAGACCGCAGGCACATCCAGGCTGCGGGGCTCAGCCTTGCCCAGGCCGGGGATAACCTGTTCAGCGCGATATTCCTGCAAGGCGACGCCGGTCTTCGCGAAATCGGCGACATCCTCAGCAACGCTATGCGGACCGGAGAGCAGGTCATCACCTTCTACTCCGACAGGCTGTTCATCCCGTGGGGGATCATCTACAGCCACGAGAGCACGGGCGGCAGCGTGCACGACAACGGCGCCTGCTGGTCACCGGATGGCTTCTGGGGCTACCGTCACCTCCTTGAGCACGAGTTCATCCACAGCGCGGCCTGCCTCGACCACAGGATCCCGCTGCAGGGCATGCCGCTCCAGGTGAGCCTGAACCTTGACCTCAGCCTGGACGACGTGCAGAACGCCCCGGTCACCGCACCGGTGCGCAGCTTCTTCGCCCAGCGCGGGGACGACTGCGAGCATGTTGTCAGGTCCACGCGCGCCGAACTCGGCGCCGCGCTGTCGTCGGCCGAGTTCCGCGATCAGGTCGTCTATTTCTGCTGTCACTGCGGCACGCAGCAGAGCCCGTACGGCGGCCCGTCGAGAGCGGTGCTGCGGCTGACGGACGAGGAGTTCATCACTCCCGCCCATCTGTGCGGCTGGCTACGCGAGAGGAACCTGCTCTCGAACCCGTTCGTCTTCATCAACGCGTGCGCGGGCGGGCTGCTCGGCACGCAGTTCTACTGCTCGTTCGGCCACGAACTGATTCGCAAGGCAGCTAATTGCGTCATCGGGCCGACGATCACCATACCTGGCGCATTCGCCGGGACCTATGCCGTGGAACTGTTCGAGCGGTTCCTTGAGCCGCAGCGTTATCTCGGACTCGTCATGCGCGATGTCACACGCCACCTCATGGATGACCACCACACACCGCTCGGTCTCGTCTACGGGCTTTACCGGGGCCTGGACACGCGTCTTGTGGCAGGCGCGGTTGACTGACGGTGCCGTTACCTTCCAGGTGCTCCAGCTGGGGCCTGACGGGCGGTTCGTGGACCGTCACCGGGGCGGTCAGCCAGTCGGCTGGCAAGACATCGCTGCCTTCCTCGACGACAACCTGGTCATACCACCGCACGCCACCGACATCTTCGTCTGGGTGCACGGATGGCGCAACGACCGGGAGGACCAGGCGATTGCCCTGGCCCGCCAGGTTTTCGACCGGGTGGAGGGCGGCTACCGGGCTAATCCGGCGCGGTATCCGCGCCTGCGGTCGTTCGTCGGCGCGTACATTCTGATCAACTGGCCTTCGTCAAGCCTGCCGACCTACCGCGGGTATGCCAGAGTGCGGGAGCGGGCCCACATGATGACCGAGCGCGGGCACGCGTCCCGCGTGCTCGCGTACCTCCTCGGTTACCTGGACCGGTACCGTGGCGGTCGGCCCGCCCGAGGGACGTTGCGTATGCCTTCGGGGCAGTACCTGCATTGTGTCGGGCACTCCTTCGGCGGCCGGTTCCTGGCGGAGGCGATCGTGGACGCGGCGAATCCGGTCACCGCGACGCTGCCGTTGCTCCCGGCCAATCCGCGCTACCAGTTCACCGTCGACAACCTGCTGGTCTTCCAGATGGCGGCGCCGGCGGACATCTTCGGCGGGCGGTTGCGCCCGCTGCTGACCGACGCGGGGCTGCAGGGACCCGTGTGCCTGACCTTCAGCCGTCACGACCAGGCGACCTGTCTCCTGCACAAGCTGGCCGAGCGCAAGCCTGGCATTGGCTGCGTCGGGGCTCGTGAACCAGCCGGGATGCTGGCATCGGTGCGGCTGCGGGCTCCCGGTGACCCCTATCCGGCCGCCGAACTCAGCAAGCCGATCGTCAACGTGGACGCGACCTGGCGCTACCGCCGTCGGCTGCCGCCGAGCGGCGCCCATTCGGACATCGGCCACGCGGAGTCGGCCCACCTGCTGCTCACCCTCGCCGACCTCGCACGCTGAGCGCGTGTTCCTGTAGTCAGTTGTTAAGCATGCGAAGCATGTGTAAATCGATAATGAGCGAGATTGCGTATAGGGTGGGGCCTTGCGCGCGTACACGTATTCATCTATAGTGTCTCGATGAATACGATCGGTAGTTTCGCTGGTGAATTGGGAACGATTCTTTTCCCTGGTCAGGTATATGAGAGACTGCTGCGCGAAACCATCAAGCGCCATCCTCGCAAAACGTTCGGTTATCTGCTTTCCAGTACTCCAGCTGGCGGCCCGACTGACTTCGTGCTTTTTGAGGATAACATTCGGAACAGCCGCCGGTGGCAGCCAGAATTTCACTCTTACGGTCGTTACTTCATTGACCATCCGGACGCGGGTTTCGTCGCCACCCCGGAAGAAACCTGGTGCGTGCAGAAGGATATCTGGGCGCGCGGCTTGCATGAAGTCGGAGTGCTGCACAGCCATCAGCGTCACCCGGCTAATTTCTCGCTCATCGACTGGGAGATGCACTGCCAGCGGTTTTCCGGGCTGTGGCATCTGATCATCTCATTGCGCAATCCCCTGTCACCGCAGGTCCGCGCGTTCGGTGTCGCCGAGGACGGCGTGCGGGAACTGCCGTTGCGGGTCGGGAACTGTCCGGTCAAGCAGAGCCGGCAGAACCGGGTCACGCGCGACGCGGCGATCGCCAGGGCGCGGCGGCTGAGTCGGCCGAACCGCGACGGGCGCCCGGACCTCAGTCAGGCAGCCGAGATCGTGGCGGCGATCGACACGCTACGAGATACCGCGGGCCCCGAGGGGGTCCGAGAGGTGCTGTCCGACGGGCTCCAGCGCGGGAGTTCCAGTCGCTACGAGGACTACCTGCGGGGCAGCATGGCGGCGATACCGGCTGCCCGGTTCGAGATGGGAACGGACGCGAAGTACGCCGGGCACTTCTGCGGCGAGAGCCCGCGGCATGCCTGTGAGCTCTCGGCTTTCCGCCTGCAGCGGACGCAGGTGACCAACGAGCTTTTCAGCCTCATCCGCCCCGGCAGGGATATGCCGCAGGGCGAAGCCAAAAAGCCCGTCGCCGGAGTGACATGGGCGCAGGCGTCGCTTTTCGCGCTCTGGATGGGGTGCCGTCTCCCCACGGAGGCGGAGTGGGAGTACTCATGCGGAGCGGGGTCGGGGTCGGAATGGTGCTGCGAGTCGGAGCAGCAGCTTTCTGGCTACGCGTGGTACAGCGCGAATGCTCATGATCAGGTTCGGTCGGCTGGCACCCGGGAGCCGAATAGCCTGGGCCTGTGTGACATGCACGGGAACGTCTGGGAATGGTGCCAGGACGATTATGATCAGGATTTCTACGGCCGCGCGCAGCCGGTGAACCCGCTCAACCTTCATCATGGCGGGCCGCCTTCGGCCGGAGAGCGCCCGGATAAGGCCGTCAGGGGCGGCAGCATGAATGCTCTTTCCGAGATGTGCCGTACGCGTTACCGTATTCATGAGCCCGCTGATTTCAGTGCCGCGGACCTAGGTTTCCGGCTAGCCCGAGATGAATGTTAGGTAAACATGATCACGCTCACCCTGCCTGTGCCACTGGCGCGCCTCATGCCGGACTCGGTGTCATCGAACGGCGGGCGGCCACGATCCGTGCGGCTCGACGCGAGAAACTGGCCCGAACTCGCCGACGAGATGCGGGCGCGCTATCCGTTAGTGGCGGAGCGTGTGCTGACGGACGCGGGCACGCTCACACCGGGCTTCGTGCTCGTCGTCAACGACCAGGCCGTGCCCACGCACAACTCCAGTGCATACGAGGTCGGTGACGGCGATGAGGTGGCGGTCATCGTAGCGCTGGCGGGCGGCTGACGGCGGACGGGCTGGGCTCAGCGGTAGTTCACGAACTGCACGGCGAAGTCGAAGTCCTTGGACTTCAGCGGGGTGATGACGGCCTGCAGGCCGTCCTTCTTCTTGGGACGAGTGTCAAATATTCGGCAGGGCGCAATGCTTGGTTGCGGGATGCCTGTAGGGTGTCAGAAGTGCGTCCGTAGTCTCTGACCTGCAATTTCCTGGATCAGCCAGTGGTCTTCATGCAGCCCGTTCGTACTCGTGAATCAGCCCTCCGAGGACTTCGTGGCGTCGTATCCGCGCCGTCGTCAGTTCGGTGACCTGGGCTGTTTTGATGCCGTCGTGGTCCGGTGGCCGCAGGTTCCTGGCCCGGTGCGGGCGATGCTGGTTGTAGTGCGCGATGTACTCGTCCAGGATCGCCCCAGGTGCCGCGGCCCGGCGATCAGCATCCGGTCGGTGACCTCAGCCCGGACGGTGCGCACCCGGCGCTTGGCATGGGCGTTCGCGCGCGGGCTGCGCGGCGGGATCTTCACGGCCTTGATGCCGACATCAGCCAGGACTGCGTCAAACGACGTGGTGAACTGCCCGGCCCGGTCGCGGATCAGGAACCGGAACCGGGCGGCCCGCTCCCCCAGGTCCATCAGCAGGTTCCGGGCCTGCTGGGTGGTCCACGCCTCGTCGGGATGCGCGGTCACGCCCAGGACGTGCACGTATCGGGTGCCGACCTCGAGCACGAAGAACACATACAGGCGGCGCAGGGTCACTGCAGTCGACGTGGAAGAAGTCGCACGCCAGCATCGTGGAGGCCTGCGTTCGCAGGAACTGCCGCCAGGTCGTGCGGCTGCGCCTCGGCGCGGGCGGGATCCGCAGGCGCCTCAGCACCCGCCGCACCGTGGATGCCCCGACCCGGTAGCCGAGGCCGAGCAGTTCGCCTTGGATCCGCTGGTAGCCCCAGCCCGGGTTCTCCCGCGCCATCTGCCCGATCAGCGCGACGAGCCGGGCGTCAACAGGCGGGCGTCCTCCCCGGTGTGGGTAGGTCCACCGCCAGCGGATCAGGCGCCGGTGCCAGCGCAGCAGCGTGTCCGGCGTCACCAGCCGACTCATCCTCAGCTGCCCGGGCAGGAGCCGGGCCAGGGCAGCGAGCACCATCCGACCCCGGGTCCAAGAAGCCTCTGCTGGCGTCCTGGAACGGCAAGACCATCACACCGATGAAGGTGCCGGCTCCCGCCGCCACCGATATTCCCACCAGCTACGGCCCTCCGGTGATCTCCGCCGTCTCTTGCGTCTCGACGACCAGCTGCGCCGCTGTCGGGACCTACCTGACCGACTCCTCGGCCACGACGGGATTCGGGTTCACCGAGGTACTGTCCGGCAAGGCCTGGAAGGAGAGCACGATCACCTGGCCGCAGGAAACCAGTCTGTCCATGCTGTTCGGCGTCTCCTGCACGTCGGCGAAGTCCTGCCTCGCGGTGGGGGCCGCGGGGTCGTCGAGCACCGGCCTCAGCACCGCCGCCGTGTCCTACAACGGGAAGACGTGGGTGCGGCAGACGGACCTCCCCCGACCAGGCAACGGCAATTCGGACTACTTCGGCGACGTCTCCTGCCCGACCGCGAAGGACTGCATCACCGCCGGCCAGATCGGCCTGCCGCCGTTCTACTCCGCGACCCCCATCTTCGGTTCCTGGAACGGGAAATCATGGAGGGACGCCTAGCTAGCTCGCCAGGAGCCATCAGTCCTCGGGAAGAGCAGCGAAGTCACGCTTTGTTTTCCTGTACCATCCCATTCCCGATAGAGGATGCTTCCACCTACCCTTCATCTCCTTCAATGCCTCTTTGTGTTCTTCATCACCTTCCGAGACTATTTCGTTCAAATGTTTGTCTTGTGCTTTTATAATCTCGTCAGCCGTATTTCCATTAAGCAGGAAATCACATGGGCCGCCCAATTGCTTACATGTCATGGTTTTCAAGGTTCCGTTCCCCTTCATAGTGCTCGGCCGTCTCGGCACCTCACGGTGCCGTCTGCCTAAATAATAAAAGCACCGGCTCGTTGAGTGCTTCTCCGATCCTGCTCGATGTCTCGGCGGCGGGCAGCCGGCGTCCGGCGCAGCGGCACTGCCCGCGCGCTGGCACACGGGCGCAGGTGGCCGCGCGGGCCGGTGCCACGCGGGCCAGCGCCACGCGGACCGGTCGAGGGAAGCTTCGCTAGCTACGCGCCAACGGTGTTGCGCAGTTCGATCACCTGGAGTTCGAGTGGCACGCCGACCGTAATGCTCGGCTTGACCGCGCAGCGCGGGGTTCGCCGCCACCATGTCGCGCAGCGCCCCCTCGGCACGCTGTACCGCGTGCCCGAGCGCGTTAAGCAGCTCACCGGACGGCACCTGCGTGTCCAGCGGCCGCAGCGCGTCGATGACCGCCGCGCTAGCGACTTCCCCGGCCGCGTGCCCGCCCGTCCCGTCTGCGATGGCGAGCAGGCGGCTGCCGGCATAGGCGGCATCCTCGTTGTCCGCGCGCTTCAGGCCGATGTCGGATCGCACCGAGTAGCGGATCGTGAGTGCTTCCTTGGCGGCGTCTGTCATAGCGATGTCCTCTCCGGACAGGTAGCCGATGAGGAAGGACGCGAGCTCTCGCCGGGCCGCGGTCTCGGCTTCCACCCGATCCCAGTACGCGGCCAGCTCCGTCGCCGCCACCGTCGGTGACAGCGTGCTGATCGAGCGGATCGCGGCAAGCGGCATGCCGAGGCGTCGGAGCCAGGCCACCAGCCTGGCCCGCTCGAGTTGCGCGGACGCGTAGAACCGGTACCCCGATTGGGGATCGACCCGGACAGGGGTGAGCAACCCGAGCTCGTCGTACAGGCGCAGCGCCTTGCGCGTCAGCCCTGAGGTCCGCGCGAACTCCCCGCTGCTCATCAGTGCCACGTGCGTCCTCCTCGTGCCGGGCAGGCTGCCCGGCATATTCAGGCTGAGGCTGGCCCCAAGGGCGAAGTCAACTCGATGCGGAAGGATCCGACGATTATTACTCGCTCGGGCGGAGTTTCCAAGGATCCTCAACCGAATGGTTGACGGTCGGTGCCCCGGCGGACTACTGTCAACCATATGGTTGACGATCGGGTGGCGATGGACGCGGTGTTCCACGCGCTCGCCAGCCAGTCGAGGCGGGACATGCTGACCCGCCTGTCGGCCGGGCCGCTGACCGTGGGCCAGCTCGCGGCGCCGCTTGACATGTCGCTTGCCGCGGCTGCCAAGCACGTGCAGGTGCTGGAACGGGCGGGCCTGATCCGCCGGACCATCGACGGCCGCCGGCACATCTGCCGCCTTGAGCCGGGCCCGCTCGCCTCCGCGCATGCCTGGCTCGCCTTCTATCAGCGTCACTGGAGCGAGCGGCTCGACGCCCTCGAAGGCCTCTTCAGGAACGCGCCCGACGATCAAGCCGACAAAGACGAAGCCGACAAAGACGAAAGGAGCAATGACGACCATGACCGATGAGCGCTTGGTTGTGCGGCTGGAACGGACCATCCCGGCACCGCCTGAGCAGGTCTACCGGGCGTGGCTTGACCCAGGGCTGCTGTCTCAGTGGATGGCGCCTGGCCCCTATGCCGTCTCGCGCGCCGAGGTCGACGAGCGGCCCGGCGGTCACTACCGGATCTGGCACGACGCCGGCGGATCGCAGGCCGGCGGGTTCGACTGCGAGCTGGCCGAGCTGGTCCCCGGCCAGCGCATCGTCTTCCGCTGGGGCTTTGCCGGTCCTGAGCGCCGGGACGGACCGGTTTTCGACTCGCTGCTCACGGTCACGTTCCGTGAAGGGCCGGGCGGGGCCACGGTCCTCACCTTGGTACACGAGCGGCTCGACGACCTCGCTGCCGCCCTGCCCGATGTCGCGGCCAACGTCGCGCCTGGCTGGGATGACGTTCTTGGCAAGCTGGCCGACGTCCTGACCAGCGGCACCGCCGCGCCGGAGGCCGCAGCGATCGCGGACCTCGCCCATCCGGGTGCCCTGGAGCTGCTGCGGCACCAGCCGCTGGCCCGCATTGGCTACACCGGAACCGACGGCTTCCCGAGGGTGATCCCGATCGGGTTCCACTGGAATGGGGAACGCATCATCGTCTGCACGGCACTGAACGCTCCCAAGGTCCGCGCCCTGTCGGCCCGCCCGCGGGTCGCGCTGACCATCGACAGCGACGACGGGCCAGCTACCAGGACCCTATCCGTGCGTGGCGTGGCCACGATGGACATCGTCGACGGGGTGCCCGGCGAGTATCTAGCGGCGTCGGCCAAGACCATGAGCGGCGAGCAAGCCCGCCAGTTCGAAGCGCACGTACGGTCGGTATACCAGCAGATGGCGCGCATCACGATCGAGCCCCGCTGGGCGCGGTACTTCGATTTCGCCGCGGGACGGGTACCGGAGTTCCTTCTCAAGCTAATGAACGACGGCTCGTAATGTCCATCGGCTGGAGCTGGCCGTCTTTGAACGTCACGACCACGCGTACCTGCGACATCCGGCGGTCGGCGGCGGAAAGCTCATGGTGGAGAACCATTCCCCGGGATGGTTCCTAGCGTAGAGAGTATTCAACGACGAACCGCCGTGCGGAAACCGCGGAAAACGGGAACTCAGCAGAGCTAGCCGGACAGGGCAGGTATATGGAGCCAAGCCTGCGTGGCCGAGTGCGTGACGGTGACCCTGACGCCTTCGGTGTGCTGTTTGACGATTCCTCGCGCGCGGTGCATAACCTCGCGTTCCGGCTAACCGGGAACTGGCAGGAAGCCGAAGAAGTCGTCTCGCTGACCTTTCTTGAGGCCTGGCGGCTGAGGGCCAGGATCGAGCCTGACGGCGAGTCGCTGCGGCCGTGGCTGATGGGCATCGCTGTCAATGTGGTCCGTAACTTCTCCAGGTCGTCCAGGCGGCACCAGGCCGCGCTGGCCCGGCTGCCCAGGCCGGAAGCCGAGCCGGACTTCGCGGATGAGCTAGCCGGGCGGATCGACGACGCGGCCCGCCTGACGGCGGTGCGCGCCGCCTTCGGAAAGCTCCGGTCCGGTGAGCAGGACGTGGTCGCGCTGTGCGTGTGGTCGGGACTGGACTACGCCACCGCGGCGGCGGCCCTGGATATCCCGGTCGGGACGGTCCGGTCGCGCCTGTCCAGAGCACGAAAAAAGCTGCGGCAGCTGGCCAGGGAACTTGATGGCGGCAGCGAACAGCTATCAAGTGACCGCGGGACAGCGGCCCGGCCCGCGCACGGAGGTACCCGATGACCGATAGCCAGATCAGCGACCTGACGAAACTGCTGCCCGCCCCGCCGGCACCGGACCTTCCGGCGGATCGCGAGCGGGTCCTCAGGGACCACCTGCTCACCGAGTTCCGGCTCGCGCGGGATGCCTCCGCCAGTGACCCGCGGCGCGGGCGCGTCGCCCGCCCGGCACGCCGCCGCGGCAGGCGGCCGCTGCTCGCGGCCGTCGGTGCCGGCGGCTTCCTGACCGTGGCCCTGGTGACCGCGCTGGCCCTTGTCCTGTCCGCTGGCCAGCCCGCTGGCGCCAGCCCCGCCGCCGTGCAACTGCTGGCCAAGGTCGCTGACGCGGCAGCGCGGCAACCCGCTCCCCGGGTAAGCGACAGTGAGTTCATGTACATCAGAAGCGAGGTCGCGTTCGCCAGCTACACCAACTCGACCATGACCATGGCGCCATTGCACGAGCGCCAGATCTGGCTACCCGTAGCAAACATCTGCGACAGCGGGCTGCTTATCGAGGACGGCTCGCGGACTTCGCTTGCGTCAACGCCCGTTGGCTCGGGTGCCGTCTCGTGCGGCAGGGGCAACCTGAACGGACCCACCTACCGCCTGCTCCAGTCGCTTCCCGCCGACCCGCGCGCGCTGCTCAACCTCATCTACGCGCAGACGGGGGACGAAGGGCAGGCCATTGGACATGACGGCGAAGCCTTCGTCACGATCGGAGACCTCATCCGCGAGGCGATCGTGCCGCCGCGGACGGCCGCGGCGCTCTACCGGGCGGCAGCGCTCATTCCCGGCGTCACCTTCATCGGCCGCGTGACGAACGCTACGGGACGGCCCGGCATCGCGATCGCGCGGACCAACGGCCAGATTCGCCAGGAGTGGATCTTCGACCAGGCCACCCTGCAGTTCGTCGGCGAGCGGGACTATGACATGAGCACCGGCACGCCCGTCGTCAACGGAGACACCGCCATCGTGCAGCGCGCCTTCGTCAGCAAGGCCGGCCAGCTCCCATAGCCGTACCCACAGAGCGCTCCATAGCGGCGATTGGCCAAGATCCTGCACGTAAAGCTCACCCGATACCGAACAAATCTGTTTATATCGCGGTACTGTGTCGCCGTCTCCAGGCCGTATACCAACCCCAGGGTGATCGTGCGCTCGTATCGTACATGGCAGCCGAGAGCCGCCTTCCTGCTTGCCTTGCTCATCCTTCCCGTCGTGGCGGCCTGCGGAGCGACCAATGCCGCCCGCCCTGAGGCTCTCGGCCTGGCCGCGCAAACGGCTGCGGCCGCCGACGTGCCGGCGACGAAGGCAGCACCCGCGGCCGGCCTGGCCAGCGAGATCACCATCAAGAAGCTCGCCCTGCCGAATGCCTTCATGTCCATGATCCCCGGGTACAACGAGCTGGCCACCTGGAGCCGCGTCGACACCGCGACGGCTCCCGACGGCACGATCTACGTCGCATGGGACGCCCCGAACGGGGTCCATGTGGCTCACCTCAGTGCCAGCCGGCTCCGTATCGGCACGGATGTCGTCATCAAGAGCGCCCACGAGGTCTCCGGGCTCGTAGCGCAAGCGAACGGCTTCGCGATTGCGACCCGCCTGCCCGGCAGCAACGTCTTCGGCGACACCGAGGCGCACCTGCTCCGCTATCGCGGCACCGCCCTCGCCTGGAATCGGCAGCTCACCTCCAACGCTTCGGCCGACAGCGCGCCGGTGCTCGACGGCGCGCTGGCCTGGAACGGCTCGCGGTACGGCGCCTATTTCGTCATTCACGGCGTCAGCGGTCCCGCGAAGGGCCACTACGGCGACAAGCTCGTCTACGTGAACGACTCGGGCACGGCGCTGTCCGGCGGCTGGGGCTGGGGATGCAGCCACAACGAGGGCATCGCGCTTGCCCAGAAAGCGTCCGGCCCGTTCGCCTCGCTGTGCCTTGAGGACTGGCGCTCCGGCCTGTTCATCAGCACCGGCATCGGCGCTCCGGACAACGCCCCGGTGATCAGCTACGAGCAATGCTGGGCCGGGTACTGCGGCGGGCAGTTCGGCGGCATGGTCAGGATCGCCGGCGGCAAGTTCGCCGTCGCGTTCACGACCAGGGGATCGACAAAGGTGGTCGGCGACGGCACCGGTCGCGGCCACATCGTCACGCCCAGGTACAGCGCTCACCAACTGGCCTTCGCGGTGCTCAACACGGCCGCGAGCGCTGTCGCGGAAAAGAAGATCGTGCTCAGCCCGAGCCCGAGCGTGGACCACGTCGACGTGCGCATCGCCCCGTACGGTGCCAACAGGCTCCTGCTCGCCTACGAGACCGTCAAGGTCAAAACCTGCACCGCAGGCACCTGCGCAGGCACCTTCACCGGGACTCATCTCCAGTTGCTGACGCTGGCCGGCAAGGAAGTCGGCGCCGCGGTCGAGGTGCCCGAGCAGATCGTCGGCCAGATCGGGGTCCTCGCAAATGGCAACCTGGTCTGGGCCTACGCGCCGGTAACGCCGAACTATGCGAGCCCGATCGGCGGAGCCACGGCCGCCAGCAAGACATTGGAGATCGCCGAGCTTTCCGTCGGCTGACCATGGGTGCCTGAGCAGCCGGAATTCGCTTGCCGCGAATCGGCGCTCGCGGGAAATAGCAGCAGAATTAAAGTCAGGTCATGCACCAGGCTAGGTACGACGCTATTGCGGACTTCTACGCCGCGGCTTTCGATTCCACCGCCGACTCCGTGTCCCAAACCCTGCTCAGCCTCCTCGGACCGGTCACCGGCCTGCGCATCCTCGACATTGCGTGCGGGCACGGGCGCATCGCCCGCGAGATCGCCCGGAGCGGCGCGGGCGTCGTAGGCATCGATATCTCGGGAAATCTCATCAGAAAGGCCCGGGAGGCCGAGCGGAACGAGCCGCTAGGCATCCGGTATATCCACGCTGACGTGTCAGCTGCGGAAGGCCTAGACGATGCCGCGTTCGACGCGGCGACCTGCAACTTCGGTCTCTCAGACATTGACGAACTCGACCAGGCGATCACAGCCGTCAGCAAGGCCCTCCGGCCGGGCGGGCGTTTTGTATTCTCAATCCTTCACCCGTGCTTCCCAGGCGGGAGTGAGCACTCTGGTTCATGGGCGACAACCGGCCGCTATTACGACGAAGGGCGCTGGACCGCCCAGGGCAGCCTGTCTTCGCTGCGCCATCAGGTCGGCGCCAACCACCGCATGCTATCGACCTACCTGAACACGCTCAGCGCACATGCCCTCTGGCTCGATCATGTTGCCGAGCCCACTCCGGCTCCCGGCTGGGACCAGGCCCACGACGCGGACCGCAAGCCTCTTTACCTCGTTGTCAGCTCGCGGAAGGCAGCGGCACTCAGTTCGGGGCAGCGATGAAGACGAACTCAAGGCCGGGGCGGTCGGGGGCGTCGCGGATCTCTGCCACTGCGAAGCCCGCGGCGGTCAGCGCGTCGACCGTGCCGTGCACCCAGCGGACCCGGTCGCCGAACTCCTTGCGGCGGGCGATGTCGAGCGACGCGAGCGCGGGGTCAAGTCCGGTCACCGCCAAGCCGCGCGACGCGAGCAGGCAGCCGAACGTCCCCGTGCCGCACCCGATGTCGAGGATCTCGCGCGCCCCGAACTCCGCGGCCATCGCGGCGTACACCTCGAGGTCGGACCGGTCAGAATCCAGCGGGTCGTATAGCGCCGCGAGCCGCGGGTTCTCATAATGCGCGTCTACCACGCGGACCAACGCTAGACGCCGACGGGCGGGCGTGCACTTGGTTATCGCGCGGTCCGGTTTCTATGCTCTCCGCATGAGCCACAAGACCACAGGGGACGCGGCACGATGAGCGCTGGTTACTCGGAAACACCGCAGGCGCGCAAGCTGGGGCTCAAGGCCGGGCAACGGGTCGCGCTCGACGGGCCGCCGGACGGCTGGAGCCTGCGGGAACCACCGGACGGCCTGCGAGCTCCCGACGCGGACGGCGCCGCCGACCTGATCGTCGCGTTCTTCCGCGCCGAGGCCGACCTCGCCGGCCGGCTGCCCGCGCTGGCACGACGGATCTTCCCGGCCGGCGCGCTGTGGGCGGCCTGGCCGCGCCGGGCCGCGGGCCACGTCAGCGACATCACCGACAATGTTGTGCGGGGCCGCGCGCTCGAGCTGGGTCTCGTCGACGTCAAGGTCGCCGCCATCGACGACGACTGGTCGGGACTTCGCCTGGCCTGGCGCGTAACCAACCGGTGACAATTCTGCGTGCTCACCCCGCGGGACTAACGGGAACGACCGGCGGGGCACCTGGTGATTCACGGGTCACGTTTCTATGCTCGTTAGCATGGCGCGCAAGAGTTCGGTGCTGTCCGTCATCGTTTCTGGCGGTGCGCCCGCCACGGACGTCGGGACGCTGGTGAAGCAGGCGCGCGACCGGGGCTGGACGGTGCAGGTGATCGCCACGCCGTCCGCGCTCGCGTTCTTCGACCCGGCCGCGATCGAGGCACTGACCGGCACCCCGGTGCGCAGCAAGCACCGGTCGCCAGGAGAGCCGCGTTCCCGGGTCCCCGACGCGATCATCGTCGCGCCAGCCACGTTCAACCTGCTCAACCAGTGGGCGCTCGGCGTCGCCGACAGCTACGCGCTTGCGGTGCTCGCCGAGCAGACCGGCATGGCCATCCCCATCATCGCGTTGCCGGCCGTCAGCGCGCCGCTCGCCGCCAGGCCGCAGTTCGCGCGGAGCATCAAGGCGCTGCGCGCCGAGGGCGTGTCGGTCCTGCTCGGCCCGGGCGGCGCTCCCCCGCAAGGCACGGCCGATGACGACTTCCCCTGGCAGCTCGCACTCGACGAGGCCGCCGAAATGACCGGCTTCGGCGGTTAAATTCAAAGTCGGAATCAAAGTTATCCCGAACGGTCCCGTGTTCCACGCGGTCAGGACGCGAACAACTGCGATTCGTCGGCGAATGCCTTGAACTCCACCGCGTTGGCCGCCGGGTCGTAGAAGAACATCGTCCACTGCTCCCCGACCTCGCCCGCGAAGCGCACGTAGGGTTCGATCCCGAACCTCGTGCCGGCCACCCGCAGGCGCTCCGCGCAACGGTGGAAGTCCGGTACCGGCAGGACGAGGCCGAAGTGCGGCACGGGCACGTTGTGACCGTCGACCGGGTTACTCGCGCCCGCCGGCCGGTCCCCCTTGACGAGGTGCGTCACCATCTGGTGGCCGGCCAGATTCCAGTCGATCCACGTGTCAGCCGAACGGCCCCGGGGCAACCCGAGCACTCCCCCGTAGAACGCCGCCGCCCGCTCCAGGTCATCGACCGGTATCGCGAGATGGAACGCCGGCCGCACCGACGGTCCGTGATGGGCCCTGCCACACCGTCATCCGCCGCTGCCGCCGCGGATTCGTCCATGCTCATGGTTGCCTTCCTTCCGTTCAGGTTCATGGCGTGTGATCCATCATCTCCCGAGTACCCGGATTCGCTCTTTAAGTCGCCCATCTCGCTGACCGGGAGCGTGGGTCTCGGGCGGCGGGGTTCGCGAACGCCTGCCTCGTCTGGTGGACGGCCCCGCCGCCTGACGAGATCGCCGACAGACCGGGGCAGGGCAGTCAGCGCATTCCAGACCCGAACACGACTTATTCGCCTCATATCAGCATTATGAACCGATGCCACTCAGCCCATTGCGATCTCGGCGGCCGACCACCCGCCGCAAAGATCTGGTCCGAAAATAAGACCTTAGCCGGGCACGGTTTTAGAGCCGGCGGCGGTTTGCGCCGTCGGCTTCCCGGCGCGCAGCGCCGGGCGGGGTTGGGGGGGTTAGCTGGCGGTGCGGGTG
>Ga0066797_1000247_pt1 | contig 16643 bp, 16 predicted proteins | sample PersoiDNA2013193_FD_76335 | JGI IMG/M metagenome (GOLD analysis project Ga0066797, IMG submission 76335) | Permafrost soil microbial communities from the Arctic, to analyse light accelerated degradation of dissolved organic matter (DOM) -... | ecosystem: Environmental > Terrestrial > Soil >... | reverse complement strand
GCCCGCCGCGCGCGGCGGGCCCCTGCTGCTGACCACGGGTCGAGGAAACGTTCATGCTGCAAGATCTCGCCGCGCTCGCGCCCCCAGCGATTGTCGCCGTCGCCTTTCTGATCGGCGCGTGGGTGATCGTGCGCAGGGAACTGGCGCCAAAACGCCGACAGCGGGCCGCGGACGAGGCCGCCTCTGACGAGGGAACGCTCGGCCGGCCAACGAGCTAGACAGAAGATTATATTTCACGACATCGGGATTTATCGAGCCGCGTTGCACGAGTATGCGGCTAGGCTGCCGATCTACGGTCCCATGAGATTGCGGACATGGCAAGCGCGTGCAGGCGATTTGCTAACTGTGTGCCAATTGTTCGATACGTCACGTGAGCGGATCTCACGCACTTGCGTTTGACAGTTCCCGGGCGTTCTATCAGTTTACGCAGAAGTGCGGCGCCAAGAATTGTCTTAGGCAAGACCTGGGTATATGTTTGGCATCCGAATATAGTTGCTCCGCAGAAGGGCTGAATCTCCGATGGCGCAGAAGGTACAGGTGCTACTTGTCGATGACATCGACGGTAGCGAGGCGACCGAGACGGTGAGCTTTGGGCTCGACGGGGTGGCCTATGAGATCGACCTTAGTTCAGGTAACGCAGGCAAGCTACGCACAGACCTCGTCCAGTATGTGGAACATGCGCGTAAAGCCGGCAACACGCAGGCCCGCCGCCGTCGCCAGCGCAACGGGGCCGGCCGCGAGCAGAGCGCGCGAATCCGTGAGTGGGCCAAGTCGCGCGGGTTCAAGGTGAATGAGCGCGGCCGCATCCCGGCGAACATCCTGGCCGAGTACGAGGCCGCGCACTAGGTTCGGCCGTCAGCCGCCCGGCCCGAGGCCGCCGGGCGGCTCTGCGCGGGGTCGGTCGCCGGCAACCGGTACGTTCGCTTGCGGCGTACTTGGAACTACGTTGCCACTTAACGCTGTTGGATGGGGTGAAGGCGCAGTGTCCGGGGAACCTCTTATGTAGTTGGCGCTTAATCGCGTTAAGTACAGGGCCGGGCACGCGGCTACCATGCGGAGCAGGCAGGCACGCCGAAACCTGCCGGATCCCGCTGTGAGGAGAGCGACGACATGTTCGAGAGGTTTACCGACCGGGCGCGGCGGGTTGTCGTCTTGGCGCAAGAAGAAGCCAGGATGCTCAATCACAACTACATTGGCACGGAGCACATCCTGCTCGGTCTCATCCATGAGGGCGAGGGTGTTGCGGCCAAGGCGCTTGAGTCGCTTGGGATCAGCCTTGAGGCGGTCCGCCAGCAGGTCGAGGAGATAATCGGCCAGGGTCAGCAGGCGCCGTCGGGTCACATCCCGTTCACCCCGCGAGCCAAGAAGGTGCTCGAGCTGTCGCTGCGTGAGGCGCTACAGCTCGGCCATAACTACATCGGGACCGAGCACATACTGCTTGGCCTGATCCGCGAGGGCGACGGCGTAGCCGCTCAGGTTCTTGTCAAGCTTGGCGCCGACCTGAACCGTGTCAGGCAGCAGGTCATCCAGCTGCTCCACGGGTACCAGGGCAAGGAGCCGACGGCTGCCGCGAGCGGCTCGGCTGAGTCCGCGCCGTCGACATCGCTGGTGCTTGACCAGTTCGGCCGGAACCTCACCCAGGGCGCCCGCGAGGGCAAGCTCGACCCGGTGATCGGCCGTGAGAAGGAAATCGAGCGGGTCATGCAGGTGCTGTCCCGCCGCACCAAGAACAACCCGGTCCTCGTCGGCGCCCCTGGCGTCGGCAAGACCGCCGTGGTCGAGGGCCTCGCCCAGAAGATCGTCAAGGGCGAGGTGCCTGAGACGATCAAGGACAAGCAGCTCTACACGCTTGACCTTGGCGCGCTCGTCGCCGGTTCCCGGTACCGCGGTGACTTTGAGGAACGGCTCAAGAAGGTACTCAAGGAGATCCGCACCCGCGGCGACATCATCCTGTTCATCGACGAGATTCACACGCTCGTCGGCGCCGGCGCGGCCGAGGGGGCGATCGACGCGGCCTCCATACTCAAGCCCATGCTGGCCCGCGGCGAGCTGCAGACCATCGGCGCGACCACGCTCGACGAGTACCGCAAGTACCTGGAGAAGGACGCGGCCCTTGAGCGCCGCTTCCAGCCCATCCAGGTGGCGGAGCCGACGATCGCGCACACCATCGAGATCCTCAAGGGCCTGCGCGACCGGTACGAGGCGCACCACCGGGTGTCCATCACCGACGGTGCCCTCGTCGCCGCGGCGCAGCTCGCCGACCGCTACATCAGCGACCGGTTCCTGCCCGACAAGGCGATCGACCTGATCGACGAGGCCGGTTCCCGTATGCGCATCCGCCGGATGACCGCGCCGCCTGACCTGCGCGACTTCGACGAGAAGATCGCCCAGGTGCGCAAGGACAAGGAGTCGGCCATCGACTCCCAGGACTTCGAGAAGGCCGCCGCCCTCCGTGACACGGAGAAGCAGCTGCTCGCGAAGAAGGCCACCAGGGAGAAGGAGTGGAAGGCCGGCGACATGGACGTGGTCGCTGAGGTCAACGAGGAGCTCATCGCCGAGGTCCTCGCCACCGCGACCGGCATCCCCGTCTTCAAGCTCACCGAGGAGGAGTCGCAGCGGCTGCTCCGCATGGAGGGCGAGCTGCACCGGCGGGTCATCGGCCAGAACGACGCGATCAAGGCGCTGTCCCAGGCCATCAGGCGCACCCGTGCAGGCCTGAAGGACCCGAAGCGGCCCGGTGGCTCGTTCATCTTCGCCGGGCCGTCAGGCGTCGGCAAGACCGAGCTCTCCAAGACGCTGGCGGAGTTCCTGTTCGGCGATGAGGACTCGCTGATCCAGCTCGACATGTCCGAGTACATGGAGAAGCACACGGTATCCAGGCTGTTCGGCTCGCCGCCCGGTTACGTGGGCTACGAGGAGGGCGGCCAGCTCACCGAGAAGGTGCGCCGCAAGCCGTTCTCCGTGGTCCTGTTCGATGAGATCGAGAAGGCCCACCCGGACATCTTCAACTCGCTGCTGCAGATCCTTGAGGACGGGCGCCTCACCGACGCGCAGGGCCGCACGGTGGACTTCAAGAACACCGTGATCATCATGACCACGAACCTGGGGACGCGTGACATCTCCAAGGGCGTGTCGGTCGGCTTCGCCAGGCAGGGCGACAGCCGCGGGTCCTACGACCGGATGAAGGCGAAGGTCGGCGAGGAGCTCAAGCAGCACTTCCGTCCCGAGTTCCTCAACCGTGTCGACGACGTCATCGTGTTCCACCAGCTGGAGCAGGACGAGATCTTCCAGATCGTGGACCTGATGATCGCCAAGCTCGACGACCGGCTGAAGGATCGCGACATGGGCATGGAGCTCCGCCCTGCGGCCAAGCAGCTGCTCTCCGAGCGCGGCTACGACCCGGTGCTCGGTGCTCGGCCGCTTCGTCGCACGATCCAGCGGGAGATCGAGGACATGCTGTCCGAGAAGATCCTGTTCGGTGAGCTGCGGCCTGGGACCATCGTGATCGTCGATGCCGAGGGCACCGGCGAGAAGGCGAAGTTCACCTTCACCGGCGTGCCGAAGCCGGACTCGACTCCCGAGGCGATCCCGGTCGCCGCCCTCGCGGCGAGCGACCCGGTGAGCGGAACCAACCCGACCAGCGCGCCCTCCTCGGAGGGCCCGGGCACCGCGACGGCGCTCGGCTAGGGCTCGCGCAAGGTCAAAGTCAGAAGAAGCAGGGCCGGGAGCATTCGCTCCCGGCCCTGCTGCTTTTCCGGCCCGGGCTTCAGGCGGGCAGGGCGAAGCGTCCGTCGGGGAGCGGGTCTACCAGGCCATCGGTTATCAGGCCGTCCAGGGCGCGGGCGCGCTGGAGGTGGTCTGGCCAGACCACGTCTAGGCGCGCTCGCGTTACCGGCTCTGGCGCGTCCCGCAGGACGGCTAGCAGGCGGCCCCGGCACTGGCGGTCTGTGCCCTCGTAGGTCTGGCCGACCGGCCTGGTCTCTGCGGGCGGCCGGCCGGCGGTCAGCCAGGCGCATTGTGCGGCGACTGGGCAGCCATCGCACTTTGGCGCGGCTGCGGTGCAGGTTAGTGCGCCTAGTTCCATGACGGCTACCGACCATCTCGCGGCGATGGCGGCGTCGGCGGGGAGCAGGGATTCCGCCATGCGGTACTCGGCTACCGTCGGCGCCGCGCCGGGGAACTCGCGTCCGTACTCCAGGCGGGTCAGCACTCGCCGGACGTTCGTGTCGAGGACCGCGTGCCGGCGCTGAAACGCGAAGGAGGCCACGGCGGCGGCGGTGTACGCGCCGATGCCGGGCAGCGCGAGCAGTTCGTCGTGCGATGACGGAACCTGGCCTCCGTGCCGCTCGACGATGATGCGGGCGGTCTCGTGCAGCCGGAGCGCGCGGCGCGGATAGCCGAGCCGGCCCCACTGGCGCACAGCCTCGCCAGGCGCGTCGGCGGCCTGGGCGGCTGGCGATGGCCACCTGGCCAGCCAGGCCTGGTGCGCGGCGAGCACCCGGCTCACCGGGGTCTGCTGCAGCATGATCTCGCTGACGAGGACCGACCAGGGGGACGCGTCAGGCGCCCGCCACGGCAGGTCGCGTGCATGCACCGAATACCACCCAAGCACCGGTTCTAGATAAGCCGAGTACATAGCGAGCATTATCCCGTGCCCGCGGACCCAGCCGGGCCCCAATCCGTGCCGCCGGCGAGTCTGCCGGAGGTTGGGGCGACCCGGGGATAATACTTTCCGTATGCCGATGGATGCGAATCGTGACGAAGCTGAGATGGATGATTACGACGCACCGGATGACTTCGCCGACCCAGAGGATGACCCGACCGCCTACTGGCGGCGGCGGTTCACTATCCTGGCCGGCGGCATCGCCGTGCTCGGGCTGTGCGTCTGGCTGTTTCCCGGCAGCCGGCCGGCCCCGGCACGCACGCCGCAGAGCGCCAGCGCGTCCATGGCGGCGCTCGCCAGGCACGGTGCGCTCCCGTCGGCGGCGTACGGCACCGCGTGGCTGGGACCCGCGGCACGAGCGAGCGCGCAGCCGTCGGCAAAGGCCAAGAAAACCCGGCAGTCGAAGGCCCACCATCCGAGCCGGAGGCCAAGTCCCGCTGACACCGCGTCGGCAGCCGCGTCGGCAGCCGCGTCGCGCTGCGCGCCCGCAGGCATCGTGCTCAGCCTGTTCACCAGCCAGGACAGCTACCCGCAGCGCGTGCTGCCCACGTTTAACGTGTACGCGGTCTCGACGTCGGCAACCGCCTGCACGCTCGCCTACGGACCGGGCTCGGTTCGCGTGGTCGTGACAAGGCGCGGCCACGTGGTGTGGGATTCGGCCCGCTGCAAGCCCCCGGCCGCGGGCCGGGTTCGGTTCACGCTCGGCGTGCCGCAGGAGCTGACGATGGCCTGGAACCGCCTGGCCAAGGGCCCGTCCGGCTGCGCGGGCTCGCTGTCGGCCGGCGCCGCGGGCACGTTCGACGCGGTCGCCATGACAGCCGGCCAGTCCAGCCAGGTCCGCGCGTTCAAGCTAGCCAGATAACCCGGTGAAGGCGGCCTTCAGCGCCTCGCGCACGTCTTCGACCTCGATGACCTTCATGGCGGAATCGGAGCCTGCGCCGGCGGCCGAGCCGGCCGGGACGATCGCCTGCCTGAATCCCATCCGCTCGGCCTCGGCGATGCGCCGCGGCACGCCCGCGACGTTGCGCACCTCGCCGGCCAGGCCAACCTCGCCGACCACGATCACGCCCTGCGGAATGGACAGGTCCGCCACCGAGCTCGCGAGCGCGAGCGCCACCGCGAGGTCCACTGACGGCTCGGTGAGCCGGACGCCGCCCACGGTCGCGGCGTAGACGTCTGACTTGCCGACCTTGACCTCGGCGCGGCGCTGGAGCACCGCGAGCACCATGCCAACCCGGGACGCGTCAAGTCCTGACGTCACCCGGCGCGGCTGCTCAAGCACCGAGACGCCGACGAGCGCCTGCACCTCGGCGAGCAGCGGCCGCCGGCCCTCAAGGGTGACGGTCACGCAGGTACCAGGAACCGGCTCGCGGTGCCGTGACAGGAAGAGGCCACTGGGGTCGGCGAGCCCGATGAGGCCGTACTCGCCGAGATCGAAGCACCCCAACTCGTCCGTCGGGCCATAGCGGTTCTTGACCGCGCGGACCATCCGCAGCCGGGAGTGCCTGTCGCCCTCGAAGTACAGCACGACATCGACCAGATGCTCCAGGGTGCGCGGCCCCGCCACGGAGCCGTCCTTGGTCACGTGGCCGACCAGGATGGTGGACATCGCCCGCTCCTTGGCCACCGAGGTGAGCGCCGCCGCGACCTCGCGGACCTGGGTAACGCCGCCCGGCACGCCATCGACGCCGCCTGCCGCGATCGTCTGCACCGAGTCGATGATCAGCAGCCTCGGCTGCACGGTCTCCACGTGGGTGATGATCGCGTCAAGGTCGGTCTCCGCGGCCAGGTACAGGTTCTCGTGCGCGGAACCGATCCGGTCCGCGCGCAGCCGGACCTGGGCGGCGGACTCCTCGCCGGTGATGTAGAGGACGGGACCCAACGCCGCGACGAGCGCGCCCGCCTCGAGCAGGAGCGTCGACTTGCCCACGCCTGGCTCGCCGGCGAGCAGCAGCACCGCTCCGGGGACAAGGCCGCCGCCAAGGACCCGGTCAAGCTCGTCGAGCCCGGTCGGACGCGCGGACGCATGCGCCGCGTCGACCTGCCCGATCGGCATCGCCGCTGTCGACACGGGCCCGCCGCCAAGCCGCCCGGCGCCGCCGGGACCGCCGCCATAGCCGGCCGCCCTGATACCCGCGCGGACAAGGCGCGGGACGACGGCCTCCTCGACGGTGCCCCACGTCTGGCACTCCCCGCACCGCCCGACCCACTTGGTCGCCTGCCAACCGCACTCGGTGCACCGGTACCCCGCCGTCGACTTCGCCATGCCCGCACCATACCGGCGACGTCCGACATTCGGCTGACGCGCCGCGCTGGCCGCGACGACGGCACGGAACGGGGCATAAGCTGAGTATGAGAACCAGGAACGTCGGGAGGAGGACGCGTTGACAGGACTGCTCGAGGTACCGGTCGTGCTCTCCACCTCATCGGTGTACCCGCAGAAGACGCCTGACGCGTTCCAGACCGCCGCACGGCTTGGCTATGACGGCGTTGAGGTGATGGTCTACACCGACCCGGTTAGCCAGTCCGGTGACGCCCTGGCGCGGCTGGCGGACTACCACCAGATTCCGGTGCTCGCGGTACACGCGCCAGGCTTGCTGCTCACCCAGCTCGTCTGGGGCTGGGAGCCGTGGTCGAAGCTGATCCGCGCGAAGGACCTCGCCGAGCGACTCGGCGCGAAGGTCGTCGTGGTTCACCCGCCGTTCCTCTGGCAGCGCGAGTACACCAAGGGGTTCGAGCAGGGCATCAGCAAGATGTCAGAAGAGACCGACGTGATCTTCGCGGTGGAGAACATGTTCCCGATCCGGGCCGGCGCCAGCGAGGTCTCGGGCTACGCGCCGCACTGGGACCCGACCAAGCTTGACGTTCCCAACGTCACGCTCGATCTGTCGCACACCGCCGCTTCCGCCTCGGACGCGATCGTGATGGCGAACGACATCGGCACCCGGCTTGCCCACATCCACCTGGCCGATGGCACCGGCGTATCGAACGGCCCGGTTCCCGACGAGCACCTGGTCCCCGGCCGCGGCAGGCAACCGTGCGCGGAACTGCTCCGCGGCATCGCCGCCACCGGCTACCAGGGCATGGTGGTCGCCGAGGTGAACACCAGGCACGCCGCGAGCACGGACGACAGGCTCGCCGACCTGGCGGAGACGCTGGTCTTCGCCCGCACCCACCTGGCCCCGGTTCCGGCCCGCTGACCGAGGCCGGAGCCGGGGTGCTTGCTGGTGGTTTGCAACTGCAAGCATGCGAGCTAAAATGCGGGTATGGCTAGCATGAACTCGATCGGGGATTACATCAGGCAGCAGCGGGAGCAGGCGAAGATCTCGCTCCGTCAGCTCGCCGAGCAGGCCGGCGTCTCCAACCCCTACCTCAGTCAGGTGGAGCGCGGGCTGCGCAAGCCGAGCGTCGAGATCCTGCAGCAGATCGCCAAGGGGCTGCGCATCTCCGCCGAGGCGCTCTACGTGCAGGCCGGCATTCTCGAGGACCGCCCGGGCGACTCCGGCGTCAGGTCGGCGCTGCTCACCGACCCGCAGCTCACCGAGCGGCAGAAGCAGGTGCTCATCGAGATCTACGAATCCTTCCGCAAGGAGAGCCAGAAGCCGCCCACCGCCGAGGTGGTCGGGGTCATCCGCGCCGCGGATACCGCGTGACTCCGCCCGCGACAAGGTAGCGTTGGATCGTGATCGGAATCATGGGCTCGGGGGCGTACGCCCCGCTCCAATACTTTTTCGTCGCGCTCGCCGTGGCTGCGTTCGGTGCGGAGACGTGGGCGTTCATCGACGCCATCATCAGGCCCGCCCGGGCGTTCGTCGCCGCGGGCAAGCAGACCAAGCCGATCTGGCTGATCATCTTGGGCGTCGCCTTCGTGATCGGGCTGTACGCCGCCGCCTACGGCGGCGTTATCGGCTTCCTGTCGGTGGCGGCCTTCGTGGCGTCCGCGGTCTACCTCGCCGACGTGCGGCCCAAGGTGCGGGAGATCCGCAGCGGCAGCTCGGGCAATGGCCCGTACGGTCCCTGGTAAAGAAAAAAATCAGATTATCCTGAACGGTCCCGTGGTACCACGGGACCGTTCAGGATAATCGAATGTCGCCTTCAAGGCACCACGAGCAGCAGCAGCGGTGCCGTGACGAGCAGCGCGGCCGCCAAGACGATCGCCGCATGGGCCGTGCGGGACAGCGGCGGCGGCGGGGTGAGCAGCCTGATCACCCGCGCGGTGAGCTCGCCCTCGGCCGCCGCGAGTGCGCCCGCGGGGGTGCAGTCGGACCCCGCCGTGCCGAAGCGGAGCAGTGCCGTGGCGAGTTCCCTGGCCGTTATCGCCCGCCGCGGTGGCGATCCCCGGTACCCGACAGACGCGAATAGGCCGCGGACCCGCAGCGCGTGGTCGTCGGCCATCATCTCGACGAGCAGCGCGACGGTCCTTTGCGCCTGGGTCACGCTCGCGGATCTGGGGAAGGCGCGGAGCAGTGAGGTGAACGGGATCAGCACTAGGTCGTGCCGGGCGCGCAGGTGGGCCCGCTCGTGCGCGAGGACAGCGGTGAGCTCGGCGGGACCGAGCAGGTCAAGGGCGCCAACGCTGACGACGATCTGCGAGCGGATGCCCGGCAGGCAGTAGGCCGCCGCCGCCGGATAGTCGATCACGAGCGCACCGGGGACCTTGGGATCGCCGTGCGCGAGCAGCGCGAGTAGCTCGCGCTGGCGGCGCCGCGCGCCGATCGCGTCGGCGAACGCGACCACAAGCACCCCGCAGAGCACGCTGAGCAGGGCGAGCCCTGCGGTGAGGGCGAGCAGCCTGATCGTGGTGAGTACCATCGGCTGGCGCGGCGCGAGCAACTCACCCGAGGTCAGCCGCCCGGCGAGCACGGTGAGTCCGCCGACGACACCCACCTGCGTCCCCGGGCCGCTTACCCCGATCGAGAGCAGCGCGCCGACGGCCGCGAGACCCCCGGCGAGGCCCAGCGCCTGCCACAGCAAGATCGCGGCCGCCGGGGACCTGTGCGGCCATGAGGCGCGCAGCATCGCGCGCGCGCTCCGCACGCTTCCCACGGCGACCGCGGCCAGTAGTACCGCGTCGGCCAGTGCCCCCATAACCCGGCCCCGATGTCTCCTTCTAGGTTCCCGTCGTGCTCAAGCTCCAGGCTCGCCAGCGCGTCCATGAGCACCTCGGCCTCGGAACCGGACACGCTCTGCGCGAAACGCGCGAGCGCGGCAACCCGGTCGCCGGTCTGGTCGAGTGCCGTCAGCATAAGCTCCGCCACATACGCCTCGCGGGTCGCGGCAGGCCGGTACCGCCAGGCGCGGCCGTCCCTCTCCCTGCGCGCGAACCCCTTCTTCGCAAGCCGGTCAAGCACGGTCATCACGGTGGTGTGAGCCAGGTTGCGCTCGTTGAGCCCCGTGCTGACCTGTCTGACGGTCAGCGCGGAATCGGTCCCCCATAGCACTTCCATAATGGCACGTTCGAGGTCGCCCAGCCTGTTCACGCCGTAACCTTACCGTCGAAGGGGCTTCCGCGACCAGAGCGGATGACTCCGCGGCCAGCGGGGATTTCGCGATCTGCACGGTGCCGAAGATGATCGCGGCGAGCGCGACGATCTCCGGGAGCAGCCACCAGCCGACACGAAGCTCCTCGCTGTAGAGGGTGACGCCGTAGCTGATGCTGATCAGCGCGTCGCCGACGGCGAGCATGGGCTGCGAGGCGACAAGGGAGCCGGCTTGCAGCGCGTTCTGCAGCAGGAAGAGCGATCCCACGCCCGCCGCCGCGACGCCGTAGATGTGCCAGTTCGTGAAGAAGGCCTGCGCGCCCCCGTTGAGGTCGGCAATGGCGTTCTTCATCAGCGCCGCGGTCAGCGCGTAGCCGCAGGCGGCTGCCAGGCCGAGCAGGGCCGCGCGCGGCTCGCCCCTGGTGCCCGTCGCCATGATGATGAGGACCGCCTCGAAGGCCGCGGTGGCGATCAGGACGAGGACCCAGCTCCGGTCCTGGGCGGTGTCGATCGCGCCGCTCGGCTGAGCGATCGCGAGCCCGGCGCCGAGGGCGATCGTGGTCGTCGCGATGGCGGCCCAGGGCAGCCGGCCGAGTGCCTCGCGATTGTGGTTGGCGAGGGCGGCGAGCACCAGGGTGACCGGCAGTTCGATGATGAAGATCGGCTGCACCAGGGCGATCGGGCCGGTCGCGAGCGCCGCCGCCTGTGCTACGGCGGCCACGATGACCATGCCGATCCCGGCCAGCCACACCCGGCGCTTGACGAGGTCGGCGATGAGCGACAGGCGCATGGACCGTTCTGGCGGCACCTGGGCGGCCGCCCTGCGTTGCAGGACCGCGGCGCAGGCGTTGCTCGCCGCGGTGAGCAGTGCGAATAGGACGCACAGCGCCGTGTGCACCGCGATGTGGTGCATGTGCAAGGGGATCCCGGCCTCGTCTAGTGCTGTCACGCCGGGTCCGTCTTCTGGTCATTGAAGATGGCCACTGTGCTGCTGCCGTTCATGTCTGGGCGGAGAGCGGCGAAGGGGCGGAGGTTAGCGAGGCTCTCCCCCCTTTTCTCCCGCCATGCCCATTCCCGCGCGATGGCGGAGGCAAAACCGATCCTGAGCGCCTCGTTGAAAGTCTCGTCGCAGTAGGTGAGCACGCAGCCGAGCAGCCGGTCGATTTCCGGCTCCGTGACGGCGGCGAGCGGGAGTCGGCCCGTCAGGTAAACATCACCGGTCCGGTCGAGCGAGAAGTGCACGCCGTACATGCGGGAGCTGCGTTCAAGCAGGAAACGGTAGAAGACCGCGTGGTTCTCGTCCGGCTGGCGGCAGAAGAACGCCTCGACCTGAAGGCTGTGCTTGCCGACGATGAGCCAGGTCATCGTGACGAGCTTGTGCTCTCCTTCGAGGCGCACCAGATACGCGTCCTGTTCTGGGCGCTCGTAGCCAAGCCCCAGGGCGTCAAGGACGGTACTGAGGGCACTGCCATCATCGGCCGCCATAAGTGCCTACGCCCCGATTCTGGCTTCCGCATGGGGGGCGGGAGCCCCCCATGCCAAAGGGCCGCCTCCCCGCGAGATAACGGCCTCGTCCATGGCTCCGGTATACACCCTGGCCAGCCTGTCCACAGTGGCGGACCAGCCGAAAGCGGACGCGTGTCGTCGCGCGCCCTCGGAAAGTGCCGCCAGGCGTCGTGGCGCCCTGATGAGGCGCCTGAGGACCCGTGCCCAGTCGGCCGGGTCGTGGCCATCCACGAGGATGCCCGAGTGGCCGTCCTTGACGACGGTGCGCAGGCCTCCGACGCGGGCCGCCACGACGGGCGTGCCGCAGGCCTGGGCCTCGAGTGCCACGAGCCCGAACGATTCCGAGTGCGAGGGCGTGAGCACGACGGTTGCCGCCCGGTACCACCGCGCAAGCTCGGCCTGCGGGCACGGCGGCTCGAACCGCACGAGGTCGCTGATCCCCAGCTGCGCGGCCAGTTCGTGCATCCGGTCGGGGTCCGCGCGTTCCTGCCGCCCGCTCGGGCCGCCGACGAGGACGACCTGCAGGGTCTTTCTCAGTTCCTTGTCGGCCGCGACGAGCCTGGCCGCGGCCTTGAGCGCGATGTCGGGGCCCTTGAGGGGCTGTACCCGGCCGACGAAAAGCAGTACCACCGCGTCGTGCGCGATGCCGAGCTGGCTTCTGGCCTCGCTCTTGGCGTTCAAGCCGCCCGGCTGGAAGAGGCTCAGGTCCGCGCCTGGGTTGATGGTCTCCACCTTGCCAGGTGCGGCACCGTAGAGCTCCGTGAGCTGGCGCGCCTCCTCGGCCGTGTTGGCGATCAGCCGGTCCGCGGCGGCGACGACCTCGAGTTCTCCCTTGATCCGCTCATCAGGCTCGGCGGCGTCACCGGCGGCGAGCGCGGCGTTCTTGACCTTGCCAAGGGTGTGCATGGACTGCACGAACGGCACGCCCCAGCGCTCCTTGGCCACCGCGCCCACCTTGCCCGACAGCCAGTAGTGCGCATGCACCAAGTCGTAGTTTCCCGGCTCGGCTGCCGCCTCGGCGCGCAGCACCTCATGGGTGAACTCGCAGACCTGGGCGGGCAGGTCGACCTTATCGAGCTCCTCGAACGGCCCCGCGACGACGCTGTGCACGAGTACCCCGGGAACGAGCTCGGCGAGCGGCGGGGTGTCCCGGCAGACCGCACGGGTGAAGATCTCCACCTCGGTTCCGAGTTCGGCCAGCCGCTTGGCCACCTCGACGACGTACACGTTAAGGCCGCCGGCGTCGCCCGTGCCCGGCTGGTCGAGCGGGGACGTATGGACGCTGAGCGTGGCGATCCGTCGCGGTACGCGATGCGGAACGCGATGCGGAACGCGATTGGGCAGCGTAGACACAGATGTAACCAACCGCGCCGACGCAGTTCATGTTCCCGTGCCGTGTTTTCCCCGGAAGATAGCCAGTGACCAATGCCTCTATGTTCAACCCGCGAGGGGGTTAGCTAGGCTGACCGCCATGGGAACCCTTGTGCTGCTGCGGCATGGTGAGAGCGAATGGAACGCTAAGGGCCTGTTCACCGGATGGGTGGACGTAGGGCTCGCGGCGAAGGGCGTGCAGGAGGCGGCGGCCGCCGGGCGGATGCTCGTCGGTGCAGGGCTTCGTCCTTCAGTTGTGCACACGTCGGTGCTCACCCGCGCTATCTCGACCGCCAACGGGGCGCTTGAGGCGGCCGGCCTCAGCTGGCTGCCTGTTCGGCGTTCGTGGCGGCTGAACGAGCGCCACTACGGTGCCCTTCAGGGTAAGGACAAGGCGCAGACGCGCGAGGAGTTCGGCGACGAGCAGTTCATGACCTGGCGCCGCTCCTACGACGTTCCGCCGCCGCCGCTCGCGGATGACGACCTGCTTTCACCGGTCGGCGACCCGCGGTACGCGACACTCCCGCCTGAGCTCATGCCGCGCACGGAATGCCTGCGGGATGTTGTCGGGCGGCTCCTCCCTTACTGGTACGACGCAATCGTCCCCGAGTTGTCCGCCGGGCAGACGGTGCTCGTGGTGGCGCACGGCAACTCACTGCGCGCACTCGTCAAGCACCTCGACGGGATCAGCGACGAGGCGATTGCCGGGCTCAACATCCCCACAGGTATCCCGCTGCTCTATGACCTCGATGAGGAGTCCAAGCCCGTGCTGCCAGGCGGGCGCTACCTGGACCCGGACGCGGCCAAGGCCGCCGCGGAGGCCGTTAAGAACCAGGGGCGCTGAAACGGTCATCTGATGGACGAAGGATGCCCGGCAAGCGGCTAGTGGGGAGCGGCTAAGTGAACATCCGGAAAAGAGTGAAATTTCCCGCTATCGCGCGATTGCGGCCGCCCCGGCTGCTCCGCGTACCATGAGGTACGTGAGTATGGACTGGTCTCGCGGGAACGTGCTGCCGAGGCGGAGCCTATCTTCGCTGCTCCGTGGCCCGGCATGGCGATAAGGACGCGAGCCGCCAAGGGCGTTCGGCAGCCGAGAAGCGCGCGGCTGCGGGCCGCTCAGCAGCCGAGAAGCGCGCGGCTGCGGGCCGCTCAGCAGCCCGCGAAATTGCCGCCAGGAATAGCGTCGGTCCTTTCCGTACTCTCTTCATCTGCCGTTGTCGTTGATAGCGAGGACCGGGTACTGCGCGCAAGCGCGGCGGCCCGCGCCTTCGGCATCGTCAAGGGCGACCGGCTCATGGTGAGCGAGCTCGCGGCCCTCGCCAGGCAGGTGCGCAGGGACGGCGAGATTCGCGAGGCCGAGTTCGAGGTGCCCGTGCCGCGCTTTGGCGGCCGCACGACCACCTTCGCGGTCCGCGTCGCACCGCTGTCGGGTGCCGTCGGCGGCGGCGGCCTCGTCCTGGTGCTCGCCGAGGACCAGACGGAGAGCCGGCGCGTGGAGGAAGTCCGCAGGGACTTCGTGGCCAATGTCAGCCACGAGCTCAAGACGCCGGTTGGCGCGCTTGCCCTGCTCGCCGAGACGATCGAGGACGCGGCCGACGACGCGGAGGCGGTCCGCAGGTTCGCCGGCCGGATGCGGCAGGAGTCCGCCCGGCTGACGTTCCTCGTCCAGGACCTGATCACGCTCTCGCGGATCCAGGCCGCCGAGCCGATCCCCGACCCGCATCCGGTTGCGGTGGACGCGGTGGTCGCCGAGGCGGTCGACAGGTGCCGGATGAAGGCCAACGCCCGGGGCATCACGCTCGCGTCCATCGGCGTGCGCGGGCTGACCGTGCTCGGCGAGGATGACCTGCTGGTGACCGCGGTGCGGAACCTGCTCGAGAACGCGGTCGTCTACAGCCCTGAGCGCACGCGCGTCGTGGTGTGCGTGAAGAAGGTGGGCGACGGCGGCCTCGAGATCAGCGTGACCGACCAGGGCATCGGCATCCCCGAGCGAGATCTGGAACGGATCTTCGAGCGCTTCTACCGCGTTGACCCGGCCCGCTCGCGGGCCACGGGCGGCACCGGGCTCGGGCTCGCCATCGTGAAGCACGTGACCGTCGCCCACGGTGGCAGGGTCACGGTGCGCAGCGTGGAAGGCGCTGGCTCTACGTTCACCCTTTGGCTGCCATTGCGGAGCGAAAATGACGGCACAAGCGCCGATCGCGCGCGCGTCTAACCCCTTCCGGATGATCCCGGATACCCCTTCAGGAGGACCTCAGTGACACGTGTGCTTGTTGTGGAGGACGAGGAGTCGTTCAGCGACGCGATCTCGTACATGCTCCGCAAAGAGGGCTTCGAGGTGGCTGTCTGCGCGACGGGACCCGATGCGCTCGACACCTTCGACCGCACCGGCGCCGACCTGGTCCTCCTCGACCTGATGCTGCCGGGCCTGCCGGGCAGCGAGGTGTGCCGCTCGCTGCGCGAGCGGTCCAGCGTGCCGGTCATCATGCTGACCGCTAAGGACAGCGAGATAGACAAGGTGGTCGGCCTCGAGCTCGGCGCCGACGACTATGTGACGAAGCCGTTCTCGTCCCGCGAGCTCGTGGCGCGGATGCGGGCCGTCCTGCGGCGGCGAGGCGACGCGGAGGAAGCGACCGAGGCGACGCTTGAGGCAGGGCCGGTGCGCATGGACGTGGAACGGCACGTCGTGAGCGTCAGGGGCGATCAGGTTCAGCTCCCGCTCAAGGAGTTCGAGCTCCTCCAGGTGCTGCTGCGCAACGCCGACCGGGTGCTCACCAGGATGCAGCTCATCGACCGGGTCTGGGGCGCCGACTACGTGGGCGACACCAAGACCCTGGACGTGCACGTCAAGCGGCTGCGCGCCAAGATCGAGACCGACCCGGCCAAGCCACGGCATATCGTGACCGTCCGCGGACTCGGGTACAAGTTCGAGTCGGTCGGCTGACCGGCCCGACCGACTCCGGCGACGGCTTGACCTACTTCGTGGCCGTGGCCGACGGGGTGCTAGGCGACACCGCCGCCGACTGGGTGCTAGTCGCCGCGGCGGTGGGCGCCGGGCTCGCCGGGGCCGAGTAGGTCGAGAAGTCGTACGACTGAGCCTCCACGGGGACCTGGAGGGTGACGGAGCCCGCGTGCTGGAAGTCCAGCGTGACCGGGACGTATGAACCGCCGGTGAGCGGCTTGGTCAGGCTGTTGAGCACGACCGACGGCTGTGGCCCCGTCAGGTTGACGGCCGAGTTCACCGGGAGCGTGACCGTGCTGCCTGACAACGCCACGCTGGTTGCCGCGCCCGCCGCCGAGGCGCTCAGCAGCTTGTCGGCGTTCGCGCTGCCGTTGTAGAGCGACAGGAAGAGGCTGGCCGACGAGCCGGAGGGTACCGTCGACCCCGAGGGCGCGCCGAGGACGAAGGCGTTGGTGATCCTGATTCCGTTAAATACCGTCTGGGCGCCGGCGGATGCGGGGTGGAACTCAAGCGTCGGGGCGTTCTCCCCGGCTTCGCACCCGGCGATCGCCGGGACCAGCAGGGCCAGGACACCCGCACCGATGAGCAGGCGGCCAGCGGTGGTCTTCCCGAAGCTTGCGCGGATCACGGCGAAATGCCTCCTCGTTCATGGCGGGTTACG
>Ga0066797_1000245_pt1 | contig 16684 bp, 11 predicted proteins | sample PersoiDNA2013193_FD_76335 | JGI IMG/M metagenome (GOLD analysis project Ga0066797, IMG submission 76335) | Permafrost soil microbial communities from the Arctic, to analyse light accelerated degradation of dissolved organic matter (DOM) -... | ecosystem: Environmental > Terrestrial > Soil >... | reverse complement strand
GCCCTTACCACCAGTGGACCCGCAAGAAAAACGGCAAGACCGCCACCCGCATCCTGTCCGACGACCAGCTCGCCGACTACCAGCCCTGGTTCAGCAACCACAAACGGCTCCGCGAACTGATCACCGAACTCGAGGAAATCAGCCTCGCCATCACCGAGGCCGACCCCCGCTGGAAACGCTAACCAGGCCCGCCCGGCGCACGCGCGGCGTCACGCTCCCACGGCCCCCGCCAGAACCGGAGCAGCAGCCTCCGCATCGTGTGGCCGACGCCCGCTTAACCTGTGGTCAGCCCTCCAACCGCGCCCCGTCTGCGCAGGTCAGGCCTAAACGTGAATACCTCAGCCGACGGTTTTACAGACTGTTCTCCTTCCGCCGAGCCTTACGCCGCTGACCAGCGCGTATGCCGTTCGAGGCTCCGTCCCGGGCTGCAGCCGTCCGCAATGCGTCCGCGCGCAGCGGGCTTGGAGAGCCACGGACGGGAGCAAAAATGTCCACGGACGGCGGCGGCGGGAGCGGCTACGCTGACCGTCCGCCCGGCTTTGTACCTCTGGCATTTCAGGATGCCATGCTGCGCACCGCGTCGGTGAAGCCGGGATTGTGCGCGGCAAACTCGTGCTGCTCGTAGACTGACCCGTCCTAAACTTCACTGGGCCGTAATCGCCTTTGCTGCCGATGCTTAGCGGGAGCGTGTGACTGATCCTGCAGGGTTGCCGCCGCCGGGTCGCTTTGCGCTTGCGGCGAGGCCGTCTACGAACAGTTCCAGGAGCCGCATCGCACGCGTCCCGGGGTCGTCCGGTGGTGCCGTGCTGAGCAGGGCAAGGATCGCGACGGTCACGTCCATCGGGTCGGCATCGTCGCGGATGCTCCCGTCTGCCGCTCCGGCGGCGAGGAACACGGCCACGACGTCGGCGATCCTCGCCGCAGCGGCCGAAGCATGAGGGATCACGGAGTGCCACGCAGCGCGCAGCGTATCCATCATGCCGCGCTTCGCGAGCATGAACGACGCGAACTCCTCCACCCAGACACGGAGGGACGCAAGGGCCTCGTGATTTCTGGTGCGGTCGCGTACTCGTGCGGTGACCTCGTCGAGCTTGCTCTGGTAGACGGCCTCCGCCAGTTCGTCGCGAGACGGGAAATGGCGGTAGAGAGTGGCGATCCCCACGTGCGCCGCGCGGGCGACCTCGTTCATCGACACGGCCCGCCCCTCAGCATCGGCGCGGGCGAACGCATCCCTTGCCGCGGCCACGATGACGTCGCGGTTGCGCCTGCGGTCGGCCCGCTCACGACGGTCTGAGATGGGTTCGCTAGACAAACGGAGTGCACTCCTCTTATGATCGGGATCGAAACGGATTGCAGTCCGTTTCTGTGATGATACGGCAAGGGCGCGCGGGCGGGACGGTCTGCGGGCCAGGGTCCGTTACGCCCTGGCCCGGCAGCGCCTGTACCCGCGTCCGCTGCAGTGCGGCGCGGGAAGCGGCTCGCTTAAGGGATTTGGAGTATTAACTTGGAAGCCAGGACCGTTATCGTCACCGGCGGGAACGCCGGCCTGGGGTATCAGTGCGCAAGAAACATCACCCTCAGCGATCCGGGCTACCACGTAGTGCTGGCATGCCGGAGCATGTCGCGAGGCAAAGCGGCCGCCACGGCGATAAAGGCAGAGACGGGCAACCCGAACGTCTCGTCGATAGAGCTGGACCTGGCCTCGCTGGCATCGGTGCGCGCGTTCTGCGACGCGTTCTCGCACGCCAGCCTGCCCCCGCTGTACGCGGTGGTCTGCAACGCGGGGATCAGCGCGGCCGGGGTACCGGGCGCTCCGCGCACGGTGGACGGCGTCGAGACCATCTTCGGCGTCAACCACCTGGGGCACTTCCTGCTGGCCAACCTCCTGCTCAACCAGATGGGAGACAGCGGGCGGATCGTCTTCGTCACAAGCGACCTTCACAACCCTCCGGCTTTCTTCCCCGTGAAGGTGAGCTACGACAGCGCGGCGGCGATCGCCAGCCGAGGCCCCGGGATGCAGCAGTACTGCATCTCGAAGCTGTGCAACATCTACTGCGCATATGAGATGGACAGGCTAATCTCCGAGCAGACTGGCCGACACATCACCGTGAACGCCTTCAACCCCGGCGCCATGACGGACACCGGCTTCTCCAGGCCCGCCGGAAACGCCCTCGTACGCGGCGCGGTCCGGGTCATCGGCGGGATCATGGGCGCCCTCATCGGGAAACAGAGCACGTCGACCGAGTCAGGCACCGCACTCGCTTCGCTCATCACCAGCCCCTCGCTCGCCGCCACGACCGGCAAGTACATCGATCGAGGGACCGAGGCCCAGTCGTCGCCCCTTTCACACGACCGCGACAACGCCAGAGAACTCTGGCAAGCCAGCATGGAAATGTCCGGACTGAAGCCGTCAGAAACCATCTTCGACTCGACCCCGAAGGCCGGCTGAGCGCGACGCCGCGGCACGACGTACTCCGCCGCCGTCACCCGGTCCAGCGGCCCGTCCCTGCAGTGCGCGCAGATCTTCAGCAGGACGACGCCGTGTCCGGCCCGGCCGGCATCCTCGGTCGCGGGCACCCCGGAGTCCAGCCACGCGATCCGCACCGGAATTGCCAGCGGGCCGGGCGGGCACACCGGGATACACGCCCGACTCAGCAGCGGACGGCAAGCCGAAACACCCCGTCAACGTGGCCGGTCCGTGGCCGTCCGTGGAAAACCCAGCGGTTACACCGACCGTCCCAGCGGCACGAAACCCGTCCGCTATGCGTCCGTGGACCCCGCAACACAGGGGTCTACAGCGCGACAAGGTGACACACCACGGGACAGAGAAGAAACGCCCCGCCGGCGCGAGAATTCGCAGCTAGCGGGGCGTCCTTGCAGGTGGTGGCAGGTGTTGGGTTCGAACCAACGTAGGCTGAGCCGACGGTTTTACAGACCGTTCCCTTTGGCCACTCGGGCAACCTGCCATGTGCTGCTGCTGCGGCTGCAGCAGAGAGAAGAATAGCGGACATCGCGAGCAGTTGCGACGTCGAATCGCCCGGCGACGCGCCGCGGACGTGACGTCAGGCACTGTACCCGTCTACCCTGTGCATCATGCCTAGCGAGTCCAGCTTTGACATTGTCTCGAAAATCGACCGCCAGGAAGCCGACAACGCGCTTAACCAGGCGGCCAAGGAGATCAGCACCCGGTTCGACTTCCGCGGCGTGGGCGCGTCCATCGCCTGGTCGGGCGAGGACGGGGTGGAGATCCGCGCCAACAGCGAGGAGCGCGCCAACGCGGTCCTCGACGTGTTCAGGGAGAAGCTCGTCAAGCGCGGGATCTCCCTGAAGCACCTGGACGCGGCGGAGCCGAAGGTGTCCGGCAAGGAGTACCGGATCGCGATCGCCATCAAGGAGGGGATTACGCAGGACAACGCCAAGAAGGTGTCCAAGATCATCAGGGACGAGGGGCCGAAGGGCGTCAAGGCCCAGATACAGGGCGAGGAGCTGCGCGTCTCCTCCAAGAGCAGGGACGACCTGCAGGCCGTGATGGGCCTGCTCAAGTCCAAGGATTTCGACTTCGCGCTGCAGTTCACCAACCGCCGCTAGCGAGACTGCCCGCCAGGACCTCAAGGCGGCGGACCCGCTCGCCGGTAGGCGGGTGGGTGCGCGGCGGCCTGCGGAGCCCGCCGGACGGGAACGGGCAGGCGATCATGAGGTGGCTGGCGGCGGTCAGCGGGCCGCGGGGAGCCGGCGGCAGCGCGGCGGCGCGGGAGTCAATCGTGCGCAGCGCGCTTGCCAGCGCCAGCGGGTCGCCCGTCAGCAGCGCACCGTCGATGTCAGCGCCGTATTCGCGTCCGGCGGGGGCGGCGGCCTGGAGCAGCAGCGCCGCCAGCGGGCAGACCGCGATAAGCGACGCGAAGCCGGCCGACCAGGAGGAGACCGCGACGTCGCGGCGGGCCACATGTGCCAGCTCGTGGGCGATCACCGCGCGAAGCTCGGCGGGCGAGAGCGCACGGAGCAGTCCGTCCGTGCAGCACACGGCCGCCGATCGCGGGCCGTAGCCGATGGTGAGAATGTTCGGCTGAGCCGCGGGCGATACGAAAAGCCGTGGCACAGGCAGCCGGGCCGCGCGAGCCAGTTCCCGCACGAGGCGGTAGAGCTCGGGGCACTCCACCTCGCTGACCTGGCGGGCGCGGAGGGCAGTAAGCACGGTCCGTTCGGTACGAAAGTAGTTGATCCACCCCAGCGCGACCAGCAGCGCACTGACCGCCGCGGCACCGACGAGCCCGAGCCAGAGCGCCGCGACCGCCAGCGACACAGCGCACGCCGCGATGGCGAGCAGTACCGCGCGCAGTCGGTAACAGCGCACTTACGGCTCCCTCCCCAACGTGCGTCTCACCCTGTTAAACGGCTGAGCGCGGCCGAGAGTTTCCCGCCACCGCAAGCCCCGCTCAGGGCAGCGGCAGCCGCCTAGATTTTTAAACTGACTACAATACAACGCCGGGAAAGCACGCTGAATGTGGCGACTGCCACATTCCCGAGCACGGCCGTTGGGCACCCCAGGACGCGTAGACTTTGGCCTGTCTTACACTCACGCCCCGCCCGTTGGGGTGGTGCTGCACGAGGGCTCGGGTCCTGGCGTGCGGAGGAGGCTTTGCGCTGTGACCAAGCAGGTCCAGGAGCTTGACCACGTAATCATCCGTTTCGCGGGTGACTCAGGTGACGGTATGCAGCTCACCGGTGACAGGTTTACCCAGGAGACGGCGGTCTTCGGTAATGACCTGTCCACGCTGCCGAACTTTCCCGCCGAGATCCGGGCGCCGGCGGGCACGCTGCCCGGCGTGAGCAGCTTCCAGCTGCACTTCGCTGACCATGAGATCCTCACGCCCGGTGACGCGCCGGACGTGCTGGTCGCGATGAACCCGGCGGCGCTGAAGGCGAACCTGAAGGACCTGCCGCGCGGCAGGGACCTCATCGTCAATACCGACGAGTTCACTAAGCGCAACCTGGCCAGGGTCGGCTACGAGAGCAACCCGCTCGAAGACGGGTCGCTCGAGGGCTACGCGGTGCATCCGGTCCCGCTGACGTCGCTGACCGTCCGGGCGCTGGAGGGCCAGGGCCTGTCCCGCAAGGACGCCGAGCGGGCCAAGAACATGTTCGCGCTCGGCCTGCTGTCGTGGCTGTACGGCCGGGGCGCCGAGGGCACGATGTCGTTCCTCGAGGCGAAGTTCGGCAAGAAGCCGGAGATCTACAAGGCGAACGTGACCGCGTTCCAGGCGGGCTGGAACTACGGCGAGACCACCGAGGACTTCGCGGTCCGCTACGAGGTCAAGCCGGCTCCTATCGCGCCTGGGAAGTACCGGAACATCACCGGCAACACCGCGCTCTCCTACGGCCTGATCGCCGCGGGCCAGCTCGCCAGGCTGCCCGTCTTCCTCGGCTCTTACCCGATCACCCCGGCCTCCGACATCCTGCACGAGCTGGCCAGGCACAAGAAGTTCGACGTCCGCACGTTCCAGGCCGAGGACGAGATCTCGGCCGCGGGCTCCGCGCTGGGCGCGGCGTTCGGCGGGGCGCTCGCCATCACCACCACGAGCGGTCCTGGGATGCTGCTGAAGGCGGAGACCGTCGGCCTCGCCGTCTCGATGGAGCTGCCGCTGATCGTCGTCGACGTGCAGCGCGCCGGGCCGTCGACCGGCATGCCGACCAAGACCGAGCAGGCCGACCTGCTGATGGCCCTGTACGGGCGGAACGGCGAGTCGCCCGTCCCGGTGGTCGCGGCGTCCTCCCCGTCTGACTGCTTCTTCGCGGCGATCGAGGCGGCGCGGATCGCGGTCACCTACCGGACCCCGGTCATCCTGCTGTCGGACGGCTACCTGGCGAACGGCTCGGAGCCGTGGCGCATCCCCGACGTCGCCGCGCTGCCCGACCTGAGCGCGGAGTTCGCCTTCGCCACCCCCGGCAGCGCGCCCATGGACGGGACGGACTTCCTGCCGTTCGTCCGCGACCCGAAAACCCTCGCACGGCCGTGGGCGATCCCCGGCACTCCAGGCCTCGAGCACCGCATCGGCGGCATCGAGAAGGCCGACGGCGCCGGGACGATCTCCTACGACCCGGACAACCACGACCTGATGGTCCGCACCAGGCAGGCCAAGATCGACGGGATCGCGGCAAGCATCGCGCCCCTGGAGGTCGATGACCCGTCGGGCAAGGCGAAGCTCCTGGTGCTCGGCTGGGGGTCCACCTACGGCTCGATCGGCGCGGCGGTGCGCCGCGCCAGGCAGGCCGGCCACGCGGTCGCCCAGGCCCACCTGCGGCACATGAACCCGTTCCCCGCCAACCTCGGCGAGGTCCTGCGCGGGTATGACAAGGTACTCCTCCCCGAGATCAACCTCGGCCAGCTCGCACTGCTGCTGCGCGGCAAGTTCCTGGTCGACGTGATCTCCTACAACCGCGTCAACGGACTGCCGTTCCGCGCGGCCGAACTCGCCGAGGCAATCGAGGAGGTGCTCGCACATGAGTGAAGTCCAGAACATGGGCATCCCGAACGGACCGGGCCGGCTCAAGTCCCTCACGCTGGTCCCCCATGAGGCCGGCCTGAAGGCCAAGGACTTCAAGTCCGACCAGGAGATCCGCTGGTGCCCCGGGTGCGGCGACTACGCCATCCTCGCCGCCTTCCAGGCATTCCTCCCCGAGCTCGAGGTGCCACGGGAGAACGTGGTCGTCGTGTCCGGCATCGGCTGCTCGTCGCGGCTGCCGTACTACGTGTCCTCTTACGGCATGCACTCCATCCACGGCCGCGCGCCCGCGATCGCGACCGGGCTCGCCACGTCGCGGCGGGACCTGTCCGTCTGGGTGATCACCGGGGACGGTGACGCGCTGTCCATCGGCGGCAACCATCTCATCCACGCGCTGCGCAGGAACGTGAACATCAAGATCCTGCTGTTCAACAACAGGATCTACGGCCTCACCAAGGGCCAGTACTCCCCCACCTCCGAGCAGGGCAAGGTCACCAAGTCGACGCCGTTCGGCTCGCTCGACCACCCGTTCAACCCGGTCTCCCTCGCCCTCGGTGCGGAAGCCTCCTTCGTGGCCAGGTCCGTCGACTCCGACCGCAAGCACCTGATGTCGGTCATGCGCGCCGCCGCCGACCACCAGGGCTCCGCGCTCATCGAGATCTTCCAGAACTGCCCGATCTTCAACGACGACGCCTTCGCCCCGATCAAGGAGCCGAACGCGCCCGGGCTCATCCGGCTGGTCCACGGCGCGGCGATCCGCTTCGGCGAGGCGGGGTCGATGGGACTCACCTACGGCCCGTACGGCTCGCTCGTCCCCGTCGAGGCCGCCTCGGTACCCGAGTCCGAGCTGGTCGTGCACGACGCGACGCGGACCGACCCGGCCTACGCGTTCGCGCTGTCGCGGCTGGACTCGGCGGACTTCGCGCACACCCCGATCGGCGTCTTCCGCTCGGTGGACCGCCCATCCTACGACAGCCTGATGACCGCACAGCTAGAGCAGGCCCGCTCCGGCGGCGCGGGCGACCTAGCCAAGCTCCTCGCGGGCAACGACACCTGGGAAGTCGTCTAAAACACCGCAAGATCAGAATAGCGCTGAAGTTTTGACCGGCTCTCGGCCAATGCTGCTTAGCCTAAGTTGGCCCCGGCTGGCCGCCCGGCGGTCATATCACCACGTTCCGGGCATGCTCCATGCCCGCGGCAAAGATCTTGGCAGAAAAGCGTGCGTATAGAACGCTTATCTGCCATCAAGAAAAAAGTCTCCAAGATCATTGGGCGAGCTTGGCTTTCAGATTTCACCCGGTGTCACATGAGTGCGCAGGGGCATCATGGAGATCCTTAGCTAAGTGGCATTGGGTTCTCGGCGGTCAAAACTTCAGCGCTATTGCCTATTATTGCCGAATGGGTAGCCATCCGATTAAAATAATCATCATTGCACTTGTGGTTCGCGCGGCTCACCCTGTCTCGGCCCTCTGCGCGTGGTAGCCCTCTCCGGACCATGAGCTCCACGGCAGGGTCCATGTTGATCGGTGTAACCGTCCTGCCTTGATGAGCATTCGGCCAGACGCGCAACGGTTCGTCCACGAAGCCCTGGCCAACATCCGTCACACCAGCGAAATCGACCTCGACCGCCTCATCTAACTGACACTCCACCGCTGCCACCTGAACTTCTCGTTGATGGGATCGCCTCTGCGTCGGCAAGTTGCGTGATCCGGCTGACCGAGAGACCGAACTCTTCTGCCACGTCATCCTGGGTTCAGCCGCCGGGTGACGTTTCGGCTTTTGTCGAGCCGCCTTATGATCATCACCGAGCACACTGAACCAGTATCAGGTAGCGGCACTTGCGAAAGAAAATGTGGCACGATAGGTATGCGGCCACAGGTCACGTGGTAAGAATCCATCGAGGCTAACAGAACCCGCTGGAGCCGATCATGCCAGACCCGACCATAATGGCGATCGCCACCGCGGTCGCTGGTCAGACAGCACAAACGCTGACCGCCCAGGCGACCGGCGCTCTCGCGGAAATCGTCAAGCGGATCACCAGAAAGTTCCGCGACCGCCCGGCTGACCTAGCCCTGCTCAGCAACGCGCTAGATGCCCAGGTCTCCGCCAACGAGATTTCCCAGTTCGCGGATGCCTTGCAGCGGGCGGCTCTTGACGATCCTGACTTCGGCCGGGAAATTACGGCGTTCTGGACACAAATGCGAGCTGAGACGAACACCGCCACTTCCGATGGCTTGGTGAACACCTTCCACGGCCACGCGGACAAGGTAATACAGCTCCGCGACGTCCACGGCGGCCTGACCATCAACTGATGTCTAGCACTCACTCAATGGCAGCCGCGCGGCCTTCAGTTCTTGACCAACCAGGAAGAGGAATTTGTCGTGCCCAGCCCTAAGGACCAGCCGGGGGACAATTCTTACTCGCACCTGATGGGTTCCGCGAGCGACGTGGTCCAGGCGCGCGACGTCAGGGGCGGGATCCACTTCCACGGAACCACCGGATCCGGTATGCCGGTTCCCGCGCAGCTTCCGGGTAACGTCCATGGCTTCGTGAACCGTGCGGAAGACATCGAGGTCCTCGATCGCCTCATGTCCGGATCAGAGGGAACGCCTGGCCAGGTGGCCGCGTGCGTGGTGACCGGTGCTCCTGGCATCGGCAAGACCGCGCTCGCCATCCACTGGGCACACCGTGTCCGTGGAGAGTTCCCCGATGGCCAGCTCTATGTAAATCTCCGCGGCTATGACTGGGAAGCTCCCCTTGACCCACAGCGTGTGCTTGGCGGGTTCCTGATCGCGCTCGGCGTCGCCGCTGGAGCGGTGCCGGCTGATCTCGAGGAGCGCAGTTCCCTGTACCGCTCGCTGCTTTCAGCGCGACAGGTGCTGATTGTCCTGGACAACGCCTCGACCGTCGCCCAGGTCAGGCCGCTCCTCCCGGGGACGGGTAGATGCCGGGCGCTGATCACAAGCCGGGGGCTGCTCTCTGGCCTGGCGGTACAGGGAGGCGCCCAGCGTGTCACGCTCAATCTGTTCAGCGAGGCCGACTCGGTAGAGCTGCTCCGGACGACCACGGCCCCCTACCGTACCGGCGACGGCGATGGCGACATTGCCAAGCTGGCCCGGCTCTGCGCGCGGCTGCCGTTGGCGCTCCGGATCGCGGCCGAGCGGGCAGCCGCGCGACCGCGGACGACGCTGACCTCGCTGATCCGGGATCTGCTTGACGAATCCTCCCTCTGGACGGCGCTGACCATGGACGGCTCCGAGGAGGAGGCGGACGCGGTCCGTTCCGTCTTCGCCTGGTCATACCGGGCGCTACCCGAGCCGACGGCACGCCTCTTCCGGCTGCTCGGGGTGTTTCCTGGGGCGGACTTCTCGCACCGGGCGACCGCGGTGCTCACCGGGCTACCCGAGCCGGCCGCCAACCGGCTGCTTGGACACCTGGTTGACGCTCATCTGGTCGAACAGACCTGTGAGGACCGCTACCAGCTGCACGACTTGCTCCGTGCCTACGCTGGGGACCTAGCCGTCCAGATCGATCCGCCGGCCGATGTGGCAGCCGCCCTGGCCGCACTCCTTGAGTGGTACCTGCGCTGCGCGGCCGAACTAGCCGCCCTTGATCCATACGCCTTCGGGCACCGCCAGGTGGAGCTGGGACCGCCCGCCCCCAACGCCGCCAAGCCGGGCTTCGCCGACTACGAGCAGGCGGTGGCCTGGTTTCACAGCGAGCGGGCCAACATCACCTCGGTCATAGCAGCCACCGCACGGGTCGGCCCGAATGCCGCCGTCTGGCAGATCCCGGCCCTACTGCGCCAGATTTTCGACCGTGAACGAGCCTTTGACGATTGGCTCACGACGACCGAGCTTGGGTTGGCGGCGGCCCGCGAGCTTGGCAGCGACGATGGCCAGCTCTTCCTGCTCGGTTCCCTGGGCCGGGCACATTTCTCGCTTAACAATCTCGGCGAGGCGGATCGATATTACTCAACCTTGCTTGCCCGCTGCCACGAGATGGGGCACCTGCACGACGAGGCGGTAGCGGAGAACGTCATGGGCGTGCTTGAGATCAGGCGGCACCGCAGCGAGCAGGCCCTCGCCCATATCGACCGCTCCGACGAGCTCTGCCGCGAGCATGGCTTCCGCGAACTGACCGTCAATCCGGCCACCAACCGGGCTCAAGCGCTCCTCGCGTTCGGCCGACCGGCCGAGGCTCTGGTGATGGCCCAGCAAGCGGTCGAGATCAACCGGAGCGTGGGCAGCAAGCAAGCCGAGATGTACGCTCTGCTCTATCTGTCCGAGGCACAGGTCGCGCTCGGGGCTCCGGCGGAAGCTGAGCGCGGCGTCACTCTCGCGCGCAGACTCGCCGAGGAAAGCCGCAGCCGCGCTGAGGAGGGGCTGACGCTGCTGTACCTCGGTGGTGTCCAAGTGGCGCTCGGCGATGCGGCTGCGGCACTTGACTCTTATCTGGAGGCCGCGGCGATCGCCCGCAAGACCGGGGACAGACAGCGTGAGGCGCTAGCTCTGCTCGGGGCTGGACGAGCGTGCCGCGGACTGTCACGACTTGACGAGGCCGAAGACTTCCACCGGTCCGTCCTGCTCGCCTGGCGCTCGCTGAACGACCCCTGGCAGACGGCGGTAGCCATCGGCGAACTCCTGCGCGACATGGGCCAGGACCGGTCACGGCAAGGTGATGCCCGGTCACTGCGCGAAGAGGCGGTGACCCACATCCGGAGCCTCGATGACCCGGCCGCGCGCTTGCTTCTGGAGTGGCTGGCGCCTGGGGAGTTAGCTGTACAGTACGGTGACTGCGTGGAGGAATCTGCTAGCGGGCAGTCGCCTGCCACCTCGCGCCCGGTGGCGCCCAACGGGGCCGCACCCGATGAATGAGCGCGTCCAGGCCGCTGCATGGCGTCTGTGCGGTGGGCCATACACCGGGCTGCCGTCCCGCTTCTGGTGGCTGTGGGCCAGCACCTTCTTCGCTCGGGTGGGCAACTTCGTGGTGCCGTTCAGCGTGCTCTACTTCACCGCGGACCGCCATCTGTCCGAGTCGCTCGCTGGTCTTCTCATCGGGCTCTACGGTCTAGGCACCGTGGTCGGATCGCTCGCCGGAGGCGTCGCATCGGATCGGGTCGGAAGCAAGCGGACGCTCGTCGCCGGATATGCGGCTGCGGGCATGTCCACCGTGGCCCTCGGGTTGACCACCGGCCTGCTCCCGCTCTCCCTGTGCATGCTCGCGGTGGGCGCATTCGGTGGCACCGCGCGCCCCGCGACGAACGCTCTGATCATCGAGCTCGTCCCGCCGGAGAGCCGGGTGCGGGTGTTTGCCCTCAACTACTGGGCCATGAACCTCGGCTTCGCCATCGCCTGCGTATGTGCCGGCTTGATGACCCTGGCCGGATACGTCGTCTTGTTCTGCGTCGATGGCGCCACCACGCTGGCGTGTGCGCTTATAGTCTTGGTCCGCGTTTCAAGCACCGCGACACCACGCTCCTCGACGCAGTCCCCCGAGCCGACCCGCGAGGCGACCCGCGAGGCGACCCGCGAGCGCTCCACGTCGTCAGGCACCTGGTTGACGCCGCTGCGGGATCGGACGTTCGCGGCGGTCATCGTGCTGTCTACCGTGACCGTGGCCCTGCTACAGCAGCTCACCGTCACCTTGCCGCTTGCGATGCGCGCGTCGGGACACTCGCCTGCGACCTACGGCGCCATCGCCGCGCTGAATGGCCTGCTGGTCTGCTGCCTGCAAATGCCGATCAGCTCGCTCGTCACGAGACAGCGGCTCATCCAAAGCCTCGCACTCGGCTCGGTGCTGCTCGGGCTTGGCCTCGGCCTGACCGCGTTCGCGGCCGGCGTCGCCGGATATGCCGTTACCGTGGTGGTATGGACGGTGGGCGAGATTATCGCGGCCCCCGCGACGCCTGTCCTGGCATCACTTCTTGCCCCAAACGGTGATCAAGGCAAATACCAGGGCGCACTGGCCGCCGCCTGGGGTGTGGGCGCCGTCGCGGGACCGGCGGCGGGGACCTTCATCCTCTCGCGAGGCGGCGGAACCACGCTTTGGTCCGCCTGCGCGATCGCCGGACTCGTCGTGGCCTGCGGCTATCTCTGCCTGCTGCGGCCGGTTACCGCCCGGCTGGCTCAAGCACGCCACCAGGAGGAACACCGCGTAGCGGTGTCGGTAGCGCCGTTACTCGGTCGGCCGGCGTCCTAGGCGGTGCGGGTGATGACGAAGTCGCAGAGGGACTCGAAGGCGGTGCGGGCGGGGACGCCGGGGAGCTTGGCCAGGCGGGCCGTGGCGCCGCCGATCCAGGACCGGACCGTGTCGCGCGCTTCCTCAAGGGCCGGGGACTCGCGGAGCAGGGAGAGCGCCTCTGCGTGCAGTGCCGAGTCCGTCAGGTCCTCGACCGTCAGCAGGGTCCGCAGGCGGCCTGCGTCCTGCGTGGCGGCGGCGTCACCGCGCAGCGCGTAGAGCACCGGGAGGGTCCTGACGCCCTGGCGCAGGTCGGTCCCTGGTTCCTTGCCCGACTGCGAGGAGGTGGACGCCACGTCGAGCACGTCGTCCGAGAGCTGCCAGGCGATCCCGATCCGCATGCAGGCGTCGGCGATCAGGTCCGTCATCTCGTCGGGCACGCCGGAGAACATGGCGCCGAACCGCCCTGAGGTGGCGATCAGGGACCCGGTCTTTCCGTTGATCACGTTCATGTAGTGGTCGAGCGGGTCCTCGCCCTCGCGAACGCCCACCGTCTCGAGCAGCTGCCCGTCGACCAGCCGGCCGAACGTCTCGGCCTGAATCCTGATCGCGGCCGGCCCGAGATCGGCGAGGATGCGCGAGGCACGGGCGAACAGGTGGTCGCCGGCCAGGATGGCGATCGAGTTCCCGAACCGGGAGTTGGCCGACGGGTGGCCGCGCCTGATGACGGCCTCGTCCATGACGTCATCGTGAAAGAGCGTGGCCAGGTGGGTGAGCTCGATGGCAACCGCCGCCGGCACGACGCGCTTGTCGCGGCTGTCGCCGAACCGCGCCGCGAGCAGCACGAGCATGGCGCGGAACCGCTTACCGCCCGCGGTCATCATGTGCCGGGAGACCTCGGCGAACATCTCGTCCCCGCCAAAGGAGGCATCCTGAAGGGCGAGCTCCACGGCGGCGAGGTCCTCTGCCATCTCCGCGGTCAGTACCGCGTCGTCGAAGTCAACGGGAACGGCGATGCTCACACGAACTCCATGTCCTCAGCGCACTCAACCCCAAAGTACGAACACATCAGCATACGAAACCCGCGAGTGCGTGTGTCCCACAGGGGTAGGCGAATGGCCGCCGAGCACGCGAAGCGCGCCACGGCGGCCATGACCCGTGTGACTTACCTAACGAACGAAGAGCTGGTTGGCGGCGTGGCTGGCAAGGTTGAGCACCGGGCCAGGGATGACGCCGAGCACGACGGCGGAGAGCGCGCCGAGGGCCACCGCGGTACCGGTGAACACGCTCGGCACGGCGACCTCGGGGCCGTCGGGCACCGGGTCGCTGAAGAACATCAAGACGATCACCCGGACGTAGAAGAACGCGGCGATGGCCGACGACACCACGCCGATGATCACGAGCGGCAGTGCGCCACCTGCTATAGCCGCCTGGAATACGGCGAATTTCCCGATGAAGCCGCTGGTCGGCGGGATGCCGGCGAACGTCAGCAGGAAGAGCGCGAAGACACCCGCGACCCACGGCGACCGCTTGCCAAGGCCGGCCCAGCGGGACAAGTGATCCGCCTCGCCGCCCTTGTCCCTGACCAGCGTGATCACCGCGAAGGCGCCGATCGTGGTCAGCCCGTACGTGGCGAGGTAGAACAGCGAGCCGGACAGCCCCGCCACCGACGAGGAGATCACCGCGGTCAGGATGAATCCGGCGTGCGCGATCGAGGAGTAGGCGAGCAGCCGCTTCACGTCGGTCTGCGTGATCGCGACCACCGCGCCGATGACCATGGTGAGGGTCGCCACCACCCACATGGCCGGGCGCCAGTCCCAGGCCAGCGTGCCGAATGCCACATAGAAAACCCGCAGCAGCGCGCCGAAGGCGGAGACTACGGTGCACGACGCCATCAGCGCGGTGACCGGCGTCGGCGCGCCCTGGTAGACGTCGGGCTTCCAGGAGGCGAACGGAACCGCGCCGATCTTGAAGAGCAGCCCGACGCCGATCAGCGCGATGCCGGCGAACAGCAGGGTGTCGCTACCGGTGCCCGCCGAGGCGGCCGAGGCGATCGACGCCAGCGAGACGGAACCCGAGTACCCGTACAGCATCGCGACGCCGAACAGGAAGAACGCCGACGAGAACGCGCCAAGCAGGAAGTACTTCATGGCCGCCTCGCTCGACAGCAGGCGACGGCGCCTGGCGAGCCCGCAGAGCAGGTAGAGCGGAAGCGACAGCACCTCGAGCGCGACGAACATCGTCAGCAGGTCGTTGGAGGCGGGGAACAGCAGCATGCCGCCGACCGCGAACAGCGTCAGCGGGTAGATCTCGGTGTGCACCAGGCCGGCGAGCAGGCCCTCGCGTTCCTCGGCGGAGCCCGGTGTCGCGGCGGCCTGCCCGGCGAACGCCGACACGTCGTGCGACGCGTCGGCGATCAGCAGCACGGAGACGGCCGCGAGGACCAGGATCGTGCCCTGAATGAACAGCGTCGGCCTGTCCACCGCCACCGCGCCCATCGCCGCGACATGACCGGCGCTGCCGTTCGCGAACAGCGTCGAGGACGCGGCGATCACGCAGGTCCAGACGAAGGCCGCGACCAGGCTGCCGAAGGTCAGCAGCAGGTGGACGGCGCGGCGCAGCTCGCGGGGCACGAACGCCTCGACGAGCACCCCGGCGACGGCCGCGCCGAAGACGACAAGCATCGGCGCGAGCTGGCTGTACTCGATGCTCGGGGCTTTGATCGCCCCGGGAACGACAGCAGCGGCTACAGCGGTGGCGGCGAGGCTCACGGCTGGATTCCCTTCTGGGCGACCGCGGGGTGGGCAGGCACCGGGTCGGTCGCGTTCACCTGAGACATCGTGGACTTGACCGCCGGGTTGATCACGTCAAGCACCGGCTTGGGGTAGATGCCCATCGCGATGATCAGCGCGACGAGCGGCACCACCGCGAGCAGCTCGCGCAGCTTCAGGTCGGGCATGGAAGCCACCGACTCGGCGACAGGCCCGTTCATCGTGCGCTGGTACATCCACAGGATGTAGATCGCGGCGAGGATGATCCCCGCCACGGCGAACGTGCCCGCGACCTTGTACCGGGAGAACGTCCCCACAAGCACGAGGAACTCCGACACGAAGGTGGACAGGCCCGGCAGCGACAGCCCCGCGAGACCGGCGACTAGGAACAGCCCCGCGAGCACCGGGGCGACCTTCTGCACCCCGCCGTAGTCGGAGATCTTGTCCGAGCCACGGCGAACGATGAGGAATCCGGCGATCAGGAACAGCGCCCCGGTCGAGAATCCGTGGTTGACCATGTAGAGCGTCGCGCCCGACTGCCCCTGTGAGGTCAGCGCGAAGATGCCGAGCACGATGAAGCCGAAGTGCGAGATCGACGTGTACCCGATCAGCCGCTTCATCGAGGTCTGGCCGATCGCCACGATCGCGCCGTAGATCACCGAGATCACCGCCAGGACGAGCACAAGCGGCGTGAAGTAGTGGAACCCGTCGGGAAACAGCTCAAGGCAGTACCTGATCATGCCGAAGGTGCCGACCTTGTCCATCACGCCGAGCATCAGCACCGCGGCGCCCGGCTGAGCGGAGGACGCGGCGTCGGGCAGCCAGGTGTGGAATGGCCACAGCGGCGCCTTGATCGCGAAGGCGATGAAGAACCCGAGGAACAGCCACTTCTGCACCGTCGGCGAAAGAGCCAGATGCGCAAGCGAGTAGAACATGAACGTACCGTGGTGCCCGGTAACGGCCGACTGTCCCGCGTACACGTAGAGTGCGATCACAGCGACCAGCATGAGCAGGCCGCCGAGCAGGCTGTAGAGCAGGAACTTAACCGCCGCGTACTGCCGTGCCCCGACGCCGAACGACCCGATCATGAAGTACATCGGGATCAGCATGGCCTCGAAGAAGACGTAGAACAGGAAGACGTCGGTGGCCGCGAAGACCCCGATCATCATCGTCTCGAGCACCAGCATCAGCGCGAAGTACACCTTCGGCGACCGCTGCACGGGGGGTTCCAGG
>Ga0066797_1000244_pt1 | contig 16717 bp, 16 predicted proteins | sample PersoiDNA2013193_FD_76335 | JGI IMG/M metagenome (GOLD analysis project Ga0066797, IMG submission 76335) | Permafrost soil microbial communities from the Arctic, to analyse light accelerated degradation of dissolved organic matter (DOM) -... | ecosystem: Environmental > Terrestrial > Soil >... | reverse complement strand
GGGGGTGGCAGGCGGGCATCTAGGCGGGGGTAGACGCGTCGCGTGTTGAGCTCGAAGATCTTGGCGCGGTCGTCAGCGGGGAGCGGCGCCTTGTCGACGTAGCGCTTGGTGTCGTCCCAGGGGAAGTCGCCGTCGGGGTTGCTGCCGCGGACCGCGCCGAGCATCTCCGAGGCGAACAGGATGCTGCCCGGGTCGATCACGGTCGTCAGCAGGTCGATGCCTGGCTGGTGATAGACGCAGGTGTCGAAGAACACGTTGTTCATCAGGTGGCTTTCGACCGGCGGGCGCTTCTCCCTGGTCGCGATGCCGAGGAACCGGCCCCAGTGGTAAGGCACCGCGCCGCCGCCATGCGGGATGACGAACCGCAGCGACGGGAACCTGTCGAACAGGTCGCCCGACAGAAGCTGCATGAAGGCGGTCGTGTCCGCGTTGAGGTAATGCGCGCCCAGGGTATGCACCGCCGGGTTGCAGGACGTCGAGACGTGGATCATGGCGGGGACGTCGAGCTCGGTCATCTTCTCGTACAGCGGGTACCAGTACTCATCGGTCAGCGGCGGGGAGGTCCAGTACCCGCCGGACGGGTCGGGGTTCAGGTTGCAGCCGACGAAGCCAAGCCGGCGGACGGTCCGGTCTAGCTCGCTGACGCAGGCGTCGAGTGGCTCCCCCGCCACCTGCGGAAGCTGGCAGACACCAGCGAAGTTCGCGGGGAACAGGGTGGTCACCCGGTCGATGAGGTCGTTGCAGACCTGCGCCCAGGCGACCGCCGTGGCCGGGTCGGTGACGTGGTGGCCCATGTGGGAGGCGCGGGGCGAGAAGATCGTCAGGTCGGTGCCGCGCTCGCGCGCCAGCCTGAGCTGGTTCGGCTCAATGGTCGCGATGATCTCGTCGTCGCTGATCGCGGGCGCGGACGGCACCGGCAGGGCGGGGTCGGCGAGCCGGGCGAGCTGCGCGTCCCTGAACTCGGTGAGCGCCGCGGGCGCCGTCGTGTAGTGGCCGTGACAGTCAATGATCATCTGTGTCTCCCGCTGTACAACTGGCCACGGGGGCCTATGTTTCCCGGCATACATTACGCCCGGCGATGACGGCCACCGATCACGGCCATGGGGCGCGGGCCGCCATCACGGGACCGTTCTGGCAAATCTAGATCTTTTCTCCTGAACGGACCGGGGTGACCAGGCGCCGCAGGCAGTCGATGATCCGCGGGCGAAGGTGGGTGAGGCCCTTGTAGTCGGCCATGTCCCGCGGCAGCTCCTCCAGGACCGCGATCGCCCTGGCGGCCCAGCCGGGTACGCGCGCGAGCTCGGCCAGGGACAGGAACCGGGTGTCGATGAGGAACAGCAAGGCACCCGAGGTCTCAAGCCGGACGAGGTGCTGCAACTCGACGCGCAGATGCACGTTCTCGGCAAGCGCCGCCGCCGCCTCGGGTGAGGCGGCCAGGACGCGCGCGGCCTCGGCGCGCCAGCCGGCGGTGGCGTCCATCGACTTGTCGAGCATGCGGCCCGGCTGGAACGCCCAGTTCACCCGCCGGTAGGCCTCCCCCGGTTGCAACCGCATGAGGAACGCCTCGGCCCGCGCGAAGACCCCCTCGGGGTTCGCGCGCGGCACGGGCCCGTGGATCTCCTGGAAGGTCATCCCGGCCACGAAGGGAAACGACCAGCCGGAGGCGAAGGTCACCAGGCCAGCGTCCGCCCACAGATGACCCTCACGCTGGTCGAGGAGGACAAGGTCCTCGACGACCTGGCGGCCGATGAACTCGAGCGGGCCCTGACCTCGCGGGAGCGTGGCGGGGTCGCCCGGGATGAAATCTCGCGTGACGCCCAGTCGCCGGTTGGTCCAGCGTGCCTGGCCGCCCTTGGCTGGTGGCTCGGTGAACTCGAAGTCCGCGGGGTATTCGGCCGCGAGGTGGCGCATGAGGTACAGCAGCGTGTCCCACTCGGCGGCCCGCAGGTACGGCACCGAGATCAGCCTGCCGGGGTCCGCGGCGAGGATCCGGGCGCGTTCGGCGATGAAGTCCTCGTAGTCCTGGCCGACCCGCGTGATCGTCTCGCCCCAGGACCCGGCCTCGGTCGCCTGCCGCTGGCCACCGGGCTGGAGGTTGGCGCTGTACCGGTAGGCCTCCTTGGCCAGCGGAAACGGGAAGTCGCTGATCACAGTGGAAGCTCCAGTTCGCTGTCGGCCGCGCGCGAGACGCACGGCATCACCCACTGGCCGCCGGCCTTCTCCGCCGCGGAAAGCACAAGATCCCGGTGGTCGACGCGCCCGCTCCGCACCGGGGTGCGGCATTCGCCGCAGATGCCCTGCCTGCACATGCTCGGGACGTGCAGGCCCTCGCGTTCGAGCGCCTCAAGCAGCGTTTCTGTGGCCGAGACCTCGACGCGGCAGCCCGATTCCGTCAGCGAGGCGCGGAACGGCGCCCGCGGCCCCTCGTCGGCCGCGCCGAAGGCTTCGAAGCTGATCCGGCCGTCCGGCCAGTGCAGCGCTCGCGCGGCAGCAGTGACCGCGTCGATCATGCCGAGCGGGCCGCACACGTACAGCTGCGTCCCCAGCGGCTGACCGGCGAGCGCGCGGTCGAGGTCCGCCCGCAGCTCGTCGCGGCCCGCATAGACGCGCAGGCGGGCGCCGCACAGGTCGCGCAGCTCCTCCAGGTGCGGCGCGCGACCTGGCCGGTCCACGTAGTACAGGGCAAACTCGTTTCCCCAGCGGACGTGCCAGCGCGCGTGCGACAGCAGCGGGGTGATGCCGATGCCGCCGGCGACGAGCAGGTGGCGGCGGGCCCGTGCGGCCGGCGCGAAGGCGCTGCGCGGGGCGATCGCCTCCACCGCCGCCCCCTCGCGCAGGGCGTGCGCCCAGGCAGAACCGCCGTTGCCGCCTGGTACGCGCAGCACAGATACCCGGTACGCCAGCGGGGAGTCGCCGTCGCCGGTCAGCGAGTAGGAGTTGACCCGCCCGGGTCGCCATCGCAGCCCCAGGCTGGCGCCCGGCGGGTATGATGGCAGCCGGCCGCCAGCGCGGGCCACCAGCGTGAGCTGCCGCACGTCGGCGGTCAGCGGGATTGACGAGGCGACGGCGAGCGCCAGGTCCGTACGGCGGGCCGTTACCTGTCCTGGTCCCGTCACTGGTGCAGGTCCAGCCCGGCGGGCCAGCCGAAGAACGACGCGTGCGGCCGGGAAAACCGCGAATCCACGATCAGCTCCGCCGCGCAGCCCGGGCAGCTCACCATGCCCCCGATGGCGGCGACGGCATCGAACGAACGCCGGCAGGCCGCGCAGAAGACCCGGCGCCCGGCGATACCGGAGACATACCAGCCGTCAACGGCTCGGGCTTCGGCTCCGGCTTGCGCTTCGGCCTGATCTGGGAGGCCGCGCTCCGCGCTTCTTGCTGTTATCTTTTCCGGCGCGGCGGCGGCTTCGATCGCGACCGGCACCAGTTCCTCGGCGCTCGCTCCGAGCTGCCCGGCCAGGGCCATGGACCGCAGCACGATCGCCTCGGGCCCGGCGAGGATGATCCGGACGCCCGTATGGCATTCGCCGATGAGCCGCCGCAGTTCGGCCTCGGTCCCGCCGTCCCACCGGTCGGCGAAGCCCGCCAGCCGCACGGGGACGCCTGCGCCCGCACCTGCCAGCAGCGCCTGGACCCCGGGCCTGGCCGCGTCCCCGAACCAGCATGCCAGGTAGGACGCGGCCGCGGGCAACTCGGGCGCGGGCCAGCGCGGCGCGCTCGTCCAGTCAAGACGGGCGCTGACCATGCGGGGTCCCCTCTGTAACGAGCCTGCCGTTCCATAGTGACGTTTGCCTGGCACGGCGTCAGTGTGACGCCGCTCACCCGCCCGCGGAGGCGCTCAGGCGAGGGCGAGGAAGAGCTTCTCCAGCTTCGCCACGTCAACTCCCCCTAGATCGCCGCCCTCCTCGGCCAGGCAGCGCTGGAGGCCGGTGGCAACGATGGCGTAACCGCTGCGGCTCAGCGCCTTGTTGACGGCGGCCATTTGCGTGAGGACCGACTCGCAGTCGGCGCCGCCTTCCAGCATGCGGATCACGCTGCCGAGGTGGCCGTGCGCGCGCTTCATGCGCACGATGATCGCCTTCATCTCTTCGGGTTGCAGGTCCATTACCTCTCCGTCCGCTCGGCCACTCCTGGCAGCATATCCCCCCGGGGGGATATGCTGCCCACAGGCGGTATCCCCCCAGGGGGATACCGAGGGACGGATGAAAGGAAACGGCATGTCCGCCATCCAGCAGGCGTCAACGCACGGCAAGGCCGTGCTGAGCGAACTCTCCCCGCTCCACCGCGAACTGCGCCGCGCGATACCCGACGTCTACAAGGGCTTCGCTGAACTCCACCACGCCGCCTTCGCCGATGGCGCTATCGACGCCAAGACCAAGGAACTGATGGCGCTCGCCATCAGCGTGGTCGAGGGCTGTGACGGCTGCATCGCCTCCCATGCCCAGGCCGCCGCCCGGGCCGGCGCGGGCCGCCAGGAAGCGGCGGAGGCGATCGGCGTGGCATTCCTGATGAAGGGCGGGCCGGCGTCCATCTACGGCCCCCGGGCATACGACGCCTTCTGCGAGTTCGCCGACGCCGCCGCGAGCGGCGAGGCAGCTGCCTGATCCAGTGCGGCCCCGCCAGGCCGGACCGAGAACCGGCCCCGTTACCCGAGGAGACGAGAGAACATGTGCCACCCCGTGAACTGCGCAACGTGCGGCAAGACCACCTGGGCCGGCTGCGGCCAGCACGTCGCCCAGGTCAAGGCCTCCGTCCCGGCCGGCCAGTGGTGCGCAGGACACCCCGATGCCAGCCCGGCGCGGCGCGGCGGCCTACTCGGCAGGCTCCGGCGCCGGTAGGCGCCTCCGGCGCGCTCGCGACTCCTAACGGCACAGGTTCTCCTGGGCTGCCGTCGCCGGCCGGGGGCAGCAGCCTGATTGCCTCGCGTTTGAAGCGCTCGAACCCCGCCGTGTCCGAGTGCGCGTTGAGCATCACCTTAACGGCCACATCGCGACCGAGCGTCAGGTCCCGAGCCTGCCAGTTTCATCCCGGATTCCATGGACGGCACACCCCCCAACCACGATCGCAGGCCCCGCGCGAAAAACGCCGTAGCGCAGGCAAAGGCCCCTATACCGCAGGAAACACCAGCGCCACCCAGGCCGGCGGCCGGTTAGGCGGCGGGATCGTAGGCGTAGATCCAGGCGTTGGCTGCCAGGGGGTCGGTGGTTGCGAACGCCTCGTCGCGGGCGCGCTGCTCGGGGCCGTCGGGGTAATGGTTGATGTGCGCGCGGGCGTGGCTGACTTCCTGGAGGCGGGTGGCGCGCGGGAGGCGGTCGGCCTCGTAGCGGCGCAGCGCCGCCGCCGGGTCGGCCTGGTCCTCGGTCAGGCACCGGGCGAGCACGGCCGCGTCCTCGATGGCCTGCGCGGTGCCCTGGGCGAAGAACGGCAGCATCGGGTGCGCCGCGTCGCCGAGCAGCGTGACCGGGCCGTAGGACCACTGGCGGAGCGGCTGCCGGTCGAGCAGGGCCCAGCGGCCCGGCGTGGCAGCCGCCTGGATGAGGCCGGTGAGCCGCGGATCCCAGCCGGCGAACTCGGCGAGGAGCTCGCCGACCGTCGCGGTCGCCGTCCACGATTCCGTGCTGTAGGCACCGGCCGGTGCCATCGCGACGAGGTTGATGAACTCGCCCGCCCGGACCGGGTAATGCACCAGGTGATGGCCTGGGCCGAGCCAGAGTACCTGCGCGGGGCGGCGGGCGAACGCGGGCGCATGCCGGGCCTGGACCAGGGCGCGGAAGGCGGACAGTCCCGAATGAGCCGGCGGGACCGGCTCGGTCAGCGCCGCGCGGATCGCCGAGTGGATGCCGTCCGCGCCGATGACCACGTCGGCCTCGGCTGCCGCGCCGTCGGCGAAGGCCAGGGTCGCCGTTGCCCCGGTGACGCTGATGCCGGTGACGCGCGCGCCGAGGCGGACCGCGCCCTCGGGCACTGCGCGGCCAACGGCGTCGAGCACGTCGGCGCGGTGCGCGGTGTAGGTGTGCTCGCCGTAGAGCTGCTCGCATCGGGTGGCGAGGTCCTCCGCGGACAGCACGGTGCCGTCCTGCCAGCGGCGGAACTCCCATCCTGTATCAAGCCTGACCGCGGACTTCAGGAGGGCGTCGAGGACGCCCAGGCTGCGCAGCAGGCGGGCGGCGTTCGGGGCGACGACAACGCCGGCGCCGACCTCGCGCAGCTCCCTCGCCTGCTCGTAGACCACGCAGGGCAGGCCGCCCTTGCGCAGGAACGCGGCGGCGGCGAGCCCGCCGATCCCGCCGCCGACGATGGCGATGCGCGGACTTGGCATTGGGGCAGGTTACCTCGCGCGTCTCTTGAGGTCGATGCGCGTTCCGTTCACGTCCTCGAATAGCGGGATATCCGGATTGAACAGCCTGCCGTTGTTCCCGATCGAGAACGGCCCGGCTGCCCGGGCCGCCTCACAGGTCGGTCAGGAACTTCCTCGCGGGCGGCTTGCCGCGCTTGCGCGGCAGTTCGGGGACCAGGCCGCGGCCGAGGCCGAGCAGCGCCTCCGCCTCGGCCGCCTCGACGGGGACGGAGAACAGGTAGCCCTGGCCGTACTGGCAGCCCATGCCGGCGAGCAGCTGCCGCTCCGTCTCTGCCTCGACCCCCTCGGCGATGACATCCACCGCGAGCGTCGCGGCGAGCCGGACGATGCCCTCCACGATCGCGTGCCGCCGCCACGACGCGGCGATCCCCGTCACGAACGACTTGTCGATCTTCAGCACGTCGATCGGCAGCTCGAGCAGGTAGCTGAGCGAGGAGTACCCGGTGCCGAAGTCGTCGATCGCCAGCCGGACGCCGATCTCCTTCAGCTCGTCGAGCTCGGCGCGGATCCGCTCGGTGCCGCCGAGCACCACGCTCTCGGTGAGCTCGAGAAGCAGCGCCGACGGCGGCAGCCCGGACGCCAGCAGGGCCTGGCGCACGCCGTCGACGAACCCGGGGTCGCGGAACTGCCTGGCGGACACGTTGACCGAGATGTACGGCCGCGAATAGGCGGCTTTCCCTGCCCGGTCCGCACGCTCAGCCGCGTCACCCGCCTCCGCTGGCCCGTACTCTCCCTGTCCAGGCACGACCGCCACGCCGGGCAGGCCCTCCGGGGGTATCGCCAGCCGGTCGCGCCACGCCACCATGTCGCTGAGCGCCTGCCGCAGCACCCACGCGCCGAGCGGGACGATGTGCCCCGTCTCCTCGGCGAGCTCGATGAACTGGCCGGGCAGCATCATCCCCCAGCGCGAGTGCGGCCACCTGACCAGGGCCTCGAACCCGGCGATCTCGCCGCTTGCGAGGGCCGCGATCGGCTGGTAGGCGAGGGCGAACTCCGAGTTGTTCACCGCGTCCTCAAGCGCGGACTGTACCTCCCGGCGCCTGAGCATCCCGGCGGAAAGCACCGGCTGGTAGCGCCGCCACCGGCGCTTGCCCGCCGTCTTCGCCGCGTACAGGGCGAGGTCGGCGTGGCTGAGCACCTCATCGGAATCCGCGCTGTCCTCGGAGGTGGCGACGCCGACGCTGGCCGTCGCGAGCACGGTCAGCGCGTTGAGGGTGAACGGCTCGGTGAACGCCGACACGATCCGCTCCGCGAACGCCTCCACCGCCTCAGGGTCCGCCGCGTCGTCGATGAGCAGGGCGAATTCATCGCCGCCGAGCCGCGCCGCGGTGTCGGAGGCACGCACCGCCGCCGTGAGCCGCGCCGCGGCGGCGACCAGCAGCTCGTCGCCGACGCCATGGCCCATCGTGTCGTTGACGATCTTGAAGTCGTCCAGGTCGACGAAGAGCACGCCCACGGTCCTGCCGGTGCGCCGTGCCTGGCCGAGCGCCTTGGCCGCCCGGCCGGCGAACAGCGCCCGGTTGGGCAGCCCGGTCAGCGCGTCGTGGAAGGCCTGGTGCTTCAGTTCCTGCTCGAGCTGATGCCGCTCGGTCACGTCGCGCAGGGTGAGGACCAGGCCGCCGACGCTCGGGTCGGCGCGCAGGTCACTCGACCGCGCCTCGACGATGACGACGCGGCCGTCGAGCCGCTCGATCCGCAGCAGGTAGCCGGGGCCAGCGGTGCCGACACCGGTGAGCAGAAGGTCGAGCACGCGGCCGATGTCGTCTCGCGCGCCTGGTCCCACCAGGCTGATGAGGGGCGCGCCCTCGACGGCGACATCACCGAAGATAGATCCGGCCGACGGGGTCGCGTAGCCGATCGTGCCGTCATCCCCGACGATCAAGATCGCGTCCGAGGTGTCCTGGACCAGGGTGCGGAACAGCGTCTGGCCGCGCTGCCTGATGACCTGCTGGCTGAGCGTGATCCGCTCCACGGCAAGCCCCGCCTGACCGGCCAGGATCTCCAGTGCCGCGGCCTGGCGGCCGAGCGCCCGCTGGCCGCCGTAGACCGCGAGCACCCCGATGTGCGGATCCCCCGACGGCCGGTCCGTCAGCATGAGGGGGCAGAGCAGGGCGCCCTCTCCGTCGCCGAGCCGCGCGCCGCGCGGCCGGACGCCGCCGAACTCCGCCGCGGCGACGAACCTGGGCCGGTCAAGACCGGGCAGCAGGCCTTCCGCGAGCTCGCGCAGGCGGCCGTGAACCGTCGGCTGGCCATCGCCCGGCCACGCCGGGTCGGCCGACATGGCGGACGCGGGCGTGACCGCGGTCAGCCGGCCGTCCTCACGAACCGCGAGTACGGCCCCCGCCCGGGACGACGGGCCGACGAGGGCGGTAGCCGCGAATTGGACCGCGGAGGCGACCTCCTCGACCGAGCCTGCGACGGCGAGCGACGCGCCGGCCATCCGGAGCGCCCGCTCGCTGATCAGGCCGCGCCGATGCGACGACGCCACATCCCACAGCCGGGAGAGCATGAGCAGGTACAGTACCGCGCATGCGGCGGCCACGATCCCCCCGGCCCCCTCGCGACGCTCACTCGAGTGGATAAGCAGGACGATCGGCGGGATCAGCGAAGCCAGCATCAGCGCGACGATGCCGGGGACGGCCAGCAGCGGCCGAGACGACCGTGCCTGCCGAGACAGCAGCGCTTTCCGAGACGACACCGCGTTCCCCAACCGTGTGCCTTCCCCAAGGCCCGCAACCGCAACGCCCCGCTGTCTCCGGAGTTCAAAAGCTTGAATTCACTGTATTCCGAACGTAAGCGGCTGGCTCCGATCGGCTCGCGCAGTCTCGGCCAGGGCGGAGTTACGGGTCCGTTCCGACGACTCCTGTTTTTTGTTTCTGAGCACAATCACACGGGCCCATAGTGTCATTAGCGGGCATTACGGTCCACAGGGCAGGGCGCTAGCATGCGACCGCACGAGCAGAAACTGCCGGATCAGGACGGGTGGCACATGGCGAATAACCTGCAAGAGGTGCTTGACGGCGCAGGTAACACGGTCGAGCTGCTGCGGAATTCGCAGCTTGGCGCCTACATCTACCCGGTCGTCCCGTCCGAGTTCACGAACTTCCGCCGGGAGGTCATCGCCTGGCGGGAGACCGCGGTGCTCTACGACCAGTCGCACCATATGCACAACATCTTTATCTCCGGCCCTGACGCGCTGAAGCTGATCACCGACACCGGGATCAACTCCACCGCCAAGTTCCCCGTTGACACGGCCAAGCAGTTCGTTCCCGTCTCGCCCGAGGGCGGGGTCATCGGGGACGGCATCCTGTTCCGCGAGTCCGAGGAGGAGTTCACCTTCGTCGGCCGCGCGCCCGTCGCCAACTGGCTGCTCTACAAGGGCTCGAAGGACTACAACGTCGACCTGGTGCTCGACCCGCGGTCGCCGTCACGGCCGTACGGCAAGGCGGTCACCCGCAAGCTGTGGCGGTTCCAGATCCAGGGCCCGAACGCGTGGCCGGTGATCGAGAAGCTGAACGGCGAGCCGATGGAGCAGGTCCGTTTCTTCCGAATGGGCTGGATGAACATCGACGGGGAGAAGGTCCGCACGCTCAGGCACGGCATGGCGGGCGCGCCAGGCCTGGAGATCTGGGGCCCGTACGAGTCCTACGACAAGATCAGGGACGCGATCCTCGAGGCGGGCGCCGAGTTCGGTCTCGAGCCGTGCGGCGCGCGCGCCTACTCCTGCAACACGCTCGAGTCCGGCTGGATCCCGTCGCCGCTGCCCGCGATCTACAGCTCGCCCGAGCTGCAGGGCTACCGCGAGTGGCTTGGCGCGGACTCGTATGAGGCGACCAACGCGATCGCCGGGTCGTTCGTCTCGTCCGCCATCGAGGACTACTACACGAACCCGTGGGAGCTCGGCTACGGATCGTTCGTGAAGTTCGACCACGACTTCATTGGCCGCGACGCCCTGGCCGCGATCGACGCGTCAGCCCAGCGGCGGAAGGTGACGCTGGCCTGGAACGTCGAGGACCTGGGGACGCTGCTCACCTCGCCGCTCGGCGCGGCGCCCGGCTACCAGTTCTTCGACCTGCCGAACGCGAACTACGGCTCGTCTAACTTCGACTCGGTCGTGGACGCCTCGGGGAAGGTCGTCGGCCTGTCCATGTTCACCGGTTACAGCGCCAACGAGCGGTCGGGCCTCTCGCTCGCCACCGTCGACCCCGACGTGCCGATCGGCGCCGAGGTCAAGGTCATCTGGGGCGAGCAGGGAGGCGGCTCGAAGAAGACCACGGTCCAGCCGCACGAGCAGTTCGAGGTCCGCGCGATCGTCTCGCCGGCCCCGTACTCGGTCGTGGTGCGCAGCAGCTACCAGTCCGGCTGGCGCTCCACGGTCTAGGGCGCGGTCGCGGCGCAGCGGGCCGGGCGCAGGTGCGGATTCACGCCTTCTGGCGGTCCTCCAGATAGTCAACGAACACCGGCGGGACGCCGAGGACGAGGGTGTGCGCGGCGTGGGTCAGGCGAAGACCGCGCGCGTCCCAGGAGAATTCCCATTCGTGGCGGTCAAGCAGGTGCGTGACGGTGTTGATCAGCGCCTCTTCCCTGATCGCGCGGGTGACGCCCTGCAGGTCGCTCTCGAGCGCGACTTCGTAGGACAGGCCGTCCTTGTCCAGGCGGCCGAGTTCCTCGATGCGTGCGTCCACTGCTAGGACCACAGGCGCGAGATGCAGGTCAGCTACGTCATGGGGTCTGATGGCCATGACCGCCTCCGCTCATAGGAAGTGAGACAACATCGTCATGCTGCCGTGCTGGGGGCCCCGGGCGTAGTGCCGAAGGTCCTGGCCTCCGGGCGGTGCGCAGGCCGCGCTGCAGCTTGGCGACAAGCTCGCCACGATGGCGGATGCCATCGCCAAGACGATCCGCATCACCCTGGCGTAGCGCGTCAGCCATGGAAAACGCGGCTGGCCAGGAAGTCCGCCTGCTCAAGGCGGATCAGGTCGTCCTTGCTCAGCGGGCCCCCGGTGGCTACCAGGCGGCCGGCCTGGCGCAGGCGGGCGCGTTCCAGGGCGTTGCGGACGCTGCGGGCGTTCGCGAACCGTGGCTGGGTCATCCGGCGGGTCAGGTAGTCGCGGAAGGTGACGGCTGCCTCGTCTGACAGGCGGTAACGCTGGCTGTCCAGCATCAGGGCGGCTATCGCGGCCAGTTCGTCCAGGCTGTAGTCGGGGAATTCCAGGTGATGGGCGATCCGTGAGCTCATCCCCGGGTTGGAGCCGAAGAACGCCTCCATCCGGTCGGCGTAGCCGGCCAGGATGACGACGAGATCGTCACGGTGGTTCTCCATGTACTGGAGCAGGATCTCGATCGCCTCGCTGCCGTAGTCGCGCTCGTTCTCCGCCCGGTACAGGTAGTACGCCTCGTCGATGAACAGCACGCCGCCCATGGCCCGCTTCAGCGCCTCCTTGGTCTTCGGCGCGGTGTGGCCGACGTACTGGCCCACCAGGTCGTCCCTGGTGACCGAGACGACCTTGTTCGTGCGCAGGTAGCCGAGACGGTGCAGCAGTTCGGCCATCCGCAGCGCCACCGTGGTCTTGCCGGTACCCGGGTTCCCGGTGAAGCACATGTGCAGCGACGGCTGCTGCGCCGACAGGCCGAACCTGGCACGGACCCGGTCGACGAGCAGCAGCGCGGCGATCTCGCGGACGCGGGTCTTGACCGGAGCCAGGCCGATCAGGTCGCCATCGAGGGCGTCGAGTACGCGGTCAACACCAGCCACGGTCCGTTCCGCCGCGAGATCGACAGTGGCGTCGTCTGGCAACAGCTCCCCGGCGGCCTGAGCCACCGCTGACCTGCTGTTGATTGTCTCGCCGTTGGCACCGGCCGGGGGACGGAGCGCGAACCCGGTCACTCGGGTCGGTTGACAAGGAACGACATCGCGGTCGTCTGGCGGCCGTGCGTCGCGTCGTAGGCCGAGACGCGGATGTACCTGCCTGGGTAGGCTCGGCGGCATTCGCTGACCTCAAGCAGGGCGGCCGCCGGGTCGATCAGGTCGAACATGGGCAGGCCCCACATGTCCCAGTAGTTGTTCCGCGGCCGGGGATCGTCGGTGTGCTCGACCGAGACCGCCCAGCCGTTGCCGAGCGCGTAGCGGAGCTGGAGGCCGATCTCCTCGTCGGTCAGGTCGGGCAGGTAGGAGAACGAGCCCTGCGTGATCTTCGCGGTGGTCATGAGGGGGTCACCGCCAGGTCGGGAGTGTCGGTTGACTCGTAGTTGAAGGTCACGTCACCCCAGGTGGCCAGGGCCGCGTCGAGCTCGCGGCTGCGCCTGGCGGCGAGCCGCAGGATGCCCGGGCCCTCGATATCGATGTCGCGGCCCTCGTTGCGCGCCTTCACCATCGCCTCGAGAGCGACCCTGTTCGCGGTGGCTCCGGCCGCGATGCCCATCGGGTGGCCGATGGTGCCGCCGCCGAACTGCAGGATCACGTCGTCGCCGAAGAGGCTGAGGAGCTGGTGCATCTGGCCGGCGTGGATGCCGCCGGAGGCGACCGGCATGACGCCTGGCGTGGACACCCAGTCCTGCTCGAAGTACAGGCCGAGCCTCGGGTCTTGGTCGGCCCGGTCGCAGCGGAGCGTCTCGTAGTACCCGCGCACCGTCAGCGGGTCGCCCTCCAGCTTGCCGACGGCCGTGCCCGCGTGTATGTGGTCGACGCCGGCCAGCCGCATCCACTTTGCGATGACGCGGAAGGAGACGCCGTGGCTTTTCTGCCTGGTGTAAGTGGAGTGGCCGGCCCTGTGCAGGTGCAGCAGCACGCCGTTGCGCCTGGCCCACTTGGCCATCGACTGGATCGCCGTATAGCCGACGGTCAGGTCGATCATCACGACGATGGAGCCGATCTCCTTGGCGAAGCCGGCCCGCTCGTACATGTCCTCCATCGTCGCCGCGGTGACGTTGAGGTAGTGGCCCTTGACCTCGCCGGTCTCCGCCTCTGCCTTGCTGACCGCTTCCATGCAGTGGATGAACCGGTCGCGCCAGCGCATGAACGGCTGGCTGTTGATGTTCTCGTCGTCCTTGGTGAAGTCGAGTCCGCCGCGCAGCGCCTCGTAGACGACGCGGCCGTAGTTCCGCGCGCTCAGCCCGAGCTTGGGCTTGACGGTGGCGCCGAGCAGCGGACGGCCGTACTTGTTCAGGTACTCCCGCTCCATCACGATGCCGTGCGCCGGTCCCTGGAAGGTCTTCGCGTAGTGCGGCGGTATCCGCATGTCCTCGAGCCTTAGCGCCTTGAGCGCCTTGAAGCCGAAGACGTTGCCGATGATGGAGCTCGACATGTTGGCGATCGACCCCTCCTCGAACAGGTCGAGATCGTAGGCGATGTAGGCGATGAACTGCCCCTCGGCCCCGGGCACTGGGTCGATCCTGTAGCACTTGGCCTGGTAGTGGTCGTGGGCGGTGAGCCGGTCGGTCCAGACCACCGTCCAGGTCGCCGTGGACGACTCGCCCGCCACCGCCGCGCCCGCCTCCTCGGGCGGGACGCCAGGCTGCGGCGTGACGCGGAACGCGGCAAGGACGTCCGTCGGCTTGGGCTCGTAGTCGGGCTGCCAGTAGCCCATCTCGGCGTACTGGAGCACGCCGGCACTCCACCGTTGCGACATCGGGTGGTCCTCCCTCTGGAATCGCTCGCGGCCCGCGCGGCTCGGGGAGCCGCTGGCCTGCGATTCCAGAATGGGATGGGATGTCGTAACAATCAATCAAGTTTTCTGGCTGATACTTGAGCATTTGCTTGATTTACCTGGTCGTTCGGCACTCGCCAGTCCTCGGCTGACACCAGGTGGCCGACGAGGAGGGCCGCGGCGGCGGGCGGACGGCGGTGCGTGACGAGGCGCCACGGGCGGCGCAGCGGTGTGCCTGGCACCGCGATCTCGGTCAGCGATCCGTCCTTGAGCTGGCGCGTGACGGCCTCCCTGGAGATCAGCGTCGCGCCAAGGCCGGCCGCGGCGCAGGCCACCACGGCGCCGTTCGAGCCGAGGGTCAGCCGCGGCGGCTCCGCCTCCAGGCCGGCCAGCAGCGTCTCGCCGTGCGCCCTGGTCGCTGAGCCCGCCTCCCGCTGCAGCCATCTGGTGACCGCCGGGTCGAACTCCGCGGCCACGGCGGGCGCGGCGACCACCACGAGGAGGTTCGGGCGGGTGGCGCGGATCGCGGCGTCGGCCACGTGCGCGGGCGGGCGGCCGCCGACCACGACGTCCGTCTCGTGCGCGGTGAACAGTGCCCAGCAGCGTTCGCTGCTGCCGACCTCAAGCCGCAGGTCGACGGCCGGGTGCGCGGAGATGAACGAGGCGAGCTGCCCGGGGAGCAGGTGCTCGCCCGCGGTCGTCACCGCGGCGACACGGACCGTGCCGCGCTCCGGGTCCTGCCCGTGCCTCGCGGCCGCCAGGGCCTCCTCGTGCAGGCCGAGGATCTGCCGCGCGTAGTCCGCGTAGGCGCGGCCTGCCTGGGTCAGCCGCAGCCCCCTGCCGTGCCGCTCGACCAGCGGCACCCGGACCTCGCGGGCGAGCGCCGTGAGCGCGGCGGACACGGCGGACTCGGTCACGGTCAGGCGGCGCGCCGCCTCGCGCACCGAGCCAGCGTCGGCGACCGCGACGAGCGCGCGCAGCCTTGCCACCGTTGACACGCGTCGCCCCCGTTGTCGGTTGGCTGAACCTTTCGGTTAAGTATCCCCGGGCTGGCCCATGAGCGGAAAGGCTGGCAGGACCCGATTCAGGGCAGCGGCCGGTCAACCATCGCCAAGCAGTCTCGAGTCCTCCAGGGCCGCCGTCCGGTGGCACAAACTTCAGCGGGAGGACTCGTCGTGATTGAGGCAAGCTCAGCTCATGAGAAGGGGAGCGAGAATGAAGCCTCTCGGGGCGGCGGCTTGCCTGCTTCTGCTGCTTGCGCGTGCCGCCTGCGCGGCCGGCAGCGATGGGGGAAGCGGTAAGTCGTCCGCGTTGCGTGTCGTTACGTACACGCCCAAGTCAGGCCAGCCGGTTCCCTCCACCCTGATCGAGGCGTCCCCTTTCCAGCTCGGGTCGTCGGTTCGCTCGGGCTTCGCGTGCTTCACCATGGACGGTGTGCCGGTCGCCTGGCCGGCCGGATATTCGGCGGTCAAGGGAGCCAACGGGACGCTGGAAGTGCGCGACGAGGCGGGGCAGGTGCTCCCGACCGGCGGCACGCAGAAGCTTGATGTCATGACCGTGCAGAGCGTGGGGGACGCCTGCTCGGACAAGGGGCTGAACATGACCGTCGTCTTGTCCGTGCGGAAATCCGGGTAATCAGCGGGAGGACTCGATCAGGTGATGGAGAAGCAGGAGCTGGGTGACGGCGAGGGGCTCGCTGCGCTCGCCGTCGCCTAGGTCGCCGAGGACGGCGGGGAGTTCGGTGCCGCCGCCAAGCGCCGACCAGATGGCCTTCTCGAGCATGCGGCTGTCCTCGTTCGGCGCGTAGCCGTGCACGTGCAGCGCGTCGACCGGCCTGCCGTCCTCGTCGCGGGTGAGCTTGAGGTGCATCGACTCGCCGCAGCCCGCGAGGACCGCGGTCAGGTCCGGGTGCCGGATGGTGGGCCGCAGCAGCAGTTCGGCCGACAGGGAGGTGCCCGGCGGGTCGTGGCGCTGCGGCACCGGGGCGAACCTGACGACGATGTCGGCGCGGCGGCGCTGCGGGCGGATGAACTCCTGCGACTCGGGCTCGCGGCGGTCGAGTTCGGCTAGCACCTGCTCGCGCGTGTAGCCGCGGTGCGTGATGTCGCGGTTGAGCTTCCATCTCCGGCGGATCTCTTCCGGCGGGTTGAGGTAGACGGTGACGTCGAAACAGGCGGCGGCGAGCTTCGTGTGCAGGGGAAGCAGGCCCTCCACGATGACGAACTCCCTGGGCTCCATGTACTGGGGGCGGGCGAGCAGGCCGGTGTGGTGGTCGTAGACGGGCTTGAGTATCGGGTGACCGGTGGCGAGAAGCTGGAGGTGCTGCTCCATGATGTCGATGTGATTGCAGTCGGGGTGCAGGGCGGTGAACGGGAGGTTCCTGCGCTCGCCGCGGTCGTAGCGGTGGTAGTCGTCCACGCAGACCGCCGTGCAGCGCTCCGTGCCGAGCGCCCGCACGAGGCCCTGCGTAATCGTGGTCTTGCCTGCCGCGCTGTCGCCCGCGATGGCCAGCATGACGGGGCGGCTCGCCGCGTTCGCCGGCGTGACGCCAGCGCCCGTTCTGTGCATGCGCAAGAGCTTGTCCGGCATGCGCGCTCCTCCCGTTCCCGCTACTACGCGGCATCGTTCCCCGGAAGCTGCAACGTTACGTATCGCCGCCGAACGGACGTATCCCCCACCAGGGGGGATCCCGGGGGGATGAACGGGGGCGAGC
>Ga0066797_1000243_pt1 | contig 16810 bp, 13 predicted proteins | sample PersoiDNA2013193_FD_76335 | JGI IMG/M metagenome (GOLD analysis project Ga0066797, IMG submission 76335) | Permafrost soil microbial communities from the Arctic, to analyse light accelerated degradation of dissolved organic matter (DOM) -... | ecosystem: Environmental > Terrestrial > Soil >... | reverse complement strand
GGGGAGGTGGACGGATACTACGGCGGAGCGGCCGCCTTGGACGGCTGCCAGGGCTTCCTTGAGGGTGGCGGGGAGGGCGCCTGGGTCGCTGACGGTCGCGGCGAACGCGCCGCCGGCCGCGGCGGCGATGCCGGGCAGATCAGCCTCGGGCTCGAATGAGACGTTGAAGTCGTCCGCGCGGTACGCGGCGCCCGCCGGGTGGACGCCGAGCGTCGATTGCTTCGGTGCGCGCCAGCCCCGGTTGTCGTAGATGACGGTGAGCGTCGGCGTACCGTAACGCCTGGCCATCCAGTGCGCCACGCTCGGCACGCTGAACAGGTAGGTACCGTCGCCAACCAGTGAAACAACGGTACGTTCAGGCGCCGCTAGCTTGGCCCCCACCATGCCGCCGCCTGACCAGCCGAGCGAACCACCGCCGGACCCTAGGTAGGAGCCTGGCTTGTTGATCCGCAGGTGCTCGGCGACGGTCTGGAAGTTCGTCACCGTCTCGGTCAGCACGAGCGCGTCCTCGTCGGCGAGGAGTTCGCGCACGCAGGCGGTGAGGTACGCCGGCGTGATCTCCCCGTTCTCCGGGTGCTCAAGGGCCTCCCAGGCGGCCCGCTGCGCATCATGCTCGGCCGCTACTCGAGCCCGCCGGGTCCCGACACGTTCACGATCAACAGCAATGTGCTCCCGAACGTACCCGGCGATCTGCTCCACCGCCACCTTGCTGTTAGCGGCGGCGGAACGCTTCGCAGGGACATGCCACAGCGACATGCCGGACTTGAGCGGGTCGATGTCGATCACGTAGATGGCCGCGCCCGGGGACGGCTTGTTGTTCGACTCGATATAAGGGACGTCGCTGTCAAGCACGAGAATCACGTCCGCCGCGGCGAGCGCCGGATTCTGCGCGACGGTGGTGAACTGCCAGCCCAGGTGCATGGGGTGATCGGCGGGGAAATTCATCCTGAAGGAGGCCGATTCGATAACCGGGATCGCGAGCAGGTCGCAGAGATCGACGAGCGCGGGCACCGCCTCGGGGTCACGGCCGAGGTGGCCGGTGATAATCAGCGGTTTCCTGGCGCTGGCCAGGGCGTTCGCGATCTCGGCGGTGACCGCGGCGGTGAGCGCTGCGGGCTCGAGCGGGCGGTAGCCGGCCGGGTCAACGGCGTGCGGTTCGAGCGGCTCCTCCATCACCTCGCGCGGACCCGTGAGGTAGACGGGTCCGGTCGGCTCGCTCATCGCGATCTGCAGCGCGCGGTGGACGAGCTGCTTGACGTTCTTGCCGGTGCGGATCTCGTTGTCGTACTTGACGTAGCCGCGCATGATGCCGCGCTGATCGTGGACGTCCTGGATCCAGTGGATGAACTCGTTCCTGCTGCCAGGGAGCTCGCCGCGCAGGGTGTAGGGGGCGGTGCCCGCGAAGACAAGGACGGGAACGCGACCGCGCATCGCGTTGGAGATCGCGCCGCCCATGTTCTGGGTGCCCGCGTCCACGTGCACGATGACCGCGGCAGGCTTGCGGCTGACGAGCGCCAGCGCGTGCGCTGCGCTGAGCGCGGCTATTTCGTGCGGGCAGACGATCAGCGTCGGGAACTCGCCGCCCCTGCCCTCGGCCCGAGCCTGGGCCAGGGCCTCGATAATGCCAGGATGGTCACTGCCGAGGTTAGCGAAGATGTACTCGACGCCTGCCTCGGCCAGCGCCTCAAGGAACGCGGTGCTCGTCGTGTAGTAACGCTCGGTCACCCGATGCCTCCCTGCGTCCGGTTTTTCTCCTCATTCTGCCGATGGGAAGATCACCTGACTAGGGACGGCAACACAAGCCGAGCACCCGATCTGATGGCGGTTCTGCCATCAAGACCAATAGGCGGGGCTTGGCAGCGCCCCGCCTATTAATACCGACTAGCAGCCTGCATCGACATCGCGTGCTCGACCAGGGTCACCAGAGTGGCCTTGGTCGACTCGCGGTTCCTGGCGTCGCAGGGGATAACCGGGACCGTTGAGGGGATCGCGAGCGCCTCACGCACGTCGTTACTGCGGTGCGGGAATTGCCCGTGGAACCCGTTGATGCCGATCACGAACGGCAGGCCACTCGCCTCGAAGTAGTCAACCGCGGGGAACGAGTCGGCGAGCCGCCGGGTGTCGACCAGTACCACGGCGCCGATGGCGCCCTGGATCAGGTCGTCCCACATGAACCAGAACCGGTGCTGTCCGGGGGTGCCGAACATGTAGAGCACCAGGTCCTTTTCCAGCGTGATCCGGCCAAAGTCCATGGCCACCGTGGTGGTGTTCTTGTCGGGAACGTGCGAAAGGTCGTCGACGTCGGTGGACGCCACGGTCATGACGGCCTCGGTCGTCAACGGCGTAATCTCCGACACCGAGCCGACGAAGGTCGTCTTGCCAACGCCAAAGCCGCCGGCGACGACGATCTTCACTGAAGTCATCGCCGAAGCGGACCCGCCTCCTTGCGGCCGGGCGACGCTAGATCTTACGGAGTCCACTAAGCACCCTTTCGAGCAAATTAAGGTCTGGGCGGCCTTCTGAATCGTCACGCTGGTGGATGCGCACGAGGCCGTCCGCGCTCATGTCCGCGACGAGGATCCGCGCCACTCCAAGCGGCATCCGCAGCACCGCCGAGATCTCGGCGACGGAGCGCCAGTCGAGGCAGAACTGCAGAATCGCCTGGCACTCCGGTGCGAGCACCGACAGGTCGCGCGGCTCGTACACGCTCGCGGTGACCAAGGCCTCAAGCGCGAGCTTGTACCTCGGCTGGGTGCGGCCACCGGTTACGGTGTACGGCCGGACCAGCCTCGTCGAGCCGCTCTCCTCTTCGGTAGGAAACTGCTGCTGTGCAGGAGGATATGACTGACGTTGCGACGGCGGTTCGTCCCACGGCTGCGCTCGGCCGGATCCTTGCCATCCGGGCGAGCCGCCGCGGTCGTCACCGCCGCGGCCGAGCCCTGCCACCATGCCCCCCACAGATAGAGGCTCCCGGACTCATCATCGCCGCCCGTCTCCTGGAATCGCGCCCTGCATGATACCGCCACGCGCGGCGGGTGTGAGCACCCGGCCCGCGCGCTCGACGAGCAGGGTCATCTCGTAGGCGACCAAGCCGAGATCACAGGTGGATGCCGCGAGCACGGCCAGGCTCGCGCCGTTGCTTATCGCCATGATGACGAGCACGCCGCGCTGCATCTCCACCACGGTCTGCACGACCGCGCCGCCCTCAAAGACCCGTGAAGCACCCTGGGTAAGGCTAGTCAGGCCTGATGTCACGGCCGCGAGCTGGTCCGCACGCTCCTGGGGGAACCCCGAGGAGAAGGCGAGCGGCAGTCCGTCCGAGGACACGACAACCGCATGGGCCACATCTGGGACCCGCTCCACGAAGTTCGTGATCAGCCAGCTGAGGTCCTGGACCGGGCGTCCTGGCGTGCTCACGCGCGCTTCCTTCCTCGCCCGCTCATACAGGCTCCTCCTCGTGTTCTGATATCTCTATCCGTGGATCTCATCCGTCCTCTGGCTCCTCGTTCTGGGGTGCTGCGGAGCGCGCTTCGCGCACGCCTCGTTGGAAGCTCGCCATCCGGTTGCGGATAGTGTCCGCCGACCGGACGGGTGGCGCGCTCTCCGTCTCCTCGCCGCCGCTGCCGACCGAGCCAGGCACTAGGTTAGCCCGCGGGACGCGCTTGGGCAGCCCGGCCGTCGTGTTCTCCCCCGCGGCTGGCGTTGCCGCGACGCGTGCGGCGCGGTACCCCTCATCCGCCGGGGAGTTCCAGCTCGGCTGGGTAACCGTGGCCGTGGCCGTAGCCGTGGCCGTGGCCATGGCCGTTCCCGAGCCGGCTGGCTTGCCGCTCCGCCGGAACCAGTCCGACTCTAGCGAGTCGAAGATCGGCAGCCGCTGGTCCTGCGTCGTACCAACGGCCGGCGGGATTGTCACCTGGCTGCCGTCGGATCCGCCGACACCGGTACCTGCCCCGGCAGACGGACCCGGCACGATCACCGTGCCGGTACCTGCCGATCCGCCGTCTCCGCCGAGCGCGGGCATCCGCGTCGTGCCGAAGTCGCCGGAACCGAGGTCGCCGCTGCCGAAGTCATTGTCGTCGAACGCCGAACCGCCGACGGGTCCCAGCGGATTGGCACCAGGCTGCCGTACGGGCAACGAGCCACCGGGGGCGTCCACGGTAGCACCGGAGCCGTTGGACCCAGTGGAGCCGGGCTTGCCGATATCAGCGCCACCGAACGGGCTGAAGCTGCCGCTGCCGCTGCTATTGCCAGCTGCGCCGACCCCGTTGCCGTTGCCGCCGCTAAGCCGCGGAATGCGGGCCGCCGTGGCAGCCGCGCCGCTCAACCCCGCCGGGGCCGCGGCAGGCGCGGGGGCAGTGGCCGTGGTCGCGGCGGGAGGCGGAGCGGACAGTGAGGGTGCGGGGCCGTAGTCGTCGGCTTCGAACTTGCGGAGCCGCCCGAGCGGCTGCGCCGACTCAGGCGCGCCGACCGACTCGGGTAGCCAGATGAGGGCGGTAAGGCCGCCGGACTGCGCGTGCCGCAGCCGGACCCGGACGCCGTGCCGTGCCGCCAGGCGGCCGACCACGAACAGGCCCATGCGGCGGGAGACCGCGACGTCGACGACGGGCGGGTTATCAAGCCGCCAGTTCGCGTGCGCCATCTCCTGCTCGGAGATGCCCACGCCGTTGTCGGTGATGTCGAGCAGCACGCCGCCGCTGCTCAGCGGCTGTCCCGTCACGTACACCTGAGTGTCTTCCGGCGAGAACGTGGTCGCGTTCTCCACGACCTCCGCGACGAGGTGCACCACGTCGTTGACCGCCTGGCCGACGACCTGGATTCCCGGCTGCACGTTGAGCACGATGCGCTCGTACTGCTCGATCTCGGAGATCGCCGCACGGAGCACGTCGACGAGCGCCACCGGCTGGCTCCAGCGCCGACTCGCCCCCTCGTGGCCGGCCAGAACCAGCAGGTTCTCCGAGTTACGGCGCATACGAGTGGCCAGGTGGTCAAGGCGGAACAGGCTGGAGAGCCGGTCCGCGTCCTGCTCGGTCTGCTCCAGGCTGTCGATCAGCGAGAGCTGACGTTCAATCAGGGACTGGCTGCGGCGAGACAGGTTGACGAACATCGCGTTCAGGTTGCCGCGGAGCATGGCCTCGTCGGCGGCCAGCCGGACCGCTTCCCTGTGTACCTGGTCGAAGGCCCGCGCTACTTCACCGATTTCGTCGGTTGAGTTGACGCCGATCGGCTCGATCTCAGCGGACGCGTCGCCGCCCTCGCTCTCGCTCAGCCGGCGGACCATGTTGGGCAGCTTGCTGCCCGCGACCTCAAGGGCGTCGGCGCGCAGCTTGCGCAGCGGGCGGATCATGGACCGCGCCACGAAGGTGGTGATCAGCAGGACGAGCAGCAGCAGGATCAGGGTCGCGACCGAGACCTCGATCGCAGTGCGCAGCGCGTTCCGCTCAAGCGAGTTGGCCTGGGCCGTGATCTGCTCGACAAGGCTGCCCGGGCCGCTGCTCACCAGGCGCATCTGCTGAATCTGGAACGTCTGGGTGGCATTCCAGCACTGCGCCGCGGTCAGGTTCGCGGCCCCGGTCAGGTTCGCGCAGGACTGCTGGGTTCCGATCTGCAGATTCCCTGAGTTAGCCGTGGCGATGGCGAGGCTCTCCGCGCTCTTCGCCTCATCGACCTTGGGGCCGGCCACGGTGTTGTTCAGCGACTGCTGCTCGGCGACCGTGGCGACCGTACCGAACTGGGCGAGGTCCGCGTTCTGCTGCGCGACCGCCTGGTTCAGCTCTTGCAGCGCGCCGGGGGTCAGGTTCGGCGTCGGCGTCTCAAGGGCCTGATAGAGGAGCGCCCGCTGCAGGGAGACGTCGTCTTCCATGCCGAGCAGTGAGTTGAGCACCGAGAAATCAGACTGCAGCGTGGCGTTGCCCGTGCCTGCCGCGATGTCGTTGCTGAAAGCGATGAATGCCCGGATGAGGCGGTCGTAGTTCTGGATGACCGACAGCGCAGGCGACTTCGTATCCGTCGCCGCCTGGCGGATGTACTTCAGGTCGGTGATGCCGGCAAGCACGCCGTTGTTGAGGTCGAGGACCGTCTGGGCGCGGTACCCGCTGCCGTTCACGATCGTCTGCGCCTGAGCCAGGATCTGGCTCGTGGTGGCGTCCGTCGCGATACGGTCCCGCTGGATCGCGCCATTGAGCGCGGGAAGCTTGCCTGAGGCAACGTAGCCCGCGGTGTCGTCCCTCTCATCGGCGAGATTGCCCGCCGCGGTGACGATGACCGCGTTGACGTTCGCCAGGTTCTGCACGCGCTTGAACGACGAGTAGTTGTTCACCGAGCCGACGATCTGGATCACGCCGAGGATCAGCGCGGTGACGGTCGGCACGGCGATGATCGCCACGAGCCGCCAGCGGACGCGCCAGTTGCTGATCGAGAACGGCGAGCCTTTGCGCACGGCCGGCCCACTGGTGCTGCCGCTCGGCGCCACGCCATTGCGGCGGGCTGGCGACATGGGGGGGGGAAGGCCCAGCTGACCAGGACCGCCGAGAGGACCGGCGGCCGAGCCGTTCTGGCCCGCACCGACAGCCAGGGGTCCGCTCTGAGGCGGGCCTCCGGCACCATTGAGCGGAAAGCCGGAAGCCGGCGTCTGCGGACCGCCGTTTCCGTTGGTCATCGAACGTCTACGCACTGCGCTCACACCTCGCAGCTTCAAGGGCAACCTGGACCAGCACAGGGCAACTCTTCCAGCTAGCGCTATTAAAACGGGTAGGGACATATAATCATCAATCGGTAGCCCCCCACCCGGCATTCACCGGGAATCACCCTGAATTTTGGCGGAAAACCACCCGGTCTGCCTCAGCATGACTAGGCCGTTATGGCCTGCGGAGCTCAGCGAAGGCTACCCCGCCCCGGCACTGGGCGACCCGGAAATGACGCAGAAACCGACGGGCGCAGCGGTCGCCAGTAGCCCCTAGAGCTCGCAAGATGTCCATCCGCCGCGCTTGGCGGGCGTCCTGGCCGATCCGCACTGGACTTCGCGTCGCGGTATGTCGCGGTAGGAAGTCGCGGTAGTCGCGGTAGAGGCGGTAGAGCCCGCCGGCCGGGGCTCATTCATGAATCGCTCCGCCGTCGGCGATCGCCGCGTCGCTTGGGCCGCCCGCCGAGGCGAAGATTCGGCCACTGCGGGCAACTCCCGGGGCAACCCCTCCAGAGTGACCACTACCAGGGAGACTTCCCGTCCAGGAGGCGCCGGGCGAGAGCCACCGACGAGGCCGCGTTGCGCGGTTATGGCTGCGTGCTGCGCGATACCTAGAGCTAACCGCCCGTCGGGCGGTATGGTAGCTGGCAACGGCTTACCGGCTTCGAGCGAGGAGATGGGGATCCTGACCTGCCCAAACTGCGGCATCGGGGTGCAGCCGGAGGACCTTATCTGCTTCCGGTGCGGCGCCAACCTGCCGCACGCCCCGTACCCTGACGATGACATCCCGTCGCCGACCGTGTCACAGCAGTACATCAGGCAACAAGGCGATAGCCGGCCGGCCTGCCCGAACTGCGGCACGCCCGTGCAGGACCCCGCCGATGTGGTCTGCATGCAATGCCGGCAGCCATTGCCCGGCGCGCGGCGCCGCCCCTCGATGGTCGTGCTGCGGATCGCGTTTCCCACGGGGAACGTCGATGTCCCCGCGGGTACCTCCGTCATCCTCGGGCGTGACCCCGCCCAGTCACTGGTCGCCGCCGCGTTCGGCGAGTATGACAACGTGTCGCGCAAGCACGCGACCGTCGTGGTGGACGACGGCGGCCGCGCCATCATCCGTGACGAGGGGTCGACCAACGGCACCTTTGTCAACGGTGAGCGGGTACTGCCCTACACCGAGGTCAGGCTCGTGGATGGCGACCAGATCCGGCTCGCGGCGGACGTAACGGGAGACGTCTCATTGCCAAGGGGCGAGCCCGACCCGGCTAGCCTTAGCCGCAACGGCTTCGTCTGACAGTCGTCTTCCGGGGGGACGACGTCGTGCAACCTATGCCAGGCCCCGGTGTCATGCAGCGTCGCATGGCGTGGCACTAGGAACGGATTAACTAGCCATGTCGCCTGCGTCAGATACGCCAGCGCCCACCCCAGTCGGCCAGACTCCGCGGGCCGCGCTGCCCCCGCGCCGAGCGCGAGCCTTGCCTGCGGCGCTGCCTCCCGCGGCACCGACCATGGACGCGGCCGCCGACGCGGGCAGTACCGGGGACGGTGTTTCCGGTGGTTATGAGGCCACCGGCAACGGCGGCCCGGCGAGTGCCGGGACAACCAGGCAGCAGCCGAGTTCCTGGTTCACCACGCGGACGAAGCCGCAGCCCGCGGAACAGGGGCAGGCATCCCGCGACTCCTGGGCCCCCGGGGACTCCCTGGGACAGGGAGTCCCCGGGGAGCAGGGGAGCTTCGGCAGGCCGGACCGCCGCGAGGGACAGGGCGGTTTCAGCCAGGGGGCGTTCCCCGGTCAGGGCTTTACCGGCCAGCTGCCTTCCGGCAGCGACAGGGCAGGGTACGGCGGCTACGGCCCCAGCGCACAGGGATACGGCGGATCCGGCGGACAACCGGACCGCTACCAGGACAACCGCTACCAGGACAACGGCGGTGCCTCGGGCGGCTATCCGCAGCGGGGCGGCCCGTCGACCGGTTACCCCGCGGCCTATCCCGCGGCCTATCCCGCGACCGAGCAGGGGCCAGGCAACCAGGGGCCAAGCGGCTACGGCTCTGGCGTCCAGGAGCCAGGGAGATACGGCCAAGGCGCGGGGGCGCCCAACGGCTATTCGGCCCCGAGCCCAGGGTTCGCTGGCCCTGGGTTCCCGAGTCCCGGGTTCGCCGGTCAGCCCGCGGGTTTCGCGGCACCGCAGCCGGCGTCGCCAAGCGGCCAGGTGACGCTTGGCCCCGCCGGACAGGAGCCCGGCGGTTACCCACGGCAGCCGCCGTTCAACGGCTATCCAGGCGAGCGTCCTGGCGAGCTCCCGTCGGCACCATCAGGCCCGGCGGGGTACGGCGCTCAAGACGGCTACGGCCCGCAGAGCGGGTACGGCAGCGCGCAGGGCGGCTTCGGCCCGCAGGAGGGGTCCGGCCCGCGGGACGGCTTCGGCCCGCGGGGCGGCCAGGTGACGCAGAACGGAAATGTTCAGCCGGGCGGGTCAGGTTCACCGGGCGGGTTCGGCAACCCGCAGAACGGCCAGGCTCCGCAGAACGGCCAGGCTCCGCAGAACGGCTACGGCCGACCGGGCGGGTTCGGCCCTCAGCCGGCGGACCCGCTCGCCCGGCACGACGGTTACGCATCCCCGGCTGGAGGCGGCAGCGGCGCACCGGGCGGGTATGGTCCGCAGGACGGTTACGGGCCCCGCGACGGTTACGGGCCCCGCGACGGTTACGGGCCCCCGGCCGGTTTCGCGCCGCGCCAGGACGGATTCCCGCCCGCACCTGGCCAGGGTCCGTACCAGGGCCAGGTACAGCTCGGCGGGTTCCCTGGCGCACAGGCCAACCCGTTCCCGCAGGCCGGCAGTGGCGCGACCCCGTTCCCGCAGGCCGGCAGTGGCGCGACCCCGTTCGGGCCCGATGGCGCGCAGTTCGGCGGAGTGCCGCAGTTCCCCGGGTCCGCGCCGGTTCCCGGGACGGGACAGGCGGGCGGCTTCGCCGGCCAGCAGGACTTCGCCGGCCAGCAGGACTTTGCCGGCCAGCAGGACTTCACCGGCCAGCAGGACTTCGCCGGCCAGCCGCGAGACGCGCTGCCCGGCTTTGGACCGCAGCAAGGATTCGACCCGCGTAATGGCCCTGCGGGCCAAGCCGGGCCCGCGGCGCAGGCAGGTGCCCTGGGCATGGTGGGCGCCCCGGGCATGCCAGGGGCGTTTCCCCAGGGCGGCGGCCCGGCTGGCCTCCGCAGCCCGGCGCGGGCCACGGGGAAGAACATCGCGCTCGTCTGCGGCGCGGGGGTGCTCTCCGTGGTCGCGTTGGCCGGCGCGATCTTGGCGCCGAAGCTGTTCGGCGGATCGAGCGACCCCGGCTGCAAGGCGTACGCGAGCACCGCGCTCACCTCCTACAACAAGGCGATCACCGATCTCAACGCGCAGTCCTCCGCGGCCACGCTTAACGCCGACATGACGAAGGCGATCTCCGATCTGTCGACCGCCGCGTCCAAGGCGCAGTCCCCGAAAGCCACCACCGCGCTCGATACCTTGCTCACCGGGCTCAAGACGGTTCGCACGGACGTGGCACAGGGCTCTGTCCCGGCAGGCACCGTCGGGACCCTCAACGCCGACTCAACAGCCGCTGACACTGCCTGCGGGTAATGTCCGCCACCCGCACGACCTGATTGGGCGGACAGTACCCGCAGCGTCGCCAGTGCCCATAGTGTGGGAGGGTGGCTCCCAACTCCTCGAAGCGACCGTATGGAACCTGACCCGCTCCTGGATAGCCTGCGTAACGCGGTGGCCGCGATGCCCGACGACGTGACGCTGCGCCTGCACCTGGCGGCGCTGCTGCTGCGCTCCGGGAAGCGCGACGAGGCGGTGCGCCACATCGGCGCCATCCTGCAGCGTGACCCGGGGAACGCGGAAGCGCTCGCGATGCTCACATCGCCCGCTGAGGTGTCCGGTCCGTCTCCGTCCGCGCCGCCCGATGCCGAAGGCTCCGGGTCTGGCGAACGGACCCGTGGCTCCGCGCCGCCGGACGCGCTTCCCCCGGCCGGCGGCCCGCCCGCCGACCCCAGCCAGGCTTCGCCTGGCGGCGCACCGACCCAAGGCTACGACTGGTCGCAGGCCGAAGATGAGCTGCGCGACGTACTGCCCGCGATGTTCGTCGGCGAGGCGGGTTCCGTCTCGGCCGGGCTCGACGAGGCCCGCGCATATGACGCCGAGCACACCGGGCTCACGCTCGCCGACGTGGCTGGACTTACCGAGGTCAAGAAGCGCCTTGAGGCCGCGTTCCTCGCCCCGATGCGCAACCCGGAGCTGCGCAAGCTCTACGGCAAGTCGCTGCGCGGAGGGCTGCTGCTCTACGGGCCTCCTGGGTGCGGTAAGACGTTCGTCGCGCGGGCGGTGGCCGGCGAGCTCGGCGCCCGGTTCATCACCGTGTCCTTCGCGGACCTGATCGACATGTTCGTCGGCCGCTCCGAGCGGAACATCCACGAGCTCTTCGAGGTCGCCAGGCGGAACGCCCCGTGCGTGGTCTTCCTCGATGAGGTGGACGCGATCGGGCAGAAGCGCTCACAGCTGCGGAACACGCCGATGCGCTCGGCTGTCAACCAGCTGCTGCTTGAGCTCGACGACGTGGCGAGCGACAACTCGGGAGTCTTCCTGCTCGCGGCGACCAACCACCCGTGGGACGTGGACAGCGCGCTGCGGCGCCCGGGGCGATTTGACCGGACCCTGCTCGTGCTGCCGCCCGACGGCCCGGCCCGCGAGGGCGTGTTCCGCTTCCACCTGCGGGAGCGGCCGGTCGCCGGGATCGACCTGGCGAAGCTGTCCAAGATCACCGACGGGTACTCGGGCGCCGACATCGCGCACGTCTGCGAGACCGCCGCCGAGCGCGCGCTGCTCGACTCCGTGAGTACGGGCGAGCCCCGGCTGATCGGCCAAGCCGATCTGGAGGCCGCCGTCGCCGAGGTCCGGCCGTCGCTAGGCACCTGGTTCGAGACCGCGCGGAACGTAGCGCTGTTCGCGAACGAGGGCGGCGCATACGATGATCTGGTGGCATACCTGCGCAAGCGACGCCTGATCTGACGGACCGGTGACTTGAGCGAGCTTAAACAGGAGCTGGCGCGAGCCGCCACGATGCTCGACCTCGGGCGCTATGACGAGGCGTCGACACTGCTCGCACGCCTCGTGTCCGCCGACCCGGGCAGTGGTCGTGCGTGGTGCCTGTTCGCGCGCGCGCACCTCGGTGCGGACCGCTACGCCGAGGCCGTCGAGGCAGCGAACCGGGCCGCGGCGATCGAGCCGACCGAGGAATGGCCGCACCGGCTGGCCTCCAACGCGCTGATGCACCTGGGCAACCACGCAGAGGCGCTGCGCGCGGCGGCGGAATCCCGGCGGCTTGCCTCTGGATACTGGCAGACCCATGTGTGCGTCGCGCAGGCCGCGCTCGCCGCCGGCCAGCCCGCGCTTGCCGCGACCGCGGCGGCCGAGGCGAGGAAACTGGCGCCGAACGAGCCCGATGTCCATTTCCTGTCCGGCAAGGTGGCCCTCGCCCGTGGCGACCTGGTGGCCGCCAGGGACCACCAGGAGCGTGCGCTCGCGCTTGACCCCGCGCACAGCGGTGCGATGAACGAACTCGGCAGGATCAGGCTGCGGCGCCATGACACGGTCGGTGCGATCAGGCACTTCATCAGCGCGGCGCGGACCGCGCCTGGCGAGCACATCTACAGCAGGAACATCGACGTGGTCATCGTCCGCAGCGTGTCGCGGATGATCTATGTCTTCGTGCTGATCGCGATGATCATGCTCTGGATCCCCGCGATCACGCATGTGGACAGGCTCCCGCTCGCACTCGGCTTCGCGGGCGTCGCGCTCGCGATCATCGCCAGCTTCGGCGTCATGGTGGCCAGGCTGCCGCGTGAGGCGCGCCATCTGGTCCGCAGGACCGTGCTCACCCGCCGGGTCGCCACGGCTCTCGCGGTCGCCGTCGGCGGCGTGGCGATCGCACTGGCCGCCGTTGTGTTCGTGCCATCGGCCGAACTGCCGCAGACGCTGCCGATCGCCATCATCATCACGATCGCCGCCAGGATCACCGCCACCGCCCGGCTCCGTTCCCCGAGCGGAAAACCCCAGCCAGGGGCCCGTACCTCGCCGAACCAGCCGCTCCCGCCAACCCGCCGCCGCTAGGCGCCAGGGCGTTTAGCGGCGGTGCGGCGAGCTTGATTCAGGTGTCCGGCTCAAGCGGAAGTTATCCAGGCGTGACATTATTCGACATAAGTGAAAGCTTGATAATAAAGAGCACTGATTTCTCGCCTGGGACATACGAGCTTCCGGTCAGTATGGTCGGCCTTACAGAGCGGTTCGCCGATGTGCAATCCATTGCATTGCGCAATCGCAGGTGGGGTTACAGTCGGCACGGTCCGTTCGGGATAATTGATTTTTGTGAAAGTCTTTATCTCTTTTGACATGGAGGGCGTGGCCGGGATCGTCGACTGGTCACAATGCCGGGCGCCAGGGCAGCCGTACGAGGAGGGACGCGCGCTGCTGCTCGGCGAGGTCAACGCGGCGATCGACGGGGCGCTCGCCGGCGGGGCAATCTCCCGGTTCGCCGCCCTCCAGCTCCACCCGGAGGAGGCGCGGGAGAAGATCTACGCCGCCGCCGAGACCGCCGCCAGGCGAGCCGGCTCGATCGCGCCGCCCGCTATCGCGCTGCCCGCCAGGCTCGACGTGGAGACGCAGACCGCCGACATAGCCGAGGTTGCCTGCTGGGTCAAGGGCGTTGAGCGCAGCGGCATCCGCTCGGTGCGGATCGAGGCCGACGACCCGGTGGCCGCCTACAAGGCGTTCATCAGTGTTACTTACATCACACGGGTCGCCGAAGGACGCTAACGAGCGCGCGGCAGGGAGCCCGGGATGTGATCCTCCGGGGGTCGCCCCCCGGAGGACAACCGCTAACGCTCGCGTCGGGCGCGGATCGCCCGGAGGCGACGGCGCTGCGACTTGTCGAGGGTGAGGTAGCCGCCTACCGGGATCGCCGCGGCGATCACGACAAGCAGCCCCACAGCCCAGAGCGGGATGCCGACGATCAGCAGGATCAGCGCGATCACGATCCCGGCGATCCCGACTTTCATGCTTGGTGTCATGATGACTCCATCCATCCGGGCCACGTCCCAGCAGAGCCAGCTTATCCGTTAACCGTGGAGGTCCGCCGTGCCGATTTCGCTGCCGGTCGACGATGAGGCCAACGAACTGCTGACGCGCAACGCACTCGCGCTGCTAATCGCGATGCTACTCGATCAGCAGGTACCGTTGGAGCGGGCCTTCGCGGGCCATGACCCGGAGAAGCTCGCGGCGCCGTCAGAAGGCGAACGTGCCGGTGGTGAAGCCGTAGCCGACGGGGATATGGACGCGCAGCGGCGTGAACTTGCCCGGCGTGAGCAGACCGACCGTGAAGTCGGTCACGACCCCGTTCCCGGTGTTGTGGTAGGCCGCTATCAGGCCGATCGCGGTGCCGCCCGATCCTGCCCACAGGAGGCCGGCGATTCCGGCCGAGCAGTTGCCACGGTAGCGGTAGAGGACACGGGTGAGCCTGCCCGTCGCGGTTGAGTAGAGGTCGAACTCGGGCTCTTCCTGCACGCATCCGCCGGTGGCGTTCCCCATCGTGCCGCAGACCATCGTCCGCCCGTCCCAAGCGAGCAGCAGGGACACGCAGTTGTGCCGGTCGCCTGGTATCGCGAGAACCTGGCGGCTGTCCGCGAGCAGATCGCTGCCCTTGCTCGCGATATCCAGCGTCCGCTCGTAATCCGGCCAGGTCCCGGGGGGAAACACGAACGCGAGCGTGCGGCCGTCTGATGCCCAGGTCATGTCGGTGAGGTTGTCCGGGTTGGGCGATATCGTCACCCCGCCCTTGCTGGTGTCAGGCGTGGTCCACGTGCGGAGCGTCTTGCCCGTACCCAGCGAGTAGGTCCGCAGCGTAAACGGCCCCTGCGCATCGCTGCCCGTGGTCGCCGGCTGATACATGACGGCGAGAGTGCGGCCGTCCGCCGAGAGCGCGAGTCCCTGGACCTGGTAGGTGCCGGGCAGCGCGGCGACCGGAAGCCTGGACAGTCGCGTGGTGTGCCCGGTCCCTTGGGCAACGCGCAGCAGGTACCAGGCGTGCGTCCCCTGATTCGACGGGAGCGTGGAGGTGGCGTCGATGACGAACGTTCGGTTGTCGGCGGCGCCGGTCACGCCGGCGAACACGAGGTGCGCGGGCGGCGCGACCTGGGCAAGCTCCTCGCCAGTTCGGCTGTCGCCCACGATCGCGGGCCGCTGCCCGGACGAGTTCGCCGTCACGCTCAGCTCCACGTAATACCTGGGCACCGTGGCGGCGCTCGCGGCCACGCCCGAGGGAGGCACCACCGGGCTCGACGGCCGGGCGGTGTTCAGGTACTTGCCTGCTACCAGCGTGGCGGCGACCGCGAGCACGGCGAGAGCGGCGGTGAGCGGCACGAGCGTGGCCCGCCAGCGGCGGGACCTGCTCCTCCTGGCGAGCTGGCGGGACGGCTCGGGTGGCAGGGTCAGCGGGCGGACCGGGCGCATCGTGTCCGCTATCGCCTCGCTGGTGGCACGGAGCCTGTCTTCGACGGTCATGATTCCCCCCTGAGAATGCGCGCGAGGGACGCGAGGCCCCGAGACGAGGCGGACTTGACGGTGCCCCTGCTGATCTTCATCGCCTGGGCCACGTCGTCTTCCGGCAGGCCGAGGCAGTAGCGCAGCACGACCGCTTCCCGCTGCCTGGCCGGCAGGCGGCGCAGCGCGGCAAGCACCTCGCGGTGTTCCTCGCCGAGCAGTGCCAGCGCCTCCGCGGACTCCGCGTCCGGCTCCCTGAAGGTCAGCGGGACGCGTCTTGACCGCTTGCGGAGCACCGTGCGGCAGCCGTTGATGACGCTTGACCTGACATACGCCAGTGCCTTGCCGGGATCGGCCAGCGTTCCCCAGCGGCGGTAAAGGCCGAGAAATGCGTCCTGCACCACGTCCTCGGCCCCCTGCTGGTCGGCGAGCATGAGCATCGCGAGCCTGACCAGGCCCGTCGCGTACTCCTCGTAGAGCGCGGTCACCTGCTTGGCGGTGTCCCCCGCGGCCTGGAGGGTTAGATCCTCGGTGAGGCGTTCCATATAGAAGAGACGTGGCCGCCGCCGCGAGGTTGCCTCCCGTCGATGCTTTCCTATGGCCGGGCTATGGCCGACCTATGGCAGGGCAGGCCGCGGCCGCCGCGCGAGGGGGCGGGGCGTCCCGGGCGGCGACTGCGGGCCTTGTCCTGGCCGGCGAGCGTGGGCCACCGCCGGTAGGCCGAGGAACGCGTCCTGCACAACGTCTTCCGCGGTCGGCTGGCCACCGACCATGAGCACCGCGAGCCGGACCAGGCCGATCGCGTGCGCCTCGTATAGCGCAGCGACCCGCTGTCTCGTCTCCGGGGTGGCGTGTGTCAACACCGTTTGAAAATTGGCTCTGTCTCACATCTCGTGATGGTAACGGTGCGGGTTCCGCGCGCTGCCTGGGCGGGGCGGGCGTCGTCGGCCGGCCCCGGCGTCCGTCCGGCTGCGCTCGCTCGCTCGCACTTAGCATAGCTGCCGGACATTTTTTCGACTTTGCATAGCTGCCGGACATTTTAGCCGCTCCTGAACCGGTTAATTTTGTCCGGCAGCTATGCAATGTCCCGGAGCTATGCAAAGTGACGCACAAGACTGGCCCCGCATGACCGTTAGGTGCTTGCCCGGATGTCATCATCACGAGATACGAGACAGAGCCAGAGCCAGTTTTCAGGCGTCGGCGACAGCGTGACGCCTCGGGGAAGCATCCTTAAGGGGGGTTCCACGTGGCTTATGCGAAGCTCTCTTTGAAGAAGTACAGGCCAATTGCGGCCCGGAACGAGGAAGCGAAAGTCTCCAGCGGCCTCCTGTAGTCAGTAAAGAGAATCCGCCAGGTCTTGAGGCAATGCCGCTTAGCTAGCGGATGCTCATGATGCTCCGGCGCGCTCATGTGGCGCGTCATGACATCTGATTTCCCAGCTCAGCAAAAGATCTTGGAAACTTTTTTCTTGATGGCAGAAAGGCGTACTATGGGCCGCGTCGGTTAATTACCTGATATTGCGGGGTGGTTCGGGCAGGATTGTGCTATGGATGCT
>Ga0066797_1000242_pt1 | contig 16814 bp, 15 predicted proteins | sample PersoiDNA2013193_FD_76335 | JGI IMG/M metagenome (GOLD analysis project Ga0066797, IMG submission 76335) | Permafrost soil microbial communities from the Arctic, to analyse light accelerated degradation of dissolved organic matter (DOM) -... | ecosystem: Environmental > Terrestrial > Soil >... | reverse complement strand
GCGTACCCAGGGTGAAATCCGGCGCAGTCAAATCGCTGGCTGCACGCACCACCAGTTCCGGAATGGCAGCGACCTCGACATATTCCTGCGGCGCCTGCCCGTCGCCGTTTTCGAGCTGGATCCGCCACAACCCGGCCAGCACGGATTCCTGAATCTGGGCCACCGATCCATCCGGCAGCGCGACCACGCCAGAGACCTCGCCTTCGCCGAATACGTCGGCGACCAGCTTGCGTTCCATCGCGGTGAAATTGTCGAGCCGGAACACTTGCGAGACGGAGCCTGCCCGCTGACTTGCGAGGGCCACGGTCAGCTGCTCCAGCAGCTTCATCGCGCGCGGACATTGTTCGGCAAGGGCCGCGCCATCCAGCGAAGCCAACGCCTTGATCGCACCGGCGCCACTCAGGCTGGCATGGCGGCCATCGAGGCTTTCCGCGCCGATCGGGAAGACATTGACCGCTTGCTCTGCGCCTTCCGGCGCCACCCAATATCCCAGCTTCATGACGCCCCCCGGCTGCGATCCAGCGTTGAAATCGACTTGACCACTTTGGCCGTGCTTCCAGCCTTGATGGTGCCGTCCAGCAGCCCCGTGATGCGGTCGATATAGACCGACCAATCCTTGATCTTGGGAATGACGTCGTGAACCTTGCCGTCTCGGCAAAGCACCAGGCTTGGATAGACCTGGACGTTGAATCGGGGAGCCAGCGCGGGTACGGCCACCGGTGCGATCACCGCGCCCTGAAGCCGTCCCTGGAACGCCTCGATCAGTTCGGGAAGAACGACGGCGACGTCGGTGGCTTCGGGCCAGCGAACGGGGTCGCCCGCGAACAGCAGCACCGCTACCGCTCCGGCGGCTTCGGCGTCGGTCAGAAAATGATCGACCTGTGCAACGTCGACCGTTGGCAGCCCGTGCCGACGGAAAACTGAATCTTCTCGCGATGCCATACTTCCTCCCAGTCGGATTTCTTCTTCCTTATCGAGAGATGACAGCAAGCCACATGCCAGTTCTGGCTACCGACTAATCACATCCAAACATCTGTTTTCATTGGAATATTTTTTCAACGCGGACGCCATCCAGCTGCCGACTACAAAGTTGCTTTACGGAAGTGGATAGCAACATTTCAACCCGAGCCTGCGTTGATCTAGATCAATGTCGCGTCCGCGCACGGCGCAACCGGACGCTGACCATCGGCGTTGGTGCGATCTCTATGCCTGCCGGAGGTGCTCGGGCAGTTCAGGTTCGCGATCGATCAGATCGGCGAACAGATGGTCGAACCCCTCGCCGTTGCAGGCCGCCGCCAAACCATCGATGGCATTGTCGATCAGGCGGGCTTCCTCGGCGTCGAGCAGCCGGATCGCGTTATCGATGAAGACCAGCACCTGCGCGCCGGCCGGTGGCTGATCGAGCAGCAGCACCGAGACCTGACGGCGTTCGCCGCGTCGCTCGCAGAGCGCGGACACGCCATTGGTTTCGATGATCGTCATGGGCACGCCGAGGCACATGGGATCCTGCCTATCCGCCGGCGGCGCTTGACATCTCGCGCCGCTCATAGCGTGCAAGATCGATGTCGTTGCCGAGCAGGCCTTCGGACGCCGCCAGCGGCGCCGGGCGCGCGGTGACCGACACACCCCACTCCGCCAGCACCGCGCAGGCAATCGCGATTGCGGGCCCGATCTGGCCTCTCACCAGTTTGGTGAGTGGCCCGCCCCAATCCTCGAGGTCCGCCGCCTGGCATCCGACCAGCGCCAGACGCTCGGGATAGTGGCCAAGCAGATCGGCCGCGCTCAGGACTTCCTGAAACCCGGTCTGATGCAAGCTCATCTTCTTGATACCGGTAAACTTCGGAACCTCGTCGTCACGAACCAGTTTGAGGGTTCCCGGCTGCAGCCCATAGTCGATCGCATCGAACACGATCAGATAGTCCGCCTCCTCGACGAAGTTGACGAGGTAGAGGCCCTGGGTACCGCCATCGAGCAAGGTGACGTTGTCGGGAACGGCGTAGCGGCGGTGGAATTCCTCCACCGTCCTCACGCCGAAGCCTTCGTCGGCCCACAGGATATTGCCGATGCCCAGCACCAGAACCCGCGGAGAAACGCCAGAGCCGCTCATGGTGCTAGACCTCGTCTCGGAATTGGCGCTCACCGGAAACCATCGATGAGATGATGCTCTGCCGCGACATGATATCCTCGCGAATTGCCGCATAGACATGGACAACCACGAACATGACCAGCGCCCACATTCCGAGATGGTGCCAGGTATGCACATCCTGACTATTGGGCCAGATCGCGAACACCCAGCCAAACATCTTGTGCTGCCAGCTATCGATGCCGGCGCCTTCGGAATACAGGGCAAAGCCGGTGCAGATCATGAAGGCCACGAACAAGGTGAAGCCGGTGAACATCGCCACCTGCGCCAGCGGATTGTGACCGACATACATTTTCGGATCGCGTTCGAGGAAGGCGTACCAACGGATTTCGTGCAGCACCTCCTTCCAGAACTGCCGGCGATGAACCGGAATATAGAAGATTTGCCGGGAATGGTGATTACCGACGAAGGCCCAGAATATCCGCGCCAGAAAGAACACCGCCAGGATTTGCCCGGCGGCGAAATGCGTGAAGCGGATGTAGCCCATGCCGAAATGATCGGAGGCCTCGCCGCCGACGCTGGGCAGCGGCGAGGCGATCAGATAGCCGGTGACCATCAGGACGACGATCGACAGCGCGTTGACCCAGTGGCAGATTCGCACCGGGGCTTCATAGACATAAACGGTCGTGCGCCCGACCGCGCGTTCGCCATGGGAATCGGCGGCGATGGCCCCCAGATCGGGAGCCGCCAGGTTGCCTTCAACGGACTTTAACATTGGCGAGCTCCTGACCGTCTGGACTCATCACGTGCGTTGAACATGCCAGGCAGGGATCGAACGAATGGATGGTTCGCAGGATCTCAAGCGGCTTTTCCGGATCGGCCATCGGGGTATCCATCAGGGATGCCTCGAACGCTCCGATATTGCCCTTGGGGTCGCGCGGCGAACCGTTCCAGGTGGTTGGGACGACGCACTGATAATTGTCGATCTTGGTGTCCTTGATCTTGATCCAGTGCGCCAGCGCCCCGCGTGGCGCCTCGGTAAAGCCGTAGCCCTTGGCTTCCTTCGGCCAGCTCTCCGGCTTCCATTTCTCGACATTCGCCGTCGATGAATCGCCGGCCTTGATGCGCGCCACCAGCTTGTCCTGGAAATGCCGCATCTGGTGCCCGGCCCATTCGCATTCCAATGCGCGCGCCGCGGTGCGCCCGAGCGTCGAGAACAACGCGGTCAACGGCAGGTCCAGCGTCTTCAGAAGCCTGTCGGTAGGCTCCTTGAACTCCGGCTTGCCCTGCGCATAGCCGACGATGTAGCGCGCCAGCGGTCCGACCTCGACCGCGTGGCCGCGCCAGCGTGGCGCCTTGATCCAGGAATACTTGCCGCCTTCGTCAAGCTCCTTGATGTCGGTCTTGGTCCCCTTGGCTTTCGGGCCGAGCTGATAGTTCGGCTCGGTGACGCCGTCCCAGGGATGCAGCCCCTTGGATTCATCGGCATATTTGTACCAGGAGTGGGTGACGAATTCCTGGATCTGCTCGGGATCGCCATGATCGACCGGCAGCACCTCGCTGAGATTGCCGTTGATGATCACGCCGCGCGGCAGATTGAGATTCTTCGCCGAATAGTCGTTGGCGTTTTCCGGGATGTCGCCATAGGACATGACGCTCTTGCTGGACAGGCCGCCGCCGAACAGCCAATCCTTGTAGAACGAGCCGATCGCCACCACGTCAGGCAAGTACACCTTCTCGGTGAACTCGATGCAGCGGTCGATGATCGAGGACACGTGATTGAGCCGCTCCATGTTGATGGCGCCGACCGCGCCGGTACCGTCGACATTGATCGCGCACGGCACCCCGCCGACCAGCCAGTTCGGGTGCGGATTCTTGCCCCCGTAAATGGTGTGGACCTTGACGATGTCCTTCTGGAAATCCAGCGCCTCGAGATAGTGGGCCACCGCCATCAGGTTGGCTTCCGGCGGCAGCTTGTAGGCGGCATGGCCCCAATAGCCGTTCTTGAACGGACCGAGCTGACCCGATTCGACGAATTTGGTCAGGCGGGTCTGCAGATCCTTGAAGTAGCCGGGCGACGACAGCGGCCAGCTCGAGACCGACTGCGCCAACAACGAGGTCGCTTTCGGGTCGGCTTTCAACGCCGAAACCACGTCGACCCAGTCGAGCGCATGCAGATGGTAGAAATGCACGATGTGGTCATGCACCTGCAGGCAGAGCTGCATGATGTTGCGGATCGAATTGGCGTTGTCGGGAATCATGATTCCGAGCGCGTTTTCGACCGCGCGGACCGAGGTCAGCGCATGGGTGCCGGTGCAGACGCCGCATATCCGCTCGGTGAAGGCCCAGGCATCGCGCGGATCGCGCCCACGCAAAATGGTTTCGATGCCGCGCCACATCGTCCCGGTAGACACCGCGTTGCGAATGACATTGTTGGAATCGAGGTTGACCTCGACCCGCATGTGGCCCTCGATCCGGGTGACGGGGTCGACGACAATGCGCTTGCCCGAATTGTCGAGGTTGAATCCGTTGGGAGTCTGGATGCCCATAATTATCGTTCCTCGATGCTATTGGTTCTGATCGGCGTTATCGCGCTTGCCGGCGATGCGCTTGACCGCGGTGGCCGCCGCATGGGCGACGACGGCGGCGCCAACGACTCCCGCGGCGACCATCCCGACCTCGTCTGCATTCTTCTCGATGCCGAACTGCTTGATGGTGGTGAGCCGGTCGTAGAAACTGCCCTTGTCCCAGAAGCCATCCTCCGAGCAGCCGATGCAGCCGTGGCCCGACTGGATCGGGAACGAAACGCCGCCGTTCCAGCGCACCGTCGAACAGGCGTTGTAGGTGGTGGGACCCTTGCAGCCCATCTTGTACAGGCACTGTCCCTTGCGGGCGGCTTCGTCATCCCATTCCTCGACGAACTGCCCGGCGTCGAAATGCGGACGGCGATAGCATTTGTCGTGAATGCGCTGCGAATAGAACATCTTCGGCCGGCCCTGCCGGTCGAGTTCCGGCAGCCTGCCGAATGTGGTGATGAAGGTCACGACGCCCGTCATGACTTCGGCGATCGGCGGACAGCCGGGCACCTTGATGATCGGCTTGTTGGTGATCACCTTGTCGATCGGCGTCGCCTGCGTCGGATTCGGTTTCGCCGCCTGCACGCAGCCCCAGGAGGCGCAAGCGCCCCAGGCGATGATCGCCATGGCGTCCTCGGCCATCAGCTTCAGCTTCTCGACGAACGGCTTGCCGCCGTCGATGCAGAACATGCCGCCTTCGTTGAGCGGCGGATTGCCTTCGACCGCGAGAATGTATTGGCCTTTGTACTTCGCCCTGGTTTCCTCGAGGATGGCTTCGGCCTGATGGCCGGCCGCGGCCATGATGGTGTCGTCGTAATCGAGCGAGATCATCGACAGCACCGCGTCCTTGGCCAGCGGATGTGCCGAACGGATGAAGCTTTCCGAACAGCAGGTGCATTCGAGCCCGTGCAACCAGATCACCGGCACGCGCGGCTTGGTTTCGAGCGCATTGGCGATGCGGGTGGCGGCCAGCGGACCGAGCCCGAGGCTGGTCGCGGTCAGGCTGCAGAACTTGTGAAAGCTGCGACGCGTGATGCCCTGCCGGCGAATTACGCTGTAAAAGGTTTCCGTGCCCGCGACCATAGCCCCTCTCTTTCGTTTCCTCAGCCGCCGCGGTCTTCGCACCGCAGTCGATCGTCCGGGAAGGTAACAGCAAGAAGCAGGCCAGCGCGGCCGCGGCGCCGAGAAGCGACAAAGCTCTTGTGATTTCAATGCGCGACGGAAATTCGCGACCTCTCATGCATCGCAACATCGAACCCGCAATGCGGATAGTTGTTTTCGGAGGTGGCAAGCATCTAACCGGATGCCGGGGCTAATGCGCGGTGCAAACCATGCAAGGATCGAACGATCGCACCACGTGCTGCACGGCAACCGAGCTCGCGCCTTCGCTTCCGACCGCGGTTCCGACCAACGCCTGCTCCAGCGGACCGGGCCGGCCTTCGGCGTCGCGTGGCGAAAAGTTCCAGGTGGTGGGGGCGATGATCTGGTAGCGGGATATCTTGCCGTTGCTCAGTTCGATCCAATGGCCAAGGCTGCCGCGCGCAGCCTCGATAAGCCCGGCAGCGCGGCCCTCGCGTTGCGGCTTGTCGTCGGTGCAGAACGGCTCATTGAGACGCAGCGACCGGATCCATTTTTCCATCGCAACCGCCAGCTGCGCCGTCTCGATCAAGCGGGCAATGACGCGATTGCGGACGTTGCTGCCGGACCTGGCCGCCAGCGCACGCAGCAAAGGCTGACCGGCCACGGTCTGCCGCGCCAGCGCGCCCACCTCCACCGGCCGGCCACCCAACCGGGGGGCCTTGGCCCAGCTATAGGCGCCGACCTTGTCCGGATCGGGAATCGTCGCGCTCAGGGCCGGATCGGTGGCGCCGTCCCGCATCCAGGCATGCGAAACATCCTCGGCGATGTCAGCGGTTGCCAGTGCCGTCACGCCTCGGGGTTCCTCAAAAACGCCGCGCCCGAACAACGCGCCTTGCTCGCCATGATAGGCCCCGAAGCTCATCAATATCCCCGGCCCCTTGCCGAGCCGATCAAGCTGAAGGTCGTCGGCAATGGCAAGGAAGCGGCAGAAATCGCCGCCGCGGCCGGCACGCCAGCGATCGAGCTGCTCGGTATCTTCGATGGCAAGCAGGCTGTCGAGTGATCCGTCGAAGACCGTCGTCTCCAGAAATGACCGGAATCCCGCGACGATCGACAGCAAGCGGATTCGTTCGCCCAGATCGATCGCCCGTGTCGTGCCGCCCGGCTGAAACGCCAGACTGTGCGGCCATTTTCCGGCGACCATGCCCATGATCTCCAGCAGACGGGCACGGGCGGGCAGAATTTCACGGCCGACCCTGCCGGTGGTGGCGGCGAAGCGCTCGGCAATTGCGTCATACCACAACGATGACTTGTAGGCGGCGCGCGCGAAATCCGGCATGAAAAAGATATAGAAGTGGGTCAGATGATCCGCGGCATTTTCAGCCGCGTGGGCGATATTCGCCGCCAGCACGCCATTCGGCGCTGCCTCGATCCCCATCGCGCCGCGCAGCGCGGCCGCCGCCGCGATCGACTGCGACACCGAGCAGATTCCGCAAATCCGTGGCGCCAGAGCCAGCGCATCGAGCGCGGGCCGGCCTTCAAGGATCTGCTCGAAGCCGCGATATAGCGGAACCGTGACTTCCGCCGTGGCGACAACGCCGTCCTCGATGTCCAGCTTGACCTCGAGGTCGCCCTCAACCCGATTGAAGGGGCCGATGGTGATCCGCGTCATGGCTTGTTCTTGCCGCCGCCGCGGCTCGGCGGAATCACGATGTGATCGGATGTGGCATTGGAGCGCACGCGCTTCGGCGTGGCGGATTTCGACAGTGCGGAAAGCGCCACGAACCACGCCTTCGGCATGTCCAGCGGCAATCCGATCGGAATGCCCGCAAGTTTGCCGGTCTCGAGGAAGTTGCGCGACGACTCGAACCCGGGCGACGTGCAGGAAATGCAGGCGTAACCGCCCTTGGTGCAGGATCCACCGCCATTCCATGAACGCTGGTTGCAATCGCCGACCGCCTGCGTGGCCTTGCAGCCGAGATGCTCCATCAGGCAGCCGAGTTCCGACATCTTTTCGGCGCTGGCCTTGAACTCGTAATACTCGTTGCGCGAACAGCCGTGATGGGCGAGGTGGTTGGCGATGAACTTTGGGCGTCCGAAGCCGTCGAGATCGTCGGCGGTGAGATCGCCGGTGGTCAGCGCGATCAGGGTTTCCATGATCCAGCCGGGATGCGGCGCGCAGCCGGCGATGTTGATCACGGGCATGCCGCGCCGCGAGCGGAATGATGCGCCGAGCGCGCCGCCCTGATCGGTACCGTCGAATTGCAGCCCGGTTGCGTCGGTTGGATTGAGACCTGCGGCCGGGATACCGCCGAAGGCGGCGCAACTGCCGACCGACACCACATAACCCGCGACGCCGGCAAGTTCGGTGATCCAGTGATAGATCGACCGGCCGGTGCCGGCGAACATGTTGAACCGGCCGCTGCCGTGCGGACCGCGCAGCACCGATCCCTCCAGGATCACCGCATCGAGCGGAACAAGCCCGGTGCGCACCTGCTCAAGGAGCGCGGTGACCTCGGATCCCGTCGCCTCGCTGACCGACGGATGCCAGATCAGCCGGATGCCGAATGACCTCAGTTCCTCGAACCAGCCGGACTGTCCGGATTCCAGTACGGCCATGGTACAGCCGCCGCAACTCGCACCCTGTAACCAGAGAACGTTGAACGTCGGCGATCGGGATGCTTGGTTCATCAACATGACCATCGGTGTCCCAACCCGCATGGTGCACGACGACGCGGCAGGTCAGGCGGCATCAGTTTACTCCCTTTCCCGCCGGCGGCGCAAACACGATTGACCAGCAGTATGCATTATCGATATATTCGTCATACGGCCGTTCCCGCTGGATCGAATGCGAATGGCGCAAAGGTCGACAAGGTTCATGGCAATGTCCGCCACCGGCTTCACCGCGTCGATCCCTCCTGTGCCGATTGAACTTCGTGCCGCAAGCAAATCATCCGGCTCCGTCACCGGCCTGTTCCTGGTCTTGATTGCCTTGAATATCGCGGCTTGGGCCTGGGCACTTGCGGTATCTCAAGGTCGGCCGGCACTGCTGGGAACGGCGCTGCTGGCCTGGGTGTTCGGGCTGCGCCATGCGGTCGATGCCGACCACATCGCCGCGATCGACAACACCGTGCGCAAGCTGATGCAGCAAGGCGAACGCCCTGTGACGACGGGTCTTTTCTTTTCGCTCGGGCACTCGACCGTGGTGTTCGTCGCCGTCGTGCTGCTCGCCGTCACCGCCGCCGCCCTGAAGGACGATCTCGCCACCTTCAAGAGTTACGGCGGCGCCGTCGGCGTTTCGATTTCGGCGATCTTCCTGCTGCTGATCGCGGTCCTCAACTTGTTCATCCTTCGCTCGGTCTGGCACTCGTTTCGAGCCGCACGCGATGGCGGCGTCGATAGCGGTGACGCCATTGAGGTGCACGCCGGCGGCGTTATTGGCCGGATTTTTCGGCCGCTGTTTCGGGTCGTGACCAGGAGCTGGCACATGTATCCGATCGGGCTGCTGTTTGGCCTCGGCTTCGACACCGCCACCGAGATCGGGCTTCTGAGCATTGCCGGCTCCGAGGCCGCCAACGGCCTGTCGCCCTGGCACGCGCTGGTGTTTCCTGCACTGTTCACCGCCAGCATGGCGCTGGTCGACACCGCGGACAGCGCACTGATGGTAGGCGCCTATGGTTGGGCATTCGTCAATCCGATCCGCAAGCTGTGGTACAATCTGACCATCACGGCAGTGTCGGTGGTGGTCGCATTGTTGATCGGCGGCATCGAGGCGGTCGTGCTGATCTCGGAAAAATTCGGATTGAACAGGGGAGTGTGGGGCTGGATCAGCGGGATCAACGACGACCTCGCCAATTTCGGCTTTGTCATCGTTGGCATTTTCATCGCCGCCTGGATCCTGTCGGCGATGATCTATTGGCTCAACGGCTACGATCGGGTTGTCGCAACGGTTCCGGCCGAGTAGCACACGATCAGCCTACCTGCCCGCTAGATCTGTTCGAGGCGACCTCCCCTTTCCGCAGACGCCCTGATCGCCGCGATGTTCGCTCTGTATGCTTCCGGCGTTCCTCCCCGAAACACGGCCGACCCCGCGACGATGGTATCGGCGCCCGCGGCTACCGCCTGGGCTGTGGTATCGACGTTGATACCCCCATCGACCTCGAGCCGGATCGGTCGGTCGCCGATCATCGAGCGGATGCGCCGGATCTTCTCCAGCTGCGATTGGATGAATGATTGGCCGCCAAAGCCGGGATTCACCGTCATCACCAGGATCAGGTCGACCCGATCGAGTACCTGCGCGAGATCCTGCTCGGAGGTTGCCGGGCATATCGTGACTCCCGCCATCTTCCCAAATCCGCGGATGGCCTGCAGCGAACGATCCAGATGCGGGCCGGCTTCCGCATGTACCGTGATGATATCGGCTCCGGCCTTGGCAAAGGCTTCCAGATACGGATCGGCCGGGGCGATCATCAGATGGACGTCGAAGAGCTTGGTGGTGCGGGGACGAATGGCCTTGATGACGTCGGGGCCAAAGCTGATATTCGGAACGAAATGTCCGTCCATCACGTCGCAATGGATCCAGTCGGCGCCGGCTGCGTCAATAGCGTCGATTTCGGCGCCGAGGCGGGCAAAATCCGCCGAGAGGATCGATGGGGCAATGATGATTGGTGCTGGCATCGACTTCAGGATTTCCTCTCGATTTTCAAACGCTCGACCCCGCCCGGCTGGAATTTCGAAAACACCCGGCTGGCCAGCACATCCGCAGCCTCGATCGATTTGATGTCGTCGACGGTCAGGACGCGATCGAGATCGGCGACGAGACGGTTGGCCTGGCGCAATCGCATCCGGTCGAGCGCATTGCGAATCGAGCGCGCGTTGGAAAACAACGGCTGCGACTTGCGCAGGCCGATATAGCGAACGAATGCCGCGCGCGCGTCCGGACTGAGTTCGTAGTTCATGTCATGCAGCATCAGTTCGGCGATCGTGAGCAGTTCATCGTCGGAATAGTCGGGAAATTCGATATGATGCGCGATCCTCGACCGGAAGCCCGGATTGCTGGCGAAAAACTTGTCCATGCGATCGCCATAGCCTGCCAGGATCACCACCAGATCCTCGCGCTGGGATTCCATCACCTGAAGCAGGATCTCGATCGCCTCCTGCCCGTAATCGCGCTCATTGTCCGGCCGATGCAGATAATAGGCCTCGTCGATGAACAGCACACCACCCATCGCCTTCTTGAGAATCTCCTTGGTCTTGGGCGCGGTATGGCCGATGTATTGGCCGACCAATTCATCGCGCGTGACCGACACCACCTGTCCTCGCCGTACGAAACCGAGCTTGTGAAGAATGCTCGCGATCCGCAGCGCCACCGTGGTCTTGCCGGTGCCGGGATTCCCGGTGAACGACATGTGCAGCGTCGGAACGTCCGTGGTGATACTCATTCGCTTGCGGATGCGCTCGATCAGGAGCAGCGACGCGATCTCGCGAATCCGCGTCTTCACCGGCTTTAACCCGATCAACTCGCGGTCGAGCTGCCCGAGAATCCCGTCGATGCCGACGGCCTCGAGTTCCTCGCGAAGGCTGATCTTGTCTGTCATCGATCATCGTCCAATGGCGTCTGCAAAATCCGGCGGTCGGTGCATGTCTCGCAGGAAGGAAGCTCCGCCGCCGTATTCACAACGGCGGAGCAGTCCATCCAGAGGCTTGCGGAACGACCGGGGGGTAATCGTCCACACCTGTCCGGATGGGTGTTACTCGGCGTAGCGGTGGCCCTCCGGGCGGTCGACGGCGTAGGATTTCGTCGTGTAGCGGATGTTGCGGCCATCGACCTCGTGCCGCTCGAGACGGAAGCCTGGTTCATCCTTCGGCCGGTTGACGATGAAGGAGAGCCTGACCGATTCCCAGCCATGGCTGGAATCGAACGCCGACATCCGGATGTAGCGATTGCCATAGACCTTGCGGCATTCGTTCAGCTCCATCAGTACGCCGGCGGCGTCCGGCAGGTCGAACATCGGCAGCCCCCACATTTCCCAGAAATTGTTTCGAGGGTGCGGATCGTCGGTGAATTCGATGTTCACCGCCCAGCCTTTGCCCAGGCAATATTGCACCTGCCGGGAAATCTGCTCGTCGGTGAGATCGGGCAGGAACGAAAAGCAGCCTTGGGTGACGCGCATGGTGCTGGCTCCTTACATCGAGACGCTGGCGGTGGGGGCATAGTCCGGCATGTCGGTCGATTCGTAATTGAAGGTGACATCCTTCCAGACTTCGAGCGCGGCCTTCAGCGGCGTGCAGGTTGCCGCCGCCCTGGCGAGGATCTCCGGACCCTCGTGCAGGTAATCGCGGCCTTCGTTGCGCGCGAGGATCATGGCTTCCAGCGCCACCCGGTTCGCGGTCGCGCCGGCCTGGATGCCCATGGGGTGGCCGATGGTGCCGCCACCGAACTGCAGCACCACGTCTTCACCGAGATGATCCAGCAGTTGATGCATCTGGCCGGCATGAATACCGCCGGAGGCCACCGGCATCAGCTTGTTCAGGCTCGCCCAGTTCTGGTCGAAGAAGATGCCATGCTCAAGCTGCGTCGGATTGAAGTCCTCGCGGCAGATATCGTAATAGCCGCGGGTCGTCGCCGGATCGCCTTCGAGCTTGCCGACCACCGTTCCGGCATGGATGTGATCGACGCCGGCAAGCCGCATCCATTTGGTGATCACGCGAAACGAAACGCCGTGGTTGCGCTGCCGCGTATATGTGGAATGCCCGGCGCGGTGCAGATGCAGGATCATGTCGTTGCGGCGCGCCCATTTCGCCATTGACTGGATCGCGGTGTAACCGATCACCAGATCGATCATGATGACGACGGAGCCCAGCTCCTTGGCAAACTCGGCGCGCTCGTACATATCCTCCATCGTCCCCGCGGTAACGTTGAGATAGGTCCCCTTGATCTCGCCGGACGCGGCCTGCGCCTTGTTGACCGCCTCCATGCAGTAGAGAAACCGCTCGCGCCAGTGCATGAAGGGCTGGGAATTGATGTTTTCGTCGTCCTTGGTGAAATCGAGTCCGCCCTTCAGCGCCTCGTAGACCACGCGACCGTAATTGCGGCCGGAGAGGCCGAGCTTCGGCTTCACGGTCGCGCCGAGCAATGGGCGGCCGAACTTGTCCATGCGCTCGCGCTCGACCACGATCCCGGTCGCCGGCCCCTGGAAGGTCTTCACATAGGCCACCGGCAACCGCATATCCTCCAGCCGCAGGGCCTTGAGCGGCTTGAAGCCGAACACGTTGCCGATGATCGAAGCCGAGAGATTGGCGATCGAACCGTTCTCGAACAGGTCGAGATCGTAGGCGATGTAGGCAACATACTGCCCCGGCGAATTCGGCACCGGATCGACCCGGTAGCATTTGGCCCGATATTTCTCCGCCGCCGTCAGCCGGTCGGTCCACACCACGGTCCAGGTCGCGGTCGACGATTCGCCGGCGACCGCGGCCGACGCCTCGATCGGATCCACGCCGTCTTGCGGGGTGACCCGAAACAGCGCGATGATGTCGGTGTCCTTGGGCTCGTAGTCGGGCTCCCAATAGCCCATCTTCCTGTATTCCATGACGCCCGATTTGTAGCGATCCTTGCCGCGGACGGTGATCGAGTGCTGGTTCATCTTGGTCTCCTCGTTAAGCCTGCGGCGGGTGCTCGGAATCGAAGGGCATTCAGCTCATTCGGCGGCATCGGCCATGCCTCCGATGCGCGGATCGAGAGCACCCGCGCGATAGCGCCTTGCCATCTCAGCGAGCGGAACGACCTTGATCTTGGCGGCATGGCCGGCCGTGCCGAATTGCTCGAAACGCTCGCGGCAGAGGTCGCGCATCGCCTCCATTGCCGGCTTCAGAAACTTGCGCGGATCGAATTCGCTTTTGCTCTGGGCCGCGACCTTGCGGAACGCCGCCGTCATCGCCAGACGGCAATCGGTGTCGATGTTGACCTTGCGCACGCCATGCCTGATGCCGCGCACGATTTCCTCCACCGGCACGCCCCAGGTCTGCGGCATCTCGCCGCCGAACTGGTTGAACATGTCCTGCAGCGGCTGCGGCACCGAAGACGAACCATGCATCACGAGATGGGTATTGGGCAGGCGGCGATGGATCTCTTCGACGACGCTCATCGCCAGGATGTCGCCGTCCGGCTTGCGCGAAAACTTGTAGGCGCCGTGCGAGGTTCCCATCGCGATCGCCAGCGCATCGACCTTGGTGACGCGAACGAAATCGACCGCCTGATCCGGATCGGTCAGTAGTTGATCGGGGGCGACCTTGCCCTCGACGCCGTGGCCGTCTTCCTGTTCGCCGCCGCCATGCTCGAGCGAGCCGAGCACACCCAACTCGCCTTCCACCGAGGCACCGATCCAGTGCGCCATCTCGACCACGCGGCGGGTAATATCGACATTGTAGTCGTAATCCGCGGCAGTCCTGCCGTCGGCTCTCAGCGAGCCGTCCATCATGACGGAGGTGAAGCCATGCTTGATCGCCGTGGCGCAGGTCGCTTCCTCGTTGCCATGATCCTGATGCAGGCAGAGCGGGATCTGCGGATGGATCTCTTCCAGCGCATCGATCATCTTCGACAGCATGATGTCATTGGCGTAGGAGCGCGCGCCGCGCGAGGCCTGGATGATCACGGGCGCGTCGACAGCTGCCGCCGCCTCCATGATCGCCAGACCCTGCTCCATATTATTGATGTTGAAGGCCGGCACGCCATATCCGTGCTCGGCAGCGTGATCGAGTAGCTGTCGTAGGGTAATCCGCGCCATCGGTTTCTCCGGTGAATCCCTGTTGAACGAAGTTACGAATGCGTTGCCGCAATTCTTGTCCGGGAAATGCAAAGCATGGCCGCGGCTTCCACGGCCTCCGCGGTGATTCCGAATTCGCGGTACAGCACTTCCGCCGGGGCGGATGCACCGAAGCCGTTCATCCCGACGAACTCGCCGCCGTCGCCGAGCCAGCGCATCCAGTCGCCCTCCACCGCGGCTTCAACACCCACGCGTGGGACGTTGCCGAGCACTTCCGCCTGGTACTCTCGCGATTGCCGACGGAACAGATCGAAGCACGGGGCCGAGACGACCGCAGCGCTGACATTGTAGCGCGCGAGCCGCCTGGCAGCCTCGAGCGCGATCGACACCTCGGTGCCCGTCGCGATCAAGGTTACGTCGCGTCCACCCTCCGGCTCGATGACGACATAGACGCCGAGCGCAACCAGATTACCGGCGCCGGCATTTTCGCGGAACGCGGGGATCGCCTGCCGTGACAGGCAGAGCACCGAAGGACTGGTCTCCTCCCTTAGGGCGCAATCCCAGGCCTCGGCGGTCTCGACGGCGTCGCCGGGGCGAAAAACCAGCAGGTTCGGGATCGCCCGCAACGATGCCAGATGCTCGACCGGCTGGTGCGTCGGACCATCCTCGCCCAGGCCGATCGAGTCGTGCGTCATCACATGAACGACCCGTATGCCCATCAGCGCAGCGAGCCTGATCGCGGGCCGGCTGTAATCTGCAAAGCAGAGAAATGTGCCGCCGTAGGGAATGAACCCGCCGTGCAAGGCGATGCCGTTCATCGCCGCAGCCATGGCGTGCTCGCGGACGCCGTAGTGGATATAGCTGCCCTCGAGAAAATCATGCCGCACCGGCCGTTGCGTCTTGGCGAGGGTGAGATTCGAGTGGGTTAGATCGGCTGAGCCGCCCAACAAATTCGGCAAGGCTTCCGCGATCGTGTCGATCACGATCTGGGATGCCTGCCGGGTAGCCATCGTCGGCTGCTCGAGGCCGAACCGGCTACGGAGCCGGGCTACCGCTCCACCATACCCACACGGCAGTTTTCGATTCAGCGCGTCGTGAAAGGGCGAACGCCGGTCGGGATTGAGACGCCTGGTCCGCTCGATCCAGGCCCGGCGAGCTGCCCGCCCGCGCGCACCGATCTGGCGCCACTGCGCGATCACGGGCTCCGGAATCTGGAACGGTAGGTGCGGCCAGCCCAGCGCAACGCGCGTCCTTGCGACCTCGTCGGCACCGAGCGGCGCACCGTGCGCTTTTTCGGTGCCTTGCCGGTTCGGTGCGCCGAATCCGATCACGGTGCGGCACGCGATCAGCGACGGCCGGTCATTGTTTCGGGCCTGTTCGATGGCCGCGGCAATGGCTTCGGGATCATGGCCGTCGATGCGGCAGGCCGACCAGCCCGACGCCTTGAACCGCGCAAGCTGGTCGTCCGAGCATGATAACGACGTTGATCCGTCGATCGATATCTCGTTGTCATCGAACAGGATGATCAGCCGATTGAGCCGCAGATGCCCTGCGAGCGAAATCGCTTCATGGCTCAGACCTTCCATCAGGCAGCCATCGCCGGCAATCACATAGGTATGGTGGTCAATGAAATCGTTGCCGAAACGCGCATTCAGCAGGCGCTCCGCCAGGGCCATGCCGACCGCGGTCGCTATGCCCTGCCCCAATGGCCCGGTTGTCGTTTCGACGCCCGGCGTATGTCCGTATTCCGGATGACCGGGGGTCTTCGATCCCCATTGTCTAAAGGCTTTGATTTCGTCGAGCGTTACGCCCTCATATCCGGTCAGAAACAGCAGCGCATAGAGCAGCATCGATCCATGGCCCGCCGACAGCACGAACCTGTCGCGGTCCGGCCATTTCGGATCGGCGGCATCGAACTTCAGAAAACGCGAGAACAGGACCGTCGCAACATCGGCCATGCCCATCGGCATGCCGGGGTGACCCGACTTCGCCTTTTCCACCGCGTCGATCGCTAGGAACCGAACGGCGTTGGCCATGTCGCGATGGCCGGCCTCGCCATGAAGAATGCTGTTTGGTGCGAAAATATTCATGCGCGCCTCTTTCGGTCGATCAATTGCAGGATCAGCGGTGTCAGGATCAGCTGCATCGCGAGATCGAGCTTGGATCCGTGAATCACGATCGAATTCGCGCGCGACATGAAGCTGTTGGGAATCATCGACAACAGATAGGGAAAATCGATGCCGCGCGGGTTCCTGAGTCGGATCACGACCATCGACTCGTCCGGTGTCGGTATCCAGCGCGCGATGAACG
>Ga0066797_1000241_pt1 | contig 16965 bp, 13 predicted proteins | sample PersoiDNA2013193_FD_76335 | JGI IMG/M metagenome (GOLD analysis project Ga0066797, IMG submission 76335) | Permafrost soil microbial communities from the Arctic, to analyse light accelerated degradation of dissolved organic matter (DOM) -... | ecosystem: Environmental > Terrestrial > Soil >... | reverse complement strand
GCGGCTGCGGCTGCGGCTGCGGTGGCAGGACGCAGCTCAGCGAACCTGGCCTGCCAGGGGAGGCGCTTCGCCCTGGTGAGGTGCAGATCGGGCCACAACTCCACCAGAAGCTTCCCGTTCAGGTAACTGGCCAGCTCATCGACGGTGCCTCTGTCGAGGACTGCCAGGTACATGTCGGTCGCCTGGTAGCGGTCATCTAGGTTGAACTTCCGGTCGAGCCGGGACCAGAACAGCGTAATCGGCAGCTCCACGACGCCGGAGCGCGGTCCCTTCAGATCGTCCAGGCTGTCGGGGACCGCCACCTGGCGCAGATGCCGCGGCGGCACTGTAATAGAAGCCGACTTCCTGGACGAGATCCCGAACAGGCCGCGCAGCTGCGCCCATGCGAGACTCAGGGGACGGTGTGTCACCCTGGCCGTCCATGGCCGGAACGCGGATTCTCCAACCGGGATCATGAACAACAGTTTAGCCGGGAGTCGTGCGACCTGTCACGCATCGAGCACAGAGGGAGTGTCTCGGTAAGCGCATGCTGGTAGTCAGTGGGCCGTCGGGGACGGGACGCGCGGCCTCATGCTCGTGAGGTGCCCCAGATTTTCCGGACAAAGGCAGTTTTCTCCAGGTCACGGGCCCGCCGCTCGGCAAGCCCGGATGGGCATTCCGTCATCCAACACTGTGGGAAGGCTTCGCCTGCTGGCTGCCAGCCCTGGCACACCTGCTAACCGTCGTTCTCGCCCGCCTGACTGCGCACTATCAGGGACGTCATGACGCCCCGGTTTGCCTGAATTCGGCAGATAGGTCTGCGACATGCCTAGACATCCTTGCCGCCGAGTTTGGCAGCCTGCAATTGGTCTAGGTTCGGCCGGAGCGCCTCGAGTTCCGGGTACACCGAGCCGAAGTCGCTGGCTGCCCCGCCGGTGAAGTGATCACGTGCCAGGTCCCAGAAGACTGTGAACGCCCCGGCGCTGTCCCCGGCCGGTCATGAGAAGGCGTGCCTGCTGTCGGCGGTATGTGATGCCGTGCCCGGGGAAATTTGCCTCGTCGAGCGCTTCGGCGAGGATGCCGAACAGGCGGGCCGATTCAGCCGCGTCGGTGCTCTCACGTGCCTTGGCGTCTTCGGCCAGCGCGCCGAGGTTCTTCAGCACTTGGACCGGGTTCTCCACTAGGCCAAGACCGACCGGGTCGGCAGGATCTGGCCCTCGGTGAGGTCGTGGTAGACGCCGGCCAGCGGCCTGGGCGGGCCTGGTACGGAGCGAGATGCGCGGCGGCGGTGCGCGGCTCGGCGGGCTGATGTCTCACATCGTGAGACATCAGCCCGCCGAGCCACTGAGCCACTGAGCCAATTGCGCTTTTGGGCTCACTCTTACGTGCCCAAATGCGCGCTTGGCACGTTGGCCGCCGACCGGGGCTCGGCGGCTTTATCCCGAAATATGAGACATTTGGCGGATTCAGCAACAGCCTCCTTGGTGCCTTTATCTGGATAAATCCGGCATGAGAACCCGCCGTGCGGCGTGAGAACCAGCCGTGGTGACATGAGAAGCGGTCAGGTGAGGCTGGCGGCCCAGCGGGCGTGCAGGTCGGCGTACTCGCCGCCGTCGGCGGTGAGCAGGTCGGCGGGGGAGCCGTCCTCGATCACGTGCCCCGCGCGCAGCACGAGGACCCGGTCGGCGATCGCGACCGTGGACAGCCGGTGGGCGATGATCATGGCGGTACGGCCGGCCAGGACGGTCCGCAGCGCCCCCTGGACGAGGCGCTCCGAGGGGATGTCGAGCAGCGCCGTGGCCTCGTCGAGCACGAGCACCGACGGCGCCGCGATGAACGCGCGGCAGAACGACAGGAGCTGCCGCTGGCCCGCCGACAGCCTGCCGCCGCGCTTGCCGACCTTGGTCGCGTATCCCTCGGGCAGGGCGGCGATGAACGTGTGGGCGCCGATCGCCCGCGCCGCGGCCTCAACCTCGGCATCCGACGCGGATGGCCGCCCGAGCCTGATGTTCTCCGCGACCGTGCCCTCGAAGAGAAAGCTCTCCTGGGTGATCAAGACGATCTCCTGCCTGAGCACGGCGTCGGGCACGGAGCGCAGGTCGACGCCGTCCAGCAGGACGTTCCCCTCGCCCGGGTCGTAGAACCTGGCGAGGAGCCTGGCGACGGTGGTCTTGCCCGCACCGGTCTCGCCGACGATAGCGACCGTCTGCCCGGCGGGGATGTCAAGGTCGAGCCCGGGCAACACGATCGACTTCCGGTAGCCGAACGTGACGGCGCGGAACTGCACCCGTCGCCCGCGCGCTGCCCCGGGCAGCTCAGACAGTTCCGGCAGCACCTCAGGCACGGCGGGCTCGGCCACCGACGGCTCCTCCTCGAGAACGCCCGAGATCTTCTCAAGTGCCGAGGCGGCGCCCTGGAAGGAGTTGTAGAACTGCGACACGTCCTGCAGCGGGTCGAAGAACCGCTGCAGGTACAGCAGGAACGTGGCGAGAACGCCGACCCGGATGTCGCCGTCGAGCACGCGGAGCCCGCCGTAGCAGAGCACCACGCCGGTGATCACGTTCCCTACCATCGCGATGCCCGGCGCGAAGATCGCGTTGAGGTGCGCGGACCGCTTGCTCGCCCGGGCGTAGTCCTGCGAAAGCTCGTCGAAGATCTCCTCGTTCCGCTGCTCCCGACGGAACGCCTGGACCGCGCGCAGACCGCCGAACGTCTCGACGAAGTGCACGATGACCAGCGAGTTCGCGTCCCTGATCCAGCGGTAGGCGATCGCCGACTCACGGCGGAACCAGGAGCTGAGCCACGTCAGCGGAATGAACCCGGACAGCACGACGAGCGCCAGCGGCCAGTCGAGCAGCAGCATGCCGGTGCCGACGAGGACGCAGGAAAGCACCGCGCTGATGAGCCCGTCCAGGCCCTCGTTGAACAGATCGGAGATCGCGTCGACGTCCGAAGTCTGCCGGGAGATGACACGCCCCGAGGTGTACGACTCGTGGAACGACACCGGGAGCCTGAGCATGTGCGCGAACAGCCGGCGCCGCAGTTCGAGCACCACCCTCTGGCCAAACCGCCCGGTCATCGTCACGAACGTCCTGGTGGCCGCCGCCTGCAGCACGACCGTCACCGCGAAGAGCGCGGCGATCCGCAGCAGCGGCAGCGCGTCCCCCGACTTCACCAGGGGCGGGATGCCGCTGTCGATCGCGATGCCGATCAGCCACGGCCCGGCGAGGGCGGCGAGCGATGCGACGATGACCGCGCCAGCCGTCCATCCCACTGCCCGCCGGTGCGGTCGCAGCAGGTCCGACAGCAGTCGCCTGCTTCGCTTCCGCAGCAGCGCCTCTAGCGGTGCCGAGATCTCGTCGAGCTTCTCGGCGGCGATGCCGCGCCAGGACTGCGGTGCCGCCCCCTGTTTATCGGCTTTATCGGCGATATCGGCCGTCATCCGGCTACCTCTTCCATCGACATCAGCCGCGCGTAGGCAGGCTCGTTCGCCATCAGCGCCCGGTGGCTGCCGGTCGCGGCGATGACACCGCCGTCGAGCAGCGCGACCCGGTCCGCGAGCGCGACCGTGGAGGGCCGGTGCGCGACGACGATCGCGGTGACCCCGGCGAGGATCTCGGAAAGCGCGCGGGTCACCCGTTCCTCGGTATGCACGTCGAGCGCGGACAGCGGGTCGTCGAGGATCAGCACCTGCGGCCGGGCGAGGATCGCCCTGGTGAGGGCGATCCGCTGGCGTTGCCCGCCGGACAGCGCCATGCCCTGTTCGCCGATCCGCGTGTCGAGCCCCCAGGGCAGGTCATAGGCGAACCTGGCCTGCGCCGCGGTGAGCGCCGCCTCGATGTCGTCCTCGCTCGCGGACATGGCGCCGAACGTGACGTTCTCCCGCACGCTAGCGGAGAACAGCGTGGCCTCCTCGAAGGCGCACCCGACCGCGCCCCGCAGTTCCGCGAGGGGAATGTCCCGCACGTCAACGCCGCCCATCAGCACCCGGCCCCCCGTCACGTCCGCGAGCCTGGGCACCAGGTTGAGCAGCGTCGTCTTCCCCGACCCGGTCGCTCCGGCGAGCACGAGCGTCTCGCCCGGTGCCACCTGCAGGCTCACGTCCCGCAGCACCGGTTCTTCGGCGCCCGGATAAGAAAAGCAAACATGATCGTATTGAACGTGCCCGTATTCCACGCGCACCGACGACCTGACAGCTGGCACGGGGGAAAGGGCAAAACCACGGGACCGTGCCGAATGATGTGAATTGTCGTTGTCTTGCTCTTGCTCGCTGTCCTTGATCGCGGGAACGGTGTCGAAGATTTCGAGAACGCGCTGGGCGGCGGTGGCGGCCTCCTCGCCGGACGCCAGGACATAGCCGAGGGCCTCGACCGGCCAGATGAGCATCAGCGAGAGCGTGATGAAGGCGACCAGGCCGCCGATGGTGAGCTCGTGCCGGCTGACCGCGAAGGCGCCAAGGACGACGGAGAGCGCGATCACGGCGTTGGGTACCAGGTCGAGCGTTGACCAGAAGGTGCCGAGGAGCTCGGCCATCGCGGTCCGGGTGCGGGAGAGCTCGGCGCCCCGTGCCAGGTGGGCCCGGGATGCCTCGGGGGCGCGGCCGAGGGACTTGAGCACCCGGACGCCGGTCGCCGCCTCCTCGACCAGCGTTGTCAGGTCACCATCTTGATCCTGTGCCCGTCTGGCGAGGATCTTGTAGCGCCGCTCGAACCTGGTGCAGAAGACGAGCAAGGGGCAGAGCATGGCGCCGGTGATCAGGCCGAGCCACCAGTTGAGGCTGATCAGCAGAACGGTCACGGCGGTGAAGGTCATGGTGGAGATGAAGAGGAACACCAGGCCGAAGCCGGCGAACCGCCTGATCGACGAGAGATCCGTGGTCGCGCGCGACAGCAGCTGGCCGGACTGCCATTCGTCGTGGAACGCCGGCTCGAGCCGCTCTAGGTGGCGATAGAGGTCGTCCCTGAGGGTCTTCTCCATGTCGGCGACGGTGTTGCCAAGCACCCAGCGGCGGATCAGGCCGACGGTGGCGGCCGCCGCACCGAGGCCGATTGCCAGCAGGCCGAGCGGGAGCAGCAGGCCGCGCTCGTGGTGGGCGATGGCGCCGTCGATCACGGACTTGGCGAGCAGCGGGATGACGATCTCCGCGGCTTCGGAGGCCATGGAGGCAAGAATGATCCCGATGAGCTGGCGGCGGTACGGGCGGACGTACGGGCGCAGCCGCCACAGGGCGGCGACTGGGCTACGGGACACTATGCGGAGCCTAATTGGCGGATTCGTGGCTGTCACTTGTTTTTTCTCGCCGGAATTTGACTAATATTGCTTAGCGTGTTGCTCGTGGGACGCAGCGTGCGCGAATGCTAACCTGAGGCATTCTGTCATCGAATGAATTCGGAGGGTATTAATGACCCGATACCTGTCCGGGCTAGGCGTCGCTGGCCTGGGCCTGTGCGGGGGCGGTTGGCTGATCGCGGCGGTGGTGGCCTTTGGCGGGGAATCCGCCGGTCCTGCGGAGCGGGTGGACCTGCTGACCGGCACCGGGCTTGTGGTCGTGTCGTGCGTGTCGCTCGGCTGCTGGGCGGCGGCCTGGCGGCGGCGGATGCGCGTCGACGGCGTGCTCGCCAACCGGTTCCGTGTCGTGTCGCGACGCGAGGCGCGGCGGAACCGGCGCGACCTGAGCAGGGACGTCGGGCGCACCGCCCGGCTCGCCAAGCGATCGGCGCGGGAGTCGCGGCGCGCCGCCAGGCGCTCGGCCCGGCTGGCGGGCAGCGGTGGCGGCGTGCTCAGCTCGGGCGCGGGCCTCGGATCCGCGCCGGGCAGCGACGGGGCCTACAGCGTGTCCGTGCCGCCTGTGCCCGCTGTGCCCGCTGTGCCCGCTGTGCCCGCTGTGCCGCCCGCGCGGCCGGTGCCTAACGCGGAGCTGCTGAGCGAGCTGCGCGCGATGCTGGTGCCGCTGCTGATCGCCACGGGGGAACGGCCCGCGGCCGGCGGCAGCCAGGTCCAGGCCCCGCCGCCGCCCGCTGTGCCGCCGCCCGCTGTGCCGCCAGCAGGCGGCGATGACCTGATGTTCGCGGCGGACGGCGAGGAGGCCTGGTGGTAGCGCGGATCGGGATGGCCGGCGTGCTGGCCATCTTCGCGGCCGGGTTCTGGCTGATCGCCGCGCCCTTCGCCCTCGGCTACCAGCACCACGGAACGGTCCCGTCAGGCGCCGCCTGGACCGGCGCCACCTGGACCGACGTGATCACCGGCGGCGTGCTCGCGGTGACCGGGTTCGTTGGCCTTTTTGCGGTAGTAGCGGGCCGGGTGGGCGAGTTGTATGCTGATGCCCGATCTGCCGCTTCGCTGGCCGCCACGGCCGACAGGGGGAATCCCGGGAGTTGAGCTTCGATGTGGGCCGGGTGCGCGCCCTGTATCCGGCGCTCGCCGACGGGCACGCCTACCTGGACGGCGCCGCGGGGACACAGGTGCCGTCCGCGGTGATCGAGGCCATCGCGGCGGCGTACCGGTCCGGTATCGGGAACCTGGGCGGTGCCTTCGAAGCGAGCGGCCGTTCCGGTGACATCGTGGCGGCGGCCCGCACGGCAGTGGCGGACCTGGTCGGCGGCACCGCCGAGGGCGTGGTCTTCGGGCCGAGCGCCACCGCGCTCGCGTACCGGTTCTCTGGCGCCCTGTCCAGGCAGTGGACGGTCGGCGACGAGACCGTGGTCTCCAGGCTCGATCATGATTCCAACATCCGGCCGTGGATCCAGGCGGCGGCGCGGGTCGGTGTCGTCGTCCACTGGGCGGAGGCCGACCTGGAGACGGGGGAGCTGCCCGCGGCGCAGTACGCGGACCTGATCGGCCCGCGCACCCGGCTTGTCGCGGTGACCGCGGCGAGCAACGCGATCGGCACCCGCCCGGACGTCGCCGCGATCGCGGCCGCCGCGCATGCCGTGGGCGCACTCTGCTACGTCGACGGCGTGCACGCCACCCCGCACGTGCCGGTGGACGTGGCCGGTCTCGCCGCGGACTTCTACGCGACAAGCGCCTACAAGTGGTCAGGGCCGCATCTCGCCGCCGTCGTCGCCGCGCCCGGGCTGCTTGAGACGGTGTGGCCTGACAAGCTGGCGCCATCGTCGAACGCGGTGCCGTGGCGGTTCGAGCGCGGCACGCTGCCGTTCGCCGACCTGGCCGGCGTGACGGCGGCGGTGGACCACCTGGCGAGTCTCGCGCCCGGCGCCTGCGGTGTTTCCGTGGCGCCGCGACGGGACCGGATCCTCGCCTCGATGTCGGCGGTCGAGGCACATGAGGCCGCGCTGTTCGCCAGGCTCCTCGACGGGCTTGCCGCGATGGGCAAGGTGACCCTCTACGGAAAGGCCGCGCGCCGCGCGCCGACGGCGTTCTTCAGCGTCGCGGGCATGGCACCGCGCGCGGTGGCGACGTACCTGGCCGCGCGCGGTGTCAACGTGTGGGACGGTGACAACTACGCCTACGAGCTGTGCACGGCCCTCGGCCTCGAACCAGAGGGTGCGGTCCGGGCCGGCCTCGTCCACTACAACGACGCCTCCGATGTGGACCGCCTGCTCGCCGGCCTAGCAGAGCTCGCCGTCGGCTAGCCCAGGTACACGCGGGTCGAGGGGATCTTGGTGACGCCGCAGCTGTGGTGCCCGGGCAGGCCGATGCCGTCCGTGGTCACGGCGTCCTTCGTGCAATAGTTCGGAAGAAAGTAGTAGCTGTGGTTGCCGATGGTGAACGAGAACGTGATCGTGTTCTCGAATTCGCCGGCTGAAATCCGGCGAGACTTGGTGACGTGCGGGTGACCGCCGTACAGGTAAAGCCATTTCGGCGGCGCGGGGATGCGCGACGCCCCGAGGCTGAGCCCGAAATAGAAGTAACCGCGCTTGGCCATCTCGGTGCCGAGCGCCGATGGTGGCACAAACGTGTCGATGTGGTACGTCTCGTGACACACCGGGCGGCCGCACTTCTGCGGAGGGTTACTGGTCTGCTCGTCGGCGACGTAGAGGGCCCGCGTGGCCGAGGTGGCGATCGGTGCGGTCGCCGTGCCGCTCGCGAAGAGCTTGACGGCGTAGTGCGTCGCCAGGGTCGGCGTCACCGTGAAGGCAAACACCTTCTTGGCGGCCTTGAGCGTGACCGAGCCGACCCGCACTCCGGGGCTCTTGTACGGGAACTGCTGCGCATACAGGACCGCCACCTCACCGGCGGCCCCGCCGCTTATGGTGCCGTGCAGCGTCGCATTGCCATACGCGCCGGCGTGGTAGACGACGAGAACATCGCCTGTCACCGGCTTGAGCCTGGACGTGGCGGCGATGCTGATCGTCGGCGTGGCCGCCTGGGCCGGAGCCATGACCGCCAACTGGGCGGCGATCGCCGCACCCGTGACGACGGCACACACGGCGGTCCTGCGCCATGCTCTGAGCATCCGGTCCCTGCTTTCCGCCCGCTAGCGGGCTGCTTGTCAACGCGGCGTGCCAGTGCGACGCCGACCGGCGATCGCCAAGAGTCGCCACATTCTTCCGCAGAAAAAAGTGAAAAGTGACAATTTCTCAATCTTGCCGCCCCACCTTGGCCTTGACGCCGGCGCTTACTCTGTAAGGGTGAGCGACGCGCTGACCGGGCTGTGGCAGTTGGCGGGCCACCTGATCGCGGCCCTCATGTGGGCGGACACCCCGCAGCGGGCTGTCCTGCTCAGCGTAGCCGCGCTCACGGTCGCCTTCCTGCCGCAGCGCGACCCGGACGCGCGCGGCCGCAGCAGGCCAAGAGCGCCATCGGCGGCCCGAGCGGCCGCCTGATCCATCTCGCGCGGCCGCTTCCAGCATGAGCTGATGGCGCTCTACGAGCGGGAAGGCACGAGCCCGTTCGCGGGCTTCGCGCCGCTGCTCGCGCAGTGGCCGTTGGCGCCGGCCTGCGATCGCCGTAGCCTCGGGGACCGTGGTTTCCGAAAGTGACAGCAGGTCGTTCCCGCCCATCCGCCGCCTCGTCCCCGGCGACCTGAAGCAGTGCATCGCGCTGTCGGCCGATCGCGGCTGGTCGCCGGAGAAGGCCAAGTGGTCCCTGCTGCTCGAGGCGTCCGAGCCGTTCGGCGTGGACGCTCCCGACGGCAGGGGCCTGGGCGGCGCGGTGATCCTCACCAGGTGGGGCACGCGGCTCGCGTCGGTCGGCATGATGCTGGTCGCGGCGCGCTACGGGCGCCGCGGCCTCGGCCGCGCCCTGATGGAGCACCTGATCGGCCAGGCGGGGGACGCGACGGTCACGCTGTTCGCGACCGACATGGGCAGGCCGCTCTACGAGAAGCTCGGCTTCCTGCCGGTCCGGCGGAGCGTGTCATTCGCGGGCACGTTCCGATCGCGGCACGATGAAGATAACAGCAAGAAATTCATCACTCGTCCCGCCACGCAAGCGGACCTGGCGGCGATCCTCGACGTTGACGTCGCCGCGTTCGGCGCGGACCGCGGCGGCATCGTCGGCCGGCTGCCGGGCTTCGCCGAGCGGATCGCGGTGCTCGACAGCGGCGAGGACCAGGGGGCCGCGCGCGTCACCGGCTACGCGGCGGCCTGGCGCAATGGCCCGGCCACGACCGTCATCGGCCCGGTGGTCGCCCCCGACGCCGAGGCCGCCGCGCGGCTCATCGCGCACCTGGCCGGGCAGCTGCGTGGCAACCGCACGATCCGCCTTGACCTCGACCCGGACCGCCAGGAGCTGCCCGCCTGGGCGCAAGCGCACGGCCTCGAACCGGTCGCGCGCACCACCGTCATGGCGCTCGGCGACCTGGTACCGCGCGGCACCCCCGACCGCCTCTTCGCCCCCATCTCGGTCGCCCTGGCCTAGCGGATGGCCGCTCGCGGCGACCCGGCGGAGATGCTCAGGCGGTGACGTTGACCCGGGCTGATGGGTATCCGCTTGCGCCGTTCGGCGCGACCGGCGCGGTCAGTGAGGTCTGCGTGTACCCGGTCTTGTCGGTCGCCCGCGCCTCGATCAGGTGCGAGCCCGCGGTCGCGTCCCACTGCCAGACCCACTGGCGCCAGGTGTCGATGCCAGGCACGATCGCCAGGGTCGCCTCGTTCCAGGCGCCGTTGTCCACCCGGACCTCGACGGCCTCGATCCCCTTGTGCTGCGCCCACGCCACCCCGGCGACCGCCGCCTTGCCTGCCTTCACCGACGTTCCGGGGGTGGGCACGTCGATCCGGCACTCGGTCTTGATCGGCCCCATCTGCGACCAGCCGAGCGGTATCCAGTACCCGGCGGCCTTCGCGAACGTCGTCACCTCGAGGTCGACGACCCACTTGCAGGCCGACACGTACCCGTACAGGCCGGGCACCACGAGCCTGGCGGGGAACCCGTGCTCGGTCGGCAGCGTGGTGCCGTTCATCGCCACCGCGACGAGCGAGTCCCGCCCGCTGTCGAGCACCACGCTCAGCGGCGACCCCGCCGTGAACCCGTCTGACGACGTGGACAGGAGCTGGTCCGCCCCGCGCAGCGGCCGTGCCGAGCGCACCAGCGACGCGAGCGACGCGCCCAGCCACTTGGCGTTGCTGATGTAGGGGCCATCGACCGGGTTGGACACGCAGCACAGCGTGACGTAGTCCTCGAGCAGGGGCTTCTTCAGCAGCTCATCAAAGGTGATGACGATCTCGCGCTCCACCATGCCGTGGACGCGAAGCTGCCAGTTGGCCGGGTCGACCTGCGGGACGAGCAGGGCGGTGTCGATGCGGTAGAAGCTGCTGTTCGGCGTGACGAACGGGGAGATGCCCGGCACCGGCAGGTTAACCCCCGCGGGCAGCGGCGGCGCGGGAAAGGCCGCCCTGGGCAGCCGGATCGCCGACCGGGCCGCCGACACGTTCTTCCGCGTCGCCAGGGAGCGGCCGCCGATCTCGCCGATCGCCGCGGCCGCCACGGTCACGCCCGCCGTCGCGAGGAACGTCCGGCGGGCCGTCGACCCGCCGGGCCCGACGCGCATGCCGCCCGACGGGGCCCATGACGGCGGGCCGCCCGTGCCGGGCAGGGCGGGTGCCCGTAGCTCCTCGGCATCGGGCCCGGTGAAGTCGTCGGGCCCGCCGCCCTCGGCCGTTTCGAACGCGATCGGCGGCAGTTCGCCAGGCGTCCGCGCGGCCCGCGCCGACGCGGCGGCGGCGGACGCGGCCCGCGCCGTCACGACAAGACGGTACAGCGCGAACGCTCCGACAAGCGCACCGCCGATCGTCGGCAGCGCGTAGGTCGCCGTCGCGCCGTGCCTGGTGAGAGCTGCCGCCGCCCCGATGATGGCGAACAGCGCAAGCCCGGCGAATCCGGCGGTCAGCCGCCGCACCGCGAGGATGCCGACCACCATGGCGTACAAGAAGACCACAACGAACACGCCGAGCAGCAGCACGGTCTTGTCGTTAGTGCCAAACGTCGAGGTCGCCCAGTCCTTCACGGCCAGCGGCGTGTGGTTGATCGCCACCTCTCCGACGGCGATCACTGGTGACGCGGCCGGAATCGAGATCCCGGCGAGCAACTGCGCGATGCCCATGGCCACCGCGGCGGCGAGCAGTCCGCACAGCGCGCCCAGCCGACGGGACGGTCCAACCCTAGAAGTCATGCACGTTTAGTCCGTCGCAGTAGGGTCCGCGTTACACGAACCAGGTGATTATCTGGGCACGGGATGCAGCTCAACGCTACCCGCCGGATTTAGTCTTCGTCGAAGACCCAGCGGGTCGGCGAGCCGGTGAAGTCGCTGTGCAGCATGGAGAACACGCGGTGCGGCCGGACGCCGATCGTCGCGTTCTTCGCCGGATCGAGGAATTCCAGGTCAACGCCGCTGTGGTACTTGGCGTTCATCAGGTCGACCACCCGGCGCAAGATCCCCGGGTCGGTGACGAACCGCGCCGTGCCCTCGATGATCACCGGATCCGACGCGTCCTCCGTGGTCACGCAGCAGCGCGGGTCGTCGCGCAGGTTGCGCACCTTCCGCGATCCGGCGGCCGAGGTGAACCAGAGCGTGCTGTCGTCCCACATGCCCCAGACCGGCATCGTGTGCGGGCGGCCATCAGGCCATACGCTGGCCACCCAGTAGTTCCGGGCAGCCGTGAGCCGTTCAGCGGCCCAGGACCAGTGCAGCAGCCCGGTCCCGTGCTCAGGCCCGGTTACGCCGTACCCGGGCATATAGGGCCTGCTTACCCGAGGTATCCCCATGTCGAAGTGTCTACCATGCGACAAGACCCGCGCGGGCGACTAACGTTGGCCTTCGTGAAGGCATCCCCTGAGGCGCAGCTGCGGCTGCTCGAACTTGCAGACCTGGACGCCGAGCTGAACAGGCTCGGTCACCGGCGACGAACCCTCCCCGAACTCGCCGAGCTCAGCCAGCTCGACGAGCGGGCGGCGAAGGTCAAGGACACGATCACGATCGCGGACACCAACCTCGCTGACCTGGACCGCGAGCTGGCCCGGGCGGAGAAGGACGTCGAGCAGGTCCGGGTGCGCATCGACAGGGACAACCAGCGGCTCGACTCGGGCGGCGTGTCGAACGCCCGTGAGCTCGAGTCGCTGCAATCGGAGGTCGCCTCACTCCGCCGCCGCCAGTCCGACCTGGAAGAGGTCGTGCTCGACCTGATGGAGCGGCGCGAGACGGCCCAGGCGCTGCGGGACGGCGCGGACGGTGAGGCGACCACGGTGGCGGCCGACCTCGCGGCGGTCACCGCGCGCCGTGACGCGAGCCTCGCCGAGATCAGCGAGCAGGAGGCCAAGGACACCGTGACGCGAGCGGGTGTGGTGGTCTTCGTGCCCGCCGACCTGCTGACGCTCTACGACAAGGTCCGCGCGCAGTCCGGCGGCCCCGGCGCGGCGGCGCTCCGGCGCGGCCAGTGCGGCGGCTGCCGGGAGATACTGTCCACCGCGGAGCTGAACGCGATCCGCGCCGCCGCCCCTGACGAGGTGATCCGTCACGAGGAGTGCCGGAGGATCCTCATCAGGACCCCTGACTCCGGTCTGTAAAAGGATAAAGATTTTCATTCGGAACGGATCCGGCTTACTCACAACCGCCTCATCGATGCCGCGACCTTGGCCGACGTCCAATAGACTTCGGCGTCGTGGATAACAGTGGTCAGATCAGTGCGCCGGGCAGCCTGGAGTCAGGTGCTGTCATCGTGCCCGAGGCGCCACGGCTGCCTGACCAGAACCTCGCGGAGCTCGCCGCGCAGCACGGCCTGAAGCTGTCCGGGCAGCGCCCGACGCTGTTTCGGTACCTGGCGACGCTCTGGCAGCGCCGGTACTTCATCGTCGGCTACGCCACAGCGCGGAACATCTCGATGTACACCGACGCCAAGCTCGGCCAGATCTGGCAGGTGCTCACGCCGCTGCTGAACGCGTGCGTTTACTTCCTGATCTTCGGTGTGCTCTTCGACCAGTCACGCGGCGTGCAGCACTATCCGGCGTTCCTCGTCGCTGGCGTGTTCGTGTTCGCGTTCAGCGAGCGGTCGATCGTGACTGGCTCGAACGTGATGCGGGCCAACCTCCAGTTGATCCGCGCGCTCTACTTCCCGCGCGCCTCGCTGCCGCTCGCCTACGTGATCGTCGAGCTCCAGCAGATGCTGGTCGGCATGGTCGTGCTCGTCCCCATCATGCTGATCAGCGGGCAGTACCCCGACTGGCACTGGCTGCTGCTGATCCCCGCCGTGCTGTTGCAGACGATGTTCAACACCGGGGCCGCGCTGATCGTCGCCAGGCTCGGCGGGTCCCTCGCCGACATATCCGAGCTGATCCCGTTCTTCCTGCGGATCAGCCGGTACTTCTGCGGCGTGATGTACCTGATCGTCACGGTGACCTACTCCAGGCCCGCCTGGGTTGGCAGGGTCCTGTCGCTCAACCCGATGGCGATCTACATCTCGCTGGTCCGGGTCGCGTTCATGAGCTCCTACCGGACGGACTCGGCCGGCAACCAGCCCTACAACAAGGGATACTGCCTGCAGTTCATTAACCACGCGGGCGCGAGCATCATCCCTGGCACGCGGGTGCCGCCCGCGCTGATCGACTCGAACAGCAAGCTGCCGTCCATCGTGATCGCCAAGGGCCAGCACGTACCGAACGTCTCGCTGCAGGCCTACTGCCACGCGATCGTCACCAACAACGACCTCTGGATCGCCGCCGCCGGCTGGGGCGTCGTCTTCTTCCTCGTCGGCATCGTCTTCTTCTGGCAGGCCGAAGCCAAGTACGGCCGCGGCTAGAGTTCCGGCACCGGTCGGCGACCCGGCCCGCCCGAAGCGGGTGCCCGGAAGCGCATTCAGCCGGCCCCGTCGCGGCTAGAGTTCCGGCCCCGTGCTCGACCTCGGCGCCGTGAACTGCCCGGCATCTCCAGCGAGCCGGTCGGCCGCTATCCGGGCGTGATCGGCCCCAAGACCGGCTTCGCCGACGCCGCGGGCCGCATCCTGCTGTTCGAAGCGGTCCGCGGCGGCCGGAACTGGCAGGCACCAGGATTTTCCTGCCGAATCAGTAAATGCCGGGCATGTTGCTGTTTGCGGGGCAGAAAAGTGTATCCCTCTGGCAAGTGCTGTCACTAATGCTAATAATCTTTAATCGGAGTAATATTCGAGATAGTTAATTCAGGAACGTGCACTCGAACGAGGTGTAGCCGATGACCCAGCCGCCGTCCCGCGACCACGACCAGGGCGCCGAGCCCGGTCGCGGCGATGGGCTGCGTGACCCGCGGCTGGCCGGGTTCGCGCGCGGCGGGGAATGGGACAGGCGCGCGCCAGGCCCGGAACTGGTGTCGGTCCTCGCGGAAGCCGGCGGCCCGGAATGGTCCTGTCCGGGGGCGGAGCCCGATGAGCTGGTCGGGGTGCTGCGCCGGCTGGCCGCCGCCGAGTCCTGGACGGCCGCGGCGAAGCTCGGCGTGATCAGGGAAATGATCCGCCAGGACGACCTCCCGCTCCCGGGAAGGCCCCGCCGCGGCGCGCTGCCCCGCCAGTGGAGCGAGTCCCTTGTCCATGAGCTCGCCCTGGCGCTGGCGACGTCGGCGCAGTCGGCGGACAAGCTGATGCAGACCGCGTGCGAGCTGGGGTCCCGGCTGCCTGGCACCGGGCGGCTGCTGGCCAGCGGCATCTTGACCTTGGGCAAGGCGGGGCTGATCGCCGAGACGTTCCAGGAGCTGTCGGATGCGGACGCGGCCCGGGCCGAGGAGCTGCTCCTGCCCCAGCTGGCCGGTCCCACGGGGAAGACGTTCGGGCAGCTGGAGCGGCTGGCCGCCGCGGTCGCGGCCGGGGTGGATCCCGGTTCGGCGGAGCGGCAGCGGAAGGCGGCGGAGCGGGAGCGGTCGCGGGTGCAGCTGTTCCGCGAGCGCTCAGGCACCGCCGCCCTGTCGGGCCGGGACCTGCCCGCCGATGAGACCCTCGCCGCCTATGCCAACGTCAACGCCCGCACCGGGGAGTACAAGGAATCAGGCGCCTTCCCCGGCGCCCGGCTGGACCAGCTCCGCGCCACGGCCTACCTGGACCTGCTGAACGGGGTGACGGCGGACGCCCGCATCGCCCACGCCACCGCCGAAGCCGAAGCCCAGGCCGAGTCCGGGACCGGGACCGGCCCCGCCGGGCAGGCCGGCCCCGGCGGCTGGCCCGGTCCGGGCGGCGGCCCGTGCGACTGCTCGTGCGGTGAGTGCGACGGCGGCTGTACTGACCCCGGCGACGACGGCCCCGATGACGGCAATGACCCCGGCGACGGCCCAGGCGACGATAGCCCGAGCAGCAATGGCCCGGGCACCGACGGCCCTGGCGGTGACAGTCCCGACAGCGGTGACCCAGGTGACGCAGGTCCCGGTGACAGTGCCCCCGGTGACAGTGCCCCCGGTGACAGTGCCCCCGGTGACAGTGCCCCCGGTGACAATGACCCCGGTGACAATGACCCCGGCGACGGCCCTGGCGATGCCGGTACCGATGACGCCGGTTCCGGTCACGCTGACCTTAGTGGCACTGGCCCAGATGATGACGGCGAGGAATCCGCTGACGCCGGTCCTGGCGATGACGGTACCTCCGGCGGCGGTCCAGGCGGACAGCACGGCGAACACGACCCAGGCCAGGACGAGGTCCAGGTCCAGGACCCGGGCCAGGACCTGGACCCGGAGCTCGTGGTCCGGCCGGCCGTGGCGGACCTGGTGATCCCGCTGCTCACCCTGCTCGGCCTGGCCGAACGACCCGGCGAGGGACACGGCCTCGGCCCCCTCGACCCCGGCCTGTGCCGCGACCTCGCCGCCACCGCCGCCAGCTGGCCAGGCAGCCAGTGGTGCCTCACGATCACCGACCAAGACGGCATCGCGATCGGCCACGGCTGCGCCAAGCCCGCCCGGCCCGCCAGAGCCGGCCGGGCGGCACCGGCAAGCCGGGGCAAGCCGGTCACGTCCCTGGCAGCACTCCCAGCCCGCGTAAACCTGACGATCCCGCTGCCGGCCCTGGAGAGCCTGCGCGGCCTCGCGCGCCCGCCTGCCCCGTGGGCGTTCATGCCGCGCGGCGATCCCGGCCCGGATAACCCGGATAACCCGGATAGGGGATACGGCACGTGGACGCTTGTCCTGCCCGGCGGCCGAGATCTCATGGTCACGCTTGGGCCGGTGCCGGTGTACTCCTGCGATCACCGCCACGAGTCGCGCGCCTACAAGCCGAACGGCACGCTCCGCCACCTGGTCCAGGTCCGCGACTGGGAGTGCACGTTCCCGTCATGCTCGCGGCATGCGCGCGCGTCCGATTTCGAGCATGCGGTCCCGTACGGCAAGGGCGGCAGGACGTGCGCGTGCAACGCCGGGGCGCGCAGCCGAAAATGCCATCGAATCAAGCAGTCTCCAGGCTGGAACGTCACCCAGCCCAGGCCCGGCTGGCACCAGTGGACCACCCCGGCCGGCCGGATTTACACCCAGGGCCCGAAACGGTACCCGGCCTAGGGCGCGGCTGCAGGAGACTGTCGGCGGGGCGCTGTTCCGTCGGCCGCCCGGCGGTCATGCCGAACCCGGCGAGTACGCCCTTCGAGGCGGTACAG